>Ga0335078_10000470_pt1 | contig 62347 bp, 60 predicted proteins | sample Lox_Sample_32_FD_206711 | JGI IMG/M metagenome (GOLD analysis project Ga0335078, IMG submission 206711) | Soil microbial communities from Loxahatchee National Wildlife Refuge, Florida, United States - Lox_Sample_3.2 | ecosystem: Environmental > Terrestrial > Soil > Wetlands | place: USA... | reverse complement strand
CAGCCTCGACGCGCTGGACTGTGCTGCGGGACACTCCGACCAGCTCGGCCGTTTCGTCCAGCGCGTGCCTCGCCCGACGTAGCACCTGGATCTCGTGCCTTCTGACCATGTCGATCATTCCTTCCCTGGCCGCGGCCTCCCGCGACGATCAAACTCTCCTCGGCGCCCGCTGGCACCTGGGAGGGGTGGTCAGAATTTCCGGAATGGATCAGGTCAGAATTTTCGGAACCCGCATCGTTGAGGTCAAGGCGCTGGCCACGTATCGCACGCAACAGATGCGACGCACAACTGCACTTGCCCGTCCGAGAAGAGGCAGGCCGAGCTGAGAGAACCTTTGGACCTGGTCTGACCAATCCGTCGAATCGTCACACGGCTCACTCACCGGCTGCTCGCCTCCGCGCAGCCGCGACCCTTGTGCCGTCTGTGACGCGACCGTGCTCCGCTCCCTATTCACCCTCATACACACGGGTGAAGCACTCTGGGCACATCCCGTGGCTCACCTGAACGTTGGTCCGCGCAGCGAGGTACCTGTCGATGCGCTCCCAGCCGCCATGGTCATTCCGAACCACTTTGTGGCACCAGCCGCAGACCGGAAGCAGGCCAGAGAGTGTCTTCACCTTTTCCAAGGCCGATCGGAGATCCGCGACCAGTTTGTCATTCCGCGTGAGGGCGTCCCGAAGATTACGTTCCACCGCCTTCTGTTCCGTGATCTCGCGGGCTAGCTGAATTTCCATGGCGATCTGTCGACCGTATTCCCTCGCCGACTTTTTAAGCGTGCCCATCAAGTAGATGAAGTAGACCAACAGCTCCACCCCACCGTCTGCACCATCGCCCATGCCACTGCGCTGTGCCGTGCCTACGGGATGTATCCGGCCCAGGCCAGACTCGGCGTCGTCGCGCTCGTGGGTCCGGGAGCCGTGGCCTTCTTCGTTCCGGGCCTCCATCTGTGGCCGGCCATCGCGCATGCCGATTTCTCGCGACGCTAGCGGGTCCGCCTGGGCATTTCACATCTCGCCCGACCCGCCTGTGTCTGCACAGCGGTCCCGGTGGCTCGTGGCCGGGGCGCGTGACTGAGACGACGTCGGCCGCGACGCCGGTCCCGCGTAGCACCTCGTAGGCGGCCTGGCTCGCTTTCGCGCGGGCCACGCATCGTCCGGTACTACGAGCAAGAGGTCATAGTCGCTGTCCGGTCCGGCATCACCTCGCGCTCGCGAGCCGAAGAGGTATACGCGATCAGGCTCGTAAGCCGCTTCAAGCCGGCGAAGCAGCTCCGCCAGGGTCGTCCGAGACGGTGCGCTCGCGATCGTCCGGACGAACCCGTCGCTCCCGCCCGTCTCCTACGTCGCCGGGTACCAGGGAGACCGCCCGTCTACCTTCCACGCTCACGTGGCGGAGACGTGCCGCCGCGTCTGCGACTTCACGATGCCCTACGGGCGCGCGGCTCGGCCGTGATGAGAGCGCCTCGCGAGCCCGCCGAAGCTTCAGCGGGCCTGGACCACCTCAAGACCGGGCACACGCCTGAAGTGGCGCACGTTCGCGGTCAGGAGCGGCCGCCCGATGGCAAGGCAAACGCCTGCGATGAGGGTGTCTCGCTCGCCGATAGGCCGCGTCTTGAGGCGCTGATGGACTTCGGCGGCTCGCTTGGCAGCTGCCTCGGTGAGATCGTAGACACGCACACCGCGGAGGGCGCGCCGCGCAAGGTCGCGATCGGCGTCGGCTTGCAGTCCGCGCCAGAGTTCGAAGACCGTCACGGCTGTCGTAGCGAGCCGGCCTGCGCGGAGGAGCGTCGCGACGCGGTCGTGCGCGCCTTCCCCTTCGAGGAAGTCCAGGAAGACGTCGGTATCGGCGACGATCACCCCACGGTCCACGGGGTCCCTCGCGCCGCGCGAACACGCGCCCGAAGGTCCCTCGACTTCAGCGCGCCCTCGACCGTGAGCGCCTCACGAATGTCCTCGGCCGACGGGGCTGGTGGCTCATCGTCACTGCCGAGTTCCTTGTTGGCGACCTCGTCCAGGTGACGCCTGGCCCAGTCCGACAGGGAGACGCCGGCGCGCTCGGCTGCCCGCAGCCACTTCGCCTTACGCCCGGCCGGGGCTCGCAGCTCGACCCGCTCCTCCGCTCGAGTTCCCATACCGTACATTGTACGGACACGGTGTTGGCGTGACAAGCCCTGTCATCGGGAACGGGAAGGCGGTCGACCGCAATTCGCCTGGCGGGACCATCTAGCCGCGGCTCGTCGATCCTTGGAGGAGTTGGCAGAACCTCGTCGCGATCAGTTGCGCCTGGTCCGCTGTGGGTACTGGTATCGGGGCGGCAGCTTGATCCTGTCGAGGCCGGCCCGGATCGCGCGAGCCTCCTCGGGCGTGTCCGCGTGGATGGCCTTGAAGCAGGCCCTCAGTCGCCCGATGAGCGCGAGGGTCGCCCCGATGATGAAGAGCGGTTCGCTCGCGTGGACGTGCTCCGCCGCACGCGTGATCGTCTCGGCGACGGGGAGAGGCACATGAGCTCACCTGGAGTGCAACGGTGGGACGGGAAGTTCGAGCGAGGTTGACAGCTGGGGGCAGGGTGGTACTTCCTTCGAGGCCCCCACGTAAAGGCGCCACCGTGGGCGGAGCGGGGAGGGCACCATGGCTGCTGGCAAGTCATTTCGCGCGAAGACCCTCCGGCTCATGATGGTCGAGGCCTCGATCATCGATCGGGCCTGCAGTGCCCTGAACGGCATGGAGCGCACGCAGCTCGTACAGGAGGCCGTCCGCCAGTGCGTCGCCTACCTCGGCCACGCTCGGCTCGCTGGGTGTCCCGGGATAGCGGAACTTCCAGGCATACCCTGTCAGTGGGGTCGCACGGTCGATGGCGGCGCGGAGCGTAGGATCGACTGCTAGAGCCAGGGTTCCCACCTTCTCGATGCTGTGGGTCTTGTCGAACACGCGAGCGTGGAGCGTGAGGAAGCCCTTGATCGCCTTCTCCGCAACCTGCTGACAGTGAAACGCCGCCGCGTCGAGGAGCGGCGGCTCGGCGGCGCAGGAGACCTCCGCGGTTCGAATATCCTCGGCGGCCTTGTGCAGCCACTCGCGCACCTCGGCCGCTACGGCGGGGTTAAGCGCCAAGCAAGATCCGCCCTTCCCGCACCACGGTGGCCGGCAGCGAAGTCACGACGTCCAGGCGCGCGTCGAAGTCGCGCCGGGTCCAAACGACGACGTCGGCGGCGACGCCGGTCCCGCGCAGCACCTCGTAGGCCAGCCTGGCACGCTTTCGCTCGGGTCGCGCATCGTCCGGTACTACGAGCAAGAGGTCGTAGTCGCTGTCCGGTCCGGCGTCGCCTCGCGCCCGCGAACCGAAGAGGTATACGCGATCGGGCTCGTACGCGGCATCTAAGCCGGCGAAGCAGCTCCGCCAGGGTCGGGTCGATCGACCTGTGCGGAGCTTGGCTCATGTCGAGCATTGCACCGCCTGGACGTTCGCGGTGGATGGCGATGCGGATGGCAGAGGCGGCGGCCCGCCGAGGCATCGCGGCCAAGGTTGGACGAGAAACGATCCGCCGCCTGCTGATTCGCCACGAGCCAAATCCTTGGCGGGAAGAATAAGCACGCTTCACGAGGTTCCGAGGGTAGCGAGTTGGCCGGGCCGGACACTCGGCCTGGACCGAGTACCGCTCGGGGACGACTCGGGCGCGCAGACGTGCCTACGCTGGCGGGCTGGCGAAGGAACCCGCACTGCCGCGTATCGAAAAAGCGCAATCCTCGCAGGAAGAACTCCCCCAGAGCTCGTGGGGTCACCCGTTACACGCGGGCCCAACGTCTACGCGGCGCTAGGGCCGATCCGCTCCAGAGCCATAGCCGGTCTCGCGAGTCGAAGGGTGCCTGACTCCCGTCCGGTGCCGCGGCCGTGCTCGACGAGAAACGTGCCGACGAGGCAGGCGAGTTCTGCGGACTGGCTCGAGAGCTCCTGGGCGGACGAGGCCGACTGCTCCGAACTCGCTGCATTCTGCTGGGTCACTTTGTCCATCTCGGCGATCGCCTTGGTGACCTGATTGATGCCGGCAGCCTGTCCCTCCGTCGCGGCCGCGATCTCCGCGACGATGTCGGTGACCTTGACGACGGATCGGGCGATCTGCGCGAAGGTCTCGTCGACGCGCTTGCTCGTGTCGGTGCCGGTCTCGGCCTCCTTGATGGATTGGCGGATGAGCTCCTCGGTCTTGTTGGCGGCCTCCTTCGAGCGCTGCGCCAGAGACCGAACCTCCTCGGCCACCACGGCGAACCCTCGCCCCGCCTCGCCCGCTCGCGCGGCTTCCACTGCGGCATTCAACGCGAGCAGGTTCGTCTGAAACGCGATCTCGTTGATGTCCTTGATGATCTGGCTCGTCCCCTCTGCGGAGGCCCTGATCTTATCCATGGCCTGCTGCATTTGGGATACGGAGTTCGTGCCATCCGTCGCGGCCGCGTTGGCCGCCTGCACCAGAGCGTTCGCTTGCTGAACGTTGTCGGCGGACTCCTGGGTGGTCGAGGACATCGACTCGAGGCTCGACGTCGTCTCCTGGAGCGAGCTCGCCTGCTGGGACGCGCCGGCGGCGATCGCTTGGGAAGCCGACGCGATCTGCTTTGAGGCCGAAGCCAGCTGGCCTACCGTCTCGGCCACCTGTGCGATCGCGCCGTGAAGGGTGGCCGCTGTCGCGTTCAGGGCGGTCTTGAGCTTGGCAAGGTCTCCCTCGTAAGCGCCGGTCACCTGTACCCGCAGGTCCCGTGCCGCGAGCTTCTCGAGGACCGAAGTCGCCTCTGAAACTGGCGCCGTGAGGGCCTCGAGCGTCTCGTTCAGGCCGGCGACCATGCTGGTCCAGTCCCCGGTGAAGACCGTCGCGTCGGCGCGCGCGCTCAGCCGGCCCTCGCGCGCCGCCTTGAGGAGACCCTGGACCTCGGCCGAGACCTGGCGCAGGTTGTTGCGGAGGAGATCCATGGCCAGATTAGCCATGATCTGTTTGCCTGGCCGGGGCGGCAGGACTGGAACGAAGTCGCCGTTCGCGTACGTGGCGATGAGGTCCAGCAGCTCGACGGTGTTGTCGACGTGGATGCGGACGCCCGCATTTACGCCCTCGGCGAGCTGGCGGTACTCGCCGCGAAAGCGGTCCACGTCGATGTAGGCTTCGATGTCGCCCTCTCTTTGCGCACGCGTCATCGCGTTGGTGGCGTCAATAACGGCCTGAAGCACCCGGGCGCGTCGCGCGTGCATCCAGAACAGCGCCGCTCCGAGGCAGGCCACGAGCGTCCCCGCCATGCAGATGGTCGGGAGCACGGCGCCGGTGCGGGCGACCACGAGCACGGCTCCGACCAGGATGGCCAGAGCGCAGGCGAAGGCCGCAACCGTGAGAGCCCGCATGTCCATCCTCCCTTTCGAGCTGTGTCCGGTGAGCGACCTCGACGGCTGGACGACATTTGCAACGACTGCGCCGTCGCATCGACCGAACGACAATCTCTAGCCATGCGAGCGCCGGTCGCGGTAGTCCCGGAACCTAGGGGCCAACGGCCTGACTCGGGTCAACCAGCGGCCAGACGATGCCGCGAGCGCAGCGCCGAGAACAGCTCGCGGAGGGTACGGCTCGACCCGCTCGACGTGACCCAGGAGCTACACGGTCCCAGCGTCAACAGCGCGGGTTTTGACCGCTCACGAGGCGGCAAGGGCCTTGCAATTCACCCGCCGCACCACACCGCGGGCGAGCAGCCACGCCGGCGTGCTGAGCCGGAGAAAGGATTCTTGCATGGCGACCATCAATCTGGACCTTAAGGGCCTCAAGTGTCCCCAGCCTGCCATGAAGGTGGCCTCCCAGTTGATGAGGGCTAAGCCGGGCGACGTCATCCAAGCCGTGGCTGACTGCAGCACGTTCGAGGCCGACGTCCGTGAGGTATGCCAGCGCTGGAAAAAGGTGCTGGTGTCGGTCCAGGACCTCGGCGGCGGTGCCAAGAAGGTCCAGATCCGCGGGTAGGCGGCCCGCTCAACTCCGGCACAGCCGAGAAGGGCGCAGCATGGAGTCCAAGCCCAAGCTCGCGATCTACTGGTCATCCGGCTGTGGCGGGTGCGAGATCGCCTTCGCGAACCTCCACGAGCGTCTGCTCAGCCTCGTGCAGCGCGCGGACCTGGTGTTCTGTCCGTGCCTTGTCGACGCCAAGCGGCAGGACGTCGAGGCAATGGCGGACGGCGAGCTCGCGCTCACCCTGCTCGACGGGGCGATCCGCACCGAGGAGAACGAGGAGTGGGCGCATCTTCTCCGGCGCAAGTCGCGGACGCTTGTCGCCATGGGAGCCTGCGCGCACGGTGGTGGCATCCCCGCGCTCGCGAACCTACACGGGCGCGACGCGCTGCTGGAGCGCGTGTTCCGGGACGGGACGGAGAACCCGCTGAGCGTCGTGCCGGAGCGCGAAGTCCGCGTTCCGGAGGGCGTCCTCGCGCTGCCCGGCCTTCACGTGCGCGTGCGCCCAGTCGCCGAGGTGGTCGACGTGGACTACGCCATCCCGGGCTGCCCGCCGGAGAGCGACCACCTCTGGAACGTCCTGGCTCTGTTCGTCTCCGGCGCGCCGCTTCCACCGCGCGGGGCGGTGCTCGGAGCGACCGCGTCGAGCGCCTGCGCCGAATGCGGGCGAAAGCGCTCGAATAAGCGCGTGCAGGGATTTAGGCGCACCTGGGAGCTCGAGCCGGATCCCGAGCAGTGCCTGCTCGAGCAGGGCATCGTGTGCATGGGGCCGGCGACGCGCGGCGGCTGCGGCGCACGTTGCCCCTCGGTGCAGATGCCGTGCATCGGGTGCTACGGTCCACCAGAGGGCGTCTACGACCAGTCCGCCAAGATGGTGTCGACGCTGGGCGCCATCCTCGACATCGCTCCGATCCGTGGCCTCCGAGACGAGGCCGAGATCGCGGATCGCGTCGACGCGTCGCTTGACGCGATCCCCGACATCGCCGGCGTCGCCGGCAAGTTCTACCCGGCGAGGAGCGCAGGCCGCCGTTCGTGAGCCCCGCTCGAGGAGCCCCAACGTGCCGCGCGTGACCATCGACCCGATGACCCGTCTCGAGGGGCACGGCCGCATCGAGATCTTTCTCGACGCCGCCGGTGAGGTGGAGAACGTCTACTTCCAGGTCCCCGAGCTACGGGGGTTCGAGCAGTTCGTCGTCGGCCGCCCCGCCGAGGACATGCCGGTGATCACGAATCGCATCTGTGGCGTGTGCCCGGAGGCGCACCACCTCGCCGCCACCAAGGCGCTCGACGACCTCTTCATGGTCGAGCCGCCGCCTGCGGCAAGGAAGATCCGCGAACTCTTCTACTCCGTGTTCTTCGTCACCGACCACGCCACGCACTTCTACGTCCTCGGGGGGCCCGACTTCATCGTCGGGCCGGACGCGCCCGCGGCCCAGCGCAACATCCTCGGCGTGATCGAGAAGGTAGGGCTCGGGATCGGCGGCCAGGTCATCGCCTGCCGCAAGCGCAACCACGAGATCCTGAAGCGACTCGGAGGCCGCACCATCCACCCGGCGGCCGGCCTGCCGGGTGGATGGAGCCGCGCGCTCCGCGCCGACGAGCAGCCGGAGCTCGAGGCGGCCGCACGGGAGAATATCGCCTTCGCCGAGCTCAGCCTGCAATTGTTCGACCAACTCGTGCTCGCGAACGACGCCTACCGCGATCTCATCCTCTCTGACGTGTACCTGCACCGCACCTATTCGATGGGCACTGTAGACGGCGAGGACCGCCTCAACTTCTACGACGGCGCCATCCGCGTCGTCGACCCGGAGGGGCGCGAGGCCGCCCGGTATCGCTGCCGCGAGTACCAGGAGCACATCGCGGAGCGGGTGGAGCCGTGGACCTACCTCAAGTTCCCGTACCTGAGGCGCGTCGGCTGGAAGGGGTTCGTGGACGGGGAGGAGAGCGGCGTGTACGCGTCGACGCCGCTCACGCGGTTGAACGTGTCGCGGCGGCTCGCCACGCCGAAGGCCGAGGAACACCTCGAGCGGTTCCGCGCCACGTTTGGCGGCGGCCCGGTCCACCACCGCCTCGCCACGCACTGGGCGCGGCTGATCGAGCTCCTTTACGCCGCCGAGCGCATGCTCGAGCTGGCGCGCGATCCCGAGATCCTGTCCCCGGAGGTCCGCCGCATCCCGAGCGGCGAGATCAATCCCGCCGGCGGCGTGGGTTCGGTGGAGGCGCCGCGCGGGACGCTGACGCACCATTACGAGGCTGATCCCCGGGGGCGGATCACGCGCGCAAACCTCCTGGTCGGGACCACCAACAACCACGCCGTCATTGCGATGTCGCTGAAGCGGGCAGCGGAGCGCCTCATCCACGGCGGGAAGCCGATCGCGGAGGGCCTGCTGAACCGTATCGAGATGGCGTTCCGACTGTACGACCCCTGCTTGTCGTGCGCGACGCACGCGCTCCCCGGCGAGATGCCGCTCGAGGTGGTGCTGCGCGATCCGGCGGGGCGGGTGACCGAGACGTTCAGGAGAGACTGACGATGCGGACGGTCGTGATCGGCGTTGGGAACCCGGTGCGCGGCGACGACGCGGTCGGGCTCCACGTCGCTCGCGGCGTCCGGGCACGCGTGGGGGTCGACGCCGGCTGCGACGTGGCGGAATTGTGGGCCGGCGGGCTGCGCCTGGTCGAGGCGATCTCCGGCTACGACCGCGCGGTGGTGGTCGACGCGATGGCGGGCGCCGAGCCGCCGGGTACGCTGCGCCGGATGACGGTCGACGATCTCGGAGCGTGCCGGAACGTGACATGCGTGCACGACGTCTCGCTGTCCACTGCACTCGAGCTGTGGCGGCGGGCAGGTGTCGCGGTCCCGGCGCGGATCACCGTGTTCGGGATCCAGGCGCTGGAGATGTCGACGCTGTCGGAGCGGCTCACCGCGCCGGTGGCAGGAGCGATCCCGGGCGCAGTCGAGGCGGTCCTGCACGAGCTGGCGGACGAGAGGGGTGGTGCATGAAGACCGGCGTGTACTGGTGTCGCTGCGGCGGCATCGTCTCCGACCGGCTGGACGTTGCGGCCGTCGCCCAGCAGCTCGGGCCGGACGCGGCGTACTTCAAGGAGGTGGAACTGGCGTGCAGCGATGAAGGCCGCTCCTTCATCGCCCAGGACATCACCTCGGAGCGACCGGATCGCGTGGTCGTGGCCGCCTGCTCGCCGCGCGAGCACGAGGGCACGTTCCGCGCAGCCGCCGCCGCGGCCGGCCTGAATCCCTTCCTCGTGCAGCTGGTCAACGTCCGGGAGCACGTGGCGTGGGTAACCCCGGACCGCGAGGAGGCGACCACCAAGGCGCTGCACCTCGTCCGCGCGGCGTCGCGACGCGTGGCGGCGCAGGTTCCGCTGGAGCGGCGGATGCTCGACGTGTCCACCGACGTGATGGTCGTCGGCGCCGGTCCGGCGGGCCTGCGGGCCGCGCTGACACTGGCCGAGGCCGGCCGCAAGGTGGTCCTGGTGGAAAGGGACGCGATTGTCGGCGGGATGCCGCTCCGCTACGAGGACGTCTTCCCGCGCATGGAGTGTGGCCCCTGCCTGCTCGAGCCCCTCATCGGAGAGCTCTTCCACGGCGCGCACGCGGAGCGGATCGAGGTCTTGCTGCTGTCCGAGGTGATCGGGCTGAAGGGCTCGCTCGGCCGCTTCACCGCGAGCATCCGACTCCAGCCGCGCCACGTGAGCGTCAGCGCCTGCATCGGCTGCGGGGAATGCATCCCGGTCTGCCCGGTCCAGTACCCGAACTCCTTCAACTACGGGCAGGGCGAGCGCAAGGCGATCGACCTCGTCTACATCGGCGGCCAGCCCAACGCGCCGCATGTCGACGCGGTGCGCTGCCTCCGGCTCTCCGGCGGAAGCGATTGCCACGCCTGCCGCGACGCCTGCCAGGTCGAGGGCGCGATCGACCTCGACGAGGTGGAGCGCGTAGAGGAGCGCACGGTCGGCGCCATCGTCCTCGCCGTCGGGGGAGCGCTCTTTGACGTCGGGCGCCTCGCCGGGCTGGGGCACGGGACGGTGCCCGGTGTCGTGAGCAGCCTGGAGGCAGAGCGCATGGTGGCCTCCGACGGGCCAACCCAGGGCGCCGTGCCATCGCTGCCCGATCGCCCGCCTGACGTCGCCATCGTGCACTGTGTCGGCAGCCTCGACGATCGGTACCGGCCGTACTGCTCTGGCGTGTGCTGCATGTCGGCGTTCAAGCTCAACCGACTCATCGCGCACCGCGCTCCGGGCGCCACCTTCACGCACTACACGCGGTCGCTCGCGGTGGCGGGAAAGCACGAGTGGGACCTGTACCGGCAAGCGCGCGAGGACCCCAACACGGGCTTCGTCGGCTACGGCACGGTGGACGAGCTCGCGGTCGACACGTCGGCGAGCGGACGCCCGGCGGTAACGTTCCGGGGCGCAACGCATGAGCACGACCTCGTCGTGCTCATGGGCGCGACGGTGCCGTCGCCCGGGGCCGGCGACCTCGCCCGCATTTTGGACGTCCCGGTCGACCGCCACGGCTTCTTCGAGGAGGCGCACGGGACTGTGGACGCAACTCGCAGCAAGCTCCGCGGCGTCTACCTGGCCGGCGTGTGCGCGGGTCCGATGGACATCGGACGGTCCATGACGCAGGGCGCGGCCGCGGCGGGGGCCGCCCTGTCGGCGCTCGTGCCGGGCCGGCAGCTCGAGATCGAACCGGTCCGAGCGCAAGTCGACCCCGCGCGCTGCTCGGGGTGCCGGAGCTGCATCGGGGTATGCCCGTACCAGGCGATCGGGTGGGTGGATCCGGTGGCCGAGGTGAACCCCACGCTCTGCGTCGGCTGCGGGACGTGTGTCGCCACGTGTCCGAGCGGCGCCATGACCGGCTTGAACTTCACCGACGAGCAGATCTTCGCCGAGATCTCGGGGATTCTGTCATGAGCGGGACCGGAGGAAGGCAGGTCGTGGACCAGAGCGTGGCGAGCGCGTTCACCCCAAGGATCGTGGCGTTCCTCTGCAACTGGTGTTCCTACGCCGGCTCGGACAAGGCCGGGGCCTCGCAGCTGGTCCAGCCGTCGAGCGTGGTCTCGATCCGGCTCATGTGCACGGGGCGGATGGACCCACAGTTCGTGGTCAAGGCATTCGACGAGGGCGCCGACGGCGTACTCATCCTCGGGTGTCACCCTGGTGACTGTCACTACAAGGAGCAGAACTACCGGATGATCCAGCGTCACCGGCTCTTCGTGCGGCTGCTCGAGGCGCAGAGCATCGAGGCGGAGCGCTGCCGGCTCGAGTTCGTCTCCGCGTCCGAGGGCGAAAAGTTCGCGCGAGTCGTGGCGGAGACCGTCGAGATCATCCGGAAGCTGGGGCCGCGCATGGCCGCATGAGTGCGACAAGCTGTCGGCGCTGGCAGGACCGGGTCGATGACGAAGGGCACGGCCGTCCGCGGCACGGTCAATCTCAGCCGGCCGACCGCCTCTCCCGGGTTTGCCGCTACCTCTGCCAGGGCCGTGACCGCCTGACCCTCTGTGAGCGGGGCGGCACGGTCGATCGCGGTTCGGAGCGTCGAGTCGGTGGCGAGAGCCAGGGCCCCGACCTTCTCGATGCTGTGCGTCTTATCGAACACGCGAGCGTGGAGCGCGAGAAAGCCTTTGATTGCCTTCTCCGCCGCCTGCTGGCAGTGAAACGCTGCGGCGTCGAGGAGCGGCGGTCGAGCGGCGCAGGAGACGGCCCGCCGATAGCAAACGGGTGAAATCCAACGAACTTGCCGCGCCCGTGGTCAGCAGGGCCGCAGCAGCTCGACGCGAAGGCCGGGCAAGCGCAGGAAGTGCTCATCAGCCGTGATCACTACGGCCCCCGCCGCCGCGGCGGCGGCGGCGATGAGCGCGTCGGGCGCCTTGAGCGGCGCCGGCAGCGTGCGGTTCACCGCGGCGGCCGCAAGGGCGACGTCCTCGGTGATGGCGAGCACGTCGCACGAGCTGAACAGGTCGCGAAAGAAGTCCTGCCACTCGCTCGGTGCCGAGGCCTTGCAGAGCACCTCGTAGACGGTGATCGCAGCGACGCCCCACAGCGCGTCGCCGGCGACGAGCTGCCGCAGCCGGTCCAGCGCCTGGGCGTCGCCGTTCTCGGCGCGTAGTAGCACCGACGTGTCGACGACGGCGCTCAGCGCTTCCATTCCGTGCCCCGAGCCTGCTCCACCTCGGCCGCGTGCTGTTGCGCCGGGGCGACCCGCCCCTCACGTGCGCGCTGGATGAAATCGAGCAGCCGGGCGCGCCTCTCATCGCCACCGGCCTCTCGTTCGGCCGCGCGCAGGCAGGCCTGACGCATCCAGGTGCCGACCTGGAGGTGAGCCTTCTTCGCAGCCTGTTCCATCAGCTTGCGTTCGTCCGTGGCGAGCCGGAGGTTCAGAGTGACGGTTTTCGTGCGCTTCATGACCGCATTGTATACACAACGCGCCACGCTCGCAAGCACTGCACCTGCAGGGCGTGCGGTCAGCCCCTCCCGCACGCCTCGATGGCGGGGCGCCGCAGTGAGCGTAGGGGTCGACGAGGCTGGGCCAGCACGGGAACGAAGTGGTAGCGACCGTACGGGTTTATGTGCTCGAAACGGGCGGGTGACAGGTGGGCCACGTCGTCGTCGCTGAACGCGTGCCCCCCGGCGCGAAGCTGGTCGACGACGTGTCCCATGTAGACCGTGTTCCAGAGGACGACGGCGTTGGTGACTAGGCTTAGGCACTGGGCCTGGTTGGTCTGGTCCTCGAGCGTCCGGCGGCGGATCTGGCCCTGGCTCGCGAGGAAGAGGAAGTTCCGCAGGGCGTGCATCGCCTCGCCCTTGCTGAGCTGGACGCCGATGCGGCGACGGGAACGCCTCGTCCTCGAGGTACCGCAGGATGAAGATCGTCTTGATGAGCCGCCCGTACTCCTGCAAGCGCGCGTGAGCATGTTCTGGCGCCGGTAGGACTGGAGCTTGCCGATGAGCAGGGAGGCGGTCACCCAGCCCATCTTGAGCGAGCCGGCGACGCGCAGCAGGTCGTCCCAATGCTTGACGATGATCTCCGGGCGCACCGTGCCGCGTACGAGCGGACCGATGTGCTCATACTGGATCGACCGGCCGATTCGGTAGAGGCGCTGGCCGCCGAGGTCCCGCAGCCGCGGCAAGAACTGCAAGCCCAGCAGGTCGAAGACCAGATCCGCGTAGCCCGCGGTGTCAGTCGTTGCTCGGTGACCGGGATCTCCGTCTCGTTGTCGAGGATGCCGTCGAGCACGTAGGTGGCGTCGCGCACAGTCGACGGGGTGGGCTTGCTCCCGTGCTGGGAGAACTTGTCCGAGGTCCAGGTGTAGAACGTCAGGCTGCGCCCGAAGCCGAAGTACCGCGGGATCGCTGTGGCGTCGCGCGCCTTCACGGCGACAGGGAACCGCTGTCCATCGGAAGACGACAGGGTACCACCGCCCCAGAGGCGGCTCAGCGCCGCTGTACCCGCGGCCTCGCGTGCAACCACTGGCCTGAAGTTCGTTGGATTTCAACCGGCTGCTATCGGAACCCCGAGACCTCTGCGGTTCGAATGTCCTCGGCGGCCTTGTGCAGCCACTCGCGCACCTCGGCGGCGACGGCGGGGTTAAGAGTTACGCAAGACCCGCCCTTCTCGCACCACGGTGGCCGGCAGCGAGGTCACGACGTCCAGGCGTGCGTCGAAGTCGCGCCGGGTCCAAACGATGACGTCCGCCCCGACGCCGGTCCCGCGCAGCACCTCGTAGGCCAGCCTGGCACGTTTGCGCTCGGGCCGCGCATCGTCCGGCACCACGAGCAGCAGGTCATAGTCGCTATCCGGTCCGGCGTCGCCTCGCGCCCGCGAGCCGAAGAGGTATACGCGGTCGGGCTCGTACGCTGCTGCGAGCCGGCGAAGCAGCTCCGCCAGGATCGGGTCGATCGACCTGTACGGAGTTTGGCTCATCTGGGCCATTCTAACCAGGAAGCAGGGCCCGGTCGCGACTCGACTCACCGGCCACGCCCGTGCCCACGGCGCCTTGCAGGTGCGAGGTGGGATGAATTGTGTCCGGACCGCCGTTGGCTCCCGCAAGGGGGTTAACCGAGCTGGTCTATCCCTCGTCCAAGTCCCGGAACTGAGGCCCCTGGCCCCAAAGGCCACTTCGCCGAGCAGGGGCCGCTCTTTGTAGTCCACTTCGAGTCGTGCGCACTGTGCACCGGTACATGGACGCAAGAACGCCCAAGACGAGTCTCGCCCGTTACGCTGCAGACCTGGCCACAACCGTGCGCCGCCACACCACACAGAGCGATGCCCATCCACGGCATCGCCGCCGTCCAAACAGTTCCCTCCACCATGAGCGAACGACGGCACCATGGCGCATTCGTGATGGGCCGTAGATCAACACTCCTCGAGCCGGAGATCCCAGAAGAGCCCCACGGCGTGCGCTTGCTTGACTGCAGAGGCTGACGTTCTTTCACATGCTAGACAGTTGTAGATGAGCCCAACGATCGTGAGCTAAAGAATATGGGCCTGTTATGAGACAACTCGTCGAGCTCCCTGCGCCGATTCCAGTGCGTCGTACCGAGCCCTTGTGGACGTCGCAGGACGTTGCAGACTTCCTCAAGGTGAGCCTCCGATGGGTGGAGAAGCAACGGGCGCTCGGGGTCCTGCCATGCGTGCCGCTCCCCGGGAGACGCCTCGTCCGCTACGACCCCGGGCGTATCAAGACGTGGGCGATGGAGCGGGCGACGGCCGGCGAGAGTATCTCTCGGTAGAGGAGCGAGGTCATGGCCTCAGCCTTCGAGAAGCGCCCGGGCAAATTCTATGCACGCTGGAGGGATCCGAGAGGCCTCTGGCAGGACACCCCGACGCACGCGCGCACCAAGACGGAAGCGAAGCGTGCCGCCATCGAGCTCGAGGAGCGGGCCTGGCGCTAGCGAATGGGGCTCGAGTAGCTCCGGGCACGCGATGGCGGCGGCACGGTCCGCGAGCTCCTCACCTGGTGGATGGAGACGTTCTCGGAGGGCAACCCGTCGCATGACCGCAACGAGTCCACCATCCGGACGCACCTCTTGTCGGCCAAGATCGCGGATCTGCGGCTCGTCGAGGTGACGAGGGGGCGCATCGAAGCGCTCCTCGACGAGAAGCAGAGGAAGGAAGGGCTCTCGGCCCAGACGGTGAACCACATCCGGGCATTCCTGTCCCGGGCCTGCAGCGCGGCCATCGCTCACGAGCGGTGGAGCGGGAAGAATCCAGCCGCCGAGACGAAGAAGCGCCACGGCCCCAAGCGCGCTCCTGACTTCCTGCGCTTCGAAGAAGTGGGTCCCGTCATGGCACAGGTCCCGCCCCAGCACTTCCACCGCTTCGTGACGACGCTCTACACCGACCTTCGAAAGGGCGAGCTGCGCGCGCTTCGCAAGACCGACATCGACTGGTCCCTCAATGCCATCTGGGTGCGTCGATCAGGCATCCGGGACACGACCAAGGGGGGACACGAAAAACCCATCCCCATCCACCCGGACCTCGGGCCGATCTTGCGCGAGGCCATGGCCGCATCGCCCTCGGAGCTCGTCTTCCCGGCTCCTGGCGGCGGTATGGTGAGGGACGACGTCAAGTTCGCTCTCGTCCTCAGGCGAGCGATGGCGAGGGCCGGAATCGTCGAGGGCTACCGTCATGTTTGCCGGCAACAAGGCTGCCGCTACGAGGAGCGGGCAAGCGACCTCGAGGAGCGGACCTGCCCCGAGCACGGGATGCGGCTGTGGCCGAAGGCTCTCGTCCGCAAGATCACGTTCCACAACTTGCCACACGAGTTGGAGTCTGTTCCTCATGTCTGGGGTCCCGCTGGAGATCGTGCAGAGGATGCTGCGCCACACCGACCCCAAGATCACATCGGGCGCCTACGGCCACCTGCTCATGAGCTACCAGCGCGAGGCCATCTCGCGGGTGCGGCTCCTCTCCCGCGAGATCCTCTCCGCGGGGGGCACCGAACTGCAGCAAACCGCACCTGGCGCAGCGAATCGCATCCCGGGTGCTGACAATATGCTGACAGATGACACGGAAGGTAAAACAAGGACCGGAACCGCCGAAGAAGAAGTCCTCGAAGTTCCGGCCCTTGCGATGGAGCGGGAAACGGGATTCGGACCCGCGACCCTCAGCTTGGGAAGCTGATGCTCTACCAACTGAGCTATTCCCGCGAAGCCTGGGCCCCATCTCTGCCGCGAACCGGTTGTCGAGTCAAGGTGGGCGTGTTCCGTGAGGGAGTCGGGCCCGCGCCCCGCGCCCCTCGCTCCCACGCCTACCCCCAGCAGGTGCCAAGAACCTGCCGGCGGAGCGTGGTAGCAGCGTGAGAGGAAGGACGGTCGAGCTCACGCGAGGTTCGCTCCGCAGGATCGGATGCGCGACTTGAGAGAAATCGATGAGGAGCGGTGCCGCCTTCTCGCTCGCTTCCAGGAGAAGATGCGGGCGACGCCGAGCCTCGCCGACCCCTCTCCGCAAGGGACGGGGGAGAAGAATCGGCACGGCATGCCGAAGGAGCCACCCGACCAGAACGTCTTCGAACAGTCGGAATGGCCTGTGCTCGACCTCGGCCTTACGCCCGAGACCACGACCGAACGCTGGGAGCTCCACCTCGACGGTGCCGTCGAGGCACCCCAGAACCTGCGCTTCGCCGACCTGCTCGCGCTTCCCCAGATCAAAGTGGAAGCGGACTTCCACTGCGTGACCGGCTGGTCGATCCTCGACCTCATGCTCGGCGGGGTGCCCTTCGCCTGGATCGCTGCCCTGGCCCGTCCCCGACCGGACGCGACCCACGTCATGGCCCACGGCTCGGACGGCTACTCGGCGAACCTGCCGCTCGAGGAGGCGCTCAAGCCTGACGTCCTCCTCGTCCACAGCATCGCGGATAGCCCGCTAACGCTTCCCCACGGCGGGCCCGTGCGGATGGTGGTGCCGCAGCTGTGGGCCTGGAAGGGCGCCAAGTGGTTGAACAGAATAGAGTTTTTGACGCACGATCGCCGCGGCTACTGGGAGATCCGCGGCTACTCCAACACGGCTTACCCCTGGCGCAACGACCGCCAGTGGTGAGGCAGCGGGCCGACTCTCGAGGTTACTTCTTCCGGAACGCCCGGTAGAAGTCGACGATATCCTTCTCCACGGCCTTCCACTCGAGGTTCTCGGGGATCTCGTCCTCGTCCGGACCTTCGAGCCAGATGCCACCGCAGGACTCGCACGTGTCGTAGTGGAGGGAGCGTTTCTCGCCGCCCTCCACCGAGACCAGGTCGACGTGGCAGGCCGGGCACATCCCGGCTATTTCGTCCGGATTGACGAAGCCGCCGAGCGCCGAGAGCGCGGCGAGGTTCGCGTGCAGGAGGGCCCGGTTCAGGTCGGCGCTGTCGATCCAGAGCCCACCACACTCCGAACAGCGCTGGAGCGTGGTCTCCTCGTTTGCCATCTCGGTCATTTCGGCGCCGCACCGAGGACAGTCCATACGCGTAGAAGTCTCCTTCAGGGAAATCGTGCTCGCGCACTCAGGTGAGTTTGGGGAGTAGTCGGCGTTCAAGCTTGAGGATAGGCAGAACGGTATGCGTTGATCAACCAGTTTACCCAGCCCCATCCGCGGCGGCGGTCCGCAAGGCGACGATGAGACGTCTCAGCCGCTCGGCGTGGAGCTTCAGGGCTACCCGGTTGACGATGAGGCGTGCCGAGACGGCAAGCACGGTCTCCACCACGGCGAGGCCGTTCGCCCGCAAGGTTTCACCCGTCTCGGTGATATCCACGATAAGGTCGGCGAGGCCAAGCGAGGGAGCGACCTCGATCGAGCCGTGCAACTCGATGATCTCGGCGGGCAACGACTTCTTCGCGAAGTGCTCGGCTGCGAGGTTCACGTACTTGGTCGCGACACGGGGCGCGACACCGCGCGGCAAGCTCGGCGCATCCTTGCGGCGGGCCACCACGATGGAGCAGCGCCCGATGCCGAGATCGACCGGCTCGTAGAGGTCGCGAGGGGCCTCGCGCAGCACGTCGAGGCCAGCGATACCCACCTCGGCGGCACCATGCTCGACGTAGCTCGCCACGTCGGCGGCGCGGATGGAGATGAAGCGCAGGCCGGACTCGGGCACGTCGGCGGCGAGCTTGCGGGTCTTCTCGAGCAGGGCGCGGGGCGAGACCTGCAAGGCGCGCTCGAAGAGCCCCGACGACTCGGCGAGAAGCCTGCCCTTCGGAATGGCGACGGTGATGAGGTCCTCGAGGCTGCCCCGCCTGCTCTGGCCCGCCCGAGCGACCCGGGACTCCCTCACGTCTTCACCCTGAGGATGCGCGCCCCGAGCGGAGAAAGCTTCTCCTCGAGCCGCTCATAGCCGCGGTCGAGGTGGTAGACGCGCAAAACCTCGGTCGTACCACGGGCGAGGAGCCCGCCGAGGACGAGGGCGGCCGAGGCGCGCAGGTCGCTCGCCATGACGGGGGCGCCCGACAAGGTCTCGACCCCCTTCACGAGCGCCGACTTGCCGTCGATCGCGATCTGCGCGCCCAGGCGCCGGAGCTCCTGGACGTGCATGAATCGGTTCTCGAAGACGTTCTCGGTCACGACCGACGAGCCGCTCGCGACTGCGAGGAGCACCATCATCTGCGCCTGCATGTCGGTCGGGAAAGCGGGGAAGGGCGCCGTGCGGATGTCGCTCGGGGTGGGCCGACCGTCGCCCAAGACTCGAAGCCCCCCCGGTACCGCCTCGATGGTAGCCCCAGCCGCCCTGAGCTTCTCCACGAGGGCGGTGAGGTGCTCGGGGACGCAGCCGTGCACCGTGACGTCTCCCCCCGGTAGGGCACCCGCGACGAGCAGAGTGCCCGCCTCGATGCGGTCGGGGATGACGCGGTGCGTGAGCGGTCCGAGTCGCTCTACGCCTTCGATCGCGATTTCGGGGGTCCCCTCGCCCTCGATGCGCGCCCCCATGCTGCGCAGGGCCCGCACGAGATCCACGATCTCGGGTTCGAGTGCGCAGTTGCCGAATACGCTCCGTCCCTCCGCCAGGACGGCCGCCATGACGAGGTTCTCGGTGCCGGTGACGGTCTGACCGTCGAAGACGAATCGCGCCCCGCGCAGGCGTTCCCCGCGCCTGCGCGCTTCCACATAGCCGTGCTCGAGCACGATGTCGGCCCCGAGCGCGGCGAGGCCCTTCAGGTGTTGGTCGATGGGGCGCGCGCCGATGGCGCATCCACCGGGGAGAGATACGCGCGCTCTTCCCCACCGCGCGACCAGGGGACCGAGCACAAGCACGCTCGCCCGCATGGTCTTCACGAGCTCGTAAGGAGCTTCCGGGGTCACCGCGGAGGGTACGTGGACCGCGACTCCATGGCGATGGTCTCCATCGGGAGCTCGCCCGACCTCACAACCCATGTGGGAAAGCAGGCGTCCCATCGTGCGCACATCGGCGAGATCCGGGACGTAGGTCACTCGATGATCGCCCTCGGCCAGCAGGGTGGCGGCGAGGGCGGGGAGAGCTGCATTCTTGGCGCCCGACACCTGCACCTCACCGTGCAGGGGAACGCCGCCTTCGATAACGATTTTATCCATTTGGACCGAGGGGAGCTCAGGCGAAAGGAGGAGAGTCTACCCTCGAAGGACCCCTGCTTCCTAGCCCCGGGGACGAGAGCCCGGGCGCCCACCTCAGAGGCAGGCGACGACGAAGCGCGGCAGCCTCGCCAGATCGAGCTTCACGACGGCCGTGCTGAAGCCGGCCTCGCGACAGAGCGCCGGAAGGCGCTCTTCGTGCTTCTCGTGCATCTCGAGGAAGAGGGATCCCCCCGGCAGGAGCCGCCCGGGCGCTTCAGCCACGATGCGCCGGGCGAGGTCGAGACCCTCCGGGCCCCCGTCGAGCGCCAAGGCGGGCTCGCGCCGAACCTCCCGGGCGAGGTGCGCGAGCTCGCAGGTCGGCACGTAGGGAGGATTCGCCACGATGAGGTGAAAGCGGCTTCCCTTGGGAACGGGCTCGAAGAGATCCCCTTCGGCGAACTCGAGCCTGGCCCCGAGATTCCGGGCGTTCTCGCGCGCGAGCTCGAGCGCTCCTTGCGACAGGTCCGAGGCGAGGACGCGCGCCTCGGGCCGAGCGAGCGCGAGCGAGATGCCGATGCAGCCCGTCCCGGTACACAGATCGAGCACGCAGGCGTTCTCGGGCATCGCCTCGAGCACGGCCTCAACCAAGAGTTCAGTCTCGGGCCGCGGGATGAGGGCGCGACCGTCGCAGTGGAAAGGACGCCCGCAGAACTCCCTTTGGCCCACGAGGTAGGCGGTGGGCTCCCCTTCCGCACGGCGCTTCACCAGTCCGCGGAAGCGGCTGAGCTCGGTTTCCGAAAGCGGCTTGTCGAAGTCGAGGTAGAGCCGCACCCGGTCGCAGGCGAGGGCGTGGGCGAGGAGCAGCTCGGCCGTGAGCCGCGGGGCGTCCACCCCCGCGCGGTCGAAGTACCCCTGGGTCCAGGAGATGAGCCTTAAGGGGGTCCAGGCCTCGTTCATGAAGGACGAGCGCGCCATCCGAGACGGCGCAGCTCTCGCGAGAAGGTCTCTTAAGTCCGTTTCTCCTCGACCCGCGGTTCGCTTCGGGCCGCCTCCTTCAGGGCCTTAGCTGCGAAGAAGGTGCGGCAAGCCTGGACGAGGTCCTCCACGTCGCCGTCCATCACGGCGGGGAGGTTGTGGCGGGTGTAGTTGATGCGGTGATCGGTGAGGCGGTCCTGGGGGAAGTTGTAGGTGCGGATCTTCTCGGACCGGTCGCCGGTCCCGACCTGGCTCTTGCGGGCGGCGTCGCGCTCGCTCGTCTGCCGCTCCTGCTCCATCTCGTAGAGCTTGGCGCGCAGCATCTTCATGGCCATCGACCGGTTCTTGAGCTGGGACTTCTCCTGCTGGCACTTCACCACCACTCCGGTGGGCTTGTGGGTGATGCGCACCGCCGAGTCGGTGGTGTTCACCGACTGTCCCCCCGAGCCGGTCGAGCGAAACACGTCCATCTCCAGATCGGCCGGATTGATCTGGATGTCGATCTCCTCCGCCTCGGGCATCACCGCCACCGTCACCGTCGAGGTGTGAATGCGCCCCTGGGCTTCCGTGGCGGGCACCCGCTGCACCCGGTGCACCCCGGACTCGTACTTGAGGGAGGAGTAGACGGCCTCGCCGGCGATGGTCACCGTGGCCTCCTTCATGCCGCCCAGGGCGCCCGGCGAGACGTCGGCGATCTCGCAGCGCCATCCACGCCGCTCCGCGTAGCGCAGATAGAGGCGGAGGAGCTCGGACGCGAACAGTCCCGCCTCGTCGCCACCCGCTCCGGCCCGGATCTCCAGAATGACGTCCTTCTCGTCGTTCGGGTCCTTGGGAACGAGGTAGAGCTTCAGCTCCTCCTCGGCCGGGGCGAGCTTCGCCTTCAAGGTGACGAGCTCCTCCTTCGCCATCTCGCGCAGCTCGGGGTCCTTCTCGGAGAGGAGTGCCTCGTTGTCGGCGAGGTCCTTCAGTAGGGTGCGGTAGGCGCGCACCGCCGTCACGGTGGGCTCGGCCTGGGCCCGCTCCTTGGCGAGCTTTCGGAACCTCTCCCCCGAGGACGCGACGGCCGGGTCGGAGAGCTGCTGGGTGAGCTCTTCGTAGCGCGACTCGATGGCGTCGAGCTTCTTCAGAACCTCGGGGGAGAGCATGACACGGGCTTTCTAACCGCTCCCCGCCGTGGGGGGCAAGGACTGGCAGGACGAACCTTCGGGCTAACCCCGACCGCGTCCGGAGAGGGCGTCGGAGAGGAGCTTCAAGGGCGAGACATCGACCCGGGCGCTGTCGAGAAGGAGCCTCAGCAGGTTCAGGCCCACCCGGCACAGGTGGGCGAGCTCCTCGAGGCGCTGCAGGCGGAAGCGGGCCGAGGATTTCACCCGGCTGTCCACGTCGGCGAGCGCCCCGCGGACCTCGCGCAAGGCCCGTTCCACGGTGGCGAGTGCACCCTCGATGGCCTTGCGCTCGCGTTCGGCGAGCACGCGCCGCACGAGCGACCAGATGTTGGTCTCGGCCTCGAAGTGCTCCTTGCGGTCGCCCGGCACGTCCACGCTGCGCACGACGCCCCAGCCCCGCAGCTCGGCGAGGCTCATGGAGAGCAGGCCCGTCGAGATCTGCAGACGCTCGCACAGATCGGGGGCGGCGAGGGGGCGCTCGGAGAGGAAGAGGACCGCCCAGATGCGGCCGAGCTGGCGCCGGAAGCCCCAGAGCTCCATGAGCTCGCCCATGGCATCTGCCACCGAGAGCTCCGCGCGCTGGAGGGCGTAGGAGCCGGCTCGGGTGGGGCGGTGGGCCAAGGTCTCGGGCATGGCTCGTCCTTCAAGTCCTCAGGGCGAGGTCGGCGAGGGCACAGGCTGCGAAGGCGACCGATGCGAACGCGTTGAACTGGAAGAAGGCGGCCCCGATGCGCTCGAGCCGGAGCTTTCCGCCCGGGGCGGCGTAGAGGTGCTCGGCGCCGAGCACGGCGGCGAGGAGGGCCGAACCGAGGAGCCAGAACGCCCCCCGTCCGGCGATGAGGCCGGCGGCCAGGATGGCGAGCGCGGCGAGCAGGTGGGCCAGCCGCGCGAAGAGGAGCGAGCGCTCGACCCCGAAGCGCGCCGGGATGGAATGGACCTTTTCCTCGCGGTCGAAGCTCAAGTCCTGCAGGGCGTAGAGGATGTCGAACCCGGCGATCCAGGCGCCGACGCCGAACCCCAGCACCACCGCCGCAAAGCTGACCCGACCGGTGAGCGCGATGGCGACCCCCACCGGTCCGAGCGCCTGCGCCACCCCGAGCCACAGGTGCACCGCCCAGGTGAACCTCTTCGCATAGGAGTAGCCGAGCAGGACGGCGAGCACCGGCAGCGCCAGCGCCCCGCACAGGGAGGAGATGAGGAGCGCGCAGAGGACGAAGGCGCCCGCGCTCGCGAAGAGCAGGCCGTAGGCCGCGAAGAGCGAGACCTGTCCGCTCGGGAGCTCGCGGGCCCGGGTGCGCGGGTTTCTTTTGTCGAGGTCGCGATCGGCGATGCGGTTCATGGCCATGGCGGCGGTGCGCGCCGCCACCACCGCCACGAGGACGAGGGCGAGGCGGAGCAGGTCGGCCCTCGCCTCGCGCGCCACGAGGACCCCGGCGCTCGCCGCGAAGGGCAAGGCGAAGAGCGAGTGCTCGAACTTCACCATGCGCAAGATCTTCGCGAGGCTCACGGCGCGACCCCCGCGGCACGCTGGCGTGCGATCCAGGTGAAGGGCCGCTCGGCCGCCCCGAACACCGAGATGAGCCAGGCAGCCGGGTCGTCCGGACGCGCGCCGGCGAGGGGGGCGGCGAGGACCCCCGGGGAGGCGCCCGGCTCGAGGCGCCCGATGGCGGGAGCCCCCACGCAGTCCCCGTTCCAGGCGAGCGGCAAGAGCCGCGCCGGGGCGATGTCCGGAAAGGCACGGGCGAGCACCGAAAGCTCGGCGAGCGGTGAGAGCGAGGGCGAGGAGGCGAGCGAGTCGGTGCCGACCGCGAGCGGGATGCCGCTCGAAAGCAGACGAGGGAGGTCGGGCAGGCGCCCCACGATGTGGAGGTTCGAGCGGGGGCACAGGGCGACCGTCGCGCCCGAGTTGGCCAGGATCGCGCGGTCGTCGTCGTCGAGGTCCACCGCGTGCACGACGAGCGAGCGCGGGCCGAGCGCGGGTCCGACTGCCGCCACCGGCGAGCGGCCGAGGGGCCTGCGCCCGACGGCGCCGAGCACCCGCGCGAGCGAGGAGAGGGGGCCCTCCATCCGGGAGCAGAACAGGCGCTCGTCGGGATCCTCGGCCAGGTGGATGGAGGCGGGTCCCGCCCGGAGCAGGGAGGCGACCACCTGCGGGTGGGTCGAGTACACGGCGTGCGGGGAGGGAGCGATGCGGAGGCCCGGAGCGGGCCTGCCGAGGGCCGCGCGCCGGTCGGCGGCGGCCGCCAGGGCGGACTCGATCCGGTCGCTCGAGAAGCCGTAGACCTCGTGGTAGAGCGACCCGAGGACACCGGCCCGGCCGAGCTCGGGCAGGGCGGCGAGGGTGTTCGTCACCTCGCCCACCGCGGCCACGCCCGCTTCCTCGAGTTCGAGGATGGCCTCCTCGAGGGCCCGTCCGGGACCGGGATCCTTGGCCCGGGCGGCCACGAGGAGCTCGATGAAGAGGGCGATCCCCTCACCGCCGCTGATGCGGCCACGCAGGTGCGAGAGCTCGAGGTGCGTGTGCGCGTTCACCAGGGCCGGCAGGAGCACCGCCTCGAGTGCCTCGGCCTTTCCGTGGCGTGCCTCGATCTCCGCTTTGGGCCCGACCGCCACCACGACCTCGCCGTCGAGGGCGAGCGCGCCGCCCTTCAAGACCGGGAGGGCGCCTTCGGGCTCCTCGGGCCGGCCGAGCATGAGGTAGGGGGCCGAGAGGACCCGCATGGCCTTAGGAGCGGACCTCCTTGGAGAGCCTCTGGTAAATCATGTTGCGCCGGGCGGGGGTGAAGCCGGCGTCGCGGATGTGCCGCTCCACCTCTTCCGAATCCATCTGGAAGGTGGTGCCGGCCGCCGAGACCACGTTCTCCTCGATCATGACCGAGCCGAAGTCGTTGCACCCCATGTGCAGAGCCGCCTGGGCCACCCCGCCGCCCATGGTCACCCAGGAAGCCTGCAGATTCGGGACATTGTCGAGGACGAGGCGGGAGAGGGCGTTCACCCTCAAGTAGGCGTGGGCGGTGTTGTCGCCCGGGGTGAGCCTCGTGTGCTCGGGCTGGAAGGTCCAGCAGATGAAGGCGGTGAATCCCTGCGTCTCGTCCTGCAGCTCGCGCAGGCGCATGAGGTGAGCTACCCGGTGCCGCGACTCCTCGCCCACCCCGAACATGAGGGTGGCGGTGGAGCGCAGGCCCTTTCCGTGGGCCGCCCGCATCACCGTGAGCCACTCGTCGGTCGAGCACTTGAGGGGCGCGATGCGCCGGCGCACCTCGTCGTCGAGCACCTCGGCGCCACCTCCCGGGATGGAGTCGAGGCCGGCCGCGATGAGGCGGGTGAGGGTGTCGTCGAGGGTGAGGCCACTCGTGCGCGCGATGTGCCAGATCTCCTCCGGCGAGAGCGCGTGCAGGTTGATGCCCGGATAGTTCTTCTTCACCCAGCGGAAGAGATCCTCGTACCACTCGATGGCGAGGTCGGGGTGGAGGCCCCCCTGGAGCAATAGCTCGATGCCGCCGAGCGCGAGGGTCTCCTCGATCTTTTGGGAGAGCTGCTCCCGGGTGAGCACGTAGGCCTGCCCGTGGCCGCGCGGCCGGTAGAAGGCGCAGAAGTGGCAGGCCGTGGTGCACACGTTGGTGTAGTTCACGTTGCGGGACACGATGTAGGTGACGATGCCCTCCGGATGGAGGGCCCGGCGGCGGGCGTCGGCGGCGAGCCCGAGCTCGAGGAGCGGCGCGCGCTCGTCGAGGGTCTCCGCCTCGTCCGCGTCGAGCCGCTCGCCGTCAGCCCCCTTCTGCAGTGCAGTGTCGAGCGCGACCTTTCGCCGCGCCTTCAGGGTCCGCACGCGGTCGTCGGCGAAGCGCAGCGGGGTCTCGGGGGCGAGCCCCTCCTTCGCCACCCGGGCGAGAAAGGCCTCGAGCCCCTCGAGTTCGTATGGGCCGAGCCCGTAGCGGATGCGGTGGGTGAGGTAGCGGCGGTAGCGTTCGGGGTCGCCCCCCTTCTCGCGGGCGAAGCCCTGGGCGATCTCGGTGCGCATCCCGAGCCCCTCGCGGGCGGCACGGGTGATGGTGGCCACGTCCTCCGGCGAGAGCACGCCCGGCCGGGCCGCCCACAGCGCGTAGATCATGGGGAGGCGGGTCGCCTGCGTCCACTCGCGGCCCAAGTCGAGCACCTGGTTGGCCGAGACGTCGAAGGCGCGGTCGCCGATGATGAGGGCGCCCTTCGTGCCCCGGGCGGCGGCCAGGCCTTCCGCTGCGGGCGCGGGCGTGAAGCGCGGGTGGATCCCGCGCTCGGCGAGCACGAGGCGGGCAAGGAGCTGGGAGGTGCGCGAGGCGGTGTCGAGGAAGACCTCGTCCCACACCACCGGCGACTGCTCTCCCACGAGGAGCACGGTCGAGACCGGGCCATCGGAGCCGATGGCCACCCCGGGGACGATCTCGTACTCCTTGCCGGCGAGGCCGCCCACCGGCAGGAGCGCCATCTCCACCTCCCCGCGCTCGAGCAGCCTCGCGCACATGGAAGGCTCGGCGAGGACGAGTTCGATGCGCGGGTGGTTTTCGAGCGCCGCGGTGAGGGGGCGCGCGTTCAAGAACGAGACGGCGGCGGCGCGAAGCTTCGGCATGGGGGCGCTCTTTCGGTTCTAGGCGGTGGCAGGGAGCGGGAGCGCTCGCTCGCCGGGATGGGCGCGCAGGATCCGGTAGAGGCTGTCGCGCTCGACCGGGACGCGCCCGGCCGCTCGGATGAGGCGGTGCAGCTCCGACTCGGAGAGCGCCTGGGGCGTCTTCGCCCCGGCCATGTGGTAGATGCGCTCCTCGATGACGGTACCGTCGAGGTCGTCCACCCCGAAGCTCAAGGCCGTCTGGGCGAGCCGCTCTCCCAGCATGACCCAGTACGCCTTGATGTGGTCGAAGTTGTCGAGGAAGAGGCGGGCCGTGGCGTAGGTGCGCAGGCCGTCGTAGCCGGTCGGCTTGGGGAAGGCCTTGCCGATCATGTTGTGCTCCGGATGGAAGGCGAGGGGGATGAAGACCTGGAACCCGCCGGTCTCGTCCTGCAACGTGCGCAGCCTCGCCATGTGGTCCACCCGCTCGGCCAGGGTCTCGATGGTGCCGTAGAGCATGGTGGCGTTGGTCTTCATGCCGAGCCGGTGGGCCACCCGGTGCACCTCGAGCCACTCGTCGGCGGTGGCCTTGTCGTCGCAGATCTTGCGGCGCACGCGGGAGGCGAAGATCTCGGCCCCACCGCCGGGGAGGGTGTCGACCCCGGCCGCCTTGAGCTCGCGCAGCACCTCCTCGTAGGTCTTCTTGAACTTCTCGGCGAAGAAGTGGATCTCGACCGCGGTGTAGGCCTTGATCTTGAGCTCGGGCCAGGCGGCCCGGATGCGGCGCGGGACCTCCAGGTAGAACTCGAAGGGGAGGTCGGGATGCAGCCCGTTCACGATGTGGACCTCGGTGATGCCGAGGGAACGCCGCTCGAGGACGTGGTCCACGGCCTCGTCGAGGCTCATGGTGTAGCCGTCGCTCGCCTTCTCGTCGTCCTCCCGCGCGAACGAGCAGAACTTGCAGGAGGCCACGCAGACGTTGGTGAAGTTGAGGTGGACGTTGCGGTTGTAGAAGGTCTTGTCGCCGTGGCGTTCCACCCGGACGTGGTCGGCGAGCGCGCCCAGGGCGGCGAGGTCCTTCGTCTCGAGCAGGCGCAGGGCATCCGCCTCGGAGAGGCGTTCGTGCGCGAGCACCCGGTCGCGGACCTCGGCGAGGCCGGCGCGCTCGAGGGCGCGGTTCGCGAGTGGCGAGAGCATGGACCCTAGTCCTCCACCGGTTCGGACCGGGAACGGGGCGAGAGCCCCTCCCAGCGGCGCATGAGTTCGTTCGGGATGTCGAGGCGGTCGAGCAGGCGCGCCACCACCGTGTCGACGAGCTCGCCCAGGTCCTTCGGCCTCGAGTAGAAGCTCGGGCTCGCCGGCACCACCAGGGCTCCCGCCTCGATCACCTGGGTGAGCGCGCGGGCGTGGACGAGCGAGAGCGGGCTCTCCCTCAGGCACAGAATGAGCCGCCGCCGCTCCTTCAGCATGACGTCGGCGGCGCGCCCGACGAGGTCGAGCGACACGCCGTAGGCGATGCGCGCGAGGCAGCCGGCCGAGCAGGGCACGACCACCATCCCGTCGTAGCGTGCGCTGCCCGAGGCGAACGGGGCGGTGAAGTCGCGGTTCTTCCAGGTTTGAAACGGGTAGCTCGGGGCCTCGCCCACCTCCTGCATCCAGACCTGCTTGCCGGTCTCGGTGAAGACGAGGTCCACCGAGACCGCGTGGTGAGGACCCTCCGAAGCGAAGAAGTCGAGCAGGCGCCGCGCGTAGGGCGCGCCCGAGGCCCCGCTCACCGCGACGACGAGCTTCATACCGTTTTCACCGCGAGGACGAGGCCGCACACCCCGGGGAAGAGCGTCTCCCCCTTGAGCTCGGAAAAGCCCGCCCGCCGGCAGGCCTCCTCGAACTCCACCCGCGAGACGAAGCGCTCCATGGATGCGACGAGGTAGCGATAGGCGCTCGGGTCGGGAGAGAAGAGCCGGCCCAGGACCGGCAAGGCCAGGCGGTTGTAGGCGCCGTGCACGAGGCGCGAGCTCTTCGACTCGGGGCGGAAGAACTCGAGCACCCCCAGCCGGCCGCCCGGGCAGAGGATCCGGGCGAGCTCCGAGAGTCCCCTCTCGAGCGAGTCGAGGTTCCTCACCCCGAAGGCCACCGCGGCGGCCTGGAAGGCCCCGTCGGGGAAGGGCAAGGAGAGCGCATCGGCCTGGGCGGCTGGAAGGAGGGTCTTCGCCGCGCCGCGCGACAGCATGGCAAAGGAGAAATCGGCCGCCACCACGCGCGCCCCGGGCGCGCGCTTCTTCACCTCCGCGGCGACGTCCATCGTGCCGGCGCACAGGTCGAGGAGCCGCTCGCCTCGCGCGAGCCCGAGCTCCCTCGCGAGCCGCCGACGCCAGCGCTGGTCGACCCGCAGCGTCATGACGCGGTTCAAGAGATCATAGGAGGGCGCGATGCGGTCGAACATGGCTCGCACCGACGGTCCTCGTCCGCTCGAGCCCGGCAGGGGCACCCCGCCCGCGCTTCCCACCTCGGCCGCCACGGCTAGGCTGCCCCCTTCCTGGGCTTGTAGCTCGCGGCCGGCGAGAGCGGGATGCGGGGGCGGCGCGGCGGGGAGGCCTGAGGCAAGAGCCGCCCGTAGAGCGCGTCGACCCGGGCGAGGACCTCGGGGGGATGGACGCACGGCTCGGGCCACTCACGACCGCCTTCCTCGCTCCACTTGCGGGTGGCGTCGATGCCGATCTTGGCGCCCAGGGCGAAATGGGGCGCCGCGTGGTCGAGCACGTCGACCGGTCCCTCGACCACCACGAGGTCGCGCCGAGCGTCCACGTTGGCGAGAGCGCGCCAGGCACACTGGCCGTGGTCGTGAACGTCCACCTCCTCGTCGAAGACGACGAGGGTCTTCGTGTTCGCCATCTGGCCCGATCCCCACATCCCGTGCATGAGCTTCTTCGCGTGGCCCGGGTATTCCTTGCGCATGGCGATGAAGCACAGGTTGTGGAAGGCGCCTTCCGCGGGGAAGGACATGTCGACCACCTCGGGGAAGACCATCTGCAACATGGGGAGGAAGAGCCGCTCGGTGGCCTTGCCGAGCCACAGGTCCTCCATGGGCGGTGGCCCGACCACGGTCGCCGGGTAGATGGCGTCGCCCCGGCGCGTGATGCAGGTCACCTCGAGCGCCGGATAGTCGTCGGCGAGCGAGTAGTACCCGGTGTGGTCGCCGAAAGGTCCCTCGCGCACGAGAGGGGCCTTGGGGTCGACGAACCCCTCGATGACGAGGTCGGCCTCGGCCGGCACCTCGAGGTCGTGGGTGAGGCACTTCGTGAGCGCCACCCCTTCCCTGCGGAGAAAGCCGGCGAAGAGGTACTCATCCACCCCCGGCGGCAGCGGGGCCGAGGCGGCATAGGTGAGGACCGGGTCCCCCCCGAGTGCGATGGCGACCGGCATCCGCTCGCCGCGGGCCTGGTAGGCGCGGTAGTGCTGGGTGGCGGTCTTGTGGAGCTGCCAGTGCATGGCGAGGCGGCGACGTCCGAGCACCTGCAGACGGTACATCCCGACGTTGCGCAGCCCCGTCTCCGGCTCCCGCGTCACGACCTGGGGCAGGGTGAGGTACGGCCCTCCGTCGTGGGGCCAGGTGGTGAGTACCGGGAGGGACGAGAGGTCGGGTTCGCGCTCGACCACCTCCCGCACCGGCCCGTCGGACACGTGCTTCGGCACGTAGGCGGCGAGCTTGCCGAGCAGCGGGAGCATCTTGAGCTTCTCCCACAAGCTCACCGGCGGGGCGAGGTGGAGGAGCGAACGCAGCTCCCGGGCTGGGTCTTCCAGGTCTTCGCAGGAGAGCGCCCAGGCCGTCCGCCGGCGCGTCCCGAACAGGTTCATGGCCACCGGGAGGAGGCCCTGGCTCGGCTTTTCGAAGAGGAGGGCCGGCCCCTCCTGCTTCGCAGCCCGGTCGGCGAGCGCCGCCATCTCGAGGCGGACGTCCACTCGCTCGTGAACGCGCACGAGTTCCTGCTCGCGCTCGAGGCGCTCGAGGAAGCTGCGCAGCGAGCGATAAGGCATGAGGCCCGGGTATCTACTCCTCTTCTCGCCTTGTTTCAACGATCGTTGAAATGATATGAGCCCCCTCATGAACACGACCGTCCGCATCGCTCACAGCCCTGACTCGGACGACGCCTTCATGTTCTACGGGCTCGCGAGCGGCGCCGTCTCGGCCGAGGGCATCTCGTTCGTGCACGAGCTCAAAGACATCGAGACCCTCAACAAGGCTGCCGTGGAGGGGCACTACGAGATCACGGCCTTGAGCGTGCACGCCTACGCCTACCTCCACGAGCACTACCTGCTCCTCGACGCGGGCGCCTCGTTCGGGGACGGTTACGGGCCGACGGTGGTGGTGCCTGCGGGCTCGAGCCTGCGAAGCCTGGACGACCTCTCCGGGCGCAGGATCGCCATCCCCGGCAAGTGGACGAGTGCGGCGCTCGCCCTCGCCCTGCGGCTGCCCCGCCACACGCCGGTCGTCATGGACTTCAAGGCCGTGGGCGAGGCGGCGAGGCGGGGCGAGGTCGAGGCCGGGCTCGTCATCCACGAAGGGCAGCTCACCGCCGCCGAGGAGGGCCTGCGGGTCTTGGAGGACCTCGGCGCCTGGTGGAAGGAGCGCCACGGGTTGCCCCTACCGCTCGGCATGAACGGGGTGAAGCGGGACCTGCCCGACGACCTGCGGAGGAGCCTCGCGCGGGCCCTCGCCGCGAGCGTGGCCTACGGCCTCGACCACCGGAAGGCGGCCCTGGACCACGCCATGACCTACGCGCGCGGACTCGACCGGCGCCGGGCCGACACCTTCGTCGGCATGTACGTGAATGACTGGACCCGGAGCCTCGGCGAGAAGGGGCGCCGGGCGGTGGCCCTCTTCCTGAGCGAAGCCGCCGACCGTGGGCTCGTACCACGCGTGAAGCCAGAGTACCAGGCCCTCGCCTGAGGGCGCCTTCGGCGTGGTGCTTTAAAGCAAGGCCGAGGGCCTCAGAAGGTGCGCTCGGTGAGCGAGCGGGCGGCGTCGATGATGGCGCGCCGGTGCGAGCCATCGGGGACCTTCTCGAGGGCGCACAGGGCGTGGGCGGTGTGCTCGCGGGCGAGCTCGCGCGCGGCCTCCACGCCGCCGGTGCGCCGCACCGCCTCCATGACCGCCTCAGCGACTTTGACCCCGTCCTCCTCGCCGGACACGAGGGCGAGCACGCGCTCGCGCAGGGACCTCTCGCGCTCCAGGGCGCGGATGAGCGGCAGGGTGGCCTTGCCCTCCATGAAGTCCTGGCCGAGGCGCTTGCCGAGACGCTCCGGATCGGCCGCGTAATCGAGGGCGTCGTCGACGAGCTGGAAGGCCATGCCGATCCCCTCGCCAAACTCGAGCAGGGCCTGCGGGACCTCGCCGCGCACCCCGGCCGCCCAGCTCCCGGCGGCGGCGCTCCAGCCGAAGAGCGAGGCGGTCTTGCCCCGCACCACGTCGAAGTAGTCCTCCTCGGTCGCCTCGAAGCTGCCCCGGAGCGAGAGCTGCAGCACCTCGCCCTCGACGAGGCGCCGCATGGTGGTGAGCAGGGCCGGCAGGGCGGCCGAGCGGGCCGGCTCGGCCGCCACGATCTCGAGCGCGCGGGTGAGCAGCCAGTCGCCGGAGAGCACGGACACGGCGTTGCCCCACAGGATCCGCGAGGCCGGCTGTCCCCGGCGCGTGGGTCCGTCGTCGATGACGTCGTCGTGGAGGAGGGTGGCCGAGTGCGTGAGCTCGGCCGCACACGCGAAGGGCACGGCCGCCTTGAGGTCTCCGCCGCAAGCCCCGCAGGCGAGCAAGGTCACCGTGGGGCGAACGCGCTTTCCGCCCGATCGCATGAGGTGCCGGGCCGCTGCACGCAGCGTCTCCTCGGCGTCCTCGGTAGCCCGCAAGAGGTGTTCCTCGAGCGAGGAGAGCTCCTCGGCAAGCCGGGGGACCTCCTGCAGCGCGGCCTGGGCCTTTTCGGGGCGCACGCCGCGGGCGGCGCTGGCGTCGAGCTGCGACAGGATGGCCTGCTCTCGGCTCATGCTCCGCTCCGGAGAACTTCAAAAAAAAGTGAAAAAAGGCATATAGCGCGGACCGGTCCCGGGGGTCAACGCATCCGGGGGCCTCGTCGAACGACCGGTCGTCTCGCCGGGGCCGCCTGTAGGCAAGCGCGCGAAGGAGCCGAACTTGAAGCACCTTCGCGAAGACCTGATAACGTCCTCGGCCCGTGCCGGTCGTGAAGCTCACCCTCGAATATGACGGAACCGCGTACGTCGGCTGGCAGCTCCAGAAGAACGGCCGGTCCGTGCAGGCCGAGGTCGAGCGCGCCCTTGGCGTCCTGCACGGGGGACCGAGGCGCGTCACCGCGGCCGGACGCACCGACGCCGGCGTGCACGCGCTAGGCCAGGTGGCGAGCTTTCCCGAGGCGAAACCGCTCCCGCTCAGGGCCTACGTGCAGGGCATGAACGGCCTGCTCCCCCCCGACGTGGCGGTGCGTGCGGCGAGCCTCGAACCCGAGAGCTTCGACGCGCGGCGCAGCGCGCGCGGCAAGCGCTACCGCTACCACATCGTGTACGGGGGGACCCGGGCTCCGCTCTCCCGGCTGCAGGCCTGGCAGATCTTCCGACCGCTCGATGTCGAGGCCATGGTGGAGGGGGCGAAGCCCCTCGTCGGGCTCCATGACTTCGCCGCCTTCCAGGCCGCCGACTGCGAAGCGCCCCACGCGCGCCGCGAGGTGCGCCGCCTCGAGGTGACCCGCGAAGGCGCGCTCGAGCTGGCGGTGGTGGTGGAGGCGACGGCCTTCGTGAAGCACATGGTCCGCAACATCGTCGGCACACTCGTCGAGATCGGGCTCGGCCGCCGGGCCGCCGGGTCTTTGCCCGAACTGCTCGCGGCGCGGGACCGGGCGCGAGCCGGCCCCACCGCGCCGCCTCACGGTCTCGTGCTGGAGGAGGTCTTTTACGGGGAGAGGAGCCGGTGAGGCTCTCCGCGGGGGAGGAGGCGCGCTCCGAGGCTCCTTCCACGCCGAGGCTAAAAAAGCCTCTATTGCGGCAGGAAGAGGGTGAAGGTGCTGCCCGGGCCCTCGGCCGGCTCGAGTGCGATCTTGCCTCCGATCGCGGCGGTCATGTCCTTCACGAGCGCGAGCCCGAGGCCGATGCCGGGCTCGTGCTTGCGCATGAGCGGTTCGAGCTGTTCGAAGGGCTCGAAGATGCGCTCGCGCTCGCTCACCGGGATGCCGGGGCCCGTGTCCTTCACCGCCACCCGGTGGCCTCCCTCCCGGTGGCTGACCGTCACCATCACCGACCCCTGGGAGGTGAACTTCACCGCGTTCGAGACGAGGTTAGTGAGGATGAGGCGGAGGAGCCGCTCGTCGGTCACGAGGACCGGGACCTTGGATGGGACGGCGAGCCCGAGGGCGAGACCTTTCTCCTGCGCCTGCGGCGAGAGCTCTTCGACCACGCTGCCGGCGAGGCTCGAGAGGTCGACCTCGTCCTTGCGGGGGGGCGGCGGGCCGGACTCGATGCGCACGTGCTCGAGGATGGCCTCGATCTCGCCGGCGAGCCGTCCGGACAAAGATTCCATGCGCCCCACGAGCGCGCGGTGCTTCTCGTGAAGCGGATGCTCCCGATCGCGCTGCAGGCGCTGGCAGGTGAGCCGCAGGGCGGCGAGCGGGGTCAAGAGCTCATGGGAGACGAGGCCGAGAAAGTAGCTCTTCGCCCGGCTGGCGCGTTCCGCGGTGTCGCGCTCGAGGTGCGCCGCCTCGAGGGCCGCCTTGAGCTCGCGCTTGGCGAGGACCACCTCGATGGCGAGCGCGTCGAGGCTGCGCCCCCGGTTCTCCACCTCCTCCATGAGCACTTCCCTCGCCCGCTTGAGCGCGATGAGGTTCGCGACGCGGGAAAGGAGCTCCTCCGAGGAGAAGGGTTTCGTGATGTAGTCGAGCGCGCCTTCCTTGAGGAGCCGCACCCGCACCTCGTCGTCGGCGAAGGCGGTGAGGAGGACCACCGGTATGCCGTCGAGCGAGGGCTGCCGGCGGATCTCGCGGACGAGCTCCTCGCCGTCCATCCTCGGCATCCGAAGATCGGTGAGGATGAGATCGGGCCTGTTCTCGAGGGCCCTCGCGAGCCCCGCGCAGCCGTCCTCGGCCGTCGAAACCCGAAAGCGTCGCCTGAGCACCTTCACGATGAACGAGCGCGTCTCCGGATCGTCATCGACGGTGAGGACGAGCGGCCGCGTCTCGTCGCTTCTCCCGGGAGGGGCCGTCCCGTCCGGGGGCACGCTGGTGGCGGTCTCGGTCATGCCTTTTTGAGACTCGGGTGAACTTCCATTGGGGCGCGCCGCACCGCGGTCGCGAGAACCGGCTCCAAAATCGTCTCACACTTTCCAGCACTTGGCACGGGCGCGAGGACGTGAGGTGCGCAGGGCGCGTTGTCGGTCGAGGTGCGCGAGAGGCGAGAAGGCGCACGCCGCCTCGAAAGACAAAAGGGCCCCCTCTCGCGAGAAAAGGGGGCCCCTTGCACAGGAACTTCAAGCCCTTAATGCATGGTGCGGGAGGCGGCCGCGCGCTCGGCCTTCCTGAACTCGAGCGTCTGGCCGCGACCTTCCGCGACCACCACGTGGTCGCCCGGCTTAAAGTCCCCGCGCAGGATGCGCACGGCGAGGGGATCCTGCACGAGCCGCTGGATGGCCCGCTTGATGGGGCGGGCTCCGTAGACCGGGTCGTACCCGGCGTCGGCGAGGGTCTCCCGCGCGCCGTCCGAGAGCTCGAGGGTGATCTTGCGATCCTCGAGCAGGTTTCGCAGGCGGCCGAGCTGGATCTCCACGATCCGGCCGAGGTCCTCGCGGGTGAGGGGCCTGAAGACCACGATCTCGTCGACGCGGTTCAAGAACTCCGGCCGGAACTCGGCGCGCAGGTGCTCGAGAGCCGCTTCCCGGATGTCGTTCTGCGTCGAGCCGGATCGGCCGGCCAGGCGCTGGATCTGCTCCGAGCCGATGTTGGAGGTCATGATGACGACGGTGTTCCTGAAGTCGACCGTGCGGCCCTGGCCGTCGGTGAGCCGGCCGTCATCGAGGATCTGCAAAAGCACGTTGAAGACGTCGTGGTGGGCCTTCTCGATCTCGTCGAAAAGGATGACCGCGTAGGGCCGCCGGCGGACGAGCTCGGTGAGCTGGCCGCCCTCCTCGTAGCCGACGTAGCCCGGAGGGGCGCCGATGAGCCGCGACACGGCGTGCTTCTCCATGTACTCGCTCATGTCGAGGCGAACCATGGCGTTCTCGTCGTCGAAGAGGAACTCGGCGAGCGCCCGGGCCGTCTCGGTCTTCCCCACCCCGGTCGGCCCGAGGAAGATGAAGCTGCCGATGGGTCGGTTGGGGTCCTGCAGGCCCGAGCGGGCGCGCCGGACGGCGGCCGAGACGGCGGTGATGGCCTCCGCCTGCCCGACCACGCGGGCCCCGAGCCGTTCTTCCATGGAGAGGAGTTTCTCGAGTTCGCCCTCGAGCAGCCTCGTCACCGGGATGCCGGTCCACTTGGAAACCACCTGGGCGATCTCCTCGGGAGTGACCTCCTCCTTCAGCAGGGCGCCCGACTTCTGCAGCTCGGCCTGCCGCGCCTCGAGCTTCGCCACCCGCTGCTGCAGCTCGGGGAGCCGGCCGAACTTGATCTCGGCGGCCCGGTTGAAGTCGGCGTTGCGCTCGGCGCTCGCCTGCTCGCCCTTGAGGCTGTCGATCTCGGCCTTGGCGGCCGCCACCTCCTGGATGAGCCCCTTCTCGTTCTCCCAGCGCGCCTTCAGCGCCGAGAACTGCTCGTTCAGCTGGGCGAGCTCCTTCTCGATCTGGTCGAGCCGCTCGTGGGAGGCGGTGTCGCGCTCCTTGAGGAGCCCCTGCTTCTCGATCTCGAGCTGGGCGACCCTGCGCCGCACTTCGTCGAGCGCGGTCGGCATCGAGTCGATCTCGATGCGCAGCTTGCTCGCCGCCTCGTCGACGAGGTCGATGGCCTTGTCGGGAAGGAAGCGGTCGGCGATGTAGCGGTGACTGAGCCTCGCTGCCTCGACGAGCGCCGCATCCTGGATGCGGACCTTGTGGTGCAGCTCGTAGCGATCCTTCAGGCCGCGCAGGATGGAGATGGTGTCGTTGAGCGACGGCTCCCCCACGAAGACGGGCTGGAAGCGCCGCTCGAGGGCCGGGTCCTTCTCCACGTGCTTGCGGTACTCGCTCACGGTGGTGGCGCCGATGGCGTGCAGCTCGCCCCGGGCCAGGGCGGGCTTCAGCATGTTGCCCGCGTCCATGGCGCCCTCGGCCGCGCCGGCGCCGACGATGGTGTGCATCTCGTCGATGAAGAGCACGATCTGCCCCGCCGCCTCGGTCACTTCCTTCAAGACGCCCTTCAGGCGCTCCTCGAACTCGCCGCGGTACTTGGTGCCGGCGACGAGCGAGGCGAGGTCGAGGGAGAGGATGCGCTTGCCCTTGAGACCCTCGGGCACGTCGCCGTCCACGATGCGCCGGGCGAGCCCCTCCACGATGGCGGTCTTCCCCACCCCGGGGTCGCCGACGAGCACGGGGTTGTTCTTCGTGCGGCGGGAGAGGATCTGCACCACCCGCCGGATCTCGTCGTCCCGGCCGATGACCGGGTCGAGCTTGCCGTCCTTGGCGAGCTGGGTCAGGTCCTTCGTGTACTTCTCGAGCGCCCGGTACTGGCTCTCGGCCTCGGGAGACGTGACGCGGCCCCCGCCCCGCACGGCCATGGCCGCTTCCCGCACCCGCTGTGGCGTCGCCCCCGCGCTCCGCAGCGCCGTGCCGGCTCCCCCCCGGTCCTCGGAGAGCGCGACCAAGAGGTGCTCGGTCGAGACGTATTCGTCCTTCAGCTTCTTCGCCTCGTCCTCGGCCCGGTCGATGAGCTTCAAGAGCCGGTTCGTGGTGTAGGGTTCGGCCCCTTGCACCCGGGGGAGGGTCCGCAGCTCGTCCTCCGCCCGCGAGGCGACGAGCCCGGGATCGGCGCCGATCTTCTCGAGGACCGGGCGGGCGATTCCCTCCTCCTGTTCGAGCAGGGCGAGGAGCAAGTGCTCGGCGTCGATGGCCTGGTGATCGCGCCGTCGCGCCTGGGCCTGGGCTGCCGCCAGCACTTCCTGCGCCTTGGTGGTGAGCCGGTCGAGTCTCATGTCCGGAACCTAAGGCCTCATCGGGGCTTGGCAAGCGCATGGCACCGCGCCTCGAAAGCGGCGGAATATCCCGGACTCCGCCGCCTGCCCGGATGGGCCCAGGCGGCTCCCGGGACGCCCAAGCTTTTTGCCGGGGCGCTCTTCTGGAGAGCCTACCGTACTGTACGTGATGGATACGAAAGCGCCTCCACGTGCCCCGGCGTCTCGCCTCCTGCCGGCGCGGAGGGCCTCTCCCAAATGAGTCCCCCTGGCCCGCTTGGTCCTTGAAAAGAGCTGTTCCGACGCCCATCCTGCGGTGTTCGACCTCGGAGGGTCATGTTGCGTTTCGGGGATGCACCCACGGTGAGTGCGGTCGGTTGCGCTCTGCCACCTCATCACCTCGGGCAGGAGGAGCTCATCGCGGCGCTGCGCGGCCTGTGGGCGAAGAGGCATTTCAACGTCGATCGGCTCGAGGACCTGCATCGCGCGGTGAAGGTCTCCGGGCGATACCTGGCCCTGCCGCTCGAGCGCTACGCCGAGCTCGACACCTTCGCGAAGTGCAACGACGCCTGGATCGCGGCCGCCGAGGAACTCGGAAGGGCCGCCCTGAGCGAGGGGCTTTCCAAGGCGGGGATGGCCCCGGGCGACGTCGACCACATCTTCTTCGTCACCGTGACCGGCATCGCCACCCCCTCCCTCGACGCCCGGCTCGTCAATCGCCTCCGCATGAAGCCCTCGGTGAAGCGCACCCCCATCTTCGGGCTCGGCTGCGTGGCCGGCGCGGCCGGTGCGGCCCGGGCCGCCGACTACCTGCGCGCCTATCCGGGGGAGGTGGCGGTGGTGCTCTCGGTCGAGCTGTGCTCGCTCACCTTGCAGCGGGAGGATCTCTCGGTCGCGAACATCGTGGCCTCCGGGCTCTTCGGCGACGGGGCGGCCGCCCTGGTGCTGTCGGGCGGTGCGCGTGCGGCCCGCGGGCCGCGCATCCTCGCCACCCGATCGGTCTTCTACCCGGACAGCGAGCGGATCATGGGGTGGGATCTCGTCGACTCCGGGTTCAAGGTGGTCCTCTCCTCCAAGGTGCCGGACATGGTGCGGGCCCACCTCGCCCGCGACGTCGACGCCTTCCTCGGCGACGAGGGGCTCTCCCGCAAGGACATCCAGCACTTCATCGCCCACACCGGGGGTCCCAAGGTGCTCGAGGCCTTCGAGGGCACGCTCGAGTTGCCGGCAGGGGCGCTCGCGTCCTCCTGGCGCTCCCTGCGCGAGGTGGGCAACCTCTCCTCGGCCTCGGTCCTCTTTGTCCTCTCGGACTTCCTCGAGGAAGGCCGGGCGCGACCGGGCGAGCTCGGCCTTCTCGTCGCCATGGGCCCGGGCTTCTGCGCCGAGCTGGTGCTGCTCGCATGGTGACCCTCTCCCGGCTCGTCGTCGCCCTCTTCCTCCTCGAGCGCGCCCTGGAGCTCGTCCGCTCGGAGAAGAACGCGCGCCGCCTGCTCGAGCGCGGCGCACTCGAGGCGGGAAGGGGCCACTACCTTCCCCTCGTGCTCTTTCACCTCGGCTTCCTCCTCTTCTGCGCCGGCCTGGCCGCAAGAGGGCGGCTCTTTCCACCTGCCGTCACGGTGGCGGCGCTCCTCCTCGTGCTCCTCGCCCAGGCGCTCCGCTACTGGGCCATCGCCACCCTCGGCGAGCGCTGGAGCACCCGCATCCTCGTCCTCGAGGACGAGCCGCCGCTCACCGGCGGGCCCTACCGCTACCTTCGCCACCCCAACTACCTCGCGGTGGCGCTCGAGCTGTTCTGCCTCCCCCTCGGACTCGGCAGCCTCGCCGGGGCCATCGCCTTCTCGCTCGCGAACGCGGTTCTCCTCGCCGTGCGCATCCGCGCCGAGGAGAGGGCGCTCGGGGAGCGGTGGCAGGCGATCTTTCGCCACAGACCCAGGTTCTTTCCGCGAGGTGTGTTGTGACAGATCGTGAAACCAGGGTGGCCCGGGAGATCCGCCGCATCGCCCGCGAGGATTTGGGCCTCGCCATCGAGGCCCGGGACGGTGACGAGCTCGCCGGGACCCTCGACTCGCTCTCCCTGCTCTCCCTGGTGGTGGCGGTCGAGGACCGGTTCCGGGTCAAGATCGACGAGGAGGAGGCCGCCCTCACGAGGAGCCTCGAGGACCTCGCCCGCCTCGTGGCCGGGAAGGCCCAGGTGGCCGGAGAGGCAGCGCAGTGAGGCTCTCCGGGGGGGAAGGACCCCCGCCCGCCGCCCGCGATCTGGGAGAGCTCCTCGTGCGGGCGGAGGGGCACGGCTCGGGCGTCACCTTCGTCAGCGAGCAGGAGGAGGAACGCTTCCTCGCCTGGTCCGAGGTGGGGGCGCGGGCCCGGAGGGTAGCGGCTTCCCTCGAGGCCTTGGGTCTGCGCCCGGGGGAGCGGGTCGCCCTCGTGGAACGCACGGGCCCCGCATTCCTCGACGCCTTCTTCGGCACGCTCGCCGCCGGCGCGGTGCCCGTGCCGCTCTATCCGCCGCTCAGGCTCGGCCGCATGAAGGAGTACCTCGCCAGCACCGCCGCCATGGTGCACGCGGTCCGGGCGAGGCTCATCCTCGCCTCGGGCGCGGTGCGGCGCCTGCTCGGCGAGGTTTTGGCGAGTGCCCGGCCCGAGCTCGGCTGCCTCCCGGTGGACGAGCTCGCCAGGGGCACGAGAAAGGTCATGAAGGAAGCCCGGCCCGACGACCTCGCGCTCATCCAGTTCTCCTCGGGCTCCACCGCCTTTCCCAAGCCGGTGGCCCTCACCCACCGAAACGTGCTCGCGCAGCTCGCGACCCTGCTCGAGCTCCTCGCCCCCACCCCCGAGGATCGGCTGGTCTCCTGGCTTCCGCTCTACCACGACATGGGGCTCACCGGCTGCCTCCTCGGAGCGCTCGCTTACCCGGGTCCCCTCGTGCTCATCGCACCCGAGCACTTTCTCGCCCGCCCGGCGATCTGGCTACGCGCCCTCTCGCGCCACCGCGGCACCATCTCGGCAGCCCCGAGCTTCGCTTACGCCTACACCGCCGAGCGCGTGCGGGATCGGGAACTCGAGGGCGTCGACCTCTCGCGCTGGCGGGCAGCCCTCGACGGAGCCGAGCCGGTGTCGGCCGAGGCGGTGCGCCGCTTCGCGGCGCGCTTCGCGCCGCAGGGCTTTCGCGCCGAGGCGCTGCGTCCGGTCTACGGCCTCGCCGAGGCCACCCTGGCCGTGACCTTCACGACGCAGGGCGCTCCCTTTCGCTCGCAGCGCATCGACCCCGTCGCGCTCGCCTCGCGCGGAGAGGTCCTGGACGGGCGTCGCGAGGTGGTCTCGGTGGGAGTCCCCGTGCCCGGCGTCGAGGTCGAGCTGCGCGGCCAAGACGGGGAGAGCGTGGCCGAGCGGCGCCTCGGGCGCGTCTTCGTGCGAGGGGGCTCCGTCATGAGCGGCTACTACGGGCAGGAAGAGGCGACGAGGAACGCGCTCAGGCAGGGCTGGCTCGACACGGGCGACCTCGGCTTCGTCCGGGACGGGGAGCTCTACCTCTACGGGCGCGCCAAGGACGTCGTGGTGGTGCGCGGCGCCAACCACGCCCCTCAGGACCTCGAGGCCCCGCTCGAGGAGGTGCGGGGCCTGCGACGGGGTTGCGCCGTGGCCGTCGGATTCGAGCCGGAGGGGGCTTCGGAGGAGCTACTCGTGCTCGCCGAGCGCCGCAAAGGTGCTGGCGACGACACCTCGCTCGCCGAGGCGGCGAAGAAGGCCATCCTCGAGCACACGGGCGTGCGGGCCCACACCGTGGTCCTGCTCGATCCTGGAACGCTGCCGCGCACCTCCTCGGGGAAGCTCAGGCGCCGAGAGGCCCTGCGCCGCTACCTGGGCGGCGAGCTCTCGGCTCCGCCCCCGGCGAGGGCCATGACCGTCATGCTCGCCCTGGCCCGCTCGGCGCTCGGCTACGCCCGCACGCGCTGGAGGTGACCGACGAACCCACGCCGACGCGACGTCATCGTGGCGGGTGGCGGCCCGGCTGGACTCGCCGTGGCGGCTGCGGCGGCGAGGCGCGGGCTCGACGTGCTCGTGCTCGAGCGCCGGGCGCTTCCCGCCGACAAGGCCTGCGGCGAGGGCCTGCTGCCGGGGGCCGTGCGCGCCCTCGCGAGGCTCGAGGCACGCGCCCTTCTCGACCCCGCCGCGACGCACCCCCTCCTCGCCATACGCTGGAGGGACGGCCCCTTCTTGGCCGAGGCCGCTCTGCCTCCGCCCGGGGGTCTCGGGGTGAGACGGCTGGCCCTTTCGGCAGCCCTCCTCGCTCGGGCGCGCGCCCTCGGGGCCGAAGTGCGGGACAGGACCTCGATCCTTCATCACCGGCGGGATGCCCGGGAAGTGCGGGTGACGACCGACGTCGGCACGGAGCGCGGGGAACTCCTCGTCGCGGCCGATGGGCTCGCCTCTCCCATCCGCCGCCGGGAGGGCCTTTGACGCGGTGGTCAGCGGAGGACCCCGCTTCGGGCTGAGGCAGCACTTCGCCTGCGCACCCTGGACGGACGCGGTGGAGGTCTACTTCGGAGACGGGGTGGAAGCCTATCTCACGCCGGTCGGACCCGCCTGCATCGGGGTGGCCTTCCTCTGCGAGTCCTTCGAGCGCGCGAGCTACGAGAAGCTCCTTCTGCGCTTCCCGGAGCTGAAGGAGAGGCTCGCCTCGTCGCCGCGTGCCTCGACCGTGGCCGGGGTGGGTCCCCTCGCCCGAGCCGCCCGCGCCCGCAGCCGAGATCGCCTGGTCCTCCTCGGGGATGCGGCCGGTTACCTGGACGCCATCACGGGGGAGGGGCTCTCCCTCGCGCTCAAAGGCGCCGCCGAGCTCGGAGAGCTGTTGCCGGAGGCGCTCAAGAAGGGTGCCGCACGCGAGTGCTTCCTCGCCTTCGAACGGGCCGAGGCCCGGCGGTTCGCCCTCTATGCCCATTCTGCCCGGGCCGTGCTGGGGCTCGCCCGCAGGCCCCGCGCGAGGCGGAGGGCTCTCGACTTCCTCGGCCGGCACCCGCGGCTCTTCTCGGCGCTCGTCGCGGCGGTGGTGGGCGCGGGCGATTGAGGGTGTCTTCGGGGGGCCTTTTCCACGTGCCGTGGATAGAATGGCCCGGTTCCACGAGAACTCGAGACGAAGGAGAGGAGGCACATGCGTTCGACCGTCCTCGGCGCTGGCTCATGGGGAACCGCGCTCGGCGCCACGCTCGCCGCCAAGGGTTTTCCGGTGACGCTCTGGGACAAGGACGTTCCGGTGCTCGAGCTCATCGCGAAGAAGCACGAGAACACGCGGTACCTGCCCGGCGTGCCCTTGCCTCCCACCCTGGGGGCGACCGCCGACATCGCGCGCGCTCTCGAAGGCGCCGAGTTCGTCGTCTTCGCCGTCCCCTCGCACGCCATGCGCCTCGTCTCCATCGAGGCGAAGCGGCTCCTCCACGCCGGAGTCCCGTTCTGCTCCGTCGCGAAGGGGATCGAGGTCGACACGCTCATGACCATGAGCGAGGTGCTGGAGGACGTGCTCCCGGTTCCCATGCACCCCTACCTCACCTTCCTCTCCGGTCCCTCCTTCGCGAAGGAGGTGGCGCAGGGGCTGCCGACGGCGGTCACCATCGCCGGCCGCTGGGAGCGCATTTCCCGCCAGGTGCAAGACGCCTTCCACACCCGCACCTTCAGGCCGTACACCACGACCGACGTGGTCGGGGTGGAGGTGGGAGGCTGCGTGAAGAACGTCGTCGCCATCGGCGCGGGCCTTTGCGACGGCATGGGCTTCGGCGACAGCGCGCGGGCCGCCCTCATCACCCGCGGCCTCGCCGAGATCACCCGCCTCGCCGTGCGCAAGGGTGCGAATCCCCTCACCCTCTCCGGGCTCGCCGGCCTCGGCGACCTCGTGCTCACCTGCTCGTCGACGCTTTCCCGGAACTACACGGTCGGCCTCGAGCTCGGAAAGGAGAGGAAGCTCGAGGAAATCCAAAGGGCCCTCGGCCAGGTGGCAGAAGGGGTCTTGAACGCGAAGAGCACCTACGCGCTCGCGAAGAAGCTCGGGGTGGAGATGCCCATAAGCCACATGGTCTACCGGGTCCTCTACGAGGGCCAGGCGCCGCGCCAGGCGGTCGTGGAGCTCATGACGCGCGAGATCAAGCCCGAGAATTAGCTCGGCCGGCTGCTCGGACTCGAGCCCTGCCGATCCGACGCTCTCATATTCGCTTGATCGGCCGGAACCGACTAGCATTTACTTGAAGATGGGCGATCTGGCCCGCATCCTGGTCCAGTCCGGGGTTCTCACCCCGGAGGGAGCCACACGAGCTGTCCAGATGGCGCGCGAGGGGGATGTCGCGTCGTCCGCGCTCGAGCTCCGCCTCGCGGACGAGCCGAGCCTCGTCGGCGCGCTCGCACGGTTTCACGAGTGCCCCGGGGTCGACCTGTCGAAGTGCGTGTTGCCCGTCGCCTTCCTTTCCGTGGTGACGCCCGAGTTCTGTCACCAGCACCGCGTGCTGCCGGTCCAGGTGGGCAAGTCCGAGGTCGTGCTCGCCATGTGGAACCCCGACGACCTCTCGGTGGCGGACGAGGTGCGCTTCCTCACCGGCAAGAACGTGCTGCGCTACGTGGCGGTCGGGACCGCCATCGTCCGGGCGCTGGAGGGCCTCGCGCAGGCGCGGCGGGACGGGGCCTCTTCCTGGCGCGGCGAGCGGGCCCTTGCGCCCAAGGACCCGAGCGTTCCCCAGCTCGGCCTCATCAGGCCGACCGACCGCTCCGGAGCCATCGACGTGCCGGAGGCGACCGAGAGCATGGAGGTGGTCGGACTCTCCGAGCTCCTCATGCCCTTCCAGCCGGCGCCGCCGCCCCCGCCTCGCTCCGCGCCGCAGCGGCCCGCGGCAAAGTCGGCCGAGCCCTCCACCCTGCGACTCGAGGGACTCGCCGTGGGCAAGGTGGCGCTCGTCGCCGACGACGACCCCGGGGTGCGCCAGCTCGTCGCCACCGTGCTGAGCAAGATGGGCTGCATCGTCATGCAGGCGGGCGACGGCAAGACGGCGCTCGAGATGGTGCGCGACGCCCAGCCCGACCTCGTGGTGCTCGACGCCATGATGCCGGGCATGCACGGCTTCGACGTCTGCCGGGTCATCAAGGGCGACCGGAACCTGCGGACGACCCGGGTCGTCCTCTGTTCGGCCATCTACCGCGGCACCGTCGGCACCGACGCCCAGGTGGCCTTCGGCGCCGACGCCTTCATCGAGAAGCCCTTCCGGCTCGAGGAGATCACGCGGGTGTTCAAGGTGGCGCTCGTGGGCCCGGTGGCCGCCGAGAGCCCCCAGGAGCGGGCCGCGCGAGAGGAGTCGCAGGGGCTGTGGAGGGCGGCCTCGGAGGCCTTGAGCGTGGGGCGGATCCCCCAGGCGGTCGACCTCGCCCGCCAGGCGGCGAGCAAGGACCCCTGGTCGGCTGAGGCCCACTACTACCTCGGCCAGGCCCTCCTCCGGCAGGGCCTGCTCTTCGAGGCGGTGGCCGCCTACGAGCGAGCCGCCGAGCTCCGGCCCGACGTGGACGCCACCCACCAGTGCCTGGCCCAGGCCTACGAGCGCCTCGGCTTCCAGAAGTCGGCGCGCGAGGCCTGGGGTCGCGCCGTGGAGACCTGCAAGGATCCGGCGCGCCGCCGCAGCATGCAGGAGCGCCTCATGGCCCTCCTCGGCGGCTGAAGAGGGCCGGCGCGAACGGATCGGGTGGACTCAAACCCGCAGTGATATGCGCTTGCGCGCGGGGCGCCCCTCGCGTACGAACGGATGACCCATCGCTCGCTCTTACGGGAGGAACGCCATGCGTCCCGCACGGAACATCGCCCTCGCCGCCGCCGCCTCGGCTGTCCTCGTGAGCTCCACCGCCCGGGCCGAGACCGTGGTGCGCATCGGAGCGGCCCTCAGCATGACCGGCCCGGCCGCCGTGTACGGGGTCACCCAGAAGGCGGGCATCCTCGCCGCAGTCGACGAGGTGAACCGGAGCGGGTCCCTTCCTGGAGTGAAGCTCGAAGCGGTCATCGATGACGACGCCTCGACGAAGGAACAGGGCATCGCCCTCTTCCAGCGCTTCATCCACCGCGACAAGGTGGCCGTCATCATCGGGCCCACCCTTTCCAACACCGCCACCGCGGCCGACCCCCTCGCCCAGGCCGCCCGGGTCCCGGTGGTGGCGGTCTCCAACACCGCCCCCAAGGGCATCACCGATATCGGCGATTGCATCTTCCGGGTCTCGCTCACCGAGGCGCAGGTCATCACCCCGGCCCTCGCCCGGATGCAGTCGCGCCTCGGCTTCAAGAAGGCCGGCATCCTCTATGGCAACGACGACGCCTACACCCAGGCCGGCTACAACGTCATGCGCGCTGCCCTCGACGAAGCCAAGATCGCGGTCGTCGGTACCCAGACCTTCGCGAAGCCCGACCAGGATTACAGCGCCCAGCTCACCGCCCTGAAGTCGCTCTCGCCCGACATCCTCATGGTGTCGGCCCTCGCCGAGAACGCGGCCGGCATCGTGGTCCAGGCCCGCCAGCTGGGCTGGAAGGTGCCCATCTGGGGGGGTAATGGCTTCAACAGCCCCGCCTTCATCAAGATCGCCGGCCCGGCCGCCGAGGGCGTCTACGCCGGCACCGCCTGGAACAAGAGCTCGACCGAGCAGGCGAACCAGGCGTTTCTCAAGGCCATGGCCGCGCGCGGCGTCGACCCCGATCAGTTCTGCGCCCAGGCCTACACCGGCGTCCTCGTGGTGGCCGAGGCGGTGAGGCTCGCGGGCATGAAGACCGGCCGGGACGACATCCGGGCCGGCCTCGCGCGGGTGAAGGACCTCGAGACTCCTCTCGGCCGCTTCACCTTTGAGCCGAACCGCGACGGGACCCACGCGCCGGCCCTCCAAGAGGTGAAGGACGGCAAGTTCACCATCGTGCCCTGAGGAACGGAGGAGCCTTCGTGGGGCAGCAGGTCTTGAACGGGATCTTCCTCGGCAGCATCTACGCCCTGTTCGCGCTCGGTTACACCCTCGTCTTCGGCGTCCTCGACATGCTGAACCTCGCCCACGCGGCGGTGTTCATGCTGTCCGCCTTCGTCGCGCTCACCCTCGTCCTGAGGCTGCACCTCGGGATCGCCTTCGCTCTGCCGCTCGCTGTCCTCTCGGCGGCGCTCTTCGGGCTCATCCTGGAGCGGGTCGCCTTCCGGCCCCTGCGCGACCGCACCGACTCGAACGTGGCCGGCCTCATCAGCTCGCTCGCCATGGCGACCGTCTTCGAGGCGGTGGCACTCGAGGTCTTCGGGCCGAACATCGCGCGCTTCCCGATCGGCACCCTACCTGACCGGCAGATCGCGGTGCTGGGAGGCGTCGTCTCCGTGCTGAAGCTCGGCATCATCGCGCTCGCGCTCGCCATCTTCCTCGCCCTCACCTTCCTCGTGCGCCGCACCCGGCTCGGGCGCGACCTGCGGGCGGTGGCGGAGAGCCCCCGGGCCGCGCGCATCGTGGGCGTCGACGTCGACCGGGTGGTGGCGGCCGCCTTCGCCATCTCCTCCGCGCTGGGCGGGGCGGCCGGCGTCCTCTTCGCCCTCGCCTTCAACGCCGTCTCGCCGGACATGGGGCGGAGCGTCGAGCTCAAGGGACTGTCCGTCATCATCGTCGGCGGGATGGGGTCCATGCCCGGAGCGGTGGTGGCCGGCTTCTTGCTCGGGGTGACCGAGGTCTTCGTGGTGGCCTACCTCGGCGCTTCCTGGCGCGACGCCCTGAGCTTCGCCGGGCTGTTCGTCATCCTGGTCCTTCGGCCGCGTGGGCTCTTCGGAGCCGCCTCGCTTCGCGAGGCCTGAAAGGGAGGAGGCGTCCCGTTCGCCATGGGGCAGTGGCTCATCGACCTCTACTCGAGCTACGAGTCGACTCTCGGATACATCGGGCTAAACTCCCTCTTCGCGCTCTCGGTCTACGCCACGCTCTGCTGCGGGCAGCTCGCCCTCGGCAACGCCGGGTTCGCGGCGGTGGGGGCCTATGCGGCCGCGCTCGTCACCATGCATGCCCACGGGCCGTTCTCCCTCGCTCTTTTCGCCGGCGCTCTCGCCCCGGCCATCCTCTCCGTGCCGCTCGGACTACCCGTCCTGCGACTCAAGGGCGTCTTCCTCGCCATCGCCACCCTGGGCTTCGGCGAGGTGGTCCGGATTTCCCTCGTCAACTGGGACTACGTGAACGGCGCCCAGGGCATCGTGGCCATCCCCAAGCTCACGAGCCTGTGGCTCATCTACCTCGTGCTCGCCGCTGCGATCTTCGTGCTCTACCGCCTGCGCGGCTCGAAATGGGGGTTCGCCCTCGAAGCCATTCGCGAGGACGAGCCGGCGGCACGTACCCTCGGCATCGCCACTCACCGCTACAAGCTCGCCATGCTGGTCCTGGCGGCGGTCCTCTCCGGGACCGCCGGCGCGCTCGAGGCGCACTTCACCTTCATGGTGGCGCCGAGCGGCTTCACCTTCCTCAGGGCCGTCGACATGCTGGTCTTCGCGGTGGTGGGCGGCACCCTCACCTGCTTCGGGCCCGTGCTGGGAGCGGCCTTCCTCACCCTCTTGCCCGAGCTCCTGCGCGAGGTCTCCCCCCTCGTCGGGCTCGAGCCCGGCCCGTTGCGCCTGCTCGCGAACGGCCTCATCCTCCTCGCCATCATCCTGTTCTTGCCCGAGGGGCTCGCCTCGCTTCCGCAGCGGCTCGTGGCCCGGCGGGAAGGAGGGTCGGGGTGAGCGCGCTCCTCGAGGTGAGGGGACTCGCCCGGGCTTTCGGCGGCGTGCACGCCGTGGACCGGGTGAGCTTCTTCGTCGAGAAGGGCGAGGTGCGCGGCCTCATCGGCCCGAACGGCGCGGGGAAGACCACCGTCCTGAACCTCGTCTCCGGCCTCATCCGGCCCAGTGCGGGCTCGATCGTCCTCGAGGGAAGGAGCATCGCGGCCCTCTCCCCCCATCGCATCGCCGGCCTGGGAGTCGCCCGCACCTTCCAGAACATCCGGCTCTTTCCCGATCTGTCGGCCCTCGAGAACGTGCTCGTCGGCGAGCACCTGCGAAGGCGTCCCACCCTCCTCTCCCGCCTTCTCCTCTTGCCTTCCGCTGCCGCCGAGGACCGGCGGGCGCGAGCGCAGGCGGGCTTCCTCCTCGCCCGGGTGGGCCTGGGCGGACGGAGTGCCATCAAGGCGCGCCACCTCTCCTACGGAGAGCAGCGCCGCGTGGAGATCGCTCGGGCGCTCGCCCTCGACCCGCGCCTGCTCCTCCTCGACGAGCCGACCGCCGGCATGAACGCGGTCGAGGCCGAGGAGGTGGCCTCCCTCGTGAGAAGGCTCGCCGCCGAGGGCCACGCCGTGCTGCTCGTCGAGCACAACGTCCGACTCGTCATGGACACCTGTGACGCGGTCACCGTCCTCTCCTTCGGCCAGGTCATCGCCGACGGGCCGCCCTCCGCGGTGGCGCAGGACGAGGGGGTGGTGGCCGCCTACCTGGGACGCGCCCGCCCGTGAGCTCATCGCCCCTGCTCGAGGTGAAGGACCTCCGCGTCGCCTACGGACACGTCGAGGCCGTGCGCGGCGTCTCCCTAAAGGTCCCCGAGCACGGCATCGTCACCCTCATCGGCCCGAACGGCGCCGGCAAGACCTCGCTCCTCTCGGCGCTCGTGGGCCTCGTCGTCCCCAAGGCGGGGACGGTGCGGCTCGCCGGCGAGGACGTGACCGGCCTCAAGGCCCACGAGGCGGTGGCCTCGGGCCTCGCCCTCGTGCCGGAAGGCCGCGCCATCCTCGGGCGCATGACCGTCGAGGAGAACCTGCTCCTCACCGGCGAGCGCCGCGCGGACAAGGGCACCCTCGAGGCCGGCCTCAGGGAGCAATACCGGCGCTTCCCCGTCCTCGGTGAGCGCCGGCGCGAGCTCGCCGGCCGGCTCTCCGGTGGCGAGCAGCAGATGCTCGCGTTCGCCCGCGCGCTCCTCGGTAGGCCGCGGGTCCTGCTCCTCGACGAGCCGTCGATGGGGCTCTCGCCCATCCTGGTGGACGAGGTCTTCGAGACGATAAGGGCCATCCACCGGGGGGGGACGACCGTACTCCTCGTCGAGCAGAACGCCCGGCTCGCCCTCGACCTCGCCGACCACGGCTACGTCCTCGAGCGCGGCCAGATCGTTCTCGAGGGCCCTGCGAAGTCGCTCGCCTCGGACGAGCGGGTGAGGCACGCCTACCTCGGCGGCCCGCCCCGGGCGAGCTGATCGGGAGCGCCGCAGGCCTGGCCGGACAGCAGGCGACCGATCGGCAGTTCCACTTGTTGCGCGGGTTTCTTAGTATTTCGGAGGAGCCGACGGAAGTGCGGGCACAGGCGAAAAGCCTGTGAACTCCGGGCGTTACCCGTCCTGGTCCGCGCGAGGAGTGGGGATCCCCGTCGGGGCGGCAAAATGATACAAAGGGGTACGCCTCGAGTCCTGTGCGCGCACCTCCGTGCGTGGCGGGTCTCAAAAGGCCCGCTAACCCTCAAACCCGGCTGCACGGCCGCAGGGCGCGCACTTTCACGGTAGGAGAAGAAGGGACATGGTCAGCTACAAGGAACTTGGTCTCGTCAACACCCGCGAACTCTTCAAGAAGGCGGTCGCGGGCGGCTACGCCATTCCGGCGTACAACTTCAACAACATGGAGCAGCTGCAGGCGATCATCCAGGCCTGCGTGGAGACCAAGTCTCCGGTGATCCTCCAGGTTTCCTCGGGCGCTCGCAAGTACGCCAACAAGACCCTCCTGCGCTACCTCGCCCAGGGCGCGGTGGCCTACGCCAAGGAACTCGGCGCCAACATCCCCATCGTGCTCCACCTCGACCACGGCGACACCTTCGAGCTCTGCAAGGACTGCATCGAGAACGGCTTCTCCTCGGTCATGATCGACGGGTCGCACCTCCCTTACGACAAGAACGTGGAGCTGACGAAGAAGGTGGTCGACTACGCCCACCAGCACGACGTGACCGTGGAGGGCGAGCTCGGCGTGTTGGCCGGCGTGGAGGACGAGGTCTCGGCCGCGAAGTCGCACTACACCCAGCCCGGCGAGGTCGAGGACTTCGTGAAGAAGACCGGGGTCGACTCGCTCGCCATCTCCATCGGGACCTCGCACGGCGCGACCAAGTTCAAGCCCGAGCAGTGCACCCGCACCCCGGACGGCGTGCTCGTTCCCCCCGACCTGCGCTTCGACATCCTCCAGGAGATCGAACGGCGCATCCCCGGATTCCCCATCGTCCTCCACGGCTCGTCGTCCGTGCCGGTGGACAAGGTGAAGATCATCAATCAGAACGGGGGCAAGCTGAAGGACGCGGTGGGCATCCCCGAGTCTCAGCTCCGCCGCGCCGCCAAGTCGGCGGTGTGCAAGGTGAACATCGACTCCGACGGCCGCCTCGCCATGACCGCCGCCATCCGCGAGCACTTCGCCAAGAACCCGAGCGAGTTCGACCCGCGCAAGTACCTCGGCCCGGCCCGCGACGCGTTGAAGGAACTCTACAAGCACAAGAACGTCGACGTGCTCGGGTCGGCCAACCGAGCTTAGGGCGAAGGTCCCTCCTCAAGCGAGCGCCTGGCCCGAGCGGCTGGGCGCTCTTCTTTTGCGAAGGAGGGTATGGTGTTACCGCCCGGGGCTAGAAAAAGTCCGCGGCACAAGCGCAAAGGGATATCACCTGGCGATGGCCCTACTCGAGACGAGGAACCTCACGAAGCGCTTCGGAGCGGTGTCGGCGCTCGAGAAGCTGAACCTCGCAGTCGGAGCGGGCGAGGTCGTCTTCCTCCTCGGAGAGAACGGTTCTGGCAAGTCCACCCTGGCGAGGATCCTCTCCGGGCTCGTCCCCCCCGACGAAGGCGAGTACCTCCTCGACGGAGAGCGGGTGAGCTTCCGCACGCCGGTCGCCGCGCTCGACAAGGGGCTCCTCGTCATCCACCATGAACGCCACCTCATCACCACCCTGTCGGTGGCCGAGAACATCTTCCTCGGCCGCGAGCCGAGGACGCGGTTCGGACTCATCCAGATCGGGGAGACGCGCCGCAGGGCGCAAAAGCTCCTCGACGATCTGGGCCTCGCTTTCGACGCCCAGGTGCCGGCGGGCGATCTCACCCGCGCGGACCAGTTCCTCCTCGAGGTGGTGCGAGCGGTGGAACGCAACAGCCGCCTCATCGTGCTCGACGACCCGGAAGCCTCGCTCGAGAAGGAGGAGCTCGCCTTCGTGCGGGGCGTCGTCGCCGCCCAGAAGCAGAAGGGCACGGGCTTCCTCATCTCGTCGCACCGCCCGGACGAGGCCCTCGCCCTGGCCGACCGGGTCATCGTCCTGCGCGAGGGGAGGGTGGTCGGCGAGTGGAAGAAGAATGCGCTCTCTCGCGGGTCGCTCCTCTCGGCCCTCGCCGGCCGGACGGTGGCGGAGCTCCCCAGCCGGGCGTTCGCTGCCCGGGGAGACAAGATCCTCGAAGGCCGAGAACTCCGCCTCAAGGGTTTCCGATCTGAGGTGAACTTCGAGCTCTATCGGGGCGAGATCCTGGGGATCGCTTCCCAGGGAGGCCGCTCGGAGCTCGGACGGGCCATCTACGGCCAGGACCGTTCGGGCCTCAAGGGCAAGGTCCTGGCCTTCGGCAAGAAATGCCGCGTGGGAAGCCCCGAGGACGCCCTCATGGGCGGGATCGGCTTCGTCACCACCGCACGCTACAAGGAAGGCCTCGTCCTGCGCATGATCCTGAAGCGGGAGGGCGCCTTCCAGAGCTTCGAGAAGCTCGCCAAGGGCTTCATCTGGCGCTCCTCGTCCGACGGTGAAGGACTCACCCTCTACGTGAAGGACCTCGGGCAGGCCAACACGGAGGGAAAGGTGCCCAAGAAGGGCAAGGGGCCGGACCTCATGGACTGGCTCACCACCTACGCCAAGGTCGTGTTCTTCGAAGATCCGACCCGCGGGGTCGACGCCGGCAGGCGAGAGGCCATCTACGATCTCCTCGGCGCGCTCGCCGCGCGAGGCGTGGGCGTCGTGCTCTCGAGCCGCGAAGTGCAAGAGCTCGTCGGCCTGTGCGACCGCGTGCTCGTCTTCGAGCAGGGGAACTTCCTCGGCACCTTCGAGCGGGGAGCCGGGGTGCGGGACGAGATCGTGCGCGTCCTCTGAGGTCCCGCCGGAAGAAAACTCACGCGGCGTGCGCGACCTCACCGGATTAGGAAGCTCGCGCGTGACCCCGTTCCCTTCGAAGGCCATCGAGTCCCTCGTCTCCCTCCCTCCCGCCTTCGAGGCGAGTTGCCGCGAGCTCCTCCTCGAGGCCCGTGCCGCCGCCGAGGATCTCGCCGCTGGAAAGCCTCGGGGCCGCTTGTCTGCCCTCGAGCGCTACGACGAGACCTTCGGGACGATCGCCGAGGTCTCGGCCCGATCGAGCCTCGCCCGCAACGTCCACCCCGACCCCGAGCTGCGCAAGGTCGCCGAGAAATGCGAGCAAGAGGCGGAGGAGCTGTCGAGCGCGCTCGCGCTCGACCCCCGGCTCTACGCGGCCCTGCGCGCGCTAGAAGAGGAAGGGCTCGATCCCGCCTCGCGCCACCTCCTCCACAAGGCCCTGCGCGACTTCAGGCGGGCGGGGGTGGACAGGGACGAGGCGACCCGCGCCCGGGTGAAGGCCCTGCGCGACGAGCTCGTCCGCATCGGGCAAGAGTTCGGCCGCAACATCAAGGACGACGTCCGAAGCCTGGCCTTCGAGCCGGGCGAGCTCGAGGGCCTGCCCGACGACTACGTGCGGGCCCACCCGCCCGGCCCGGACGGCAAGGTCCGCATCACGACCGACAACACGGACTACGTCCCCTTCATCACCTACGCGCGGAGCGGCAAGGCGAGGGAGGCTCTCTGGCGCCTCTACCGGCTGCGCGGGCACCCGGCCAACCTGGAAGTCCTCACTCGCCTGTTCTCGCGCCGGGCCGAGCTCGCCGCGTTGCTCGGTTATCCGAGCTTCGCGGCCTACGCCACCGAGGACAAGATGATCGGGAGCGACGCTCAGGCCGGCGAGTTCATCGCTCGGGTCACCGCCGCCTCGGCGGCGAGACTCGAGCGCGACTACGCGCAGCTGCTCGAGCGTGCCCGGGAGAGCGACCCCTCCGCCGCGCGGGTGCCGGCCTGGGATAGCCCGTTCTTGCAGGAACGGGTCAAGGCCGAGCGCTACGGCTTCGACGCTCGCGAGGCGCGCCCCTACTTCGAGTACCGGCGGGTGAGGGAAGGCGTGTTCGCCGTCGCCGGCCGCCTCTTCGGGGTCTCGTTCCACGAGGTAAAAGACGCGCCGCGCTGGCACCCGGAGGTCGAGGTGCTCGACGTCCGAGAGGGAGAGAAGATCCTCGGCCGCGTCTACCTCGACATGCACCCTCGCGACGGCAAGTACAAGCACTACGCCCAGTTCACCCTCGCCTCGGGCCTCGAGGGCACGCGCCTGCCCGAGGGCGTCCTCGTCTGCAACTTTCCGCGCCCGGGAGCCTCGCCCGCCCTCCTCGAGCACGACGAGGTCCGCACCTTCCTCCACGAGGTCGGGCACCTCATGCACCATCTCCTCGGCGGGCACGTGCGCTACGCCACCCAGTCGGGCGTCGCCACCGAATGGGACTTCGTCGAGGCGCCCTCCCAGATGCTGGAGGAGTGGGCCTGGGACCCCGACACCCTGCGGAGCTTCGCTCGGCACCTCACCACCGGGGAGCCCATCCCCCGGGACCTCGTGGTGAGGATGCGCGCCGCCGACGAGTACGGCAAAGGCCTGTGGGTGCGCCAGCAGATGTTCTACGCCGCGCTCAGCCTGGAAGTGCACCGGGGGAATCCGGCCGAGAGGAACCTCGACGAACTCGTGGCGCGCCTGCAGGAGGCCTACACCCCGTTCCGCTACGTCGAGGGGACCTACTTCCACGCTTCCTTCGGCCACCTCGACGGCTATTCGGCGCTCTACTACACGTACATGTGGTCCCTCGTCATCGCGAAGGACCTCTTCGGCGCCTTCAAGAAGCGGGGCCTGTTCGACGAGGAGACCCTGCGCCGCTACCGGCAAGAGGTGCTCGAGCCGGGGGGTTCGAAGAAGGCCCGGGATCTCGTGAGCGCTTTTTTGGGAAGGGACTTCAGCTTCGAGGCCTTCAAGGCCTGGCTCGAAGCGTGACGCCGCGGCGTCGCGAGGCCTTCGGCGGGAAAGGGCGCCGGATGACGCCGCCGACCTGAGGCGAGCCGCGGGGGCGCGAGGACCTCCGAGCGAGAGTGCCTTCGCGGCCCGGGCGAGCGGGACGGTCGGGGCTCGCCTTCTCCCGAAGGGCCGTGTTAGAAGTCCGCCCATCAACTGAGGCTTGCGCGCTCGCGCGATGCGGCCGCCGTTACCCTCCCGGGAGACGACCGGCGCCGGGTTCGCCAAAAGCCCACCCCTCGTCTGCATGCTCTCTCGAAGCTCCTTTTTCCGTCGTCTCGCTCGCCTGGCCGTTCACGGGCTTTCCCTCCCCATCTCCTCGCTCGTCCTTGGCCTCATCGCCCTCGGCACGGCCTGCCACGGCGGCAGCGGAGCGAGCTCGGCCCCGGCCAATCTCGCCTACTCCGCGAACCCGGCCCACTACGTGGAGGGGATCACCATCGCCCCCAACACGCCGCTGAGCAGCGGCGGGGCCGCGTCGTCCTACACGGTGTCGCCCGCCCTTCCCCAAGGCCTCAGCCTCGACGCCTCGACCGGCGTCATCTCGGGGACCCCCACTGCGGCCGCGGCCACCGCCGACTACACGGTGACGGCGGAAAACGCGCTCGGGACGACCACCGCGACGCTCGTCATCCGGGTGAGTCTCGACGTCGTCGGAATGAGCGGGGCCCTCGCCACCGGGTACTCACACGCTTGCGCGGTCATGAACAACGGCCTCGAGTGCTGGGGCGACAACTCGGCCGGCGAGCTCGGAGACAACTCCACGACCGCGAGCCCGGTGCCGGTCGAGGTGCAGGGCCTGACCGGGGTGCAGGCGGTCGCCGCCGGCCACCTCTTCACCTGCGCATTGGCGAACGGGGGGGTGTTCTGCTTCGGGGACAACTCGACGGGCGAGCTCGGAAACAACTCCGGCGCCGCGAGCGGCGTGCCCGTGGCCGTGCCGGCCCTTTCGAGCGGCGTCTCGGCGCTCGTCGCGGGATACGACCACGCCTGCGCGATCGCAAACGGCGCCGCCTTTTGCTGGGGCGACAACTCGGTTGGAGAACTCGGGAACAACTCCACCACCTCGAGCCCGGTGCCCGTCCCGGTACAGGGACTCACGAGCGGCGTCACCGCCCTCGCCGCCGGCGAGGGCCACACCTGCGCGCTCGAGAACGGCGGGGTCGTGTGCTGGGGTGACAACACCCACGGCGAGCTCGGGAACAACTCCACGACCGATAGTCCCGTGCCCGTGCCGGTGGCGGGGCTCACGAGCGGCGTCACCGCCCTCGCTGCCGGCTACTTCCACAGCTGTGCCATCGAGAACGGCGCGGCGAGCTGCTGGGGGGAGGACTTCTACGGCGAGCTCGGGAACAACTCCACGACCGATAGTCCCGTGCCCGTGCCGGTGGCGGGGCTCACGAGCGGGGTCACTTCCCTCGCCGCCGGCTACTACCACACCTGCGCGCTCGAGAACGGGGGGGCGAGCTGCTGGGGAGACGACTCGGCGGGCGAGCTCGGCAACGGCTCCACCACCTCGAGTCCTTTGCCGGTGCCGGTCTCGGGCCTCACGAGCGGTTCCCTCGCCGTCTCGGCTGGCTACCTCTTCACCTGTGTACTTCAGAACGGCGCGGTCATGTGCTTCGGGGAGAACTCGGCGGGCGAGCTCGGGGACAATTCCACGACCGGCAGCCCGGTGCCGGTCGCCGTGTCGGGACTCGTGAGCGGGGTCGAGGCCGTCGCGGCCGGCTACGGCCACAGCTGCGCGCTCGTGAACGGGGGCGTCACCTGCTGGGGCGACAACTACTACGGCGAGCTCGGGGACGGCTCGGGCCAGAACAGCGCCATCCCCGTCGCGGTCTCGGGCCTCGCGAGCGGGGTCCTCGCCGTCGCCACCGGCGACACGCACAGCTGCGCGCTCGGCGACAGCGGGGTCCTCTGCTGGGGAAACAACGACGCGGGCCAGCTCGGGAACGGGACCACCCAGGCGAGCGGGATCCCGGCCGCGGTCACGGGCCTTCCGAGCGGCGCCGAGGCGGTGTCCGCAGGCTTTGCCCATACCTGTGCCCTCGTGAACGGCGGGGTCCTGTGCTGGGGCGACAACAGCCACGGGGAGCTCGGCGACAATTCCACGACTGCGAGCGCGGTCCCGGTGGCGGTCGCGAACCTCACGAGCGGGGTCTCGGCCATCTCGGCCGGCTATGACCACACCTGCGCGATTCAGAACGGCGGGGTCCTGTGTTGGGGAGCGAACGCCCACGGCCAGCTCGGGAACCACTCCACCACCGATAGCCCCGTGCCGGTGCCGGTCCCGGAGCTCGCGAGTGGCGTCGTCGCCGTCGCCGCCGGGGAAGGACACACCTGCGCGCTTGCGAACGGCGCCGCCTCTTGCTGGGGAGACAACTACTACGGCGAGCTCGGGGACGGCTCCACCACCGACCGCATCGATCCGGTGACGGTGCAAGGGCTCACGAGCGGGGTCTTGGCCCTCGCCGCCGGGTACTACCACAGCTGCGCGCTCGCGAACGGCGCCGCCTTTTGCTGGGGCCACAACGCCGACGGCGAGCTCGGAAACGACTCCACCAAAGATAGCCCCGTGCCGGTGCCGGTGCCGGGTCTGCCGAGCGGCGTCACGGCGCTCGCCGCCGGCTACTACCACTCCTGCGCCATCGAGAACGGCATCATCGAGTGCTGGGGGGCGAATGCGCTCGCCCAGCTGGGGAACGGAACCACCGCGGACAGCCTCGTCCCGGGCGAGGTTTCCGGCCTCTGACAGACGCTCTTCGCCGCGCGGTACGAGCCGGGCCTTCCCTTCCGGCGAAGGGCCGATCGGCCGTTCGCTCCTTTGAGCCCGCCTCGTACCTGAGGCCCGCCTCATACCCAAGGTGAGGTGGCGCGGGAGCTCTTCGCCGACAAGGCTCTAGGGCCTCATGGAAGAGGCAGACCCCACGCTCGCCTCCGCGCCGCAAAAGAAGCGGCGCCTGTGCGACTTCGAGGGTACGGTCATCGAGGTCGTGCGCGAGGCGCACGACGCCGTGACCCTGGTCGTCGAGTCCAAGGAGGGGACCGACTACGCGCCCGGCCAGTTCCTCACCCTCGATCCGCACCAGTTCGCGGACCTCCACGACCTCGCCGCCTACCTCGAGGACGTGAAGGTGAGGCGCGAGCCTCCCCGGGCTTACTCGCTCGCCTCGACGCCGCTCGAGCGCCACCTCGCCATCACGGTGAAGGAAGAGCGCTACCGCCGAGGCGAGACGCCTTATCCGCCCCTCCTCTCGCCCTACCTCGTGCGCCGGGTGTCCCCCGGGCAGCGGCTCGCCATGGTCGGCATGACCGGGGCCTACGTCCTGCCGCGTGACGTGGAGGCAAGGACCGATCACCTCGTCCACCTGGTGGCGGGTTCCGGGTCGGTGCCGAACTACGCCATCCTCAAGTACGCCCTGGCCGTCCACCCTCGCCTGCGCCAGACCTTTGTCTATTCGAACCGGACCTGGGACGACGTCATCTTCCGCGAGGGTCTCGAACAGCTGCAGGCGCTCTTCCCAGACCGGTTTCGCCTCGTCCACACCCTCACCCGCGAGGCGCCAAGAGCTCGCCACGGAGCGTGCGTGCGGCGAGGCCGGCTCGGGCCGGAGCTCCTCCGGGAGCTCGTCCCCGATCCCACCTCCTGTCTCGTCTACGCCTGTGGGCCGGCGGTCAGCTCCTTCGAGCGCAAGAGGGCGAGCGAGCGCGGGGAGGTGCCCGCCCCGCGCTTTCTGGAACGGGTTCGCGAGGTCCTCTGCGAGGTGGGGGTGCCGAAGGAGCGCGTGCGGACCGAGTCCTACGGCTGACTTCCGCCTCACATCGCCGGGCACCCGAGACCCTTTTCTGGTTACCTTAGGGGCCGTGACCCGGACCCTGCGCGCCCTGCCCGCCCTCCTCGGCGTCGGCTTCTCCGAGGCGGTGGCCTACCGCGCCGAGTTCCTCGTGTGGCTGCTTTCCACCAACATGCCCCTCGTCATGCTGGCGCTGTGGAGCGCGGTGGCCCACGACGGGCCGGTCGGCCGCTTCGGGCAACCCGACTTCGCAGCCTACTTCCTCGTTGCGCTGGTGGTGCGGCTCATGACCGGGGCCTGGGTCATCTGGGAGCTCACCTACGAGATCCGCAACGGGACCTTGGCCTTCCGCCTCTTGCGCCCGGTGCACCCGCTTCTCGCCTACGCCTGCGAGAACGTGGCCGCCATGCCCCTGCGGTTCGCCCTCTCCCTGCCGGTGGCGCTCGTCCTCCTCTTCGCGGTGGGGCACAGCCACCTCACGAAGGACCCGCTCCTCTGGGCCCTCTTCCCGGTCTCCATGGCCGGGGCCTGGCTCATCACCTTCCTCGCCATGTCGCTCGTGGGCGCCCTCGCCTTCTACGTCGAGTCGGCCGGCTCCATCTTCGAGATCTGGATGGGGCTCTTCGGGGTGTTCTCCGGATACCTCGTCCCGCTCGAGCTCTTCCCCCGTTCCTTGACGGCCCTGGCCCGCGCCCTGCCCTTCCGCTACATGCTGGCTTTCCCGGTGGAGATGGCGATCGGGCTCCTCGGCCGCACGCGCGCCCTCACCGAGCTCGTGATCCAGTGGTTGTTCGTCGCGGTCATCGGGGCCCTCGCCCTCGCCGCATGGCGGCTGGGGCTGCGCCGCTTCGCCGCCTTCGGAGGGTAAAAGAGGTGGTCCGGGTCATGCGGCGCTACTTGAGGCTCCTCGCGGTCCAGCTGCGCGCCTCCACGGCAGTGGCGCTGCAGTACCGTGTCGAGTTCGTGGGCGAGGGGTTGCTCGCGCTCTTCTGGACCCTGTGGTCGCTCGTGCCCCTCCTCGTCGTCTACGGACACCGGCCGGCGGTGGCCGGATGGAGCTTCGAGGGAGCCCTGGTCGTCATGGGGTGGTTCACGCTCATGAAGGGGGTCCTGGAAGGCGCGGTGAACCCGTCGCTCACGAGCGTGGTCGAGCACATTCGCAAGGGGACGCTCGACTTCGTCCTCCTCAAGCCGGCCGACGCGCAGTTCCTCGTGTCCACCACCAAGTTCGAGCCCTGGCGCGCCGTCGACCTCGCAGCCGGCCTCGTCCTCTTCGGCGTCGCCTTCCACCGCATGGGTCGGCTGCCTTCCCCCGCCGACGCGCTCGCGGGACTCGTGCTCCTCGCCTGCGCCGCCGTCATCCTCTACTCGATCTGGATCCTCGTCATCTCGGCCGCCTTCTACGTGGTGAAGGTGGACAACCTCTCCTTCCTCTTCTCCTCCATCTTCGACGCTGCCCGCTGGCCGAGCACCGTCTTCCGCGGGGCCTGGCGCTTCCTCTTCACCTTCGTCGTGCCGCTCGCCCTCATGACCACCTACCCGGCGCTGGCGCTGCTCGGTAAGCTCGACCTCGCCACCACCGCCCTCTCGGTCCTGGGAGCAGCCCTCTTCGGCCTGTTCGCGCGCCAGGTGTGGCTGCGCTCCATCGGCCACTACACCTCCGCCTCGAGCTAGCGAGCCCCCATGCTTCGCCTCGTCTTCCTCGGTACCTCCGCCTCCCAGCCCACCGCCGCGCGCAACGTGAGCGGCCTCGCCCTCCGCCGCGCTGGGGATCTCATCCTGTTCGATTGCGGGGAAGGCACCCAGCGCCAGCTCATCCGCTTCGGCACCGGCTTCGACGTGGCCGCGGTCTTCTTCACCCACTTCCACGCCGACCACTACATCGGGGCCATCGGCTTCCTGCGCACCCTCTCCATGCTCGGCCGGGAAGAACCCTTGCACCTCTATGGCCCGACGCCCGCGAAGAAGCTTCTCAAGGTCATGCTCTTCACCGGCGCCGACCCTCTCACCTTTCCCACCGAGATCCACGAGCTCACCCCCGGCGACGCCGTCGCTCTCCCCGGCGCCGAGGTGAGGGCCTTCGCCACCGACCACCGGACACCGTCGCTCGGCTACGTCCTTGCAGAAGCGGCGCGCCCCGGCCGCTTTCACCCGGATCGCGCGGCGGCGCTGGGCGTGCCAGCGGGGCCGCTCTACGGCGCACTCCAGCACGGCCGGACCGTCGAGGTGGCGGGAAGGACCGTGCGTCCCGAGGAGGTGGTCGACCCCCCGCGCAAGGGACGCAAGGTGGCGGTGACCGGGGACACCCGGCCAGCCGCCGAGACGGTCGAGGCCGCCCGCGGGGCCGACCTCCTCGTCCACGAGGCCACCTTCGGCGACGAGGAGCAGGCCCGGGCGGCCGAGACCTATCACTCCACCGCGCGCGAGGCGGCGCGGGTGGCGAGCGCGGCCGAGGTGGAGAGGCTCTTCCTCACCCATCTCTCCACCCGCTACGACCGCGATCCCTCGCCCCTCCTCGCCCAGGCCCGCGAGGAGTTTCCGGCCTCCTACGTCGCCCAGGACGGGCTCGTCGTCGACCTGCCCCTCTCCGAGAGCGTGGCGACCGCGGCGGCCGAGGTCGCCGCCGAGACCCCGGGCGACTCCTAGGGGAACCGCCCGTGCACAGGGCCGAACAGGATCTCGCTCGCCTCATCCCGCACCTCGTCGCGGTGTGGCGCGGACTCAAGGCCCGGGGCCAGACGGGCGGTCCGCGGCCGCCCGGCCGGCTCAGCCGCGAGGAGATGGGCGAGGTCGTCCGCGGGGTGGTGCGATTGTCGAGAGGCCTCACCCGGGAACGGGCACTCGCCGGCTCGCCCTACCTCGACGACCCGAGGCTCCTCGGGGCCTATCTCCTCTTCTACTTCCCGCTCTCCTACTTGCAGGGGCGCGGCGTCTTCTCCGAGCTGCCCCGTCGCCCGGGTGCGCTCCTCGACCTCGGCAGCGGTCCGGGGCCGCTCGCCTTCGCCGCACTCGATGCCGGGGCGAGCGAGGTCCTCCTCGCCGACCGCTCCGCGCGTGCCCTGCGCGCAGCGCAGGCGCTCTCCCGCGCGGCCGGTGAATCCATCGCCACCTCGATCTGGGACGGGGCGAGCGCCTCGGCCCTCGCCCGCGTCGCTTTGGGCCGACGCTTCGACACCATCTCGCTCGGCCACGTGGTGAACGAGCTCTTCGCCGGCGAGGGCGCGGCTCTCGAGCGCGCCCACCTTCTCGAAGCGGCGGCGGCGCTCCTTCGCCCGGGGGGCTCGCTCGTCGTGGTGGAGCCCGCCTTGCGCGACACCTCGCGAGCCTTGCTCGAGGTGAGGGACGAGCTCTTGAAGCGCGGCTATGCGGTGCGGGCGCCCTGCCTGTACCGCGGCCCCTGCCCCGCCCTCCTCCGCGAGAGCGACTGGTGCCATGCCGAGCGGCCGGTCGAGCCGCCGCCGCTCGTACTCGAGATCGCACGGGCCGCCGGGCTCCACAAGGAAGCCGTGAAGATGAGCTACCTCGTCCTCGCTCCTCGAGAAGAGAGCTGGGCGAGCGCGCCCGAGGGCCGGGTGTTCCGGATCGTCTCCGAGCCGCTGCCTTCCAAGGGACGGCTGCGTTACATGGGTTGTGGACCCGAAGGACGCATGGGCCTCTCGCTCCAGGAGAAGCACGTCAGCCCCGAGAATGCCCGCTTCGAGTCCCTGGCCCGGGGCGACGTCGTCCTCGTCGAGGGTGCCGAGCCGAGCGGCGACGGCCTGAAGCTCGCCCCCGGCTCCGCGGTGAAGCTCCTCGCGCGCGCGGGTGAGCGCGTTCCTTGAAATCTCGGCACGGGGCGGGATCGAGCGGCCGCACCCGCACCCAATCTCGGGTTGGCCGAATGGGATCCTCGAGCGTGAGCGAGCATCGCCCCCCGCGAGGCCCAGGGAGGCGATTGGTTTGAGCGCTTTGCAATTCCTAGACTGAAGTTATTTGCACCGAAGGTGTGACCGTACTCACGACAGCCCTGAGCTGTGCGCTGTTCGTGTGTGGAAAAGAGCTGTTCCCGGCGTTGATTTGTAGTCACTAAAAATACTTGACGACCG
>Ga0335078_10000467_pt1 | contig 62453 bp, 55 predicted proteins | sample Lox_Sample_32_FD_206711 | JGI IMG/M metagenome (GOLD analysis project Ga0335078, IMG submission 206711) | Soil microbial communities from Loxahatchee National Wildlife Refuge, Florida, United States - Lox_Sample_3.2 | ecosystem: Environmental > Terrestrial > Soil > Wetlands | place: USA... | reverse complement strand
GCCGGGAGGCCGCGGGAGCATGACGGGCTGGCCGCTCGCGCCGGGGCGGTGCGCCTTCCCGGAGTACCAGGCGTCGATGTCCTCGCCTTTCGCGATGGTGGCGGTCTCGGCGAGGCGGTCGGTCTCGAAGATCTTGCCGTCCAGAATGCCGTAGGGGGCGCCGTCGGCTAAGGCGCGCGCCAAGGCCTCGTCCAGGCTCGGAGCCTGCGCGGACAGGACATCGACGGCCTCGTCGATGTAACGTAGGCGGTCGCGCGGGAGATGCCGTGGTCGGCGGCGAGCCGCCCGGGCCGGGTGCGGTCGCGGAACCAGCGCAGATCCGCTTTCTCTGAGACCACCTCGCCGTATCAAGCAATGTTCGCCAAGGACGGCTGTCGGCTCACGCGCTCAGCAGCCGCTGGAGCACTGTCAGATAAGAGGGATCAGCCAATTTGAGCTGCTCTACCCGAGTGTTAGCCGCTGTGAACCAGCCGATGGCGTCATGCTCGTGCGGCTGCATATTCAATACCTCGCGCCGCCAGCGACGCGAGACCCACACGGCGAGATCCAGGCCGCGCTGCGGATCGACCCGGCGCAGGCCAGGGGCACCGTCAACGCCCGTAAGCTCCGCTCCCCGTTTTTCGGCCACTTCCCGCCGGAGCGCATCCAAGGGATTTTCACCAGGCTCGACATGCCTGCCGGGGAAGTCCCACACGTCCGGATACGCCAGCCGCGCCGGGCTCCGGTGACAAAGCACCCGGAACCAGCTGTGGTGCGAGATCGTGTCCCTGGCCGGCGAGCTGCTGGCCTGGACCCAGCTGCTGGCCCTGACCGGGCCCGCCTGTCGCTGGGAACTCAAACGGCGCGCCTCCGGATCTTCTCCGTCGCCGGCCGGCTGGCACGCGGGCGCCGCCTGCGGCTGCGGCTCGCCGAACGATGGCCATGGGTCGGCGATCTCACCGCCGTCATCATCCGACTGCAGGCCCTGCGTTCCGGCTGACCAGCCGGAACATCCCTACAACACGGAAGGGAGAAATCAGGGGACCGTGGAATCCTGCCCACCCGGCGCAACAGCCGGGCCGCCAACCACCGCCGGACGCTGGAAATCAACCCCAGCCGAACACCTCAGGCCAGCCGATCACGGGCACGAAAGATCAAGGCTAAGGCCGCAATGGCAGGTGCCTACGATCGAGGCTAGCTCTCGGACCTTGTCACCCCTCGTGTAGCGTATTCCACATGTCTGACGTTCACTCTGAACTTCCTGACCCGCACATCTACGGTGATGTCGTCCTACAGAGAGTCTTCGACCGTCCACCCGGGGACCTCGTGCAGATCTACAGTCGGACCAGAGGCGGAATCGATGATCTAAAAGGCCGTCTTTCTATCAAAACCAACGTTCAGGTCGTCGTGGCAGAGACGCGTTCCTTGATCATGAACTGCGACTATTGGTTGTTGACAGAATTTGCAGGACCTGTATGGTCCATGTCGACGAAGTGGCCTGTAACCAGGACCTTGGTAGTTCCTTCAGATGTATCTCAAAGCGATGCTGAAGGCATCGTTCACACAGTACATACTCTGATTTCATGGCCATGGCTGGAAATCGATGCCAACATACCACAACTCCTTGGCCTCCTTCAGGAATCAATCGCGAATGATACGGAAAGTATCGAAGTTCAAGCACTTGATTACGGGTACAACTCGGCACTAGACCTACTCGCTCGAGTAGAAGAGAGATTTCATGGAAAGTGATGAAAAGCCGTATCGGCGGCCGGTAGCCCATAAATTTCCACTGAAGTATCTCGTTTCAATGGGCGATGTGCCAAGAGTCATGCAAGAGGAGATATTTCAGACGGCCGACCAAATGCAGGGCGTAGTGGACCTGCGCTCTGGTCTTGAGAGCCTAGGCGGCAAGGTTATCGCACTGATATTCCTTGAACCAAGTTCCAGGACGATCCTTAGCTTTCAGGCTGCCGCAGCTCGACTTGGGGCTAGCGTAATTGTCCATCAGACGGCGAGCGCCTCCTCGCTTGCCAAAGGGGAGAGCCTAGAAGATACCATCAAGGTAGTAGCAGGATACTCTGATATCGTTGTCCTGCGCCATGAAGCTTCGGGTGCTGCAGCGCGTGCAGCGTCTGTATGCTCTGTACCTCTTATAAATGGTGGTGACGGCGGGAATGAGCATCCGACTCAAACTCTAGTCGATCTCTACACGATCCGGCGAGAATTCGGGCGGCTAGACCATCTTAAGGTCGGGCTCGGCTTCGATCCGCTACATTCACGTACAATCCATTCCCTCTGCCGCGGGCTGGGCTATTACGACTCGAATGAAATAGTACTCATCGGGCCCGAAGAGCTGTTTCTTGATGACGCTGCGCTCGCAGCAATGACAAAGGACGGTCTCTCGAAAGTAACCCAGACATCAGACATTGGCGCGTTGCGCGAGTGCGACATAATCTACCTGAACCGCTTTCAGGTCGAAAGGTTCGCCGACCAGGAAGTCGCAAGGAGATATCGCGACCGCTATCGCATTACCGCGAATGATCTCGCAGGATCGGCAGTCAAGCTTATCCTTGATCCCCTTCCAAGGATACATGAAATTAGCGAAGAGGTCGATGAGCTTCCTCAAGCCGTCTATTTCCGCCAGGCGGAATATGGCGTTCCTATACGCATGGCACTCCTCTCCCTGATGGTCGCCAGTGGGGTCTAATCCAGCCTCACCTTGATTCTGTGAAAGCTCGGGACAATGATCAGACCACCTTGAGACCATTACGCGCCATCGCTATTTCAAGCCTTGATCAAGGTGTACATAGTTTCAAGATAAGAATTCCCGAAAGAGCCATCAATGGCCCACGTGCTGCAGGAGCTGCTACCCACGGCGCGAAGAAGCTTCTCAAGCATTATGCTAAAAAAATGAGTAACAAACGCCTCATTTCTAGCCCGACTCTATTCGCGGGCTAGAACCCTTGCACCGAATCGCCTTAGCTGGGCGATCTGTCTTGAGTTGAGACCTTCTGGCCAGATGAAGCTAGATCCGTCAAACACCGAACCTCGCCTATTATCGTCTTCAACCACGGGAAAGTCTATAGCGCTTTCCTCGACCACCCCTTCCATGTTCACAATGATTGATCCATCCCATGAAGCACTCAAGAGGCCATCGTCGAATAGGCCGCCGACATCAATCGCTCGAACTACTTCAGGATGACGGCACAGCTCGATCATCTCCCCTGTGCTGAGGTTGACTCGAATAATAGATCCGGACCACATGCCTACAACTACCACATCATTTGCTATGTATTTTATTACGAAAATTTCGCCTCCGAGATCCATCATCTTCCAATACTCAACGGTAGTCCGTGTACCGACGACTACGTTCCAAAGCGTGAGCCGTCCCTCCTCGTCCCCTCCGGCGAGTGTATTCCCGGCCGGCGATAGCGCTACCGCCCGGACGATACCGGTATTCGATTGGCCCACGGCTCCAGCCTCAAGCGGATCTGCGACTTCGCTGGCCACATCGAATAGATAGACTCGACCATCATAACCTGCGCTCGCTACCATTCGTCCGTCCGACGACCAGGCCGCATCCATGACAGGATCCTGGTGTCGGAAATGCTGACGAACAGGCAATCTTGAATCTAGTGAGAAAACGCGAACTCCGCCGTCCCTGGAAGCAGTCACATAAAATTTTCCGTCTGGCGTAAAACGTATTCTCCTGATATTTCCCGAATGTACCCCGGAAAGTGTCCAGAATGGGACCAGCCTGACGACGGCATCTTCCGCTAGGACACGATAGCAATATAGGCGCCCCCCACGATCCGATGCAAGCATCAGATCAGCCGCTGGCGATACTGCGATCTCCAGTACACCGGAGGCGTCAACGAACACATTCTCGCGTGAGGAAATGCTGCCAAACGGGTCAAAGGACAGTAGCTGGATATGCCCTGTGCTCAGCGCAACAGCCGCTACCTGCTTTGGAATGATCCATTGCGCGCTCCACAACGCCGGTGGTTCTTCCACCCAACGAATATTCCAAAAATCGCAATTATTGAATTGTGCATTAACCGCTGACGTGCGCCGGATAAAAGTATTACGCATGTTGACGTGCTCAAAGACGGCGTCATCTAGATTAGCGCTCGATAGATCAACGCCTGACAGATTAGTGTCAACAAGGACGCTTCCGGTTAGACGAGCGCCTGCGAGATTGGCTCCTTCAAGATCGATGCCAGAGATTTGCAGGTTTACCAGCGGGTGCCCTAGGCGGCTGAGGAGCGAGAATACGTTTGACGCGACACGAGATTTAGGATTCTGTTGTGGCGCAGGCCATTCGCTATTTAGCTCCTCTGTCATCCAGGCTACAAGCGTCTCTTTCTGGCTATCCAGGTGAGGGTTAGAAGATAGCAGTTCTACCGTCATAGAGAGCACAGGTTCTTTGACTAGAAAATGTTGAAGTTCCGCACGGCTACCTGAATCTATGGCGGCGCACAGGTATTTAGCCACAAAAAATTCTTGTAGCGAACGATGGGCGAATGCAACACGTCCGGTGACATCCCGAAGTAGTCGGCATCCTTGAAGAGCCGCAACCATCGCCTCATAATCAATACCGTCTCCAGAGAGTCCCCCATATTGGATAGCCATCTCGACGCTTACCTCTTCCTCGCCATAGCGGTAGAGTCGCGAAGCAAGCCCGCTCAGCAATCTGCCCATAACATCGGGAGGAAGTTCACTACCGGTCTCGGAATAGTCGAACGACAACAGTCTTTGAGTAGCTGAGTCAAATAGGTCTGTTAGAGTACTTGGGAGCCTCCCATCCTTCGTTCGGGGGGCAAGCATTGCCAACTCCAAGAGGAGTGGCCTGTCAAGTTGAGCTTGGATGGCATCCAAAGTTTCGACCACTTTACGCGCACGTACACTATTTGAGTCACCCGCCCCGTAAACTTCCTCCATGTAGCGTCGTTGGTCACGTGCGTCCATTGGCAAGACGCGAACCCATCTATCTATACTCATGGACTCTTCGTGTGGCTCCCGCGGTGACGAGGAAATCTCCTGGGGGCGCGGTGATCTCCTCGCTGAGAGGAGAAGCGCCCCGCGGTTAGGAGATGGGGAACCGATGAAGGTAGATACCAAATTACCGGTAAAGTAGTCTTCGGGAGCTTCTAGACCGTCTAGAATCACGCAAACCGCAGTGGATTCGTGCATTCTTTCTACAGTGATCCCTGATTCCCCAAAAATGCTATACTCGCCTGCCAGGAGTCGGGCCAAGAAGTCTTGTGGTTCCTCTCCCCGCGTCATCCTATTTACCGGGACGTAGAGCGGGAATACTCCCTGCATGTTCTGCTCGAACAAATCCAGCAGCCTCAGCGCTAGAGCAATGCATGTTGTAGTTTTCCCGGTTCCGAACTCGCCCGTAATTGCCATTGCCTTAAAATCAGACTGAATGCTCCACGCAAATAGGACGTCAAGAGCCGAGGAGTGCGAATTCGCTCTATGATCCTCACACTTCAAGGGAAAGTAAGCCGCGTTCCGGAGATCATCTTCCCGAGAACTACTAGTCATCGGCCGCGTTGATCCTAGCCATGAGCGCAGGGTCGCCCTATACCGAGCGAGGTCGCTCAACGCTCTTTGATTGTCGGACTCGAAAAGACCAGGCACGGATTCTCCCTTTCCTTAAAGGCGGAACGAAATGAGCCCAATACTGTTGCCCACCAAAAATTCTCTCTCTGCCAGAGTAGCGATGGCACGGGCAGGCGATCCCAGCTCAATTGGATCTGGCAGCTGCAGGCCTCCCACTGGTAGAGCAGCAAAGCGTGCCTTAGCATCGTCACCCACTGATGCCACAACTGTTTTCCCGTTCAATTTAAACGTGCCGATAGCCCTTACCGCGGAGGCGTGGATCGCAACTGGTTTCTCAAGGCGCCGCCCATCGAGCAGGTCCCACATGAGCACTGCACCATCCCCGCCGGCCGAGAGAAGGGAGAACCCTTTGCCCGTCCTTGCGATCGCGAGGGCATATACCGCATCACTGTGGCCGGCAAGAGGATGCCCAATAGCCTGGTTAGTCGTTACGTCCCAGACTCGGATGGTGCGGTCATAGCCGGCCGATGCGGCTAGCAAGTGGCCGTCAATCTGAACAGTCGTGATGGCATATATCGAGTCGGAATGACCCACCAATGGATCGCCGATCATGTCTCCTGTCTCCAAGTCCCATACCCTAACCGAGGCATCGCCTCCTGCGGAAAGAACAACAGGGCGGTCCTTGAGAACTCCCGCTGCCAATGCGCGTACCGAGAGGGCATGCCCGATCAGTGGTGGACCAATTTGTCGATTAGTTGTCAGATCCCAACGCAACAAAGCGCCCTCCTTTCCAGCTGACACCAAAACCGGACCCTGGTTCATGTTAGCCGTCGTGAGAGCGTAAATTGACTCTGCGTTTCCAAGGATCGGGTCACCCAAAGCTGTACCACTGAGCAAATCCCAAACCAGGATGGCTCGATCCTCTCCCGCCGATATAGCCACCTGGCGACCGTCAATCACATGCGTAGCTAGCGCGAGCACCCCACCAACGTGACCAGATGTCTGGGGAGGCGACTGCCAGTTCGCCCGAAGATCCCAGACCCGGACAGTGCGGTCATCTCCGCCGGTGACAGCCACCGGACGCCCGCCGACCTCAGCCGTCGCCACCGCGTAGACGGAGTCGGTATGGCCAACCAGGGCGGCCACCTCCCGGCCCGAACGAAGATCCCAGACCCGGACAGTGCGGTCATCTCCGCCGGTGACAGCCACCGGACGCCCGCCGACCTCAGCCGTCGCCACCGCGTAGACGGAGTCGGTATGGCCAACCAGGGCGGCCACCTCCCGGCCCGAACGAAGATCCCAGACCCGGACAGTGCGGTCATCTCCGCCGGTGACAGCCACCGGACGCCCGCCAACCTCAGCCGTCGCCACATCAAATACCCACGCACTATGACCTGTAAGAGGCCTGACGACTTGCTCGGCTCGCTCCAGATCCCACACGCGCACAGATCGATCGAAGCCGCAGGAAATAACAATGGATCTGCCATCGACCTCGGTAGCAGCTACGCCATGAACCCAACCATCATGACCCGTTAGCCGTTTTGTTACCTGCCCGGGATCGTCAAGGCTCTGCACGCAGATCACATTGTCTCGACCAGCCGAGATGATAACGTGCTCGTTGAGGATCACTGCAGAAGAAATCGAGTATACGGAATCAGAGTGTGTCGATCGATCGACTCTGACTGACTGACCGGTAGCGTAGTCCCATATGCGGATATTCCCATCCCTGTCGCCCGAAACAATTAGCGTCTGATCATTAGAACGGACAACAACAACGGCTTCAACAGCAGCGGAGTGGCTACCGAGTATGTAGTGGGGACCTTCACGGGTAACCGCTACCCATGACACACTCCAAATCGGAAGGACTCGGTCATTGGCGATGCGAACGGCCAATTCAGGGGATCCAATTATACGAGCACTGAGGCATAGGTATGAGGCCCTTACCTCCGGCGGTTCGCCTTTTAGCGATGGATAAGCCTTCCGATAGCATTCCATCGCTGCCGTAGACTCTTCGTCGGACCGCATAATCGCGCCAAAGAGATTGATTGGGTTCGCAGCAACCAGGAACCCGGCATCTTCAAGCAATTCCGTCAGGCGAGACGCTGCAGTAGCATGATCGGCTAGATGCTTCAGGATGTAGTCATCAGAGGCCAGCCAATTTCTCTCACCCGCCGATCCAGTTGGAACTCGCGAGAGAAGCGCCTTAAGGATGCGATCAGGCGCATTCTGCCCGGGATCCCGCTTGTCAAGAAGATAGTCGGCAAGCGCCTTATGATATAGCCGGTAGTATGTTTGACCATCTTCTGCCGTAGCTTCGATCAAGTAGTCGGCAGCTACTTTTATTAGCTCACGAATCTCAGCAGGACCATAAACTTCCCGCCCTCTTCCAAGGACACCAGCGAGATCTGCCCACAGATCATTCACCGGAAGACCCTGCCCATAGGCGTAAGCCAAGGGCAGAAGAAGCTTTTCGACCCTGCTTCCGTCCAAGCCGAGGGCGGACAAATGTCTCTGCATTGCGCCTGCCACGTCATTCGGGAACCGCTGCCACCCTAGTTCTCCAGGTCTCAGCGCCTGTCTGCTATTTAGCAGGCTTCTACTCACAAGTTGCGCAATCAGGAACGATGGATAGGCGTTCCGAGCTACTTCGAGTGCCACAGCTTCCGCCACGCCCTCATGCCCTCTGTAAGGAGTGTTCGAAGCGGGGACTCCTTCCGGTACGCCTTCCTGCAACAGCCTGCGGCGTACATAATCTACGAGATCCTCCATCCTAGCATACTGAGGCGAGTCAAGATCAATCACAGTCGCCCTAGAGCCAAAACTATCCGCGAGTTCCCGATCCCTGCCTGGACGGCAACCTATGAGAAGCCGTAGGCCGGTGTCAGCAGCCCCCTCTGATAGACGTCGCAAATCACTAACCAGTTCATCAGGGCTAAGGGCCTCGTCAACCCCGTCGATTACAATTACACAGGATCGATTGTTCTGTATAATGCGATCAATTATAATATCGACTTCATCGCGACCACCTGTCGCTTCAAATGCGGGAGTCGCGAAGGCCATCCCCATAGCAATCTGAGACAGAACGCCATGTGTAGTGGCCCCACTAGCTAGGATAGCGACATTGATTATCGCCAACGGGAGTTCTGAAACCGGATCACCAGGATTAAGGCCTATACCCTGCCTGCCCATGCGTGTTCGGTATTGACGGTCTGATAGCGTAACCAGCCGAGCCAATATCGCAGATTTGCCAGATCCGGGTCCTCCTCCCCTTTCGTCACCACCGCTAAACCCGCGAGCAGTGAGAACCATAACGTTGGCTTGGGGGTCGAATGGCGATTTCAGCCAGTTGATCAAATCGCGCATTATGCGTTGCCGACCACTGAAGAACCATCCAGGTCTTTGCGGATGCTCTACTCCCCGAGCACGCGCGTCCCAGTAGCCTGGGTCGAGAACAACACAGGACGGTAGCAGATCACCTAGCGGTGGCCATCGCTCAGCGATTAGATCAAGCGGAATCATGGCTCCGATCCCAGCTGCAGGATCGTCCGCATCTTCCGCAACTACCATACCAACGACAGCCTGTTGAACGATATCAAACACTGGGGCACCGCTGAATCCGTCCGTCAATCGACGACCGCGCGCCTGTGCCTCGAGCTGAATCCATTCATTTCCGATAAAGAGTCCGGCCTTCAAATAACCATGTGCTCCAACCCCCTCAACGATATTATCCGGAAAGCCTTGAGTTCGAAATTCACGATCCTCCCAATACTGAGGTGCCCGAAGCAATGCCGGAGTCGCACCAGGTGGAAGGGGATCGGCGAGTTCGAGTACCGCTATATCGCCACGCCGATCGATTAGGGGAAACCAGCCATCGGGGTTGAGGTGTGCTGTCGCATCCTGCCAGCCTCTGCCGACTCTCACCGAGAGGCTGATCACCTGATCCGGCGCTATTGGGTCATGCGAAAACGCCGACCGATCGGCGGCAGAGTTCACAACATGTGCACATGTTAGAACCCTTTGCTCGTCAATAAGGAATCCGGCCCCTACAGGCTCGCCATGTGAGTTGCGAATTCGAACCAAGCCCAGTTGCGACTCCCGGTAGACGCTATTCAACGGCTTCAGATCTTGGGTGGTCAGCTGATGACGTGTCTCGATCCCACGTAAGAGTCACCTGTATATGTCCCTCCACTCCGGCAGCAGCCATAACGAGTCCGACCTGGCTGCTGAACTTTAGCCCAAATTCTAGCGCCACCGAGCTAGGTTGCTGAGTCATTCGCCATAGCTCTCCGAGGATCGTGCCGGCTGTTGGAATGATATCCGTACGCATTGCGGACTCGACCGTACTACCGGTAATTTCGCCAAGTTTGCCTCGATTGCGAGATATCGGGGAAAGACCTGATGCGCTCCCGGCTTCGGCGAGATCCGTATCATCTACTTCAACGTCAATCAAATGCTGATCGTCTAGGCGTACCTGGATGAGTCGCTTTCCCATATCCCTCCGGTCTCACACAGTATCAAATTCAGTCGAGAATCATCTCTTGCGTCTCCTCGACGAGGCCACGAAGCCACGATTGATAGGCAGTTCCCCCTGTACCAAATCCTGGATTAACGGATCGGGCACCGGATAGATACCTATCCACCACCGAATAGTGCAGCGTCCGGAACGCTGCGAGAGCCGAAAGAGATGCGTTATATTTAGATCTTACCTCTCTGTCCGTGAGTGCCACTTGACGGATGCTTTCACCAAGACCGCCGAGTTCTGCGATGTAATTCCGATGAGGGGGCGGTGCATAGAATAGGAATCGCTCAAGTGGGCGGCCTATTGCCGAGCTATGCTTAACGCCGAGCCCCGAATCGGCGGCGCGCATAACGCCGGATTGTGCACCAGTTTCGCCGACGTACGCGACGGTTGGCGTATTCGTTACACCTGAGAAAGTGACATCGTTGTATCCGAAGAGGAAGGGCCGCACCTGGGTAGTAAAGACATCTCCACGCAGTTGTTCGTCGATGCGGGATAGAGCCGAAACGGCCCATGCTAGGGCGGACTCGATAGCGTTTAGCCCTTCTGAGACTCTCCCAACATCTTTCGCAAGTATTCCCTCCTGGCACACCTTGAAGCCGCGAACAATTTCACCTCCGATTGACTCGACAGCGAGGTGGACGATGATGAACCATCTTTCGTCTTGCGTGGAGGTGAATGTCGTCGACACTTCGATGGACTCCGGAAGGGCGCGTGGTGAAATTGAACCATTCCAATTGGCAAGGATGTACGATGCGTACGTCAAGGAAGGCGGACGGCCGACACGCTCGGAGAGAGTCCAGACGGGGAATGCAATCGCAGATTGGAGCGTTCGGCCTGGATCCAGAAGCCCTCCGTGTATAACCCTCGTAGCAACAAAAGCGTAGGCGCGCAGACATATCTCAGCGTCTGCTGGGCTCAGGGAGCGAAGAGTGCTACCGGTAGGTGCGCCAAGGCTACTGATGCGCTCACTTACCGCGTTGTCATCGATCGTACCGAGCGACATTGAGAGATCGATAACGTCACGAATAGCGCCAGCAGTTGCACTCTGTGGAAGCTCTGGGGCAATACCCCTGTTGGGCAGAAAGCCATGGCTATCTGAGATCTCCCAGAATGAGCTAGTAGTCAACGTCATCCCGCCTGCTCGTTGGCTCGTCACATGAAGCTATTCAGTTTAGGTTCCGCACCGCAGGGGAGTTCCAGGTGACCGCAGAGCGCCGACCGCGCTCCCGGCTTGGCGCGGATCCACCGCTTCGATGCCACCACAAGCTTGGCCCTGAATAGCCCTCACAGCATGGATTCATTGAACGATACAGCTAGCCTAACTTTAGGCGCCCTATCGGTCTAGGACAAGACCACACCACGGGATCGGTCGTGCAGGCTACCGGGTTTCTCCAACCAAGAGCTGTGGTTGGCGGTAGTGACCAGCATCAGCTGGCATCCTTGTGCCCTACGTGGTCCGCGGTACGTGCCTGCTTCGTCCTGTCTCCTTTGCAGCCTAGGTGGGCCGTGGTGACATTTTCGGGAAAGTGTGGGCTTTATTTGTCATCTCCGGCTGCAGTCGTTCGCGGCCAGCGACCACATCTCCAACTCGGCGTGATCGCTGTTCGTCAATTTGGACCGCGCCAAGCCGTCGCTGGGCCACGAGCCGCTGACTTCGGCCGAAGCCCCACCTCTAGTCGAAGTCAAGGAAGCTGGGCCAACACGACTGCGGTCACTTTTTCTCGCGCACATCGATCGCATCGAGCGCGTGAGATCCTGTAGCTGCGTAGTAGAACTGACTGCTCTACGCGTGTAGTTTGTCGCCAACACGCATATCGCCTATCCGCCCAATCAGGCGGCCTAGGGGAGGTTTTCCTGAGCGCGGGTTCAGGTGCACGGTGCCCGCGGCCGTCTCGGGGCAGCCCTTCGCGATCGGCGGCAAGGTCGCCTCGGTCTGGCAGTACGTGCCCGAGGCGGCAGACCCTCCCGCGTCCGCCACCGACCTTGCCCGCCTCTCATCCGGGCGCAGGACGGCACGGTCGTGCTCGGCGACTGGGACCACGTCGCCGTCGGCCCGCGTCCGGGATAGCATCCATGATCCGCGGGAACTGACGCCAGCGCTGAAATCCGTACCCCGGCCAGATCCTGCCCGGCACGACACGACGTGATATGTGCGCAGGCGCTGCTTGCAGCCCGGGAAGCGCGATGAGCTGCGCGCCACCGGCCCCACAAAATCCCCACAGGTCCGCGTCCGCGAGGGTGATCCCCACAGAATCCCTACGAACAAAACGGCATTCCCCGGCCTAAGACGGCACGGATGCTAGAGTGATCTTGTTAGCCCTGACAAGCCTTTATGCAGGCAGTGCAGGGCTAACCACGGTAGGGCTTCCAGCGCTCCGGGCGGGTACAGGCCCTCTGTTAAACGGTAGCTCATGGTGGATTGCGACTGACGCTCACGAAGACCATCAGCCCTTCGTAGCCTTCTCCTTGGCCTCCATTTGCTCCACGGCCTGCGCTGCCACGGCGCGGTGCACGCCGGACAGGCCTCGTGAGGCACGCCAGGCTTTGAGCGGGTCCTGGTGGTCGACTGGGGCCAGTTCGCCGCGGCGTACCCAGACGTCGTGCGGGCGCAGCAGGTAGTTGGCGGTCAGGACGGGGACGTCATGGGCGAGCAGGTACTCCACCGCCTGCAAGAGCTTGCCCAGGTGCCGTGAGATGCGGCTGAGCGATGCGGTGAGCCATATCGCGTCGCCCGGCTCGGCCGCCTCGCGCATGCGCTGCACGATCTGCTGGTCGAACCGGGGGTCGGTGCCGCTGAGGACCACCGCGTCGTCGCGGGTGTCCGCTGCGGGCGCCTCGACCTCGGCAACGGGCAGTTGGGGGACAGGTGCCGCCGGGGCACGGTAGGGCCACCGGCCGCCGCCCGCGGCGTAGGCCTGAGCTACGGCTCCCAGGCAGGCCCAGGCGCGCGGCCAGGCGTCCGGCAGGCCCATGAACAGGTTGTGCCCGACGGGTGCCGGGTTGCGGCGCCGGGCGGCCAGGAAGTGCGACAGCGGGGCCGCCGCCATGGTGGTGATGGCCTGGATGCCGCCGGCGTCCACCGGCCCGTGCGCGTGCGCCTCCTCCAGCAGGCTGCTGCGGACCACCACGGCGACCGCGCCCTTCAGCGCCAGCGACGAGCCGGCCGGCTCGTACCTGACGACCTCTTCGGCAAACGGCGCTATCAGTGCGTCCCGTGCCGTGTCGTGGAGCACCGCGTAAGATTCCGCGCGCTCCAGGATGCCCGCGCCGATCTGTGCGGCCAGCCCGGTGCTCACATGGCACACCCCAGCCAGCAAGTCCGGCACGACGAGACCATGCCGCCGAGATCGCGGCGCGCGGTCACCACGCCCGCGTCGGCGGTGAGGGTCAGCCGGTCACCGCCGGCCCAGCCCAGCGTGGTGATGACGGCCCGCTCGCAGATCCGGCCCGATGCATCGACGCGGGCGATCCCGTAGACCACGCCCTGCGGGACCGACCGCACCGGACCGGCCAGCGGCAGCGCCCGCCCCGCGCCCGGCCGGGCACGCCGCCGGGCCGCAGGGACGGCCGACGAGGGGATGACAGGAGCGAGAGGCTGCGCGGTCACGGCACCCTCCCGCTGAGGAGAAGGGCAGGGTTGGCCGCGATGAGGACGGCAAGGCCGTCGGCGGAGGCAGTCAGCCGGTGCGCGTGCGGGGGATTTCCCGCCCATCCTGGCGCTTGAAGCGTGTGCCAGATCGGGGAAAATGCGCGGATTTTTGTGTCCGAGGGGAACTTGAACCCGGAAGCGCGGGAAATTTCCCCGATTCGGGGAAATTTCCATGGCTTGAGCGTAACGGCCGGCGCCCGCAGGCACCATGCATTTCGCGTTTCGACCCGCTTCCTGGGGCCCGCAGCGCCCCTCCCGAAGCGCCCGGGCGGAGCCCTGCGGTCACGCCCTGTGCTGCCCGCAGGACCCGGGCAGGCGAAATATCCGCCTGATTGGCACTATTCGAGACGCTGTTGGAGTCTGATTCCAGCGATCAATATTGGTTTTGTGCGCCGCTGGCAGGTGGAATCATGACTGCTCGCTATCTCGACGCCAACAAGCGCTCACTTAGCCACGCCGTTTCGCTTTCGGGAGTACCTCCGCAAGGTTGCTACGGGCGAAAGGCTCGTTAGGATCGATGCGGATCGCGTAGCGATAGGCGGCCGCTGCCTCCCGGTATCGTTTCGTTGCACGGAAGACGTTTCCGAGGCCGTTGTACGCATAGGCATTGTCGGGGAGGGCGCGGATGGCTTCGCGATAGGCGGCTTCTGCTTCTGGGTACCGCTTCATTTCGTAGAGGACGGTCCCGAGGCCGTTGTACCCGTGGAAGTTGCCGGAGTTGAGGCGGACAGCCTCGCGGAAGGCAGCCTCTGCCTGTAGGAATCGCTTAGTATCCCGGAGGACGACCCCCAGGCCGTTGTAACCGTAAAAGTTGCCGGAGTTGAGGCGGATGGCTTCACGGTAGGCGGTTTCTGCTTCCGGGAGCCGCCCGGTATTCCGGAAGACGCATCCGAGGCCGTAATGCGCCATGAAGTAGCCGGAGTCGAGGCGGACTGCCTCTCGATAAGCAGCCTCGGCGTCCGCGTAGCGGTTCTGCTTGTACAGGCTGTCCCCTGTCTGCGTGCGTTCCTTGGCCTTAGCGGTGGCCTCCGCTTGCCGGGCGGCGGCATCCGGCCTGCTGATCTGGCCGGGTGATACGTCAGGCGACTCGGCGCCGCTGTCCTGCCTGCGCCCCGGGCCACGGGCCGGCGGGGACTGTTCGTGGGCAGCGCGGGCTGGTCCGCCCGCTCCGGCCAGCCGGATCTCCGGGGGCGGAACTGCCGCGTGAACCGGTCCCTGGGCCGACGCCGGCGCGGCGGTCACGGCCGGGTCGTGCGGTGCGGGCCGGCTGAAGCGCGCGAGGAGGTCGCCTGTGCTCGGGCGGCTGCTGGGCTCTTTGGCCAGGCAGTCCGTGATGATGCCGCGCAGCTCCCCGGACAGCGGGTCGAGGTCGGGCGGGCCGGACAGGATGCGGGTGATGACCCCCGGGATGGCCGGCGCCTGGAACGGGTCGTGCCCGGTCGCGGCGTAGGCCAGGACAGTGCCGAGAGCGAAGATGTCGCTCTGCGGGGTCAGTTCCTCGCCGTTCAGCTGCTCTGGGGACATGTAGCGGAGCGTGCCGATGACTGCGCTGGAGCCGGTCAGGGCGGTCGCGTCGGCGCCCTTGGCGATGCCGAAGTCGATGATCCGCGGCCCGTCTTCGGCCAGGATGACGTTACCTGGCTTGAGGTCACGGTGGATCAGGCCGCACTCGTGGATCGCGGCCAGTCCCTCGGCCAGCGCCGCCCCGAGCCGGCCGACCTCGGCGCTGTCGAGTGGCCCGTGCTGGGCGACGGCGTCGGCCAGGGATGGTCCCGGGATGTAGGCGGTGGCCATCCACGGCGGGTCCGCTTCGGGGTCGGCGCCGACCACTGCGGCGGTGTGGAAGCCGCCGACCTGGCGGGCGGCGGCGACCTCGTGCGCGAACCGGCGCCGGAAGTCCGGGTCGTTCGCGTAGTGCGGGTGCACTACCTTGATCGCGACCTTGCGCCCGCCGCGCGACTCGCCCAGGAACACCCGGCCCATCCCGCCCTCGCCGAGGCGGCCAAGCAGTCGGAATGCGCCGACCTCACCGGGGTCGCCGGTCTGCAACCGATCCACCGCCTCACCCCCGGGCATGCCTTAAGACCCAGCAGCTGAGATTACTTCAGGTAGGCGATACCGTGACAAGCCCTGCAAGCGGAAGTGAATAACATCGTTCCCTGAAGCACCCGGTCGGCGGTCCCGTCCCGCGGTCGGCGTCGAGGCACCCCCGGCGAGTGACGAACAGCCGCGCACTCCTACCTACCCCTGGCGGGAAATGGACGGCGGCAGGGGACCAGCAGCCTGCCACCGCCTGCCGCTGGAATATCTCTCGCCAAAGAAATCAAATTCCAAGAGCACTCTCAGGCTGGCTGATGGACGCGATAACAGGAAAATATGACTGCGAGCTGGCACAACAGTAATTCTCCATGTCCCTGCCGAGAGGACACCTCGCAAGTAGGAGCCGTGCGAAACCCTCGCGCGGACCAGTGGCGCGGCCGGTGACCGAGACCTCACGTCTCACGGCATCAGGAAACGGGACTCATAACCTGCCGGTCCCATCCGCCTACGGGCGTCGGAACAGGGCATTCCATACGCGGCGACGGAGGCGGACAACAGGTTAGCCATGCGCGCCGAGTCGGCGATCTATCACCCCGTAGCCCGTCAGAGTATCTCACGTTGTGTGATCGTTAATCGTCTTCAGCGAGCACGCAATGAAGTGGGGTAGCCGCGGGAGTCGGCGCCAGGGATGCGCCGCTGGTATTCCTCAGCGGCCTGCGATCGCCGCGGAACTAGGCGACGGCCTGTTCGCCACCGAGCCCGACGCGGATCTGGTGAGCACCTGGCGGCGGCTCGACGGCCACGGCCCCGCCTACGCCGAGCTGCCCCTGGCGTGGGCGCCGGACGAGGACACGGCGGTCCAGGCGGTCCTGGACAAGAGCGCGTTCGCGCTGACCGGCTGGAAGGTCATGGCCGAGCTGCCCAACCCGGCCAACTTCGAGGCCGCGACCGCCAGCATCGGCCCTGAGCGGGCCAGGGAGCAGTTCGCTTGCGGGCCCGACGTCAAGTGCCATCTCCAGGTCGCGCAGCAGTTCGTCGACGCCGGCTTCGACCACCTGGTCACGATGAACGCAGGACCCCGACCCCGACGGCTTCATCGACTTCTTCGGCCGCGAGCTCGCCGCCCCGCTCAGGGCCCTTACCGCAGCCTGATCCCCATGGGCCCGAGGATTACGCGCTAGCTCTCACTGAGCTTTCTGGCGAGCTCGTCACGGCCCATCTTCGACCGTCCGGGCAGGTCGCGCTTGCGGGCGATCTCGTACAACTCGGCGCGGGTCTTTGGGGACGCGCCGCCGGCGCGCTTGCGCTGGGCCACGGCCGCGCCCTGCTTGCCCAGGGCGGTCCTCGTGGGCCTGCGGGTGTGCGGCCCACTTGACCCGATGATCCCGGTGTCCTGCGCGTGTGGGTGGCCCGGTCGGGGGTAGCGGTGCTGCCTGTTCACCGCATCGACTCAAGGGGGCCCCGTCATGCCTGCTGGCAGCTTCAGTGCCGACATCACCGCGATCCGCGAGCGCGCCAGGCAGAAGATGGAGGAGGGACCGGTCACCGGCTCGTACGGCAAGGACCCGAAGGGCGTCATCGCCGTGCTCAACGAGGTGCTGGCCACCGAGATCGTCTGCTGGATGCGCTACACGCGGCACGCGATCTCCGCGACGGGCATCAACCGGGCCCAGGTCGCCGGGGAGTTCACTGAGCACGCCGAGTCCGAACGCGGGCATGCGATGCGAGCGGCCGAGCGGATCAGCCAGCTCGGTGGCGAGCCTGACTTCGACCCGGCCACGATCGCGGAGCGGGCGCACACCACCTACCAGACGTTCGAGGACGAGGACCTGGAGGGCATGCTCCGCGACAACCTCACCGCCGAGCGCATCGTGATCACCACCTACCAGGAAATCATCCGCTGGATCGGCGACGGCGACCCCACCACGCGCAGGATGCTCGAAGACATCCTCGCCGACGAGGAAGAGCACGCCGATGACATCGTCGACCTGCTCGGCGCATGACCGTCGGGTGCCGGCGAGACGCCGCGCCCTCGGCGTGGCAGCGAACGGCCCTGGCGTTCGTCTCGGCGGTTGAGTCAGGCAGGCTGGACCTCCCGCTGCCCGGATCCGGCCGCACCGGGGAACGGTGGGCCGCGTTCGCCGATCTCGCGGAGGAAGACCTGTCGCTGGCGAGGCTCGGTGAGGGGCACGCCGCGCGGTCGCGATCCTGGCGGAGCTTGACGGCCCGTCGCCGCGTCCCGGCAGCCGCTGGGGCGTGTGGGCGGCGAACCCGCCCGGACCCAACGTGGCCCGCCACCGGGATGGCCGCAAGCGACACCCTGGACGTCGGGTTTCCCGGAGTCGCGGCGAAGCCGGTCGGCCCCCCGGGCGGGTACACCAGCCGGCCGGGGTTCAGCCACGGCGGCGCCGGGGTAGCGGCCCGCTGGTACGGCGGGGCGCGCGGCGTAGCCCGCACGCCGCTGCGCGCCGCCGCGAAGCGTGATGTCGGCCCGCACGCGCTCGCGCACCTAGGCGCTGTCGACATCGCGCTGCACACCGCGCGAGCCGCGCTCGCCCGGGCAGCGGAGGAGATCGACGCGGACCCTGGCGACCAGCGCGGCGAGGGCCCGGTGCGTGCCCTGCGGGTGCGTGCCCTGCGGGTGCGGGCGCTGACCGAGGCGGCCGCCACCGACGTGTTGGCCAGGACCGGCCGGGCACTGGGCGCAGGGCCGCTCAGCCACGACGAGTCACACTCCCGCGCGGTCGCCGACCTCACCGTCTACCTGCGCCAGCACCACGCCGAGCGGGACCTGGCCCGGCTTGGCGCGCTCGTCGCCGAGCACGGAGCCTCGTGGTAAGCCGGCCCGTCGGCCAGCCGAACCCGATCGACGCGCCCGGCACCAGTGAGCGGACCTGGGCAGCCTGGCCGTGGCTGAGCACTCTCCCCGGCAGCGGGCTCACTGGGCTGGCCAGCGTAAAAAGCGCCGTGATCGTGGCCGCGCACCCCGATGACGAAGTGCTCGGGACCGGCGGCCTGATCTCGGTGCTGGCCGCGTCGCGGGCTCAGCTGCGGGTGGTAGCGGTCACCGACGGGGAGCGCTCGCACCGCGGCCATTCCTCGCCGGACGTGCTGGCCCGGCGTCGGACCGCGGAGACCGCCGCCGCGCTTCGCACCCTCGGCGCCCGGGCGACCGAGGTGATCAGGCTCCGCCTGCCCGACAGCAGGCTGGCCGCCCGCGAGGATGAGCTGACGGCCGCGCTCGCCCCGCTGATCACGGGCTTCGACCTGTGCCTTGCCCCGTGGAAGCACGACAGGCACCCCGACCACGAGGCGGCCGGCCGCGCCGCCTGCCGGGCCAGCCCCGGGCAGCTGTACTACTACCCGGTCTGGATGTGGCACTGGGCCGTCCCTGCCGACCCACGGGTGCCCTGGAACCGGGCGCTCCGGATCCCGCTCCCGCCGCGGGCAGCCGCCAGGAAACGCGCGGCGATCAGCTGTTTCGCCAGCCAGTTGCAGGACCGGGGGCACGGCCTTGGCCCGGTGCTGCCTCCTGGCATGATCGCCCACTTCACCCGGGCGATGGAGGTCCTGCTGCGATGACGCTGGACCCGGGATACTTCCGTGACCGCTATGCGGCATCCGCCGATCCCTGGGGGCTGGCGGAGCGCTGGTACGAGAACCGCAAGTACGCGCTCAGCGTCGCCATGCTGCCCAGGGAGCAGTACGGGACCGCCTTCGAGCCGGGCTGCTCGATCGGCGTGCTCACCGTGCACCTGGCCCGGCGCTGCGACTCCCTGCTGGCCTGCGACGCGATGCCCGAGGCGGTCGCCTCGGCGCGGGCGAGGCGCGGCGGTCGTGACGATAGACGCCCGGAGCGTCGGCACGGCGCGAGCCGCCGGCGTGCGGGACGTGCCCCGCACGGGCTCAGCAGCTACCTCACGGAACTTGAGGAGGAGGAAGCGGGTGCCGCCTCGGCATGAGAGCACAGCCCAGGCCGCCAGGCGCGTTAACCGCCCGGCTCCCGGGTAGCTGCGCTGCTCGGTGCTACCGCGTGGTAGCCGGTACTGACGAACGGATAAACATGGTGAAGGCACAGCGCATAGCCGGCGGGGCAAGCACCACCTACGTGGCGGTACTCGACCAGGGCGAGGAGGCGTTCTCGGCCTTGGCGGACTGGGCGGTGAGCCAGGCGATCTCCGCGGCCCAGGTGACCGCGGTGGGCGCGTTCGAGCGCGCCACCGTCGGCTGGTTCGACCGCGTGATCAGGGACTACCAGCGCATCGAGATCGACGAGCAGTGCGAGGTGCTGTCCCTGATCGGTGACATCGCACTTGGCGCGCCTGGCGAAGGGGACGGCCAGCCGCAGCCGCACCTGCACGCCGTGCTCGGGCTCCGTGACGGCACTACCAGGGGCGGGCACCTGCTCGCGGGCATCGTCTGGCCCACGCTCGAAGTGGTCATCAGGGAGGCGCCGGCCGAGTTGCGCAAGACGCACCGGCCAGACGTCGGCCTGGCCCTCATCGACCTCGGCGCGCGGCAGCAACTCCCCGGCTGAGCCGAGGATCAACCCGCCCGGCCCCGGTGCTGGCTCTTGTCCGCCACGGGATGGCCTGCAACGCCCGAGGCCGCCCTGTGCAGCATGAGCAATGCGACATCATCCCTGGCCGGGGCGCTGCCGATGAGTGCGCGCATTGCCGCGGCGCACGCGGCCTCCGCTGTCGGCAGGGAGCCGTGAGCCTCGTCGGTTCCTGCTGTGACCTGGCTCAGGGCATCGGCCAGCTGGCCGATGCCTTTATCGAGCGGCTGGTCACGACGTTCCACCAGGCCGTCGGTGTACAGGCACAGCAGCGCCCCTGGCGGGATGCCGATCACCGTGCACTGGCGAGGCGGTTCGGCTGCGACCCCGATCGGGGGGCTCACGTCCAGGTCGACAATCCGGGGCCGCTGTCCCGGTACCGCCAGCACCGGGGGCAGGTGCCCGGCGCAGGCAACGGTAAGCTCGCCCGACTCTGGCCGGTAGACCCCGAACAGGATCGTTGCCATCGCGTCCGGCTCGAAGTACTGGATCTTGCGGTCAAGCAGGGCAAGTGCGGTGGCAGGGTCATCGGCCTGCAGCGCGTAAGCCCGCAGCGCGCTGCGCATGCGGCCCATGATAACCGCGGCAGGCAGGCCAGAGCCCGCCACGTCACCGATCACGACGGCCAGTTGCCCGCTGGGCAGGACGAACACGTCGTACCAGTCCCCGCCCACGTTCCCGGTTCCCGTCACGTACCGGGCGGCCAGCGTTACGTCATGCACGGACGGGAGGGCCGACGGGAGCAGGCTACGGTGCAGGGCCACCGCGGCCTGCCGGTCGTCCTGCGCCATGATGGAGTGGACAGCGAGCGCGGCCCGGTCCGCGGCGAGCTGGAGCAGCTCTATGTCCTCGGGCCCGAACCGCCGGCCGGCCACGGAACCGACGTGCAGCACGCCGATCACCTGCCCCCCTACCAGGAGCGGCACGCCGAGCAGCGAATGCAGTCCCCGGTCCACCAGCAGCGGGTTACGAACGGTGCTGCGGTCCACCTGGTTCAGAATGACTGGCTGCCGCGATGCCGCGACCTGCCCGGCGAACCCCGCGCCGAGCGGAACCCGGACGCCTTGCCTGACCTCTTCCTCGATGCCGGACGCAGCGGTCGCCACCAGTTGCCCGGCCGCCCGGTCCACCAGCAAGACCGTGGCGGTGTCCGTCTCAAGCACCGCCCTGACCCGCTCAAGCAGGACATCAAGCAGCGTCTGCTCGTCAAGCCGGGACAGCGCCGCGTCGGTGACCGCTTCGATCCCGTGGAGGCGCCCCGTCAGCGCCTTCTCGAAGGCTGACGGCTCCCGCGACGGCATCCCGGGCAGGGTCACCTGCCAGATGCTACTCCGCGGGCCCTGCACCGCGCGCACGACGATTGGTTCCTCTCGCGGGCACGCAGCGCGACCGCATCAGACTCTGGCTGAGCTTCAACTGGGCCGCACCTGTTTAGGCCGGTCGGCGAGCAGCTTGAGCACGGCGCGTTCCGCGCGGCCCCGCGCGGCCAGGTCGCCGAAATGGCTGTCCTTCCCGAGGTCGCCGAGAACGGAGGCGACGGTTTGGCCTCCCTGGTAACGGCTGATTACGCGTTGGTCGATGTAGGAAGCGCGGGCGACGGTGGGGGTGTTGCCCAGGTAGCCGGCCACCTCGCGGACCACGCGGGCAACAGCCCGCTTGGGGGCCGCCTCGCTCCCGGCGCGCTCCGATACGGCCAGGCCTACGGCGGCTAGCACGGTCGCGTGCCAGGTGCGGAAGTCCTTGGCGGTGAAGTCGCCACAGGGTGTGATACAGGTACTGCCGGCGCCCCGCCGCGTCGGTCCCTGTGGCCTGGATGTGCCCTTCCGGGTCGGCGCAGATCCAGACGTCCTGCCACGCGGGCGGGATGACCAGCGCCCCGACCCGGGCCATGGTCCGCTCGTCGGTGACCGGCCCCCCGGCCCCCCGGCGTCGAGGTATCGGAAGCCGCACCCGCAGCAGCGGCGCCGGATCCCGCCGGCGCCTGGGTCGGTGCGCCTGAACTGCCCCGCACCGCCGGATTCGACGGCGGCCGGGCGGTCTGTCAGCGCAAACCCCCGGGCTCACCGAAGGGGACCGCCACCGCGAGCCGATCCCCCGCGGGCAGGCCGGTAGTCACCACCGGTACCAGCGGCTGCGGGCGCTGCCCTCGCCGACGCGGACCAGGAAGCCGATCAGCCAGATCACCAGGACCACGAGCGCGATCCACCACAGGACGTGCAGGACGAAGCCCAGCCCGCCGAGGATCAGGGCAAGGAGGAGAACGAGCAGGATGAGCGCCATGAGATAGCTCCTTCCGGTAACCAGTGCGGCCTAGCGGCCTCGCTGGAGGCCCTCCGGCTACCCGGCCCCCGCCTTCCTATCCCGGCCCATCCGGCCTATCCAGCCGTGCTGGGCGCCCGCTTCCGCGTGAGCACGGCGTGTGCGCAGGCCAGGGGGTGGGCAACGCCGCTCCGCCAAGCGCTTATCGGCGCGTTCAGTTCGGCCTAGCCCTAGCCACCTCCGGGTGGTTGGTTAGCGCCAGGCGTCGAGGAGATCTTGCGGACCGAGGACCGTCAGGCTGGTTGCCCGCGTCCCGCTGCGGCTCACGGCGAGCAGGGCTGTTGCGTCGTCGGCTCCCGGTACCTGTGAGCGGTGGGTGATGAGGTCGGCTAGATCGCGTTCGTCGAAGGGCTGGTTGTCGCGCCACTTGACCGACCCGACGAATGAGACCTGGCGGGCGACCGGCTCGCGGTCGGCGCCGATCAGGTTGACCTGCGGGTCGTTGGTGCGTGTCCAGTAGCTGCCGATGACCTGCGGGTGGCCGGGGAGCTTGTCGCTGATGCGGCGCAGGGACTCGCGGATGACCGGCTCGATCGCGGTGCCGCGCCATGCCGTCCAGGAGGCCCGCACGCGCTGCCAAGCGGGTCGGTCACCGCGTCGGCCACGTAGTCCAGGGCGGTCATCCCGGCCGGCCACTCGTCCAAGATCAGCGGCAGGCCGCCGGACACCAGGTAGGCATCGAAGGCATCGGCCGGGCGCAGCTCGAGCATCTCCGCGGCGTCGGCCGGGCTGAGCGGCGGAACCACGAGCTCGGTTGCCCGCTGGTGGAAGGGGCGGCCGTACTCGTTCAGGGCCTCCATCATCGCCAGGTCCGACCCAACACAGACCAGCAGGGCCGGCTTGCGTGACAGCTCTCGGTCGAAGGCCTTCTGCAGGGTCCCCTCGAAACCTGGGTCGGTCCTGATGAGGTACGGCATCTCATCAAGCACAACCACGCTCGGCTGGTCCTCCGGCAGGCAGCGCGCCAGCAGCCGCAACGCCGCGTCCCAGGTCGCCGGCGCCTGCCCGGCGAACAGGCCGGCATCGGGAAGGTCTGAGCCTCAGAGCTACGCGCCGGAACAGGCCCGCGCGCTGATGCTGGACGCTGGCCGACGGTTGCAGAAGATCTCTGACAGCGCGCTGCCCGCAGACGTCCGACGCAGTCTGCGCGACCCGAAGACACCTGTCGGCGGGTAGACCTGCCTGGGTACCGTTCGGCCATGTCGGGCCGCTCGAGCCCCGCTTCCAGTCGCGCCGTGCCCACGCCCGCGCCTTCTGAAGACGCGCGCCCAATGTCGTCTACACCTGATAACGGCACATGGCTGACCCTGGTTTAGCCGCGCACGGTTGATCGCCGCCCTGGCCGCCTCCGCGGAGGACCAGCGGAATCTGTTCGCGTCTGCTAATCCGCGTTGACGCTCAAGAGTGTTGGTCAGCGGCGCGCGCCGCTCGTTCGGGGTGATCGGAGTGATGAAAGTGACCTCGGAGGAAGAATTCCCGTTGAACCCTGGAGCCGGGGTGAACCTGTTGGCAAAGCTGACCGTGGCTTTTGGTAGATGATGGACCGGCGGTTACCACCACGCTCATGCGGCGAGCGGCCAAGGGAACGGGACGCACGCCATGGCTGTGGACATCCCTGCCGTCCGGGAGGTAGCCGAGCGGGTCTGCGCGCACGGCGACGTGCTGGACGCGTGCAGGCGCCGCGACATCGGCACCCTGATCGCGGCCTTGTGCGGGGAGGGCATTATGCAGGGCCAGCTGTCGGTTCTCACGGGCACACAGCAAGGCCGCGCTCTCGCCCAGCCGCAGGGCGATCAGGCACGCCCGGATCATGTGCTCCATCGGCTGCCCGAGACCAAGATCGGTGCCCAGCGACAGCGCAACCAGCTCCGCCAGACGAACCGTCACGCCATCCGTCCCAACCCCCTGGCATTACCGCAGGCTAACACCACGCGCCCAGGGCGGCGGAGCTGAAGCTCCCTGCGGGGCCATTCGGATCACCGTGCTCAAGAGCCCAGCGAGCGCCGCCAGGCCTGTGGCCCGGCCGCCGCTATCGCGGCCCGCAGTTCCTGGGCGTCGTAGATCAGCTCACCGCGCACGATCTGCCCGTCCCACCGACAAAGGCAAGGGCCTCATCCCGCTGCTACTGGAGATGATGCCGTGGAGTGCCGCCCACGACCCGCAGGCCGCGGTGCCCTCCGCGCTGATTGCCGAGCTGCAGAAAGATCGCGCCGGCACGGCCCGCGCGATCCGCGACGCCGGCGGGATCGAGGCATTCCGCGACACAAGGTCGCCTCAAAGGAACTAGCGGCACACTTGACACAAAGAGGATGCATTCGGCGCGGCCACCCCGACTTTACGGCTGGTCTGCGCGGGTGCGTCTGCGGCTTGATCGACATTCGGTTCCCTGGCCGTGGGCGGGCGGGTGTCAGGCCGTGCCCGCCCGCGGATACCCCGCTGCGGAGTGGGTCCGGGATCTTCCGTGGTGCTGGCTGCTCGTGCTCAGTTCGCGGGCGCGGGCTCGGGGAGCAGGCCGAGCTGGGCGGCGAGGGTCATCTGGTCGTAGTAGGCGTGGTTGCTGGCGATCCGGCCGGCGGCTACCTCAAAGACGAGGCAGATAGGCAGCCGCAGCGTGCGGCCGGTGGGCGGGACCTCGCCTTGCGGGGTGGCCAGCGGCCCGGTGTGGGTGCCGGTGTAGACGCCCTCGGCCACCGCGTGGCTGCCGGACTCGATGATGGCGGTGACTTCCATCCGCGAGTCGGGGAACGCGGCGGCGAATCCCTGCCCGTGGCCGACGAAGGCGTCGATGCCGTGGGTGGTCCCGGCGGGCTCGACGACGATCAGGTCGGGTGCGTAGATCTCGGCTGCCTTGTTCCAGGCCCGCTCGTTGAAGGCGCGGATGTGTGCCTCTGCCAGGTCGCGTGCTTCGGACATGTTCCCCCTCCTTGGCCGGTACTTCCGGATACCAGAAGCCTGGCAGCGCGCGGGCGGAAACAGACCGGGAGATCTCCCGGTTTTCCGGCTCAACCTGGCAGGGAACGCGTCGGCCTCGGGACTCGCCCAGGGTCAGGAGGGCAGCAGGTCGTTCTGGACGGCGAACAGGGCAGCGCCGGCCCGCGTCGTGACCGCGGCCTTGGCGTAGATGTTCTGCAGGTGGAAGTCCACGGTCTTGGGCGCCACGGACAGGGCCGCGGCCGCCTGCTGGATCGAATCACCGGCGGCGATCCGCCGTAGCACGTCCACCTCGCGGTCGGTCAGGCCGGCCGGCCACGCGCGCCGCACCCGCGGCCCGGTGTCGCCCGCCGCGGCGAACACCGCGTTGACCGCGGCCGGCTCCAGTCTGCCTTCGTTCCCGAGAGCCCGCAGCTCCGCGCCTGCCTGGCCGGGATCCAGAGGGGCGGGCCGCCAGGCCCGGGCGTTCCGCATCGCCACGTAGGCGTCGGCGGCGGCGAGCAGGCAGGACAGCACGGGCTGGGCGCGGCTGCCCCTGTGATACCCCGAGCCGTCGCAGCGCTCGTGATGGGCTCCGGCCAGCTGAGCTGCCTCAGCGAGCGCCGGGACTTTCCGCAGCATGCGCTCGCCGTAGTACGCGTGCAGCCGCACGGATTCCCACTCGCCGTCGGTCAGCCGGCCGGGCTTGTCCCAGATCGCGGTGCTGATCGCGACCCGGCCCAGGTCATGGGCGAGCGCGGCGAACCGCAGCGCCTGCTGCTCGGCGCCAGCCAGGCCGAGCCGTACGGCCGCGCTCACGGCCAGGTCAGCGACCTGCGCGGAGTGACCGGCGAAGAACGCCGACTTCTGGTCGGCGAAGTCGCCCATCACCCGGCCCGCCTCGATCAGCCCGTCCGCGCCGATGACCCGGTGCGGCCCGGGCTCGGCCGCCAGCAAGTCCTCCCAGAGCGAGGGCCGCCCGATCACAGCCAAGATGCCGTCGGGATCGGCGCAGAACAGCTCTACCACGGCGGGGTCGAAGGCGCCGCCTGACCGCTTCCTGGCCATCACCACCGCCGCGCCTTGGCCGCCCAGGCGGTGATGCACCTCCAGCTCATTGGCCAGGCTCATCACCCGCACCGCCAGCGGCAGTGCCTCGCCGGCGGCACCGTCCGGCACCCCGGTGCCATCCCAGCGCTCGAACACGTACCCGAGACCGTCGGCAACCGCCCCGGCCAGGCCCAGCCGCGACGCCAGCATCCGCGCCACCTCGCAGTGACCCGCCAGGCCGGCCCGCCGCAGCTCCGGGGTGTAGCTGAACAGCTTCCCGATCATCCGCTGGCGCTCGTCCGCGGGCCTGCCAGCCGCGAACGACTCCATCACCCAGCGGCCGAACCCGTCCGCATCGCCGTAGTCGAGGTCCTGGGTGTCACGGGCGAAGGTCACCTCGTCGCCGAACAGGTCCGCGTAGTAACCCGAGTCCACGGTGCAGCCCAGCATCCGCAACAGCGTCAGGTAATACAGATCGCCGAGGTCCTCCCGGCCCAGACCCGCACGCCGCCCGATCTCGGTGCCCAGCAGGCACGCCCGCACGGCATGCTCCATCGGCAAGCCCAGCCCCAGGTCCGTCGCCATCGCCAGGACGGCAACCACCTCAGCCAGCCGGAACCGTCCCCCCATGACCCCTCCCTCATCCATGACCCCAGCAGGCCGGGCAAGAGCTACCTGGCAGGTCGCTATAGCAGCAGACTTCCAGCCCGGGCGATTCTCGGCCCGCAGCTCGCAGGCCGGGGCGGTCCACTGAGTGGTCGACTGCGGCGCCAGCCTCCGTGCCTGAGAACGCGCCCGATCCGCTACCCGCCGACCTAGATTCTCGCAGCACTGGCAGCTGAAATTCCAGCGCTGTCGACACTTAGTCGGCAACGGAGATTTGCAGGGAGACGTAGGTTCCCGGAACTCAGTTCCCTGCGGATAACGATTGGTAGATCGGCCAAGCGTTGCTCGAGAACCTGCCTCGCACGGTCTCTAGTCACGTCGATAACGGGTGAGGGAGGCGAAGCCCCAAGGTAGAGAGGGCCGAATAGCACGCTTCATAAGCGCTGGCCATGGCCATCCCTACGCTCGCCCGCTGAGCTAATGCGAGATGCTCCAGCGTGCGATTGGTGATCAGACCCTGGCGACCAAGAGCACGAACACGGTGACGACCACGGCAGCCAGCACGCACCACATCACCACCGTGGCATTGGTTCCTAGCCACGCCAGCAGTTGCTGTTGAGCCTTGGGCTCCGCGAGCGGCGCCTCCCTGAACGCTGAGCCCTTGTCGCCTGGTCGCTTAACCACGGGGACATACGGCGGATCAACGTGCTTGAGACTGTACGACGGCGCTTTGCGCTGTGGTTTCCTGGTCATGCGACCTCCTAGGCCATCTGTCGCACATCAGCTGGCGGAGGGTCACAAAGGTAATGCAGAGGGAATAGCCGGCCAGGCGGGAATGGCGAGGGTCGGTCGGCGCTCGCGCAGGATCGTGGAGGCAACGTCGGTGTCAAGGACGATAATGCTCACGCCTGCCCAGTATGCCGGGAGGCGTGGATGAATGAGATGAACTCATCCAGCTCGTCGTCGGACTCGAAGTGATCCGGGCAGGCCAGCTCATCGACCGACTCGACCGGGCGGATGCCCTGGCCGCGAAGGAACTCCTCCGACGGGACGTGCTCGGCCGTGCCCCGGGAGGGCTGGGAGCCCGCGCTGCTGCTGGTCATCACGTCACACTCCTTCACTCCCGGTCGTCCCTGTTAACGTTAGCAGCACTGGTAATACCGGGCATGGCCAGCGGTTCGCGTTCTACGGCCGGGTCTCAACGGAAGACTGGCAGGACCCGGTCACTTCGCGGAGGCGGCAGCGCGAGCAGGCCGAGGCGCTGGTCCGCGGGCACGGTCATGTCGCAGCTGAGTACTTCGACGCCGGGCAGAGCCGGACGGTGGCGTGGGGGCGCCGCCCGGAAGCCGCCGCCCTGGTCGCTCAGCTGGCCGACCCCATCCGCGGCTGGGACGCGGTCGTGATCGGGGAGTACGAGCGGGCGTTCTACGGCAGCCAGTACGCGATGATGGCGCCGCTGTTCGAGCACTACGGCGTCCAGTTGTGGATGCCCGAGGCAGGCGGGCGAGTCGACTTCGCGTCCGAGCACGACGAACGGGCGATGACGGTGCTCGGCTCGTCGTCGAAGCGGGAGGTGACCCGGACGAGTATCCGGGCGCGGACCGCGATGGCGGTGCAGGTTCGGGAGCAGGGCCGGTACCTGGGCAGCCGCCCGCCGTACGGGTACCGGCTCGGTGATGCCGGGCCGCATCCGAACAAGGCGCACGCCGTCTGGGGGCGGCGCGCCCGCCGGCTCGAGCCAGACCCGGAGACCGCCCACGTGGTGCGGTGGATCTTCGCCCGGCGGCTCGAAGGGCACTCGGTGGCGCGGATCGCGCGGGCGCTGAACGAGGCGGGCATCCCGTGCCCGTCGGCCGCCGACCCGGGCCGCAACCCGCACCGAACCGGGACCGGGTGGACGCTGGGCACCGTCACCACGATCCTGGCCAACCCCCGGTACACCGGTCGTCAGGCATGGAACCGGCAGCGCACCGACAGGGACCTGGCTGACCCCGGTGACGTGGCCGGGCCCTTCGCAGAACCGCGAAAGCGACACACCCGCCGCGGAACCGACGTCCGGCACCAGCCAGCTGAGCACGTGATCGCGTACCTGCGGAGGATATGGGGATCTACTGTGTCCGAGGCCCAAGGCCTACCAATTGCGCATGATAGCGACATCGCTCTGACCAGGACTTTTGCGATTGGCCGTGTCCGGTGACGGCGGCTGGTCGGGTCATCAGGTGGACGGCAGGGGACGGCAGGGGGTGGTGGTCGGCGTCGCGGCAGTCGCTGCGGTGCCATCCCATGGACACGCCTGTGCGCTGGTCCGGGCGTATGGTGAGGCGGGGTGGAGAGGCGACTGGTGCCGCTGACGGTGGACGGGCTAGGCCTCGTCGGTCAACGGCGTCGGCCTTAATGTCGACGGCACGCTGTCCGGATTATCCGGTCAGCCCACGGCTCGCTCACGGGCTGGCCTCGGGCTGTGTCCCAGGCTTGAGGGCATTGACCGCAGCCACACCTCTCCCGGGCCGGAAAGCACGGCGCAGGGATAGGTGTCGTCATCGCGGCCGGAGCTACCCTGGACCTCCGCGACCTGGATGGCGACCGCGGCATCGAACATGCCGATGTGCCTCGGATGGGCCCGCAGCGACTGGCCCGCGGTGAGCTCCTGCCTGACCACGTCGCCGGGGAACTCGACCCAGGCCCGTCCGGAGCCGCCGATCCGCCACAGCGCCAGGGTCCGGTAGCCGGGGGAGCCGTGGACCAGGGGGCCAGCCTCGGCGGTGATCCGCACCCCGGGCGTGCCCGCCAGGAAGCTGGACTCGCAGACCAGGTAGTCCTGGTAGCCCGGGCCGACCTCGACGCTGAGGATGCGGCCTGGCAGCTTCACCGCGAACGCGACTACGCCAGGCTCGCCGGTCGCCGTGTAGACACACAGCCGCGGTTCCAGCCAGGCGTCGTCCGCCGCTGCCATCGCGATTGAGTCGGTCATCCAGGCAAATCCGCCGACCTCGGCGATGATGCTCTCCCCCGGCTCAAGCGAGATTGACAGCACCGGCTGGGTGGTGCCCAGCAACTGGTCGTCCATGACCACCCTTCCACGGCTGCTTCCGCCTCGCGAGCCCCCCCAGATTCCCCTGATCACGCGAGGCGGAAGCAGCCGCCGTCTCTTTTTATCCGGCGAGCTGCATGCCGCGAATCACGTAGTTCATACATTGAGCGGGCCCCATTGACAACACCTGCCACAAGGGGCCCAAACGTCACCGCACCCATCCCGTCGGCGCGATTGCGCTATAACATCGCGCCGTTCAGCGCGTGATTAGCTCGTTTTCCACGGCGTAGCGGGTGGCGTCGACCCGGCCGCCTAGTCCGAGCTTGTGATAGATGGTCGCTAGGTGACGTTCCACCGTGCCCCGGCTCAGGTAGAGCCGCTCGGCGATCTCCTTGTTGCTCAGGCCGTCGGCGAGCAGCCGCAGCACCTCAGCCTGGCGGGCGGTCAGGTTGCCCGGAAGCAATCCGGCCTGGCCGCCGCCAGTCTCCGCCAGGGCCGCGGCCACCTCGGCCATCAGCTGCTGGTTCCCGATCTGGTGGGCCAGCGCCTCCGCCGTGCGGAGCTGCTGGGCCGCCTCATCGACCTGGCCGAGCTGGTAGCGGACGCGGCCCAACCCGATCATGGCCTCGACCGCGACGTGCGTGTTGCCGTTCGCCTGACAGGCGGCCTCGGCCGCCTGGTAGAGCCCGGCCGCCTGCTTCCAGTTCCGCCGCCGCGCTGCGAGGTTGCCCTGGCTGCACAGCACGAGGCCGGTGATCTGAGGCTGGCCGACGGCCAGCCCGGCGGCCTCGGCGATTGCTAGCTGGGCGGCCTGCCACCGGCCGTCCCTGGTCAGCACTTCGGCCAGGTTAATCAGGCCGATCGCAATCGAGTGCGGCTCCCCGAGCTGGCGCTTGAGGACGAGGTTCTGCTCGAGCAGTTCCCTTGCCCGGTCGAGGTTCCCGTCGTCGAGCTCGACTAGGGCCATGTTGTTGATCGCCTTGGCCAAACTGGCCGGGTTGCCCGCCGCGGCCCGGACGTCAAGCGCGGCCTGGAAGCTGCGCCTAGCCTCGGCTCGCTCACCCAGGCAACGCTGAGCCGATCCGAGCACGGTGGCCGCGACGGCTAGGTCGTCGCCGGGCTCGAACGGTTCAAAGATGCCAAACGCTCGTCTGGCCAGGCGTACCGCCTCTGCGTAGTCGTCGTTCTCCACGGCCAGCACGGCGGCCGCGCACAAGGCTCGCCCAATCCTCTGGCTTTCCTCCGCCGTCCGCACGGAGCGTTCGGCGGCCGCAGTGAGGAACTTGTTGAGCCAAGCCCGGCCAGCGGAAAGTCGACCACTGGTCAGCCACCAGCGCCACAGGGCAGCGCCGACTTCCAGGCCAAGATCGATCTCGCCGTTCTCAAGAGCCCACTGCAGCATCGCGCGCAGGTCCTCCACGGCCTCCGCCAACCTAGTGGCCCAGCGGCGCGCATCCGGCCCGGCGAGGGCGCCCAAGCTCTGGGTGGCCACGTCGGCGAAGTGCATGGCGTGCCGACGGCGAGCCTCCGGTGCTTCGCCCGCCTCCTGCAGCCGTACGGTCGCGAACTCCCGGATTGCCTCGACCATACTGAACCGATTCTGCTCAAGGCCGCGGGTGACCACCAGCCAGGACGCATCCACGAGCCCGCGGACGGCGCCTGCCAACTCCTGCTCGCTGAGGCCCGCTACCGCTTCGATATCCACCAGGCTGAACGGGGTGGTGAACACGCTCAGCAGCCGTAGGGTCCGCTGCTGGCCGGGCTCGAGCAGGTCGTAACTGGCCTGCAGTACATCGGCGAGCTTGCCCTGGGCGCCGGGCGGGTTACTATCCAGCAGGGCGACTCGCTGCTGCAGAATCTCGCGCACGGATAGTGTCCCAACCCAGCCCGCGATCAGCTCGATAGCCAGCGGCAGGCCGCCCAGCCTGCGGCAGAGTTCGCCGACCGCGTGCGGCGGCACGTCGGCCGCGGAGAAGCCCGGAAGCCGTTCGCTGGCCCTGGCGAAGAACAGCCGGACTGCGTCCGAAGCCGCGACTTCGGGTGCGCCTGCGGCGACTGAGGGACAGCTGAGCGGTGGGACGGCCCAGCACACCTCACCCGGCATCGCGAGCACGACGCGGCTGGTGAGCACGATGCGTAGGTCCGGTACCGATGCGAGGAACTCGCTGGCCAGCTCGGTCACCTCCTCGCGGCAGTGTTCGGCGCCGTCGAATAGCAGCAGCCCGGGCCGTGCCCTCAGTGCGGCCAGCGCCGACTCGCGCCAGGACGCGTCCGGCCGTTCGCGCAGGCCCATGCGCGAGGCGAGCACGGAGATCACCGGCCGACGTGGCTGGATCGCTTCGAGCGGCACAAATACCACGTGGCCGCCGGGGTCGCCTGTCGTTTCCCAGCGTCGCGCGGCCTCGATGGCCAGTCGAGTCTTGCCGGCCCCGCCTGGCCCGGTCAGGTTGATCAGCCGGGACCGCGCGAACACCCCCGATAGCTCGGCCAGCTCCCGCTCGCGCCCGACGAAGTTGGATTGCGCGGTCGGCAGTCGGCCCGGCCTGTCCTCGGCCGATTCCGGCCCCTGCTCGGGCTCGCGGCTCCGCACGGGCTCCCGATCCCGCGGCGATGCCCAGCAGGTGGCCCTAGCCTCCAACTCCGCGATAGCCAGGCGAGCGTGTGCCGAGGGTCGCGATCGCCCCGATTCCCATCGGTTCACCGTCGCGAACGACACGCCCAGCCGACGGGCTAGCTGCTCCTGGCTCAATCTGAGCCGAGTCCGCAGCAGCCGCAGTCGCGCCACGAGTGGAACCGTGTCCGGCGGCTCGCTGTTCACACAGGCAGCGTACGGCTTGCACGCTTCCGCGCAATGCCGGACAGACAAGGAAATCTACACTCAGTCCGGGACTTCCTGTCCGCCAGTCCGGTGAGCATCGTGGGGACTTGCCGAACCGCTTGCTGGTGGACCTCGGCGTGGACGGCCAGGTCTCGTTTTCCTCATGGCCGGATGCCGGGTTGCCGGAGGCGATGGCGCGGGGGCCGCTGGATGCTGCGGCGCTGGCGGACCTGCGCTGATACCTCGTCGCGGCGGCGCTCGCTGTCCGGATGCTGCACTGCATGAGGGTGACAGGCGAATCTCTTGAGCGACGGGACGGCTCCCGGCATGATTAAATCCAGCGGATAGGCAACGGATTGGGTGCTTCAACGGCATCCATGAATATCCAGGGTCAATTGACCGAGGAGTTCCGTGAGAGGGGATCCCGTGCGCATCATCCAGCTTTTTCTTGCCGCGTTGACACTAGTCGGCGTCGCGGCAATCGTCGTCTTGGCCCCCGGCGCGGCTGGGTCAACGCACAGCCTTACCGACACGGGAGTTGCCTCGGGGTCGCTGACCCCCGACTCGATGGTGTGGGACATCGTCTCCTCCTAGCCAACCCTCAGCCACAGCAATCCCCAGTGACATCGTGCCGTGCCGACGATCTCCTCGTGCAACTGCGCTAGGCACTCTCCCAGGTTGACTCATCCCTAGCACGTGGCATCGGTGATGTCCGCTGCTATGCTGTGCCCTAAATGCTACTTGATGTCGCGACATGTTGTTATTTATGCTGTTTGTTGGAGAACGAGTCGCGGACGATAGCTCCATCCACCTTCACCGGGACGTGGGATCGGGGTACTGCGGTGGCGCAGCTTCGCGTGCTTGAGGCATTTGGAGTTAGTCCGGTGGCGGAGAAGGTGTATCTCGCCATGCTTGAGCATCCGGCCGCCGGGGTATCGGCGCTGGCCGAACAGGTCGGCGTCTCCGAGACGGTGGTCAAGGAGTCCCTGGACGAGTTGGCCATGATCTCCCTGCTGAAGCCAAGCGCAGAGGATCCCAGTGTCCTCCGGCCGGTTGCCCCGGAGATCGGCCTTGAGTCGCTCCTCGCGCGTCAGCAGGCAGAACTGCTGCACAGGCAGGCTCAACTTGAGGAGAGCCGCGCCGGACTGGCCGTGGTCATCGCCGAGCAGGCGAGCCGACGCCCAGCCGGGCCTAAGACGGATGCCGAGGAGTTCCACGGCATCGACGCCATCCGTGATCGGTTGGAGCAGCTCACTCATAAGACGCGGTACGAGGTTCTCACGTTCGCGCCCGGCGGTGCCCAGTCCGCGCAGGCGCTGCAGGCCAGCAAGCCGCTTGACGAGCAGTTGCTCGGCCGGGCCGTTAACATACGGACCATCTACCTCGACAGCGTCCGCAATGACCCGCCGACCGTCAGCTACGCGCGGTGGCTCACCGTCCTGGGCGGCCAGGTCCGCACCGTCCCCGTGCTTCCGCTGCGCCTGATCGTCGTCGACAGGTCCGTCGCCGTCGTTCCGCTTGACCCCAACGTCACCAGCGCTGGCATCACGCTGCTGCGCAGTCCAGGGGCCGTGGCGGCCATGCACGCGCTGTTCGAGCAGGTGTGGGAGAACGCGACCCCGCTTGGCGTAGCGCAACCCCACGTCAGGCAGAACCTGACGCGCCAGGACGCAGCCCTCCTGAGGCTGCTGTCCCAGGGTGACACCGACGAGATGGTCGGGCGCAAGCTGGGAGTATCGGTGCGCACCGTGCGGCGGATGGCGTCCGAACTCATGGCCGAACTTGGGGCGCGGAGTCGGTTCCAGGCGGGGGTACGCGCGTATGAACGCGGCTGGCTCGACCCCGGCATTGACCTGTCGAGCGGCGGCTAGGCCAGGCCAGGTGCGAAGCCGAACATTCATGATTTCCTAACGACAAATTCGGTGCGTCGAGGCATTCCGCCTGTGGTGCCGGGACCCGTCCGGATCCAGGACGGCCCCGGCACCATCTTGCTGACCTCGCGGTTTAGTAGCGGTCGCTCAGTCAACTACCTCGGATATTCGTGGATTTCGCCCGGGGGGGGACGGGCTTACCTATTCCGTATCCGGTGGCACTAATCATGCAAGGAAGGAACCAGACCGTTCAAGGGATTCGCCTGTCACCCTCCTGCACTGCAGCATTAGGACACGCAGGATCAGGACAGCGTTAGCGACCCGCCGCGCCCAACGCGGGTCACCGGCGCAGGGCTGGCGGATACGCACGGCACCAGGGATTCGGCCCGCTAATCCCTTCTTAGCCTGGATCCACGGGTCCGTCCCACAGGTGCAGCCCCGACCGGCGGCACGGTCTCTGATCGGTTTTGAGAGCACCCCTGCGCAGGCGAGGGCGAACTCGGGTACCGCTTCCTGGTGTAGCTGCGCGTACCGGGCAGCCGCGGGTTTCAGCTGGTCGCCAAGTTGCTTTATGCGCCGGGCTGTCTGCGGGGTCGTCTGCTTTGCATCGACCAGCAGTAGCTTGCCGTTGCGCCTTGCCGCGAAATCGAAGCCGTGAGGACCGTAAGACATCCCTGCAGCCAGCTCGATCTCCGGGGCGTGCTCCAGTATCCGCAGGACGAACCGCTCGAACGCGGCCCTGCGGTTCTCGGTGTGCCCCCGGGGGACGTATGCCAGGCGGAGTGTTCACGTGCAATGAGGCTTATTCAGGGGCCCGTTTCGTGATCATTTCGTTACCTGGCTGCCCGGCGGGCCTGCGTACCGCCCAGGTCATGCCCGCATGCGGCCAGGATTTCGAAGATAGTGGATGTTCGGGTACACCCGGGTGTACCCGAACATCCACTATGACAGGACGTCCGCAGGCTGCGCGACGATATGCCCGGATTGTCCGGCAACGCCGCTGGCGCATCCCTCATGGGCCGTGAATAACCTTCAATTACTACCTTGGTTCTAATTATGAGGTGTCGGCAAATTTCTCGTTATCTGCAGGACTGGATTCGAAAACTGGCCTCCAATTATCGATATTTCAGCTATTCGCCTGACACGGCACACGGCTTCCTCGATCCTGGGAAAGGATGCTCTTTCCTTTCATGGGAGACCGCAATGGTGGCGACATTCAGGGAGGGTGGGCTGGCGGCCCGGGCGGAGGCATCGGGTCAGCGGCGGGCGTGTCGCCTGGCTTGAGCAGCCCCGCTGAGACGAGCTGCGGTATGTCTACTCCGTAACGGGCACGTGTACGGTGCGCCGGTCCGGAGAGCTGGCGCGGCGCGAGGATCGTGAAGCCGAGCCGCGCCGGGTCCCAGATGAGCTCGCACAGCCGACGGTAGAGGCCTTGGCGGGCGAGGATCGCCTTGTCGTCGAAATCCGTTGGGTACGGTCGCATGAGAGGCACAAGCTCGCGCCCACCTCGATCAGTGCCAGTGGCTCGGGCAGCAGTGCCAGGACGGGCAGCTGCGTCGCGCACCGGGCGGGCTCGTTGGTCTGCGTCCGCCGGGCGAGCATCGTGCGGCCGAGCTCGTCCGCACGGCCATCGACCAGCCTGCGCAGCGCCGCGAGATCGGCGGGCTCGCCGAGCAGGTAGCACGCGGCGGCGAAGAGCAGGTTCGGCTGTCTCTTCGCCGCCGGCGGCTTGTCGAGGAAGGTCAGCACGAGCGGATCGTCAGCCACCGCGGTGGCGAGTTCCGCGTAGAGCGCCGATCTGCCGTGCGCTTCGGCCGCGAAGGCCCGGTAGTTCTCGGCGGTACCGGCCCGCAGGTCGTGCCCGGATATCGACATGGCTCCGAGGCTAATCCAGACCATGGCCGCGCCCGTGTGCGCCCGACCTCAGGCGACGGTGACGTGAATCGTGTGGTAGCCGGTCGCGCCGTTCGGCTCGGGCCTGTGGACGGCCGCGGTCTGCGTGTAGCCAGCCTTGTCCGTGGCCCGCACCTCGAGCGTGTGATTGCCCGCTGTCGCCTGCCACGGGTAGTACCACTGCCGCCAGGTGTCGATCGTGTCCTGTGCGGCTAGCGTCGCTGGGTGCCAGGTGCCGTCGATGCCGACCTCGACCGCCTCGACGCCGCGGTGCTGCGCCCAGGCCACGCCGGCGATCATCACCTTGCCAGCGGCTAGGTTGCTGCTCCCCTTGGGGGTGTCGATGCGGGACTCGGTCTTGATCGGCGCCTGCGCCGACCAGCCTCGCTTCGTCCAGTAGGCGTCGAACGCGGCATAGGTGGTGAGCTCCATGTCCACCACCCACTTGCAGGCCGACACGTATCCGTACAGTCCGGGTACGACCACCCGGACCGGGAAGCCGTGTTCCTGCGGCAGCGGCTGCCCGTTCATCCCGACGGCGAGCAGCGACGCCCGGCCGTCCATGACGGGATCGGTAGCGACACCCAGGTTCATCCCGTTGACGTCCCGCATGACGATCTGGGTGGCACCCTTCTGCACGCCCGCCTCCTTGAGCAGGTCGGCGAGCAGTGCCCCCTGCCATCGGGCGTTGCCTATGAAGCCGCCGCCGACGCCCTCGGAAACGCAGCACAGGGTGACGTCGTGGTCGATCATCGGCCGCTTCATCAGCTCGCCGAACGTGATCGTCATCGGCTTGTCCACCATGCCGTGGATTCTCAACTGCCACGCCTGGGAGGAAACCTGGGGCACCACCAGTGCCGTGTCGATCCGGTAGAACTGGCTGTTCGGCGTGTAGAACGCGGACAGGCCCGCGATGTCGTTGACCTCCGTGCCCTTCGCCAGCGTCGGCGGCTTCACGGCCGGTTTGCCGAGCTTCACCGACGCGGTGTTCACGCTGAACCGCTTGTTCTGCAGGTACTGGCCGCCAAAGCCGGCCACGGCCGCGACGCCCGCGGCCGCACCGCCGGCCGCCAGGAACTTACGCCGGTCCACTACGAGTCGCCTCCTGCCCATCCGGCGCGGTACCGGGTTTTCGGCATCGCCACACTGATCAGCCAGATGAGGACCGCGATCCCCGCGATCCCGCCGACGATCGACGGGATGACGTCGGTGGCGTGGCTTTCCGGCCTGGTGATGGCGACGAAAGCCCCGAACAGGCCGAATAGCCCGATGCCCGCTACCCCGATCGACATGTGCCGCCAGGCGAGTATCCCGATCGCGATGGCGATCAGCGCGATCGTTACGTACATGCCGAGCAGCAGCATGTTCTTGTCGTTCGTGCCGAACTTCTGGACCGCGAAGTTCTTGAGCGCCGGGGGAGTGCGGTCGATGAACGCCTCGCCGACGGCGATGATCGGCGATGCCTGCGGGCGCACGAAAGCCGCCACGAGGTTTGCCACGCCGAGGGCCACGGCGGCGGCCAGGAAACCCACGACTGCGCCCGGCAGCAGTCCGCGGCCCCGGCCGACTTCGCGTCCGGCCGCGTGCTCGGGCTGGCAGAAGGCATCGTCGGGTGCCGCATAGAACGGGCCCGTGCGGTTGGGTTGCCCCCACTCGGTCTGCTGTACTGGAGTGTCCCAGCTTGTCATCTCCGCGGAGTTGGCCCACGCGGCCTGCTGAGCGCCGCTGTTCCGGAAGGCGCGCTGCGCGGCGGTATCCCATATGGAGCCCTGCGCGCCGGCGTCCTGGACGGCGCGCATCGCGCCGCTGTTCCGGAGGGTGCTCTGGGAGCCGGTGTTGGGTCTTCGGAAGCCATACTGCTGAGGATCGTCCCAGGGAGCCCGCTGCTCCGGGGGGCCCGCCAGCCCCGCGAACTCTTGGTAGCCGTCCTGGTAACCGTTCCCGCTGTAGTCGGCCCGGGTGTCCTGATAGGACGCGTAACCGTCCTCGTACTGGACGAGCGCCGGGTAGCGCGGCTGGCGCTGACGGCGCGGCGGGTCCTGGAAACTCATACTCCTATTGACGGCTGCCCGGCACCGCCCCGTTCGGATAACTCACACCCGGTAAGCATGCGGTAAGAACCGCCTAGTGAGCCGGTTTGGAGATGCGTGAGCAGTAGCGGCAGATGCGGTCGATGATCTGGTCGGGGGTGCGGGTCCAGGTGAAGGGCCTGGCATCGTCGTTCCAGAGGTTGATCCACGACGAGTAAGTGGGGGTGAAGTGCAGCGCGAAGCGCGGGTAGGCCAGCAGCCAGCTCGCGAGTTGCCAGTGGTTATGTGACGCCCGCTCAGGTCAGGATTCCAGGTACCGGAGGACTGCCAGCACCCGGCGGTGGTCGGCATCCGATGGGGGCAGGCCCAGCTTGCTGAAGATGTTGCTGACGTGCTTTTCGACGGACCGATCGGAAACCACCAGGATCTCGGCGATGGCGGCGTTGGACCGGCCCTCGGCCATCAGCGCGAGCACATCACGTTCCCTGGGGGTGAGGGTAGTGAGCGAGTCGTTGCGGCGACTGGCGCCCAGCAGTTGCATCACGACCTCTGGATCGAGGGCGGTGCCCCCGGCCGCCACCCGGCCAACAGCTTCGACGAACTCCTCGACGTCGCCGACCCGGTCCTTGAGCAGGTACCCGACGCCCCCGCCACCGGGCGCCGCGCCGAGCAGATCGGCCGTATAGCGGGTCTCGATGTACTGCGAGAACACCAGCACCCCGGTCCGGGGGTGGTCGCGGCGGATGGTGATCGCCGCGCGCAAGCCCTCGTCGGTGTAGCCGGGCGGCATCCGCACGTCCGCCACGACGACGTCTGGACGGTGCTCGGCAACGGCGGCTAGCAGGTCATCGGCGTTGCCGACGGCGGCGACCACCTCGTGGTCGCTGTCGGCGAGAATCTCTGCCAGCCCGGCCCGCACTACGGCCGAGTCTTCGGCTATCACAATCCGCATCAAGGCTCCCGTTCGGTCAGGCGTGGGACGGCAGCTCAACGGTAACTACGGTGGGGCCTCCGGGCGGGCTGCTGATCTGCAGCCTGCCGTCCACGGTCCCGACCCGCTCGGCCAGCCCGGCCAGGCCACCGCGGGCCTCGACGCGGGCGCCGCCGGAGCCGTCGTCGCTGACCCGGACCCGCAGCAGGCCAGCAACATGGACTACCTCCAGCGCGGCATGCCCGGCGCCGCTGTGCTTGGCCACGTTGGCCATAAGCTCGGCGGCGCAGAAGTAGGCGATGGTCTCAATCGCGGCCGAGGGCCTCTCTGACAGGTCCAGGATGAGCTCGACGGGCAGGTCGCTCCGCGCGGCGAGGGTGGTGAGCGCGGCACCGAGGCCGTGGTCGAGTACGGGGGGGTGGATGCCGCGGGCCAGGTCACGCAGTTCGGCGATGGCCTCCTTGGCGCCGCGATGGGCGGCGGCGACCAGGTCCAGCACCCGGTCCAGGTCGGTCTGCTCGGTCCCGTCGACCATGCGGCCGAGCTTCTTCACGGCCAGCCCGAGCTTCATGCTAACGGCGACCATCTGCGCCTGCGCGCCGTCGTGCAGGTCACGCTCGATCTGGCGTAGCCTCGCAGCCGAGTCGTCCACAGCATGGGCCCGGGACTGCTCCAGTTCCCGTACCCGCAAGACGCTGTCTTGCTGCAGGCGGTAGACGGTCCAGAAGATCAGCGCCGCCCCCGCCAGCGGCAGCGCTGCCAGCCACGCCAGCGCCCCCAGCCGCTGCACCGAAGCGAGCAGCAGGACGCCGAGCGCGACGTTGAAGATGCCGCAGGCAACCCGCACGCCCACCCACAAACGGGGACGGCGATACTCCCACGACCTGACTAGAAACCTCATCAGGACCGACCGCGAGGGAATCACCCTGTCAGCCCGTGCGTCCATCAGTAATGCCTCTCCGCGCCTTCAAGGCCACCTGGGCGGATCGCCAGCAGCAGCCCGGCAACGACGTACTCGAACTCAGCACGGCACGCCGGCTAAACACCATAGAGCGCGGAAGCATCTCCGCGGGCGAGCCAGGGCTGACCGCGCCTGGGAGATGCTGCCACGCTAGCTGCGGACACTGGCCTGCAACCGGTGAGCGGTCCAGAAGATTAGCACCGCCCCCGCCAGCGGCAGCGCTGCCAGCCACGCCAGCGGCCCCAGCCAGCGGAGCGAAGCGAGCAGCAGGACGCCGAGCACGACGTTGAAGATGCCGCAGGCAACCCGCACGCCCACCCACAAACGGGGACGGCGGTACTCCCACGACCTGACCAGAAACCTCATCAGGACCGACCGCGTGGAAAGAGCATTGTCATTCTGTGCGTACATCGGAACTCCTCCGGTGAGCTGCGGTGCCGGCCCACCCGGTCACCCGCATCTCCATGCTCGCCGCGCGCGAACCAGACATCCACCGTGCGGATACCCGAACCTCAGGCAGTGCTAGCACGGTCCCCGCGGCTCAGCTGCGACAATGCCAGCCGTCGCGGGCAGCATCCAGCGTGATCACGACGGCTTGACCTGAGGCCGGCAGATTCTGGCTGACCTCGATCCGGCGCGTGGATGCCGGTCGGCTCGCCGGGGCGCTACATTCGGCGGGGAGCCCGGTCGATGCCAGACGCCAGAGCCGCCTCCGCGCGCCAGGAGAAATGGGGGCGGGCTCCGGCCACGCTGGTGGCCGCTGCCCGGGTGCCACGTCGTCGTGGTCAGGTACCGGTTGCGGCCAGCGGAGAATTCGGGAGTGCTGATGGAACAGCTAAGCCTGGGCGTGTGCGGGACCTCCCGCAAGGAGAACGAGCGCCGGCTGCCGATCCACCCGCTGCACCTGGACCGGATCGAACCGGACCTGCGAGCGAGGGTCTTCCTCGAGCACGGCTACGGCGATCGGTTCGGCATGGCTGACGCGCAGCTCGCCCCGATGGTGGCCGGCCTGCGCTCGCGGCAGCAGCTCATCGCGGAATGCGACGTGATCGTGCTGCCCAAGCCCACCGAGCACGACATCGCCGCATTGCGGGAGGGCCAGGTGCTGTGGGGCTGGCCGCACTGCGTCCAGGACTACGCCGTCACCCAGCTGGGCATCGACCGCAGGCTGACCCTGATCGCCTGGGAGGCAATGAACTACTGGAAGCCCGACGGCAGCTTTGACGTGCACGTCTTCCACATGAACAACGAACTCGCGGGCTACTGCTCGGTGCTGCATTCCCTGCAGCTGCTGGGCACGACCGGGGCCTACGGGCCGCGGTTGCGGGCCGCCGTGATCAGCTTCGGCGCGACCGCCCGCGGGGCGGTCACCGCGCTGACGGCACTTGGCATCTCCGACGTGACCGTGCTGACCCACCGTAACGTGCCTGCCGTCGCCTCGCCCATCCCGTCGGCCCGGATGGTCCATTTCGAGCCCGCCGCTGAAGACCCGGCACGGATCTTGGTGCTGACGCCGGGCGGTCCGGTGCCGGTCGCGGAGTTCCTCGCCCGGCACGACATCGTCGTCAACTGTGTGCTGCAGGACACCGACGCGCCACTGATGTTCGTCACCCGTGACGAGCTGCGGTTGTTCGCGCCTGGCAGCCTGTTCGTCGATGTGTCCTGCGACGAGGGCATGGGTTTTGAGTGGGCCCGGCCCACCTCGTTCGCCGAGCCGATGCTCGCGGTAGGCGAGGCAATGCGCTATTACGGAGTCGACCACAGTCCGTCATACCTATGGAACTCCGCCACCTGGGAAATCAGCGAGGCGCTGATCCCGCACCTGCGTACCGTGATGGACGGGTCCGACGCCTGGGACCGCGACCAGACCATCCGCCGGGCAATCGAGATCCGCGACGGCGTGATCCGCAATCCCAAGATCCTCTCGTTCCAGCGGCGCTCCGCCGAGTTCCCGCACACCCCGACGTGAGCCCGGCGGGAGTCCGCGCGTGGCCGCCAGCACGCCTGCCGCCGACTATCCCGCCAGCACGCCCGAAGACGCCGGCAGGCACCTGCCACGGCACGCTGGCAGGCCCCGACCGCAAGCGGACTGGATGGCGGCCCCTCCCGGTGGGAGGGCCGCCGGCGGACAGCCTGGACCGCCGCGCGGCCGGGGACGGTCGGTAAACGTCGAGGTGGAGCGTGATGACCAGCACACAATCGTCGGCGGGTGCTGTCGGCACGCCCAGCGGGGAGTGGGACGGGGTAACGTGACCGCTATCGCGCACATCCCGGTCCCTGGCCGGCAGGGGCCTGTACCAGACCCGAGATCGTTCTGTCATCAAGGCACTCGGTCGTGCCTCTTATCTTGCATGCGTGACCGCTCCGTCGAGGTCACCGACTGGAGGATGCCGTGCCGTCTTCTGTGCAGGTGCAACGGCATTCGATGACGGCGGTGCCGTCGCTCGAGCCGCAGCAGGTCCTCGCGGGACTCAACAGCTCGCCTCGAGGCCTCTCGGCGGACGAGGTGACGGCGCGGCGAGCAGAGGTGGGTGCCAACCAGCTTCCGGCGGCGCGCCGACGGCCGGTCCTCGCCGAGTTCGGGTCGCAGTTCGCCAACATGTTCGCTGTTGTGCTGATGGTCGCCGCCGGGATCACCTTCCTCGCTTACATCCTCAGCTCTCCCAGGGAGGCTGCCAACCTCGAGCTGGCGATCGGGATTCTCGCCGTCGTCCTGCTGAACGCCGTCATCGGCTTCGCGCAGGAGCATGCCGCCGAACGCACGGCCGAGGCGCTGCAGGCGATGGTGCCGTCCACGGCGCGCGTCATCCGTGACGGCGAGCCGACGGAGATCGCCGCCGTCGACCTCGTCCCCGGCGACCTCGTCGTACTGGATGCGGGCGATGCCATCTCGGCGGATTGCCGCCTGGTCGATGCGCACGACCTGCTGGTAGAGATGGCGGCTCTCACTGGTGAGAGCCGCCCCACGCCGAGGATCTCCGAGGCGGTGCAGGAAACGCAGACCGCCGACGCCCGCAACTGCGTGTTCATGGGCACATCGGTCGTCAACGGCAGCGGCAGGGCCGTGGTGTTCGCGACCGGGCTGACGACCGAATTCGGGCGTATCTACCGCCTGACGGCGGAGATGCCGCAGGAGGACAGTCCGCTACAGCGCGAGGTGACGGTGATGGCGAGACGGGTTGCCTTGGTCGCGATCGCGGCCGGAGTCGGCCTGTTCGCCCTGCGCGCCCTTGTCAGCCACTCCGTGGTCGGATCGCTCGTGTTCGCCCTCGGCGTCATGGTAGCCCTCGTGCCCGAGGGGCTGCCGGCCACGATGTCCGTTTCGCTCGCTGTGGCCGTGCGCCGGATGGCCCGCCGCAACGCCCTGATCAAGCGGCTCACGGCGGTCGAGGCGCTGGGATCCACGACCGTCATATGCACGGACAAGACCGGCACCCTGACCAGGGCTGAGATGACGGTCCAGATCGTGTGGGAGTCCGGCCGGCAGCATGGCGTGACAGGCGTGGGCTACGCCCCCGAGGGACAGGTTGAAGACGCGGGTGCCGTCGCCGATGTCCTCAGGGCCGGCGCCCTGTGCGCTGACGCCCGCTTGCTCCGGCCTGACCCTGATCGTCGGCTGGGCTGGCGGGTCCTCGGCGATACGACCGAGGGCGCGATCCTGGTCGCCGCGGCCAAGGCTGGCGTCGACCTGGCGGCCGAGGAGGCCCGCACGCCACGCATCGCCACCTTCCCCTTCGACGCCGACCGGAAGCTGATGAGCACCGTGCAACGGCTCAGCGACGGCTCGTACGAAGCCTGCGTTAAGGGATCACCCCAGGCCGTGCTGGAGCGGTGCGTCGCCGTCCGCTGGCGTGGTCAAGACATGCCGCTGGACGGAACGTCGCGGGCGCAGGTAACCGGCGCGAACGACGTGATGGCCGCTCAGGGGCTCCGCGTTCTCGCGGTGGCGAGGCGAGGCCTCGCGACCAGTCACCCGGCGGGTGCTGAGGCCGAGCGTGAGCTCACGCTGCTCGGCCTGGTGGCCATGTCGGATCCGCCCAGGCCCGAGGTCGTGGATGCCGTGGCCGCATGCCGGGGGGCAGGCATCCGCATCTACATGATCACCGGCGATTACGGCCTTACCGCGGAGGCCATCGCCCGGCGGGTCGGCATCGTCGGCGACGGCCCCGTGCGGATCGTCAATGGCGGCGATCTGGATACGATGAGTGATGAGGAGATCGCCAGCGCGGCGCTGGCGGGCGAGCAGATGCTGTTCGCCCGCGCGAAGCCGGAGCACAAGATGCGCATTGTCGCCGCGCTCGAAGACCGCGGCGAAGTGGTCGCCGTGACGGGAGACGGCGTTAACGACGCTCCGGCGCTCAAGCGCGCCAGTATCGGAGTGTCGATGGGCGAGGGCGGCACCGACGTCGCGCGGGCCGCCTCGGTCATGATCCTTCTGGACGACTCGTTCGCCTCAATCGCAGCCGCTGTAGAACTCGGCCGCACCGTTTACCTGAACATCCGCAAGTTCCTGATCTACCTGTTCAGCCACAACCTCGCCGAGCTCTCCCCGATTCTCGTGGCGGTGTTCGTCGGGTTCCCGCTGGTTCCCCTGAGCGCGCTTCAGGTGCTCGCGATCGACCTTGGCTCGGATGTCATGCCGGCTCTTGCCCTCGGCACCGAGCGCACCGAGCCGGGAACGATGTCCCGGCCGCCGAGGCCGCCGGGTGAGCATCTTTTCAACTGGGCGGTCGTCAGGCGGTTCTGCTTTCTCGGGTCGATCCAGTCGGTCGGCGTCGTGGCCGCGTTCTTCTGGCGCATCGATACGGCGCACCTTCCGTTCAGCGCGTTTACCGCGGCCAACCCGGTCTACCGTGAGGCGCTCACCATGACCCAGGCCGGGATTGTCGTCAGCCAGTTCTTCAACAGCTTCGCCGTGCGCACGGAGGAGCAGAGCATCGTGCGCGTCGGCGTATTTTCCAACAAGCCGCTCGTGTTCGCCGGACTCTTCGGAATTGCCTTCGTCGCGTGCATCAGCTACGTCCCGGCACTGCAGTCGGTGTTCAACACGGCGCCACTGCGCCTGAGCGATTGGGTGGTCCTGGTGGTGATGGGAGCGCTGTTGCTCATCGCCGAGGAGACGCGCAAGGCGATTCTCCGCTGGCGGCACCGGACGCGGGACGCAAGCGAGGGTCAGGCGCACCGTCGGCACGGCGGGTCACCCAGAGCGGAGGAACCATGCAAGTCGTGATTATGGGATGCGGGAGAACGGGCCGGGCGCTCGCGATCAGATTCGACGCCGAGGGTGACCTGGTCACCGTCATCGACCTGGATGATGCCGTCAGGGGCAGGCTGCCTGCTGGATTCCACGGCCGGTTCCTGTCCGGGAACGGCATCACCCCGCGTGTGCTCGAGGAGGCGGGCATCGCGCATGCGGAGGCGTTTGTCGCCCTCACCCCGCATGACAGCGCCAACATCGTCGCCGCCAGGGTGGCGCGTGACGTGTTCCGGGTGCCACGCGTAGTCGCGCGCCTCCACGACCCCGCTCACTCTTCTGTGTACAGCGAGTTCGGCATAGCCACCGTCGGGTCCGTGCAGACAACCGTGAACCGGGTGATCCGGTTGCTGCACCATCGGACGCTCGAACCGCACCAGACCTTCGGCAATGGCGAAACGCTGCTGGTCCGGTCCGCAGTTCCCGACTACCTGGCCGGGCGCCAGGCCCTGGAGTTCAACGTTCCCGGCGAGATCCAGGTCGTCGAACTGACCCGGGCCGGGCACTCAAGCATCCCCGAGCAGTCCACGCCGCTGGCGGGTGGTGACGTCTTGTCCTTCATCGTCGCCGCAGGTTCACTCGGCCGGCTGAAGAGTTTTCTCGACAAGGAGTGGTCGTGATGCGGATCATCGTGATCGGCGGACCCGGACTACCCGAACAGGTGGCGGAGGCGCTCCACAAGGCGGGGGACGAGGTGACGGTCATCGACACCGAGGCCAGGCGCGAATCGGCACTCGCCAAGGCTGGCTTGCGCGCCGTGCGGGGAGACGCGATCGTTCCGTCGACGCTCGAGGCAGCCGGGGCACTCCGGGCGGACGTGCTGGTCGCCTGTACACGATCCGACGCCGACAACCTCGTCATCTCGCTCCTCGCGAAGAAGCACTTCAACGTCCCGCGTGTCATCGCGCGCGTGAACGACCCGGCGAACGAATCCCTGTTCGGCGAGTCGTGGGGAGTTGACGCCTTGGTCTCACCATCGACAGCCCTCGTCACGATGATCAGGCAGGCGACATAACCCCAGGGCCGATCGCTCCTGTCCTCTCAGCAACGTCGGGCGGAGGACATGCCGGTTAAGGCGATCGCGCGGACGCTGGGGATCTCAAGGAACACGGTGCCGGGGCGTGATCGGGTCGAGATAGTCCCGCCAGTGGATCACCTTGCGGTCCCTGACCGTGATGATGGAGAGTGGCTGGTCCTGGGACGCTGGCGGGTGCATGCCTGGCGGCTGCGGCGTCCTCGCGCAGCATGTGGGCCAGGGCGGTCCCCATGCCCAGGACCAGGACCGGAAGGCAGGACACGAGGGTGGTGATGACCCATGGTGCCCTGGTAATCCGGTCCTGGTCCATCAGGTGGAACGCGACCTGCCCGGCCATGCCGAGCGTGAGGGAGCAGATCGCTGGCCGCCTGGCGAACCGCCGGGCCCAGGGCAGGTGCCGGCCGATGCGGACCCACAGGCCGTCGTAGCGGCGGTAGGTGACCGGCCGCCCGTCCCGGTAGCGCAGCAGCCGCACGTCCGGCGGGCGTGCCGTTCCCCGGCGTGTCCCACAAGCCCGACCATCAGCGTGGGGGAGACCGGCTGCCAGCGGACCGTCTCGCCCTTCTCGCGGTCCAGGTCGGACGGGCGCAGCGCGAGCGCGCCGCCGCGGCGGCAGGCGGTCTCGGTGTGCAGCCGCAAGATCAGTGTGTCGAGTTCAGGGTCATCGCCCGTGGTGGCGGCGACCTGGTTGATCTCTGCCAGCCTGGTGTCGGCCACGGCCCGCCGGGTAGACGGCAGGCGGCGCGGCTTTTCGACCTTCCGGGCGGGATTATCCCTTTCGCCGATCAAGCCGTCGTCCTCGGCGTGCCGGTACAAGCAGCGCAGCGCGGCGACCAGGTGCTCTTGCGAGCTGCGCCCGCCCCGGCTGTTGCGGCGCTGCACCGCGCTGGCCTTAACCAGTGTCATGAGCTGCCGGATCTCCGACGGCGTCGGCTCGTCCAGGCACCGGGCGCCCCACTGCTCGACCACCCGGTTCCAGTTAGGAGCCGTACGCCTTCCGGGTGCCGTCGCTCACTGCGGCGGACACGACCGGGACGTACTCGGCGAACGTCGGCACGGCGACCCGGTCGCGCGGGGCGGCGGTCAGGTCGTCCGGGGACAGGCCCATCCGTTCCAGGATCAGCAGCGCCGCGTCTACGGCGGCCTGCTGCGACGCGACGATGGAAGTAGTGGAGGTGGTCATGGTTGTGCTCCTTGCGCGTGCGGGAACGAGCCGTGGGCGCGGATGGCCTGGTCCACCACGGCGAGGCAGTAGGCGGCGAGGGTGTTCTGGCCGGGGAGAGCGGCCAGCAGCACCTGGTCGCCTGGCTCCAGGCCGCAGCGGTGGCGCAGCGCGGCCGGGATGGTGATGTAGCCGCTGGCGGGCAGGGTGACCATGCCGGCGGGGTCGCGGCGCGCGGTCACCACGCCCGACTCGGCGGTGAGGGTCAGCCGGTCACCGCCTGCCCAGCGCAGCGCGGTGATGACTGCCCGCTCGCAGATCCGGCCCGAGGCGTCAACGCGGGCGATCCCGTAGACCACGTCCTGCGGGACTGACCGCACCGGGCGAGCCAGCGGCAGCGCCCGGCCAGCGGCCGGCCGGGCACGCCGCCGGGACGGCCGACGAGGGGATCACGGGAGCGAGAGGCTGCGCGGTCACAGCACCCTCCCGGTGAGGAGGGCAGGACCAGCCGCGATGAGGACGGCAAGGCCGCCGGCGGAGGCGGTTAGTTGGTGCGCTTGGGGATTTCCCGCCCAGCCCGGCGCTTGAAGCGCCGCTTGACCACGCAGGCCGGTGAAATCTCCCCAGAGCGGGAGATCACACGGCGGCGTGTTCAAGCGTGTGCCAGATCGGGGAAGATGCGCGGGTTTTTTGTGTCCGAGGCCCAGGGCCTACTAATTGCGCACGCTAACGACATCTTCCTGACCAGGACTTTTGCGATCGGTGGCATCCGGTGAAGGCAGCCGATTGGGTGATCCGACACGGGCGGCGGAGGCAGTCGGTGTCCCGCGCGGACACCATGCCAGTGAGCTCGCCGCCGCCCGCGCCGCCAACGCGAACTCATGAACTGACCAACGCGGCACACCACCAGTGACGCCGCAGCCGCGCACCTCGACCTTGCCGCGAAGAGGCCGCGGTCACAGCCCGCGAAAAGCTGCGGTCAGCCTCCCGCGAACACGGCCAGTCGCCGCCAAACGGGCAGTTAGCGTAGGGGCATGGCCCAGGCGCAGGCAAGGTATGACCAGTTCGCCAAATGGTACGAGCAGTGGATCAGCGCCGCGCCGCCGCTGATAGCGGCGCACGCCGGGCTGCTGCCTCCCGTGACCCGTGACCGGATCCTGGACATCGCCTGCGGGCAGGGCCGGATGAGCCGCCACCTGGCCAGCCTGGGGGCCGACGTGACCGGCATCGACGTCTCGGCCGCGATGCTCAGCAAGGCGCGCGCCGCCGGCCCGGAGGCCATCACCTACATCCACGCCGACGTCACCCGCCACCCCGCCTGGTGGGATGGGCGGCCATTCGACGGCTGCACCTGCGAGATGGCGCTCATGGACATCGACGACCTGGCGGGCACCCTGTCCACCGTGGCGAAGGTCCTGCGCCCGGGCGGCTGGTTCGCCGCCTCGATCGTGCACCCGTGCTTTCCCGGCAATGACTCTGGCCTGAGCAGCTGGCCGCCTGGACAGGGCTACGAGTCCGAAGGCTGGTGGACCTCGCCAGACCACAATCCCGACGGCGCCCGGATCCGGGTCGGTGCGACGCACCGCAAGCTGTCCACCTTCCTGAACGCCCTGCACGACGCCGGGCTGGACGCTGAGCGCTTCACCGAGCCGCCATCCCCGGTTCCGGCATTCCTGCTATGGCGGTGCCGCCGCCGGTGACTGGTAAGGCGGCCAGGGCGCTTTCTGTGCCGCGGTCGCCGGCCGGGGACCGGAGCTGAGCGGAGTGGGCGGGGTGGCGGGCGGAGAGGGCGAGGAAGGCGGTGTAGGCAAGGACGGCGGCGGCGCAGGCGAGCAGGGAACCGGTCTGGCCGAGGGCGCTATCCAGTACCGGGGCGAGCAGCGAGCCGGCGCCGATGACGCCGATCGATGCGGGGACTGCCAGGCCGTATGCCCGGCCGAATACGTCCCGCGGTAGCATCCGCTGCAGGCCGGTGCTCATCGTGATTTCGACCAGGAGCGAGGCGGCGCCGCCAACGGCGATCAGGGGCAGGATCGCGGCGGCCCAGTGCAGGATCGCTACGCCGGCGACAGAGAGCCCGACCGCGCTCAGCGCCGCGATCAGGACCCGGCGGTAGGGCAACCGGGCTGCCCGGCCCGCCAGCGTGGTCCCGGCAATGCCGCCGACGCCGAGCGCGGCGAACATGAAGGCGTAGCCGTTCAGGCCGAGCCCGGCCGACTGCGCCACGAGGACGAACAGCACGGACTGCATGCCGAGCACGAAGCTGCATGCCATGTCCGCGCCGAGCAGTCGCACCGCCGCCGGGTGCCTGCGCAGCGCTACGGCACCGTCCGCCAGGCCGCGTATCAGCCCTAGCACGGGCGAACTCCCGCGGGCGGGCCCATCGACGGACCGGGTCACGGTGAACGCGTCGTCGGCACGAACGGCCAGCACACAGGCTACCGAGACAGCGAACGTCGCCGCGTTGATCACGAAAGCCAGCGCAGGCGACACGAACAGCAGCACGCCGCCGAGCCCCGGCCCGAGGATAACCGCGACGGCGGTGAAAACGGAGCGGGCCGCGTTCGCGCCAGGCAGGTCCGCGTCGGTGACCAGTCGTGGTGTGACTCCGGCCACGGACGGTATAGACGGCGCGGCCGCGGTCGTCGCGAGCGCGGCGAGCACCGGGGCCAGGATGACCGGCAGGTGCCACGCCGCGACCAGCGCCAGCGCCAGCATGAGGAGAAGCCGGGCCAGGTCGCAGGTGACCAGGACGCGGCGCCGGTCGAACCGGTCAGCGACGATGCCGCCGAACGGCCCGGCGACGAGCAGCGGCACGACCCGGGCGGCGGAGGTGACGCCGGCCCACATCGCCGACCCGGTGCGCTGGTACACCAGCGTGATCAGCGCGACGTTGTAGAGGAAGTCGCCGAACTGCGACACCGCCTGCCCGGCGAGCAGCGCCCGCCGAAGACGACAGGCGGGAAGGATCTCGGAAAGGGAAAGAAAATGAACGCCATCAAGACCGGCCAGCACGCGACTGACACGCAGAACTCGAACCAGCGCGCCTGGTGGTAAACACCGGCACGCATGCGTGAAGCCGGATGCCTGCGGGCATCCGGCTTCACGCCGTCTGGGTCCGGCCTCGGTCAGCGATCCGGCGGGCCGGCCAGGCCGGTCAAGCCGAGACGGTGGGCCACGGCGGCGGCCTCCACCCGGCTGGCGACGCTGAGCTTGGCGAGAATGTTGGACACGTGCACGCCGGCGGTCTTGGGGCTGATGAACAGGATCTTGGCGATCTGGGCGTTGGAGCGGCCGGCCGCGACCTGGAACAGGACCTCGCGCTCGCGGTCGGTCAGGCCGAGGCGGGTTAGCTCGCCCGCCGGGTCCGCCGGGCCGGCCGCCTCCTGCCGCGTCGCCTCGTCCTCGGCCGGGCTAGGCGGCGCGCCGTCGTCCAGCGGCAGCCGGGCGCGGCGGGCCAGGGCCGCGGCCTGCGCGGCGACCGGGGCGGCGCCCAGCCCTGCGGCGATCGCGTGCGCCTCCCTGATGGCCTGCCCGGCGGCGGCGCGGTCCCCGGCGGTGAGCAGCGCCTCGGCGTACCTAAGCAGGCAGTAACCGATCAGGTAGGGAGCGCGCAAGTCCCGCCAGACGGCCAGCGCCGCGGCCCAGGACTGCGGGGTGTCTGAAGAGTCGCCACGCCCCCGTTCGGCATCAAACAAAAGGCGGTACCCGCGGGCTTCGGCGAAGCGAACCGGCAACCGCTCGGCGAAGTTTGTCAATTCGGCTGCGGCAGCCACCGTCTCCGCCAGGGGAGGCACGCGCCGGTCGCGGGCACGGATCACCTCATCCGCCGCCGCTCGCATGCCCAGCCACAGCAGCGGCCACGCGTGCCGGACGCTCATCGGCCCGGTCTGGCCGGCTAGCGCGGCGACGAGCAGCTCACGCGCGCCGGCGAGGTCACCCTGGCCGTGCCGGACGAGCGCCTCGTCGAAGGCTATAGGCAGCAGGGCCTGCGCATGGATGGACCCGCCCGCCTCCTTGCGGGCCTGGCGGAGCAGTTCAGCGGCGGCCGGGTAGTTGCCTCGCCGCGCGGCCAGGCTGGCCGCCGACTGCAGGAGGATGACCCGCCAGATGCCTTCGCGAGCGGTGCGCAGGTTCTCGGCGGTGAGCCGCTCGATCTCCTCCCAGCGGCCCAGCTGGAGCGCGGAGATGGCCATGTTGGCGACCAGGAAGCTGCCAAGTGTGCGTGCCCGGCCCACGCGGGCGGCGAGCGGGTGGCCCTCCGCGGCCACATCCATGGCTTCTTCGTGCCGGCTGAGCAGCTGGAGCGCGTCGCTCAGGTTGATGTAGCCGCGCAGCGCCGTGGCCGGGAAATTCCCGCGCAGTGCGAGGTCGAGGCCGGTCCGCAGGTCGCTCAGGCCGGCGTCGTCCGGGCCCAGGTACAGGCCCGCTCCGCCCGCCGTGATCAGCGCGTCTGCCTCTTCCCGCAGCGCGCCGGCCGCCCGTGCGGTGGCCACCGCACGGCGTGCCACCTCAGCCGCCTCGGCTATGTCGTCGACCCGCATCAGCGTGCTTGCCAGGGAGCTGAGCAGCATCGCGCGGAGCTGGCTGGGCTTGTCCTCCGGCAGCAGCGTCAGTGCCTGGCGCAGCGCGGTGATCGCCTCGTCCTCGCGGCCGATGTCGCGCAGCACCATCGCACGTAGGTTGAGCAGCTGGGCGCGCAGGGCGCCGGCGCCATCACCGGGGTCTGCGGGGAGCACCGCCGTGCCCTGTTCTGAGAGGGCAAGCGCTTGGTCAAGGACACCCGCGTAGTAGGCGGCATCGGCCGCCCTGAGGTATACCTCGGCCAGGCCAGCCTCGGCGCGCTCGGCGGCATCCGGGATCCGCGGCCATATCTCGAGCGCCCGAACGACAGGACCCCTTCCCACGCGGCCCGGTTGCGAGCCCTGGAGATGTAGCGGTTCATCAGCAGGGACACCAGGGTGCGCCTGGCCGCCTCCGGGAGCCGGCCAGCATCGTGGTCATCCCCGGCGTCGTCACCCGAATCCGGCCATGGGCTGCTCATTACTTCTCTCCCGCGCGGATCATGACCGGCTCGTGAAACGCCAGGTGGGGCAGCAGCACAGTCAGCTCATGCTCGCGCCGCCCGCTCAGCGTCACCTGCTCGGCGACCTCCGGATCGACCGTGCCGTGCTCAACGGCAAGGTCGAGCATCGTCACCAGGAACCCCAGCCGCTGGAACTCGGCCGGAGCGTGCTCGAACACCTCTGCCGCGGTAACCAGGCCACGTTCGGCCACCAGATCGTTGATGCGCCTGGCGACTGCCTTACGGCTCGTCCCTGCCGCCAGCCGCAGCGCGGCCCGGTCCCCGGCAGGCAACAGTCCCCCGCTCGCCCCGACCGAGATCGTCACGTTCTGCGGACCTGTGTCACGCCACAACTGCATCTGGGAGACATCCTCCGCACCGAACAGGCCAACTCCGAGGACATCGGCGTCCAGCTCGCGGCCGCGGCTGCGGGGATCGGCTGCTGCCCAGTCCGCCGCCGCGTCGAGCGCCAGTGACGAAAGGGACAGCAACCGAGCATGCTGCCCGTCAGCGGCCCTGGTGAGCACACGCCGCAAGGAGGCTGTCCAGCGCACATAGGCCTCCTGCACGTCCAGTTCGGCATTCATCAGCGTTGAGAACATTGTTTCAAGCGACCGCCGCTGAGCCGCAGTGATGTTTTCCTGCGCGAACGGCGCTGCCAGTATCTGGTCCAGGTCCCGCTGGATCGTCGCGGACTCCTCCGACGAGGACAGCATCCGCGCGAACCGCCGGTAGGCAACACCCTCCGGGGTATTCGCAAGAAGGTCGTTTTCGTGCAGGTACGACTCAACCATGTCGGCCTTGGGAGTGTCGGCTAGGGCCTCACGGGCGATCACCTTGTGCCGGTCCTCCACCATCGACCGCAGCTGCCGGAAGTCCGCCGGAAGGCTGCGCGTCATCGTCAGCACCTCGCGCAGTTGCTCACCCAACTGCGCGGCTGTAGCGGTGCCGCCGCTGCCCGCCAACACGTCTTCCTTGCGCCGCTGCAACTCGGCGATCTCCTCGTCGATACGCCGCGCCTGCGCCAGCCGGTCGGGGTTGGCCATGTCCGCCAGTCGCCGTACCGCGTGGGCGATGCTGCCCAGCCTGGCCCCCGAGACCGTGCTCTCTCCCTCGGCGACCTCTCGCACGAACCGCAGCGCCCGCAGCGAGTAAGGGGAAAGGCGGTACCGGACGCCGGAGTCGCTCATCTCAGTGTCCAGCCACCGCTGCCTGACCCACCACGCGCACCGCGCGCCTGGCGAGCCGTCCCCGTGCCACTCCTTGTCCTCCCGGGCCTCCTGCAATGCCTCCGCGACGCGCTCGTGAAACCACTCCGCCGACACCGATCCCTCAACGGGCTCAAGGTGCTCAGCGAACAAAGGCAGCACCCAATCCCTGCTGTAGGCGCCCAGCAGCGTCAACGTGGGATTTACCGTCGAGGCCTCGCCCAGCCGCCGCGCCTCGACCGGCCCTCGCCCGCTCACCGCAGATGCCCCGACGGATCGACGCCGACGAGGGGCTCCGAGGTGAAGATCCACGGCCCCGAGCCCGGCGACCCATCGCCGACGGTGATCTGTCCCTTACTCATGGAACAATAATGCCTGCTGCCGACGACATTCTCATTTCGTCCGGAGCCCCGCGTGCGTGCAAGGCTGCGCGGCGCGAGCTTGCCTGTAGCTCGCAGGCGCGCTTGCATCCGCGCTGCGCTCGAAGCCGGGGCGATCCTGTGCTCGTGATAGGCGGGATAGCGAGCCCAGGGGCGGAGCGTCGTCGCCGGAGCCCAGCCCGTAAGCTAGCGGGCGGGTCGGTTTAGGTACTAAAGCGCTGCTGTAAGGCCACGCTCACGTACCACGCGCCAGGCGCTCTTGACATGCTGCGGGGTGAAGAGGGAGGACTTGCGCTGGCTCCATCGGTGGACCCCTTCGTGAGCGGCGCCGCTGCTCTCCATTGCAGAGGCGTCGTGAGTCATGATCCAGTGAACTGTCGCAAGGAGTTCTAGTCCGTACGTGCTCTCGAAACCCTCGATTTCACCCAGCACGGAATTAATCCGGGCGCCGGTCTCGGGATGGTTTGAGATGTACTCATCCAGTCCGTCGTATATTTCAGGCTTGACGCGGATTGGCTCAGCTTTAGCCATGGGCAACGAGCCGTCCCCGAAACCGATGATGAAATGTCCTTCCATGTTGCGAAGAGATTTTCTCAGGTCGTCCGCGTAGGGGCCGTACACGGCCGGGTTGAAGGCCAGCCCCAGCGCTTCCCCGTTGGCTTGGAGGAAGTAGGCGAGCTTCTGGACTTCGACGAGTGTCGGGGGCTCGAAAGTGACTCGCTCGTACTCCCGCATAAGCGCCAGCAGCGCGGCGCGGGCCGGTGTCAGTTTCGGTGTCGGCCCGTGGCTTGGCTGCTCGGTAGCGCTCGGAGCACCCATTGGGGCGAACATGCGTATGTCGACAGTGTCGGCGAGCGGCTTGAGCGAGCGCAGCATCCGCGGCTCGACCTCGCGCCAGTCCAGGCCGCCGTTGCCGCACCCGAGGGGCGGGATGGCGATGGATGTGATGCCCAGTTCGCGGATCACCCGGGTCAGGTCGCGGAGGCCGGCCTCGATGTCGGCGATCTTGGACCCGGCGCGCCAGTGCTGTTTCGTGGGGAAGTTGATGATGTACCGGGGACCAGTGAGCGATCCGGTCTCCCATACGTGCATGCGGCCGACCGTGACCTCACCGCGCTTGCACGCAGCCTCGTAGCTCTTGAACATAGAAGGCCACGCCTTCTTGAATTGCAAGGCGATGCCCTTGCCCATAATGCCCTGGGTGTTGACGGTGTTGACGAGCGCGTCAACGTCCTGTGTGAGGAGGTTTCCTGTACCTCGTGTGATCGGCATCGTCATCCCTCAGAAATACCACTCGGCTCTGACAGCGACACGAGTTGGCTGAACAGCCACTGTACCCAGTAGAAGCTCGACCTGAGCACGGGCACTCTCAGTCTTCGTTGCGACTCTTTCGATGGCCTGCCACGGAACATGGGGGTGGACGAGGCACTCCGCCTGCCGACGTTCCTTGCGGTCAGGATCATCGGGCGTGTTGTTCCAGTACCTCGCCGTCATAAGCGGCCAGTCGACGAAGTCATCGTGGTCCAGGTCCCCGTCGTGATCGCTCATCTCGGCGTAGTCCAGCTCAGCGTGGCGGTTGCTGGCAACCACCGTCAGGCCTGCCTTGCGCAGCGACTGGGTGGAACTCACCAGGTAGACGATCTGATCGGTGCATGCCGCCTCCACGCTGACCAGGCCACGCGTTATCGCGAAGAGCATCGGGCTCCGTGGCGCGAAGTAGAGGGAACACGGTAAATCTTCAATCACCGGGTGTACCGGCGACAGGAACGGGTCAGGACGTTCGACCACGCTCCCGCGCGCCAGCACGCGGACCCGGAACGCGTTGGGTCCCGGAGGATCGGGCATCTCGTCGCCGCGCTCGTAGACGAGCCCCCAGGACCCGGGTAGCCTGCGGGCGATGACGGCAAGGAACAGGTCAAGCCGCTCGCCTTCCTCCCGGCGCCGGTTGACCATCCCGTCAGCCCTCAGGAAGTACTGCCCGTTCAGGTTCCTGACCTCGAAGACGGCGTCGTGCCACTTCGAGTCGGCAGCCAGCTCTTCCAGTTCGCCCACTGCTTGGGCAAGCCCCCCGAGGTCGCTCTCCTCGGCTGACTCTGCCAGCCCGATCCAGGCGTGAAACTCATGCATCAGTTCCCCCTCAGCGGAGTCAGGTCTATCACTGGTTCGATGCCGTACCGGTCCGCGTAGCGGCCGAGAGTACGGAGAACCCCCGGACCCGGCGGGCCGTCAAACTGAAAATACGGTGTTCTCCCGCTTTGCGCCGCGACTTCGAATGTCGCCTTCGCCTGATCCCGAAATGCCTTGTTGAGCGTGAAGTTCGCGGGCTTCGCCTGCGCCACGTACTGCTCGCTGACGGCGTCGAACTCGTTCGCCGGGCCGCCGGCGAACCGCACACTGGCCTCGCCGCTGATCCGCTCAGCGAGCGCACCGGCGGCCCGGTCCTTCGCGTTAACCCTCACCAGCTCCCCCAGGCCCCCGTTGACGCCCTCCGGGTCCTCACCCTCGGGACCGGACGGGCCGTCGTCAGCCGGAGGCTGCCTGCCCCTGTCGTCACCGGCGCTGTCACCGCCACCTGGCGCAGCGCGCGGCGGCCCGTCGCTTCCGCTCTTGAGGCCGTCCGCTCGGGCGTCGCCTTGGGTGATGGCGTGCTGCCGGTAAACGGCGTCGACTTTGGCGCGGTAGGCCGCGGCCATCTCCACCCGCAACGCCGGGTCCGAGGCGACACGCGAGCCGGAGGGATCATCGCTGCCCGCTAGGGCGTCTGTGTTCTTGTCGGCCGCGCGCGGGTCATCGGTAGCCGACCGTGCAGGGCGGATTTCGCAGGCGTCGCCATATCCGTCAGCCGAGCCCGCCCCGTCGATCCGCATGCGCTACCTGCCTGGTCCGCCAGCTGGTACCGAACATCCCCTCTTGCGAAACGGACCGATCCCCACTGCGGTTCACCGGCTGAGGAACCACCCTCCGCCCGGTTCGGTGGTCAGGTCGACGGCACTGATCTTTGGCGACAGCGCTCAGGCGGATTTCGGCAAGCTCGGCGAAGGACCCGTCCATATGAGGTTGAACGAGATCCCTGCAGCCGACGCCGACAGGGCTGCTGCTCACCATAATGGGAAGGCCTGACACCTGCCGTCACCCTGGACCCAATGCCAGCAGACAAATTACTACTCTACGAACTTAAGTCATTCCAATGCGTGTTAAAGTCACTCATTGTTGAAAATGACCTTCGCTGGAACCTTTGGTGGGTCGCACGTGAGCAGGGAGGCGGTCCTGGACCACAACAACCACCAGGGACTGTATGGCGAGTACTTCGTCCGCTTCTTGGCGGCCGCCGCAGGGTACGGCAGCATGAAGCCCGATCCGGATCGCGGGATCGACCTTTTCATCATCGACCACCACAGCCTGCCTGTCGCGGTTGCCCAGGTGAAGTCATGGCGCGTGCCGAGGAGCACCGGCCGGACATGGCACTACCCCAACCTCACTGAAAAGCAGTACAACGTCATCGCGGGAAACCCGGCGGTTCCTGCCTATCTGTTCATCATGGTTGTCCCACGAGAGCCCCAACACTATACGCAGGCCGGCGAACAGCAACTCCTGGCCCGCCGCGCCGCGTACTGGGTTTCGCTCGCCGGCCGACCAAAGATCCAAAACCCCAGTGACAGCAGGGTGCAGGTCGACGTTCCCTGAGACAATCTCCTAACTGTCGATTCTCTGGCATCGCTGTGCGAGGGGCGCTTTACTATCCATAGCCATGACGGACTGCGACCGTCGGTTGCGGAGACCCCATGAACAGCCAGGAGATCGCACAGCAGGCAGCGAACGTCAGCAGCTACCTGGCAAGCAAGGGTTGGGAGCGCGACAGCGAACGGCGCGGAGCGACCATCTGGCACCTGGGACAGCAAGCGTGGGTACTGGTCCCCGACATACGCCAGTACGACGACGCCGACCTACTGCTCCACGAGGCCGTGGCCAGGATCGCCGAGTGCGAGGCCCGTCCCGAACGAGACGTGTGGCGGGACATCGCCGAGCCGATGGTCGATGCGCAGTTCTTCCGGTTGCATCCCGACGCCCCAAGCGGTTCGATCCCGCTGTGGGAAGGGCTGAGGGCCGCACAGGGCGTCTTCGACATCATGAAGGCTGCAGCAGCCGTGACCGAGCAAGGACCGCTGCTCATCGAGGGAGCGCAGACTCCGCGGGTGAAGTCCTTCGTCCGCCGGGTTCTGCTCAGCTCGGCAGCTCCGGGAAGTTACATTCTCACGGCCCGGATGCCCGCCGAAGAGATTGGCGCTCAAGAGCTTGCGACGGCCAACGGCAGCCAACAGTTCTCCGGACGCGTGATAGCTGTACACCTGCAAGCCGCGGTGGACGCCGCGCAGACGGCAGCCCAACAGGTGCTGGAGAACCCCAATGAGATGGACGCTTTCTACTGGGCCACCGAAAGCGGTGTCTCCGCCAACCTCTGTAAAGCCCTAAGCGACCTCGGCGGCGAGTACCGCAACAAGCCGTTCGAGATCGGTTTCTCGTGGGCACGGGGGAAACCGGGTCAGCAACCGGCGGAGGTCAAGTTCACAAGCGCGATGTCCAGCGTCCTGTTCCGGGCAAGCAACGAGCTAATCAGCCTGGCAAGGAGCGGAATGGCCACGATCACCGGCAGGATCACCGACCTGCACGCCGAGGACTACCTGCCGTCCCGGATCAAGATCTGGGGAGATCTCCAGGCACCAGAAAGCGCCAGCCTCCTTCCCCAACGTTCCCTATGGGTCGTGCTGAACGACGCCGACTACCGCCGCGCGATAGAAGCCCACAGAGATGTCCTGACGGTGGAAGCGACCGGCCAACTCACCACCAGCAACCGACGACTGGAACTGCGAGCAAGAACCTTCGAGGTGTTCCGGCCCTAGCAATGGTCAACGAGTCCCACCGGTCAACAGGTCGAAGAGCGTGCCTCCGTCAAGGTCCTTCGCTGGCTGCTTGCGGGAAGTCTTCTTCTTGCTATGCAGGCCCGCCTTCACCTCTTCGGCGTAGCGCGCGTGGTTCAGTTTCAAGAGGCGGTCCAAGATCTCCTGCCGCACTCCAGGTCAGGACGGGCGTGTGAACATGGATTGCATCAGAAGCATCGATGTTGTGCCTGATTCTGTTGCACTGGGCGACGGCGCGTTGCGGCTACTGCAACGTCAAAACCGCAGCGACGAGGGCAGATGCCCGGTACGGCGAGTTGCCACGCTGACCCATTCAGCATGCGGGCAACAATGCTCTCTACCAGTTTGATGCCGGGGTGCCGCTGCGCGATGTGCGGGAGTCCACCAGGTCGTGCGCGGACCAGCCTGGACCGGCACGCGACGTACATCGTCGCGACCTACGTCGCGGGGGCAGCGCGGTAGGCCCGTGCCCTCGGGTCTGGGAGGCAGCCTGGCCGTCGTGGCCAGGCTGCCGCGGCCCGGGCTCAGCCAGGTGCTTACCGGGGTTACTGCCCGGTTGCCTGGCGGTACTTCTCCGCGATGTCTGCCGGGACCCGGCCGCGGTCCTTGACCTGGATGCCCTGTCCCCTGGCCCATTCGCGGACCTTGTGCGTGTCGAGGGCGCTGGCACTGCGGCGGCCGTGGGCGGCCCGCCGGGCGCCGCCGGCCTTGCGGGCGTGCGCGATATAGGGCGCCAGGGCCTTACGCAGTTCCTCGCTGTGCGCCACGCTCAGGTCGATCTCAAACTCGGCGCCGTCGAGCCCGAAGCGGACACTGCCCTCGGCCTCGCTGCCGTCGATGTCATCGACGAAGAACGTCTGTATCTTCTGAGCCAACGAAATTGCTCCATTCGTGTTACTCGCTCTACGGATAATTGTAAGCCATAAGCGCGAAAACCATGCGAAGGCACGCCAGGGGACATGCCCGGTCTTTTTCGCGCACCTTAAGGCCGGTCGTACCCCTCCCGGCCATCACCCAATGCCGCGGGCTTTCGGGGTTTAGGCCCTGATGGGTGGTTCTGTTTTGGTCACGTTGCGTAGTTTCTGGTTTCGGGGCATGCCCGTGGCCGGCGTGCCGTGCCGGTGACGGGCCGGCTTCCACGGTCCGGCTGGGTGGTTTGCGGGTCTGGGTGTTTTAGAGTGGCGGTGCTGGTGTTCTTGCTGGTCAGGCGGGCGTGTTCGCGAGGGTGATGACGGCCGGCGCGAGCCGGGTGACCGTGTCCTTCGGCCCGGCGTGCGGGAACGTGCTCGGGGACTTGGACTTGCGGGAGCGGTGCCGGTCCCGGTCGCAGATGTTCCGGAATCGGCTGATTTCCCTGGTCAGCGCCTTGTACCTGGTTGTCCCGGAACGGATCCCGGCGAGGATGAGGCGGCGTGCCCGGGTGAGGGACAGGTCCCGGGACCGGACGGGCTGCCCGGCGCGGCGTCCTTTGCGGGCGGGAACAGCGTCACGGGCTGCGCAGCGGGTGACTCCGCGGGTCATCTCCGTCGAGATCGCCCAGGCCGCGATCTCCTGCGCGATCAGGAGCGGGCTGCCGGACCGGAGCATCGCCCCTGTGCCCGGCCCTGCCCCGTGCAGCGGCGCCTTGGCCTCCCGCAAAGCGGTCTCGGACCCGTCCCACCGCCACTTGTAGAGCCGGGCCAGCTCGATGGCCGGGTAGTCCTCCCAGTCCAGGAGGTCGGTGACGAGGCAGAACATCTCCTCGGCTTCCTGGCCTTCGACCTCGGCGTAGTACTCGATGACGCGGACTTCGATGGTGATGCCGTCGCCGGAGATCTCGGCCCGGTACGACCTGTCAGGCAGGACCTCCGAGACCTTCTTCAGCTCGATATCGCTTTTCAGCCGGGCCAGGAAGTGCGTCCGCTGCGCCAGCACGGCGAGCCGGCCGGTGCCGTGCCAGAGCCTGTCCAGCACCCAGGCCTGGTCTTTCGCGAGGACGTGCGCGTGATCGCGGAGGACGGCGTCGAGCAGCCGCTGCTCGGACGCGGTCTTGTCCGTCCCCGCGGGTCCCCAGGGCATCGCGAGCAGCGACCTCGTGAGGCAGTTGTTCAGCGGGAACAGGCGCACGCACGGCCAGGCCGCGGAGTCATCGGCGGTGCCGACGGACCCGAACGCGGCCCGGTTCGCCGGCGTGTCCGGCACTCGCAGCAGCGACCCGTCGAACGAGTTCACCGCCAGGGGCTCCCGCGTGCCGACGGTCAGGAATTCCCCGGGGTGCTCCCGGTGCTCCCCGGCCGCCGCCCCGAGCACGATGTCCTGCAGTTCCTCCAGCGGCGCCGGGCCCAGCGCTTTCCGCCAGTCCAGGCAGGCCCGCTCCGACGCGGGATTCCATCCCTTCGACCAGGGCAGCAGGGCCAGGTCCCCGGCCAGCGCGATGATCACGTCACTGAGCTGCGCTCCGGGCACCAGCGTCCAGAGCACGAGCACCCGGATCATGAACGCCGCGGTCAGCAGCCGCCGGTACTTCCCCTTGACGTGCCTGGCGTCCAGGACCGCGCGCTCCGCGATGCCGTCGATCACCCCGGGCCCTGCCTGCGCGTCCAGCCAGTCCTCCAGCGGGCCCAGCGTCGCGTGATCGTACGGGCGGCCCTCCGCCCGGACCTGCCCGTCCCTGGTCACCACCGCCTCCGCGACCGCGACGACCTTGCAGAACAGCA
>Ga0335078_10000466_pt1 | contig 62559 bp, 83 predicted proteins | sample Lox_Sample_32_FD_206711 | JGI IMG/M metagenome (GOLD analysis project Ga0335078, IMG submission 206711) | Soil microbial communities from Loxahatchee National Wildlife Refuge, Florida, United States - Lox_Sample_3.2 | ecosystem: Environmental > Terrestrial > Soil > Wetlands | place: USA... | reverse complement strand
ATGAGAATCCGCAGGCGGGCAACCTCGCGCGCAACCGTCTTGGCCAGCGCGATCAGACCAGCCTTGCTTGCCGAATACGCGGATGTGCCGAACTTTCCGCGCGAACCATTGATGGAGCCGATGAGCAGGATCCGTCCACCTTCGCCGGTCCGCATCACAGGGATGGCATGGCGCAGCAGCAGGAAGGCTCCGCGCAAGTTCACACTTTGCACAAAATCCCAGTCCTCCACTGCAAGCTTCCAAACCACCGCTTCGCGGGAAACACCCGCCGCGTGTATGACCAGATCAAGGCGCCCGTGAGTATCCCGCACCTTTGCGATCGCCGCAGCTACTGAACCATCGTCCCGCACATCACAAGCTTGAAAGGGCGCAGCCACCGGACGCGCCATATCCAGCGACACCGCGCGCGCCCCTTGCTGTTCCAAGGCCGCGATGATGGCAGACCCGATGGCGCCGGATCCACCGGTCACCAAGGCAATCTTGTTTTCGAGAGTGCCCTTCACGCCACCACCTCCGTGCGACGCGCCAGTACGCGATGGCGGTACGCACCCCAAAGCGCTGCCCCAATCGCTCCAGCGTAGATCGAGCGTGGATGAGTACGCACGCGCATGGCCAGCTTTTCTTCGGCGATCTTCTCTTCCAAGGCACGGCATAGCCCAATATCAGCGGCTAGTCCGCCGGTGATCGCCACGTCGCCGCACGCATCGATCGAGCGCAGGAGTTTCGTGTAGCGCCCTGCCATCGACAGGTGAATTCCTTTCAGGATGTCGCTGCGCGAAATGCCACGGCTCACCATATTGATTACGTCGGTCTCCGCCAGCACGGCGCAGATACTGCTGACCGATTCTGGATTCTTGGCTTCGCAAGACAAGGGTCCGACGTCCTCCAGCATGATGCCCAGGTAGCGGGCAACGTTTTCGAGAAACTGTCCTGAACCGGACGCGCATTGGCTGGTCATGCGGTACGCCATGACACGGCTGTGCTCGTCCACGCGCATGGCACGCGCGTGCAGGGCTCCAATATCGATCACGGCGCCGATGCCGGGCAGCAGAAATACCGCTCCTCGTGCGTGCGTCGTCATTCCGTAGAAGTGGCCACGGCGGAAATCCACCAACTCGCCTTCACCGGTGCTCGCGGTATAAGAGATATCCTTCTGGCGCACGCCAGCGGCTTCGAGAGACGCCTCATAGCCTTCCCGAATCACTTTCCGCAGGTCGCGCCGGCGGATGCGCTCGTTGTGCAGAACCAGCACGCTCGCGTCCCCGTTTCCACCATCCCGCACCAGCGCAAACTTGACAGCACTGGATCCCACGTCAATGCCCGCGGCAAGAATGCATTCTTCAGTGCTCATGCCGCATTCCCTCCTTCGGCGGCGCGCTGCGCGAATAAGGCTGCACCCAACGCGCCGGTGTAAATCGACTCCGGAGAGATATTGAGTTTTCGTACGCCGTAGTTTTGCTGGACCAAACCTTGCAGGGCAGAAACGGCAGCGGGGTTACGGGCCACTCCTCCGGTAAAGGTGAATTCATCGGAGATTCCTCCGGAACGCGCCAGGAGCGACATCGCCCGCAACATGATCGCCCGGTGCAAACCCGCCAGGATGTCTGGTACCTTCTGTCCCAATGACAGACGATCGCGCAATTCGGCTCCGGCAAACACGGTGCAGGTGCTGTTGATCTTTACACTGCAAGTGCTCTCCTGCGCCAGTTTGCCGAGTTCATGCAGGCCGAGGTTCATTTCTTCGGCGATATAGCCCAGGTAGCGTCCGCATCCTGCTGCGCACCGGTCGTTCATCTGGAAACTCGTGACGATGCCGGCGCCATCCACCTGAATCGCCTTGGTGTCCTGGCCGCCAATGTCGAGCACCGTGCGCGTGCCAGCGAACATGGCATGGGCGCCGAAGCCATGGCAGAGGATCTCGCTGCGGATCTGTTCTTTCGGGAACGGAAGCCGTTGCCGGCCATAGCCTGTACCGATGATTCCAAGCACCCGAAGCTCGAGCGATCTTACCGACTCAACGGCCGCGCGCAGCCTCGCTTCCCGTTCGCGGATGTCGGCCGGTGCGGCGGCCAGCGTTTGCTCCAGTGCCGGCCCGGCGTGTCGTTCAAATGCCCGGTCCCCTGCCGCATTCTCAACAACCAGAATAGCGGCGTCGAACAAGCCACATAGGACGTCGAAGGAAGCGTGCTTCGCATCGCTGAACTGCTCCGCGGCCTGCATGTAGTCGACGGCGGCCAGATCGCGGAAAAAATCGCTTTTCCGCACCGCCAATTCGCTAAAATGGCCGGGAACCCGCGCCCGCATCGCCTGGCAGATATGATTGAGCGCTTCCCTGACTGCCTCCCGGTTGGGCGCGTAGCGGGGCGCATCGGCACAACGGCGCAGCTCCGACTCCAGCCACTCCAACTGTTCCAGATGCTGCCGCTGGCGAAAATTGCGAACCAGAGATCCGATAAACTTCTTTTCAATCCCTGCGAGCTCGGGATCGGCCGCCATCGCATGACGCACCAGTTCAAATCTGGATTGCACGAGCGCTTCGTCGCGAACAATCTGGGAGGCAACTTCATAGTTGCTGCGGGTGTTGGTAATGCCGCGGCCGATGATCCGTCCCGAACGATCAAGGGCAATGGCCTTGGTCGTGGTCGAGCCCAGATCGACACCGAGCAGAACCTCCACCACGCTCATGCCGTCACCCCAGCAGTTTTCTTTTGTGCGAGCATCTGCACGTAGCTTTCGATGCGGTTCTTGATGTTAGCCGGCGAAAAATATCGCGGATCGACGAGATCGCTCTCGATGAATCCGCCGGGCACACCCGTCCGCTGTTCGAGTTGCCGCAGCATCAGCAATTGGCCGACGCTAAACGAGTTGCAACTCTTGACGCTGTTAATCATGAAACCGTCAGCCCGGTATTCGCGGATATAGCGCTCCAGTAGATCAACGCGCGCCGGCAGTCCGAGGTTGGTGTAGCAACCCAGGCAGTATTCCGCAAGGCTTTCGAGCGGGCGATTGGGGTCGTGTCGGAAACCGCGATCGTAGAGTCCACCCACTTTGGTATAGCTGCTGGCAACTACGACCGCGCCTTCGTCGTAGAACATCTTCCAGAACTCGCGAAAGTTCGTCCAGTTGGGCGGGCCCTCCACTACCAGGCGATAGCGCTGGCGCTCCATCGCGCCCTCGGGAGTCACGGGACCAAGTCCCAGCCTGATCCGTTCCGCAATTTCTTCGCGCAGGACTCGGTAATATTCCACGCCCTCGCTTGTGCCTCGGAAGGCGGTGAATATCGGACCGATGTAATACACGCCGCCGAAGTAGGCATCAATCGGCGAAGGTTCGTTTTTCGCGCCCTCCAGCACCCAGACGAAATCGTCCTCCGCCTTGGCGGAAAGAGCGAGCATCTCGGAAAGTCGCGCTTCATCGTAGCGACGGCCGCTCACTTGCTCCAGCTTTGGAATCACCTCGGTGCGCAACTGCTTTACTACGTAGTCGACATGGTGGGGCTCGATGCGTCCGTTGGGCAGGTACGGCACGTGGAGCATGGCTACGGGGCATTGATACTCCTGGCGCAGGAGTTCGAACCACTTGAGAAACGTGAAGCATCCCGTGTAGGAGAGCAGAAGCAAATCGGGATCAGGAAGTTTCACGCCGGTGGGACCCACGTTGCCCGACTTCAACATGCCGATGTCGCATTTCACATACGTGCAGACATCCTCGCTGTGCCCGTGCTTCTCCGCTTCCGCAATGTAGTTGGCGGATAGCTTGCGCATGCCGGACTGGAGCGCGTTGATCTCCGGCAGGATCGGCAGCAGATTAAACGACCGCAGCAGTTCGGTCAGATTCCCCGGGACAAACGTGGAGACGACTCGTCTTCCTTCCTCGCGCGCCCGTCCCAGAGACTCGTAATAGTCCCCGATGAGTTGCTTCTGCAGGAGCATGCTACGTTCTTTCTGCACGGTCGATCCCTGCACAGTGTCTCTGGTCATGCCTCGCTCCACAGCCGGATGGAATCCGAGAAGGTGCCGGCCTGTTCCCGGATGACGGCAAATTGTCCCGTATCCTCGGAGTACTTGAACTGGGTGTGGGGAATGTGTTCGCGCTCCAGGGCGGCGACCAGCATGGGTTGCTCGAGCAGCGCTGGATCGCAGAAACTCGGAGCGCAGAAAATGACACCATCAGCGTGATTCTGCCGCACGGCATCTACCAGCCATCGACCGCGGTGCCCATCGGGCGCATAGCAGGAGGCCGTCGCGACGCTTTGCGTTAGGTAAGCCTGCGCCAGGTTTTCGATCGCGTCACCCTCCTCTGGTACAGCGCCCGTGAACCAGCGCAAGCCCAGCAGCAGGTCGTCGTTCACGATCCAGCAGCCCGCTCGTTCCAGGGTGATGAGCAGCGGCAGAGGAGGCTGCTCACAGAACATACCCGTCAGTACGACTCGGCTGCGATCTTCAGGAAGGCTCGATCCCTGCGAGGCCATCTCGAGGTAGCGGCGCACCATCGTGGTGTGCTCCTCCGGCGGCAGCACACAGCCTGCTCGCAGTACTGCATAGACCTGCGAAATCGGGTAGAGCCACGGCGATTCACTGCGCGCCTGGTAGAGATCACGGATCGCACGGCGGTTCTGGTTGTAGGTCCGGATGCTGTTTCGGAGATTCTGATCGGTGATCGGTCCGCCCGCGAACCTCGCCATATCCTCGCGGATCGCCGTCAATTCCCGCCGCCAGAATTCACCTCCAACGCAGGTGTCGTAGTTCTGCGGAAGATCGACATAGCGAACGTAACGTCCGGGAAAGAGCATGGTCCACATGCCGCTCAGGTTGCGGATGACATCACAGATCGAAGGGAACAACATGCCGTCAAGCACATCGAGCCGTCCCGACAATGCGAGCTCGATCGTGCTGCGAGGAATGTGGCAGATGTAGCTCTGGAAGTAGGCGTCGCCACGGATGATTTCCAGCCGGTTGCCTCCGCCGAAGATGCCGACAGGCAACATGCCCGCCGCATGAATCAGTTCTCGCGGGATATAGATTGGCAAGTACCCGATGGCTTTGCGTCCGGGCGCAGACGATTTCCATTCTGCGACTCCCTTGTAGTCAACGTCTTCGTACAACGTTTGGGCGCAGCTCAGGAGTTGCTCGAGCTCAGGGTTCACGCGAGCGCTCCTTTTTTCTCTCGGGTTGTCTCCCAGTTCGGCTCACGTTTTTCGATGAAGGCGCGGAGTCCTTCGACGGCGTCGGGCTCCGCCATGAGTTCGTCCAGGTAGATGCGCTCAAGTTGTGGCAGGTCCTCCCGCATCGCTCGCCGCAGCGGGAGGCGGGCAGCGCGGACGCCGTAGCGCAGAGCGACTGGCGAACGGGCCATAAAGTGGTCACGGATCCACGTTTCAGCCGTCGCTTCCAGCTGTCCTTGCGGCGCGGTTTGCACGATCAATCCAGCGGCCGCAGCTTGAGCAGCGCTCCAGGCGGCTCCGGTCAAGACGAGTTCCGCGGCACGGCTCGCGCCAATCCGGGCCGGCAATAGGATAGCCGCCGCAGGCGGGAAAACGGCCAGCTTGATTTCGGGACACGCGAACTGGGCGCCGTCCTCCGCAACAATGAGGTCGCATGCCAGGGCCAGCTCAAACCCTCCGCCCAGGCACTGCCCGCGCACGGCCGCGAGGGTGACAGCCGGCAGTTCCAGCATTTGCCCAAGCAGTGCGCTGAACCGTGGTAGCATGTTTCTGACATGCTCAGGCAAGTGCTCCTGTACGCTGGCGCCAAAACTGAAATGCGGGCCTTCCGCCGTGAGAATCATCGCCTTGAGCTGCGGTCGATTCCGCAGATCCTCGAAGGCCGCAGCCAGAGCAGCCATCATGGCCTGGTCGATGATGTTGGCTTTGGGTGTCGCCAATGCCACGCGGGCGACTTGGCCCTCGTGTTCGAAGGAAAGTGTCAGGCTGCTCATCGCCCCGCCTTTGTCGTTTCGCGAACTGTCCACGGAGCAATTTCGGCGATCAAGTCCTCGCTCCAGCGCGCGCCTTCCGCCAGACGCTGGCGCAACCGGACGAAGTCCGCTTCGCGTTGTTGCCGGGTGCCGTAGTGGAAAGCGCGAAAGCCGGCGTTGGCCTCTGTCATCATGTTCAGCGCCAACCAGGCGCGGTTGGTTTCGCGGTTGCGGTCCCAATGCTCCAGCTTGTGCTTCCTGACACTCTCGATAGTCTTCGTCAGGCAATCCGGCATGGTGTGCAGCAGCTTCGTGCATAGCCCCTCGACCGCTTCATCCAGCAAGGAAAGATCAATGGTGCCTCTGGACATCAGAGCTTTCCCCGCCTCTCGGGCGTCTCCTGTCTTCCAGTCTCCGAATACCATGCGGCCAAATTCGTCGTACTCCCGATCGGTCACGACCAACGGGTTGGACATATATTTGCCGTCCACTTTGAGTGCCGGAACGATCTGCGTGAGCCCCCCCAGACGATAGAATCGGTGTGCACTCCACGGCTCGCATAACGTGGCGCTGTGCATGGCCCGCTCTATACCCACAAATAGTGGAAGGAAGTCCGTGCTGCCGCCATCGGGCGCTGAACCGTGCCGCGGTCCGGCCTGGCCGAACACCGCAAGGTCGCTGGCTACGGAAAAGTCGCAGGCCATCCCGATCTCCTGCCCACCGCCGACGCGCATGCCATTTACGCGGCAGATCACCGGTTTGTCGCAACCGAGGACGGCGCTGACCATGTCATTGAACAAGCGCATGTATTGTCGGTACTCGCCAGGGGCCCCGGCATAAATCTCGGCATACTCCCGCGTGTTGCCGCCGGTGCAGAAGGCCTGCGTGCCCGCGCCCGTGATCACAACCGCAACCGCAGCACGATCATTGCTGGCTTCGCGTAACGCGAGAATCATCTCCTTGATCGAGGTCGTGGTATAACTGTTCAGCTCGCGCGGATTGTTCAGAGTGATCCATACGTTGTGCAACCCGGCCACACTCGTGCCGTCGCGATCGCGTGCGGGCCTGCGTTCCAACAGGATTTCAATGGGGGAGAGCGGTTCGACCAAGTTGTGATCTTTCATGGCTTTGTTCCTTGTTCTATGCCTCGCGACTGCGGCACCAGCACAGCTCGTCTACGGAGTTGGCGATGATGGACCGCCTCGAGAACCTGCTGGGCATCCTCGAGTGGGTGCATCTCGACAAAAGGCTGAATGTGAATTTTTCCTTCGAGCACCATGGCCAGCGCGTTCGGGTACTGAGCGGGAGGACATCCCCAATTTCCGCCAGCGGTGGCATCAAAGGCCATCAAATTAGACATGCGCACTTCAAGTTTCTGCGCGGTGTACCCAACGATCGCCAAGTGAGCCCCCGGGTCGAGCAGGCTGAACGCCGTCTGTTGGCCGGCGACGGTCCCGCTGGTTTCGAAAATCTTGAGGCCGATCCCACGCCGTCCGCTTTGCTTGGCGAAAGACCGCACGGCCGACTTCACATCTGCGCACTCGCGGGCGTTCAGGGCCAGCGCAGCTCCATGCGCCGAGGCCAGCTCCAGCCGGTCCGCGTCAACATCGATGGCGCCGACGGCTGCGCCAAGCGCGGCGGCAATTTGCACTCCGAAACCGCCGATCCCGCCGGCTCCGACAAAAACCGCGACATCGTCGGCGTTCAGACCGGAACGGCGAATTGCCTCATACGGAGTCGTGACTGCGTCCGCGACGACCGACAGCATCGCCAGGGTCAGTCCCTTGGGAAGTTCTTCGGGTACGGGGCACAGGCCACGTGCCGGCACCCGTACATAGGTCGCAAATCCTCCGTCGGCATCATTGCCCGGCATGAACTGTTTGCGGCAGATGGTCGGCCGCTCGCTGCGGCAGGTATGGCAATCGCCGCACGGAATTACCGCAGGCACAATGACGCAGCGCCCAATCCAGTTTCCCGCGCTCTCCCCGGCTAGCACGACACGACCGGCAATTTCATGTCCGAGGATCAACGGCAGCGCATGGCGGGTAGCAATGCCCTCGTAAGCAAATCCAATGTCAGTGTGGCAAACCCCGCAGCCGGCTACCGCGATGATCGCTTCGTCAGGGCAGAGTTCTCCCAGAGCCGTCTCGGCCCAGTCGAACTGGCGTTTGGCAACCATTGCGAGGCCCTTGCTCGTAGCAGGAACGGAGAGTGCGCTTTGCGCGGGCAGGACTGTCGTCATCGGAGGCCTCCACACCCACAAATTCGAACGAGCGTTCGAAAAAAAGAATGAGTCAAGCCTATCTTGGTTTGTGGATCGAAGAAGTGATTGCAATCACGCCCGCCTGTGATCTGATGGCGGTGCTTTCGGCCCTTGAGAATCAGGCCCCAGGTGAGGTAAGATTGTCTTACCATGCAGACCAAAGTATCCACCAAGGGGCAAGTTGTTCTCCCTGGTCCGCTTCGCCGTCGGCTCGGGATCCGCGCCGGTGACGCCCTTGAGGCGAACATCGAAGCCGGCCGAATTGTGTTGACGCCTGGTAACAAGCGTCGCCACCGGGTCAAGATCGTAACCGATCCTGCGACTGGACTACCTGCTTTCAGTGCCGGCCCCGACGCCCCGACTTTGACCAGCAAAGAGGTCGAGGAAATCTTGTCAAACTTTCCATGATTTATTTGCTCGATGTGAACGCGCTGGTTGCGCTCGGATTTGTCAATCACGAGTTTCACGATCGCGTGGTTTCTTGGATCCGCGCGCAAAACTCGCCGACCTTGGCAACCTGCTCGATTACAGAGTTGGGATTTGTGCGCGTGCTGGTGCAAGCCCCGTCGTACGGATTTACCATCCCCCAAGCCCGCGCGCTGTTGATGCGTCTGAAGAAGGCGAGCGGCACCCGCGTCACATTCATGCCGGACCAGCACGATGTTTCTCATCTTCCAACTTGGGTCCGAACAGCGAAGCAAATTACCGATGGCCACCTGAGCAAGCTTGCGAGCGCGAATGGCGCAGTTCTTGCAGCCCTAGACGAGAATATTCCGGAATCGCATCTCATCGCCAAGTAGACATCTCAATCGCCCCGGTTCGCGAGGTCGAGGACTGCCGTTGCTCATCGGTAATCGTGCTTCGCAGGTACTGAACGTCGACCACACGCTTGCGGACGAACACCACCTGGGCAACATCGCTGATGCCCGTAACCCAGGTCAGAAAATCACCCCCGCTGTCGAACGCCTGTTGCAGGTTGAGGTTCTCGTGATCGAAAACGAGCAGCAGGTCTTCACTGCCCTGGTCGCCTTAAAACAAGGGCGCGGATCATTTGCGGACGTGCTGATCGCAGAGCGTGGAGCGCGGGCGGGGTGTACGCGCACGTTGACGTTCGACCAAAAGGCGGTACGGCTTCCTGGCTTCGAGCTTGTGTAATCAACCCTGTCGCGCTCAGTGCCTCCGCGTGGCCGTATCCGGTTGAGAGTAAGGACTCCGCCCAGCCCGTGGCAAATACCTGACTTTGCGTCAACTGATGATGAGAGGCCGATCATTCACGCCAAATCCTGCTCGGGTTTGAAGAACCTTTATTCTAATCGCAGGCTATTCGTGCCGAAGGGCCTGCATGGGATCAACCTTTGTCGCATGACGGGCGGGAACGTAGCTGGCCACGGATGTGACCGCCATCAGGAGCGACGACACCAGAACCAGGGTCAGCGGATCGTGAGCCTTAACGCCGTAGAGAAACTTCGCGAGCAGTGGCGCGGCTGCGAACGAACCCGCAAGGCCGATCATCACTCCGACGAGCGAAAGCACCATTGCCTGGCGCATCACTAATCCCATTACCTGACCGCGTTGCGCTCCCAGCGCCATCCTCAGGCCAAGCTCGTGGCGCCGTTCTCCGACAGAGTACGAAATGACTCCGTAGATTCCAATTACGGCGAGCAGCAGCGCGATCCCGGCAAACAACTCCAATACCTCAGAGAGAAAACGCCAGGGAGTGGCCGACTCCGAGACCGTTCGCTCCACTGTCGTGATTCCAAAAATCGCGGATTCGGGCGCGAGCTCTGCGATAATCCGCTGCATGCTCCGCATCATCGCTCTCGGGTCCGCGTGCGTGCGGACGATGATGCTCTTGTGAACGCGCGCTTCCGTCCAGCCAGGATAAATTCGCGATGACAATTGCTGATATGGAACAAAAGCTTCGGGTGCGGCGGGCTCGCTCAGAAAAAACTGCTTCACATCTTGAACAATGCCGACAATCTGGCGCGGCTTCTCCTCGGGCGAGTCATCGAACTTGATCGCCTGCCCGATCGGGTCCTGATTCGGCCAATAGCGCTTTGCCATAGCCTGGTTGATGACGACCACCCAGGCATTGCTAACCGTGTCCTGCTCGCTCACGCCGCGACCTCGCACGATGGGAATCCGCATCATGGAAAAGTAGTCGGCACTGACTTCCTCCCGAAAAACGGCTGGCTTTTCAGCAGCGGTCGAAGCACTCTGGCCCGCAATCGTGAAGCCGGGCGAAGCATATTGAGCGCTATCCCCGGTGCCATCGAGCAGCGGAAACCAGTCGATCAGTGCGACATCTTCGACGCCCGGCGTAGTGCGGAAGCGATCGAGGAGCCGATCGCAGAACTGTCCCACTGGCGCCAGTATCAGATTGAAATCCGGATCCGTTGGCGGAGACGCATTAATGTATTTATCTCCAGTCAGACGGACCTGCGCAGTCAGAAGATGTTCGGAGGCGAAGCCCGGGGAAGTTCGCAAAATGCGGGTGAGCGTGTTGATCATGAGGCCCGTAAAAATCAGCAGGACGAAAGCTAGAGCAATCTCAGTGACCACCAGCGTGTTTCGCGTGCTATGACGCGAAACTGTTGCCGTGCTGTGTCCACCCTCTTGCAGGCATTCCGTCAGGCTGGTTCGCACGGCGCGATAAGCGGGGACCAGTCCGAAGGCGATTCCGGTCAAAACGCAGGTGCTGAAGTTGAAGAGCAAAACGCGCAAATCGAGAATCGACTCCGTTTCGCGCGGATACCAAACTGGAGCCCAGAAATTAAAAAGCTTGACGCCAACAAATGCGAGAAGGAGACCGACCAATCCTCCAGTCAGCGAAAGCAAGACGCTCTCTGTGAGCAGTTGACGGATCAAGCTCCCACGATTAGCTCCCAGCGCGACGCGGACTCCAACTTCCTTTCGCCGTCCATCGCCGCGAACCAGCAGTAAGTTGGCAACGTTCGCGCACGCAATCAGTAAAACAAAAGCAACGACTCCAAACAGCGTGTAGTAAACACCGGCCCAGTTGCCAAACAGCCGCTTTTGAAAGGGGTCAACCCGGACTCCCACATCCTTGTACGTCTCCGGAAAGACCTCTGCCAGGTGCAGTTGTCTCACCTTCATCGCGGCCTGCGCCTGCTCCAGCGAGACGCCGCGTTTCAGCTTTCCGACAGCCTCCTCCCACCGCACATCGTTGATACCGGAGCCCACAGTATCTGGCAGTCCGTGGATTACAAAGACGTCGGGAGTTCCGGTGCCGAACAAGTCAAAACCCGGTTGCAGCACTGCCACAATCGGTCCCGACCCCGTATCTACAAAAATGGTCTGGCCCAGCACCTTGGGATCGCCACCGAAATGGCGCTGCCAGAACTCGTAACTGATCAGAACTCCTGGCGACCCACGCTGCTCGCTCAAGTCGTCATCAGGAATGGTTCCCATGAACGACCTGACTCCGAGCATCGTTAAAAGCCGCCATGTCATATGCTGTACGGCAACCCGCTCGCCGAATCCGGCGCCAGACATCGCCACGATGTCGGGGTGAGAAACGAACTCCAGTCGATCGAAAACGTGGTTGTCGGCTCGCCAATTGGCCACGTCGCTACCCGAAACTAGTCCGAAATTTGCATCTCTTGGGAAGACGTTCGACACGGCCACGAGCCGATCCGCATCCGGATAGGGAAGCGGGCGCAGAAGAACTCCATTGATAACACTGAAAACCGCAGTGGTAGCGCCAATTCCGATAGCCAGCGTGAGAACTGCCGTCAGAGTGAACCCGGGAGTATTGCGCAGTCCACGGACGGCGTAACGAAGATCATGAGCGAGGGCTTCAATCGCATCCTTCATGAGGTGTCCCACGGAGTTATCTTGACGATTCGCCGAACGAGTAAAGTCTACACTCGAAGGCGGGCGCCAGCTGCCTAAACGGCTTCATGACTTGGCTTTAGAAATCAGCTCAGCAACCCTGATGAACGAGAATCTGCGGACAATGTATGCATCTCACATATCTTGTCTCGGATCGAGGAGAGGAAGACGGAAACGGCAAGAGGAATAAACCCAGCGACTAACTCCCCGTCCCACGGCCGGTTTGAAGGTGAGCGCAATGTGAATTTCGGCCAGTAGGAAGTGGAACTCTTTAGGACGTCGACAAAACCAGACCGCTTTTAGCCTGCAAAGCCATTTGTGAAAACGTGGACACTCATGTTGCTAACTCAGTTTTTGTTATGCGACAGGCAAACGACGAGAAGAATGCGCAGCATTGCTGAGCAATGGAACTTGCCTCCGATGAATCATGCATCAACTTCGGGTTAAGCTCCGCCAATGACGTCCCTTCCCTCGATGCCAAAATGTTCTGCGGCCCTCAGCAGATGCGCGTCATTCGAATATACGATCCGGAACCCCGATTCGGCTGCCGTGGCCAGGTGAATAGCATCGGCTGCTCTCAGGAACACGGTAGCCGGGAGCTTCGCATAAACGTCGGCAATTCGTGAGAAAATTTCTTGGTCTTGCGCGAGCCAACGGAAAGCCCCCAATTCGTTGTGCGCCCGTACTTGCCGTAATAACGCCGAATAAGCTGCGGGTCGGATGGCCCCTTCGCGCAGCTTCCGGTGAAATGCTGCTATCATCTCGGCCTGCCCGTGGGCAGCGCATGCTAGGTGGTCTGTTGCGGCGAGCGCCCGTACCGCCTCCGCTCCAGAATCTGAATAATAGAGTCGGACAAGATAGCTCGCATCGAAGTAGATCACAGCACCTCGTGTTCGCGGTCTTCGCTGATCGTCTGCGTGGAATCGGTTCCGCCCCGCAGATGCTTTCGTTGGGCGAGAAACGCGCGGGAAAACGTAGGACTGGCGAAGAAAGGCTTGTCGGGCAGAGGCTTCGCCGGAACGATCTTGGCGATTAGGCGACCGCGTTCGGTGACATGCACTTCTCCCACCGCTGCCCGCCTTACCCAACGGCCGGTCGCCTGGTGCAGTTCCCGGATAGTTATCGTCTTCATGTGACTCATTGTGTCACATCAGAATGCCCCGGTCAAGTCGTCCGAGCGCAACTGCGCTCGGTAACCGGGGTCACATATTACTACGTGGTCACCGCAATCAACTCCGCCGGCAGGATCAGTTCTTCTTCTTCCTTCCAATGAAGTTAAGGTGCCAATCCGTAATGACCACGAAAAAAAGTCCGCTTCCGGGAATAGTCGTCCACTCTGCCGCGTAAATCCAGTCGCAACATAAAAACGCGATTGGCTCCGCACTGGGTTCTGAGAAAAGTTCATGTGGGGTGAGCGAAGCTTAGCAGGCTGCTGAAAAACCACTCCTAATCCGCAGCCTCATATGGTAGGAGAAGGCATGCGCGGAGCCGATCAGCAGCAGAGTCATATCTTCAGTTATGTGTCGCCAGAGGAGCGGGTGCGGAAAGATCATCCGCTGCGCGCCATCCGGGCCCTGGTGGACGAAGTGCTCCAGCAGTTGTCGCCGCAGTTTGACGCGATGTACGCCCGGGTCGGGCGTCCGTCGATTCCGCCGGAACAACTGTTGCTGTACTTCGGGCAATTTTTAGCCCCCAGCCCCATGTCTGCGAGCTTGTGGCATCTCAAGTTCCGAGTTGCGTCATCCGCCCAGAACCGGACGTCAATAGGGTTTTCAAGTTTACAGGAACAAATTTCTGGCTCGTCCACCGAGCGGGTTGGTTCTATGGCGCCGGCGGCTTTCCCATCAGATATTGATCGAACCAGGCGATGGTCCGGCGAATGGAGTCAATCTGGTTCTCGCGTTTCACGAAGCCGTGACCTTCATTTGGGTAATAGTGAACGTCCACGACCCGGCCTTCTTTTTTGAGAATGTCTACGACCTGCTGCGCCTCCTCCTTGGGAACGCGCGGGTCGTTGTCGCCCTGGAGCACGAGCAAAGGCGCCTTCTCGCTGCGAATGTAGGTGATCGGCGAATCCTCTTCATAGACCTTGCGGTTTTTTTCGGGATCGCCCAAAAGCGCCTTCAGGTATTCGTTCAAAGAGGGGTCGGAACTCTTCAGCATGGTGAGCCAATTGATGATGCCGTACTCGTCCACTGCCGCTCCCCAGAGGTCGGGCGTCTTGCCGATGGCGATCAGCGTCATGAATCCGCCGTAGGAACCGCCGTAGATGCCGATCTTCTTCGGGTCGACGAAACCCGTAGCTTTCAGGAAATCAACTCCGGCGATTTCATCTTTGAGGTCGCCGCCGCCCAGGTCCTGAAAGTTAGCCTTTTGGAAGTCGAGGCCGTAGCCCGTGGAGCCGCGCGGGTTGGGCGCGATGCAGATGTATCCGCGCGAAGTCAGCGCGGCGACATCGGTGTTCCAGTAGTCCACCATCTGGCCGGTGGGGCCGCCGTGCGGCAGTACGAGCGCGGGATTGCTGCCGTCGCGCTTGAGATTGAATGGTACCCACAGCAGCGCAGTGATAATTTTCCCGTCGAAGCTTTTGTAGTGAACGATTTGCGATGGCGGAAGTGGGGTCGCGCGCAAGCTGGCAATCGCGGTAAAAGTCAGTTGGTCGGCATGGCGGGTACGGAGATTGTAGACCCAAAGGTCGCTGGGCTGGTTGGAGGCCTCGTGGGAAACGATCACGCGGTCGCTCTGCGGCGCGAACTCGCTGGGATTGCCCTGAAACACATTCAGGCCGTGCGGCAGATCTACCTTCTCTGCGTGATTGGTGGAGCGATCGACGATGTATGGGTCGATCACGCCGTCTTCATTGATGACATAGCTGTAGCGTTTGCCGTCAGGGGAAAAAGTTCCGGGGAAGGTTTCCCATTTCAAGTCGGTGACCCAGGTGATTTTCTTGGTGGCGACGTCGAGCAGGGCGACGTTCATATAACCGCCCTGAGCATCGGAACTCAGCAGCAGCGTCTTATCGTCGGGAGAAAGCGATGACCCGAGATAGCGAATCGTGCCCTGATGGGCAGTGAGATTCTCCGCCTTCCCTGTGGCCACATCGATGCGGTAGATGTCCGCGTCGGTGAAGGGAGGATTCACGCGGCCGGCATAAATGGTCTTGTCGTCGCTGCTCCAGGTCACCACGTTCCAGGAGTAACCGGGCTGCTTTTCATGGGTCAGCAGCCGAACTTTGCGCGTGCTCCAGTCGAGCAGAGCAATGTCATATTCGGAGCCCACTTTCGGCTTGTAGGCGAACGCAATGGTGCGGCCGTCGTTGGACCAACGCGGACTCTCCTCGCGAATGTCTGGCGTGTTGGTCAGGTTGATGATTTCGCCACCGTCGCTGGGAACAGCGTACAGATCCCAGAGTTCATCGCCGGCGTGGTCCTGCTGATAGACGATCCATTTGCCGTCAGGCGACCAAGCAGCGCCGTACTGGCGCTCGTCGGACTGGGTCAGTTGAATCGGCCATCCGCCGGAGGCGTTCACTTTCCACAGATTGGAGCGGCCGGCAATGTCACTGGTGAATACGATTTGCGTTCCGTCAGGCGACCAGGCGGCGCCAAAAACACTCTTCGTGAAGTAAAGGTCGTCGATGGGCGCAGGGCGGGCGGCGGAGTTGGAGGCGGAGACCACTGACTTGGGATCGGTGAGCGGACGGTCATCGGGTCCTGTGGAGGCAGTCAAGGGCGTGCACAGGGCGCAGCAAATGACAAACAACGGCGCCAACAATTGGCGGATTCCCATACCAACCTCTTTCCAATAAGGTCATGACCCTGGATGTCGGGCATGCTGCCCGCGCGGTGGAACAACATTGAGAAATGGGTCTGAGCGCTTATTCGAGCCATTGATATACCACGGATTTTCCCGTCAGGAAAGGCCGTCAGCGGTGGAGTAGTTGTCGAATCGCGTCCGGATGGCTCACGAAACGCGGCACTGTCGATGATGCACGCTGCTGCGGCATGTAGTACAGAGTGTGATCAAGGTTCTTCCGAATCGTCGCCGGAATGGCTGCGAAATTATTTGCGGTCAACTTCAAGGTGGGACATCGCGCCGCAGGCTTGGCACCTCCAGCCGTCCCGACCGTAGCACACGATTACAGAGCTGCTCGCACAAGTTGGAGTCGAGCCGTACGGGCGCACGTTTTGGGCGAGCCAAATTCACGACGCCTTCGCGGTGAAGTGATCCAGAAACGCCTTTCTTTACTTCGCCGGGGAGGAACTTGAAGAACCGTAGGGTTGATTGCAGCGAGGACATGGGAATTGCCGTTTTCAAGGTTTGCCCCTGTCAGAATATGATGATTGCTTCTGCCCCATCTGAACCCTATTCACAGGCTAATTCTCAAACACAGACGTTCGGTCATGCGCCAAGACTCTTGGAATAGGACATCAACCGTGAACGCGGTGAGCTCGGTGTTCCAGCGTTCAACACCTTACTGTGCTCTTGGGCGTGGCATTGGGTGCACAACGTGATTAGGTTCAGCTCGGAATCGTCACCCGAGATCGCGCAGCCACTCGGTGACCGTGCCGGGATTGCCAGTCGGGTTGTACCCCCCCTCGCCGTACTAGCCCTTGTCCCGTCACGCCCCCACGCAGATCCGCGAATGTGTGTTAGAGTGCGGTCACTTGCCACTGGAAAGTGCGAAACTCGGCAAGCCTCTGGAAGTCTCGTTCGTTGACTGTGATCACTCTGATGCCCAGTCGCCCCGCGCTCATCGCGATCACTGCGTCATTGGTCAATCGGCCCTGCCCGATCTTTTCGTAGTGATACTTGGCCGCCAAGCGAGCAAGCGCTCTGCCGGCTTGAGTCCAGTCGCTAAGATTCGGGACCAGGATTCGCTTCGCCCTGTCAAAATCTCGCTCTAAGCGTTCCACCACCTGACGATCGCGGTCGGCTGTGCCGGCATAGAGTTCTTCGAGCACCACTGAGCTGAGCCAAAGGGGCGCATCCGCAGCGAGTCGTCGGAGCGCCAAGGCCGCAGCGTCTCCTCGCCGCAGTGCGGTAATGTAAATGGAAGAGTCGAACAGTGCCGGCTGCATCTAACCACCCAGTGTGTCGTATACGTCCTTGATGTGAACGCCGCTTTTGACAAAGCGCTCGGTGGCCTCGAGAGCCAATCGATTGCTCTCGTGTTCGGCAATCGCCAAATCCAATGCACGCTCGATGGCCTCAGTTTCAGTTTTCGCTCGTAAAGCTTTTTGAGCGCGCTTGATTTTCACGGAATCCAACTGAAAGTGCTTGTGCGATCGCCTCCTCGCCGTAGGCATGAGAAGTACCCCCATCCCAATTAAGAGGATACCACCCAATGTACACATATTTCATATTTGTGTACATCCATGGAACATTCGTGTTGTCCGCGGATTCGCGCGCTATTGGAGTACAACCGACGCAATGACTGAGGTCCCGCCTGATGGTCCGCCGCCGTATCGCCCCCCCCCGCCGCGCAAAACCCTACCTCTATTCTGAAGAACAGATTCATCAACTACTGGAAGCCGCTAAGAACGTGCCCGCCACTCACAGCCTGCAGTCGTGGGCGTATCACTGCCTGCTCGGTCTTCTGCCGTCACAGGTCTGCGCATCAGTGAGGCACTCAATCTACGGTCCGCAGACGTCGACTGGGCGGAAGGCGTGCGCACGATCCGGGCTGCCAAGTTCCGAAGATCTCGACTAGTCCCTCTCCACCTTCGAGCGTGAAGGTTCTCTCCGATTATGCCGTTCGCCGGAGTCATCTGTTCGCGAGCCGGGATAGCGGTTACCTCGGCAACGGACGCCGTAGCGCTGCCAAAGCCGGAACCAAGGGGCACTGGCATGGGATGGATCTCTGTCGAAAGTTAAGCGCGACGCTCCTACTCAGGCTAAGGAAGTGATAGATCGAGCGCGTAAATCTCCTGCGTGCTGATGTCGCGGACAAACAAGGGAGTGTCGTCCGGGCCGAGGCCGGTCCAGGACTCGGTGGTGCCAAGATCGTCGGGAAACTGCCGCAGGCTCTTTATGTTGACCGGCTGTTCCAGTTTCGAGTCCCTGATTCGCAGGCGGAAATACCTATTATCGCCGCCTGCGTTCACGTCAAAGTAAACGTAGGCGCTGTCTCGGGACCACGCGAGATACCCGAACGAGAATGGCTTCGTGTTGGTGTGCAACACCCGCCATTCCTGTTTCTTGACATCGTAGAGCATCAATTGATCCTGATGAGGAGAAGTGGTGACCGCAACGATATAGCGGCCATCCGGCGACCAACGCGGGCAGCAGATCATCTGTGAGCCGGGCAACTCAGAAATCTGGCGGGTCTTGAGGTCGAACAGTCCGATGCGTGAACTCTCATCATTTCCCAAGGATGACCGCCCAAAGGCGAGCGTCCTACCGTCTGCCGACCAAGCGGGATCAAGTTCTTGAAGTTCGTCGTCGCTCACGACTTGCAAGCTTCCACCATCTCTTGGAATCAGGAACATCTTCCAGGGCTTGCCGGGCGTTGTTCCCGAGAAGGCGATTTGCTGACCGTGTCGGGAGACCAGTGCGGCAATAATGCCTGGATCGGCGGCTCAGTGAGCTGGAGCCGAGCACTGCCATCCAACCTGCTCCGCCACAAAATGCGCTCGGGATAGCTGACGTAAGTCACCCACTGGCCATCCCGGGAAAAGTCCAAATCGCCGGCCGAAATGCCTCCCAGATAAGGCACAAAATCGCCTGATTTCGAGTCATAGCGCACCAGTTCCGCCCGTCGGCGCGTGCCGATCGCGAACAGCTTCTTGCCGTCCACGCTGGGAAGTGGGCCAGAAAGTTGCAGCGGTCCGACGGTGAGTGGAACCGGCTCATGCGAGCCTTTCCTCCACCAGGCGGAGCGTTCGCGCACAATCCAGATGTTGGTAGCATCCTCTCGAGTGCTTTGAAAAACGTAGTACTTGCCGTCGGGGGTCCAGTGACCGCAGCACTCGCTGGGAGGATTGTTCCAGCCCGGAAATACAGGATGCATGTCGCTCCCGTCAGCGCGAGCTTCCCAGATTGCTGACCTCGAGTTCGCATTGGAGACCGTGAACCGGAACCGGGCACCATCCGGGGAGAAGGTCATATCGCCCGGGAACCCGGGTGTGGCAAGGAGCTTTCGAGGGTTCAAGCCATCATGCTCCGCAAGGTACAGATCGTTGTCTTTTGCGAATAACAGCATCCCATTCGGCGCCCAGATCGCCCAGGACCCATCGACGTCACCAAGCCGGTGCGGCGATCCGGCCGGGAGGGGGATTGACCAATTGGCACGGCCGTTTTCTCGCGCCAGTAGCTCGGACTGATTGGTTGAAATCGCCATCACATGGGGATTGATGATGGGGGCGTCAATCGTGGAAGTTTCTCCTCCTCTGCTGGAGACTTCTGCGATGGCGACACGACCCGGAGGGTATTCAGCGAAGTAAATTCGGTTCCCATCTGTTACCAGCGAGTTCTTAGGAAGCCCGTCGTTGGTGAGTTCCTGCGACGCCACGACTCTCGGCGGCGGAAGTTGCGGCCGCAGCCAAAACCCAAGCAGCGCGGCACCGGCGACTGGAACCGCTATCGCAGTCCATTTCTTCCAGCGTGCCAAGTTCTTCGACTCGGCGTGCGCAGCCGCAACAGGTGGGACCTGCTCAATTCGTGTGGCCGCAGGAGCAGCGTGGCCATCCACTGGAGCAATAAACCGGTAACCGCGGCGGTGCAGGGTTTCAATGAAGCGCGGGTTCTCAGAATCATCTCCCAGCGCCTCGCGCAACTTCTTGACGCTGCTGTTGAGGCTGTGGTCGAAATCCACAAAAGTGTCTGCGGGCCAAAGCTGTCGCTGCAGATCTTCCCGGTTGACCGTCTGTCCCGGGCGCTCCAACAGCATGGTCAGAATTTGGAAGGGTTGATCTTGCAGCTTGATGCGAATGCCGCTCTTGCGCAGCTCCGCTTCCTGAAGATCGACTTCGAAGACTCCAAAGCGAACCACGCGCGACTTTTCAGTGGGCACCCGCATATAGCCATCTCACGTCAAAACTTAACAACCGTGACAGCCGAACGATCACTGCTACCGCGGGAAATTCATCCGTCTCAGAAGGCCTTGAAAGTGTGGATCGGAACGCAGGCTGTCATAGCCGGGATTGGCCTTAATGCGGTACATATGGTCATCGTGCTCCGCGTATCCTTTCTCCAGCCATCCAAGAGCTTGCTCTTTCTCTCCCAGCAAGGCGTAGAGTGCAGCAAGTTTGGTCGGCGCAAATTGGTCTTGGGCCAATCTTGTTTTCAACCTCCCAATTTCCCATCGCCAGACGTTCTTAATACCTCCGGCGTTATAGGCTCGTCCCAGCCCCGCCGCATCTTCGTTTTTTTCTCCTCTAAGGATCAGCGTTTTCTGCCAGGCTAGAACTTCTTGCTCATACATACCATTGCCCTGAAGAATCTCGGTCAGCCAAGCGTGGCATGCCAAATTGTCGGGGAAGATCTCAATGCACTTCCGAATCTGCTGAAGGGCCTCATCGTATTGTCGGGCGTAGTAGTACATCGATGCCAAACTGTGGATTGTGTGCGGGGTAAAGGGGTCCAGTTCGAGAGCCCGCTTGGCTTCTTGGATGGACTCGTCCTGGCGCCCCATAATCGCGAGGTACCAACCGTATTCAGAGTGAGCCGCCCCGAGGTTAGGATTCAACTCGATCGCTCGTTTGAAGGATCTCTCGGCACCTACCCAATCCCAATCATGGTAGAGATCGACGGCTCCCAGGGCGACGTGAGCTTCTGCCAGCGAGCCGTCGATCGCGAGGGCTTTCATCGCAGCTGCCTTCGCCTTCTCCGCTGCCTGTGCATTGCTAAGGTGCCCATAAGCGTTTTGGCTGTTCGCAAAGTACGACAAGGCCATCAGTCCATAAGCCTGAGCGTAGTTCGGATCGATCAGGACCGCCTCTTGTGCATACCTGACTGCCTTCAGAAAGCCGTCCTCGGTGGTTTTGTCGAAGAAGAAAAGCCCCTTCAGGTAAGCGTCGTGGGCCTGCGGGTTTACCGGGCGGGCACTGGCGAAGCGCAACTGAACAGCCGGACTGACGTTGGCCCTCACCTCATCGGCGATAGTGCTGGCGATTTCGCGTTGTAGGCTCAGCACGTCCCGCAGATCGCGCTCGTAGCTCCGTGCCCACAGATGACGCTCCGGCACCGCTGCGATCAATTGGGCTGTAACCCGAACCCTGTCGCCTGCGCGAAGCACGGAGCCCTCGATCACGGCGTCCACGTTCAACTCCCGCGCAATTTGCGCCACGGGTTTCTTCGCTCCCTTGTACTGCATAATCGACGTCCGTGAGATCACACGGAGCGAGCCAATCTGGCCGAGTTCGGCAATAAGCGCCTCAGTCATTCCGTCGGCGAAGTACTCCTGCTGCGGATCGCCAGAAAAGTTTGCCAGAGGCAACACTGCCAGCGATTCGATGTTTGACCTTGCGGTTCGACCGAGCAACTGGTCCCGCCAGCCGCGGATATTAAGGGCGAGGAGCAGCACTACGATCAAGGCGAGAGTACCAACGCTCCATGCCAGTGGGACTGAAAAGCGCTTGGCAGGAGCGGCTGAGGGACCGAGCGCTGCCGTTAAGGCCAGATCAGTTACATCTACATCCGCTGCACGTGACCCATCCACCGGCGCAATAAACCGGTAACCGCGGCGGTGCAAGGTTTCGATAAAGCGCGGGTTGTCAGAATCATCCCCCAGCGCCTCGCGCAACTTCTTGACGCTGCTGTTGAGGCTGTGGTCGAAATCCACGAAGGTGTCTGCAGGCCAGAGTCGTCGTTGCAGTTCTTCCCGCGTGACTGTCTGTCCAGGATGCTCCAAGAGCGTGGTCAGGATCTGAAAGGGTTGTTCCTGCAACTTGATGCGAATGCCGCTCTTGCGTAGTTCTGCTTCCTGGAGGTCCACTTCAAACACTCCGAAGCGGATACCCCGCGACTTCGCAGCGGGCACTTGCATGGAACTGCCTCAGGCCAGGGTTAACATCGCCCAGTAGGTACTGATCTTGTACCCACATGGAACCGCTGTCGGTGATGTCAGTCACACTATCCGCTCGTCGCCCACCGCAGGTTTCCTCATACCCTCGAGTTAGATTTGATTCGCGCCACTGATCACATCTCTCCTTATCTCCCACGGCGTCAACGCGATAGTTGGCGACAACTATTCCTCCTCTGAATCATCTTCCGTGCATTGTTATTTTTTCGGCCCGGAGCGAAGGTGCAGGCGGTTCACGAACTGGGCCTAGCGAATAGCCCGCAGTGACAGGAGGCAGTTATGAAAAAGATCGCAAAGCAAGCATCGTTGCTCGGTTGCTTCTTCGTTGTAGCGCTCATTGTGAGCAGTGCTCAAACGGTCGGTTTGAGAGTGGACATCCCGTTCAACTTCAACGTCGCGGAGAAAGTTCTTCCCGCCGGTCACTACCTGATCCTGGCGCCACAGGGTCAGACCCTCAAGATCCTGGGACCAGGCGGAGCCGCCGCTCTCATTATGACAAATCCGGCCAGCGGCCGTCGGCCCGAGGGGCCTGGAGCGGTAGCGTTCAACTGCTATGGGCGTCGGTGCTTTCTGTCGCAGTTCTGGACGGCCCGCACGCAGACCGGGCAAGAGATCGCCAAATGTCGGCTCGAAAAAGAACTGGCCAACGATAAGGAGCAGTTGGCAGTCATCACTCTGAGGGCAACGCCTTATCAGCAGTGAAAGGATTGCCAAGCCTGCTGAATGTGGATCCGTCTCACTGAGTGCTCCACTCCTGGCATCCTCTGTCAGACGTGGGGCATTCCTTTTTCTAGGTGGAACCAATCCAGCCTGAAGACGGGGATCCGCACGGTAATCTCCAGCCAGCGCTATCGCGAACAGCGTGAAAGCATGAAAGGCATTAGGGGCATAGATCCCAAAGTTCTCGAGCTGAGCAGACGTCCCGGGCATTGGGGATTGCCGGGAATCAGTGAGCGCGCAAAGCAGATTGGCGCGCGCTTACATATTTGGAGCGAAGCGTAAGACTTCCGTAAACGGCTGGTGTCCAATGGCATACAATTCTACTTGACTCATGGTGTCCAATGGAGTACAACAGAGTTGTGCAGACGGTTGTCGAGACGCCTACTTACCTGGCGATTGCCAACAAGCTCTTTAGCGAGGAGGAGCGTGCGGACATCGTGGCACTCGTTGCGGTTGACCCGGAATGCGGAGACCTGATCCGGGGAACGGGCGGATTTCGAAAGCTCCGGGTCGCACGCAAAGGAATGGGGAAAAGGGGTGGGGGCCGGGTTGTGTATATCTGGCGCAACGAGAGATTTCCGGTTTTTCTTATTACCGTTTTTCCGAAGAATGAGAAAGAAAACCTGTCGATGGCAGAGCGCAACGCGCTAAGGAAACGGGCCGATAGTATTTTCGAGACCTACGGGAGGTAGGATGAAAACGCAATTCGAGCAGATGATGGATGGCCTGAACGACGTTGAGGCATTTCTTGCAGGGGAGCAAGAAGGATTCAAGGCACATGTGCCCCAGGAAGTTAACGTGAAAGCGATCCGAGATCGACTTGGCATGACACAAGCCCGGTTCTCTGACACGTTTGGGTTCAGCCTTGATGCTATCAAGCACTGGGAGGGAGGACGGAGGACCCCAGAAGCGCCAGCTCGCACTTTACTCACCGTCATCGACAAGAATCCCGCTGCCGTGCTCACCGCACTGAATCCCGCTGCGTTCGCTGCCGCTATCGCCTCTTCAAAACCCGCCTCTGTCCATCTCAAGGTTGATAGAAAGCGTCAGACTTCTACGGGCGGCACAAAACGGAAGGCTTATTCTGCCGAGCGTGTGAAGAGAATCACGAAGTAAAGGAGAACAGCTCCCATTACCGGGAAGGTGGACGCGGAATCGGTGTACGATCAATCGGTTCTTGAACCCGTGATTTCAACCACGATTGCAATGTCTCTAACGACTTTTCAAGGCCTTAGGCGGCCACCCAGAGTCACGTAAGTCGTTCAAACTACAACATAAACAAGCCCTGTCACGGCAGCATTCTTGCCTGAAAACAAACTTGAATGGCGGCTGACTGTGAATCAGTCGAAAACTACAGTCTTGCTGGGGTTTCGGCCAGTCTTGGGTGCCACTTGGGTGCCACTTGTGTGCCAGATTTAGAGCTCATTCGGCCCGCGATCGTGCCTGTTGCACCATTTCCACTAGCACTTTCCGAGTTTCAGCCGGATTGCTTACCTCCCTCAAGAATGCAATGCGAGCACCGCGCATACCATCCGGAGTTTTCAAGCGAACCTGAAAACCAAGACGATCGACAGTTGTCATCGTTGCTTCCGTTGACTCGATGTGAGCAAACTTCCGGGCGAGCAAGACTAGCGTGTCCTTGTGGTCGGCGTTCATGTGCTGAATGATTTCGGACATTGAGTCTGCGAGAGGGTCGGGTTGGCTGCGGTCATAATCGGATGCGGATACCCAGCCCATCACCCCGAAGCCGCCCACGTAATAAACATCGATGACGTCCATGCGGTAGAACGAAAAGTCTTCAAAATCTACCCATACTTGCTGTTGGCGTGACGCTCCAGGTACAGCTTGCGCACCTCAGCCAACTCGGTGTTCGGTACCAAATCAACATTTCCTACCAGCGTGACCCTCGATGCGCCGAGCGGTTCACCGTCGGTGTCTTCCTGGGTAACCAGCAAGCTGGCGCGGGCGTCGGCCTGCAAGTTCTGCGTATGCATAGCCATGGTGCTGATCAGGAATATGGGACGGCCGTGATCGTCCAACCCGTAGGGCATTACGGAACCAAATGGGAATCCTGGCTGTTTTCGCGACAGCGTAGAGAGACTGCCCAGGCGGCCCAGATAGACTAATGTGCGCGCACGCTCAGCGAAGGTGGGTTCGGGGATCGGAGGCTGATCACTCGCAGGTCCCGGCCCCGCATGTTTTCTGACGGATGAGATTGTCATTCGTGGTCTGCTCTCCTATGTTTCTTCGTCAGGCGGTCCTGCCGCTCCTGCCAGATCCTGCGGCTTGATCTTTTCAACGTTGAATTTTGCCGCGCGCTCCCGCATCGTCTTAAGCACCTCTTAATAAAGGAATCTCGCTTCATGTGGGACTGAATCGAGTTGACCCTGTCCACTATGTGGGCTGGAAAGGAGAACTGGTGGCGTGCGAGAACGACGCTCGGGACATGGAGGCAATTGCTCGCAGCCAGGGATTTGTCGCCCAGTCTCTGCTGACTAGATCTTCCACGTCCACTTCGCTGCTGGGCATAATCGAAAAGGCCGCCGAAGAACTGGTCGAAGGGGACATTTTCTTGCTCACCTATTCAGGCCACGGCGGCCAAATCAATGATGTCGACAACCAAGAACCTGACGGCTTGGATGAAACCTGGGTCCTGTATGACCGCGAATTGGTCGATGACGAACTGTACGCCATATGGTCGCTTTTCCGGCCCAGGGTCCGTATCTGCGTATTGTCAGACAGTTGCCACAGCGGGATCACGACGAAGGAGATGTTCCTGAATCCTGGCCCGTACCTGCCGCGTCTGGAGGCTAGAGTGCGCGCAAGCGCAGGGGAAAATCTCAGGCCCAAGTTTCTGCCCCCTGAGGTGCAGGCCAAGATCTACAAGGAGCGAGGTGGGGCATTGTATGACACCATTCGCAAAAAGACTCCCAGGAGGGAGAGCGTCACACTCGAGTGCAGCGCGATCCTGATCTCGGCCTGTCAGGACAACCAGGTTGCGATGGACGGAAGAAAAAGTGGTGTGTTCACTGAGGCGTTACTGAGAGTCTGGGACAAGGGCCGGTTCGCAGGCGGTTACCATCATTTCCGCAATGCGTTTGCGGGGGCGATGCCACCCACTCAGAGCCCGAAGTACGCGATCGTTGGCCATCGCGAGCGGGATTTCGAACACCAAAAACCGTTCTCGATTGTTGTGCCGCGTGCCGCCGTCGCGGCATGAACGTACCCCGTGGATTTCTTCGGGGGCTTGACCGCCCCCGGAGGTTCTCATCGCTGGCAGGAGGCGAACGGGGCGGTTCGTCAGCGTCCAGCGCAAAGATCAAGAACGCAACACATGCCATAGTGATCCTGGTCACTGCAGTCCTTCCAGGTCGTGATGAGATAAATGTGATTGCCCAAAACAACACGTAACGTTAAGGAAAAAATATGAATGTTCTTGTTGGTAGTCTCTGGGCGGAAGAAGAGGGCCAGGACATCGCCGAGTACGCGGTGATGTTGGCGGTGATCCTGGTGATTGTCGTGGGTACTCTGAGATTGGTCGGCTCAAATGCGAATACTGTTTTCTCTAATGTCGCAAGTACTTTGCAGTAGAGTGGTGGAACAGGAACCGAGTTTAGTCGGTTGCAGATAATTATCGGAGGCATTGGAACCGGGCACTAGACCAGTCTGGGAGGCGAATTTTAGCGCAAGGAGCGGGTATGGGAGCATGGGCGAAATCGCTATTCCGAGAGGCAACTTCACGGATCAGCGCAGATCGCCTGGACGCGCTCCTGGCGCACTATCCGAGACGTGACTTTCAGGTTCGATTGTCAGACGGTACGGTATGGGGAGCGGAACAGCAGCCGCGTTTCACATTGGTCCTGAAGCGTCCGGGAACTCTGCGCGCGTTGTTTTCCTTACCCAGCGAACTCACGTTGGGGGAAGGCTACATTTACGACGATTTTGACATTCAGGGTGATATCGAAGCTGCTTTTGACCTCGCTGATTACCTCCTTACTCATGAACGCGGCCCAGGGGAGAGTGTTGATCTCAGCGCACGCCTGGGGAAACTGCCCGAGAACGACCGCCAGCGAGGAGACCTACGTCTCGTTGAGTTCGGTGGGAAGGTCCATACCAGGGATCGTGACCGGCAGGTGATTAGCTATCACTACGATATGCCGGCCGAATTCTATGCCCTGTGGCTGGATGAGCGCATGGTGTACTCCTGCGCCTACTTCAGCAAGCCGGACGAGAGTCTGGATTCTGCACAGGAACGCAAGCTGGATTACATCTGCAGGAAGCTGCGGCTGCGCCCGGGAGAGCGACTTCTGGATATCGGCTGCGGTTTTGCTGGATTGATCATGCACGCTGTCGCTCGCTATGGTGTGCACGCCGTGGGGATCACACTGAGTGTGCGACAGGCGGAGGTAGCACGACAACGCTTGCGCGAAGCAGGGCTGAATGATAGATGCCGCGTGGAAATTTGTGACTACCGCGACATCGATGATGAACTGCAGTATGACAAGATCGTCAGCATCGGTATGTTTGAGCACGTCGGGGAAGCTCATCTCCCAGAGTACTTCAGTCGGGCCTGGGATTTGCTGCGGCCTGAGGGTGTGTTCCTGAACCACGGGATTTCCTATTCTGCCACCTATCGCAGACGAGGGCCGTCTTTCTCGGACCGTTACGTTTTTCCCGACGGAGACCTGGTACCGATCAGCACAAGCCTTCGAGCCGCCGAGTTGAGCGGTTTTGAGTTGAGAGATCTTGAGAGTTTACGAGAGCACTATGCTTTGACGCTCCATCACTGGGTCCAGCGGCTGGAAGCTCATCAAGCGGAAGCGCGTCGCATCACCGACGACATCACGTACCGCATATGGCGACTCTACATGGCCGGCTCGGCCCATGGATTTCGCACTGGGCGACTGAACATATATCAAGTCTTGCTCTCGAAGCCACTCCACGGACATAGTGGGTTGCCTCTGACGCGGGCAGACTGGTATCAGGCCTAGTTTAAGGCCCTTGAGGATGAGGGTAGGAACCCGATTGCGCCGTGATAGTGGAGGTTCAGATAGGTAGTTTACGGGAAGTGATAGAACCGTCTTTGACAAATGATCCTGTCACGCGCGTGTACGCCGCGATTACGAGGTAGCGCGAAGACAAGAGAGGAGGAAACACATGAATCACCGTGCATTTCTCGGTCGTTCTGTGATCTCAGCGGTGGTCTCAATCCTCAGTGTGGTAGTCCTCTCGTCGGGATTTATTGCAGCACAGGCGACGGTATCAGCCGGACCTATTCCGTTATACGAAGTAAAAACGATCTATATTGCTCCGTCATCAGACGATTTCGTGCGGCTTCTCAAATCCCGTCTGGAACAATGGGGCACTGTAAGAGTCACCGCGCAAGTGGAAGAAGCCGATGCGATTTTGAGCTGTGAGACGCAAAGCAGAATCGTATTCGCGAAAGTAGTTGTAAAGGTGTTCGATGGGCAGGTTCGCCTCGTGGACCGGCACTCTCAGAAACTGATCTGGAGCACAAAGAAGTCGACAAGTTGGGACAACAGGCTGGCTGACGATATTATTGACCAGCTCAAGAGGGATCGCGAGAGGTCCCTCAGTGATTACTGAGCTAAAGTCTTGCGGGTTTGAAGGTTTTGTTTTGCAGCTCGCGGCAGAGACTTGGGAAAGCCGTACCAGATGGGCGCTATCTCCCCAATGAAGATCCGAGCCGTGGCGGGACCGATGTGTCTGGTCTTGACCCAACCCCCGAAAACTGAGCCATCTACAATGTGAGTTCTCCCAAACCCAGGAGAGGAGAACCGCGATGAAGGGCACGCGACACAGTGAAGAGCAGATCATCGCCATTCTGAAGCAAGGCGAAGCAGGAGTGGCGACGGCGGAGCTATGCCGGCAGCACGGGATCAGCGAGCAGACTTGCTATCGCTGGAAGGCGAAGTACGGCGGCATGGATAGCAGCGAGGCGAAACGGCTGAAACAACTGGAAGACGAGAACCGCAAGCTGAAGCATGTAGTGGCGGATCTGACGCTGGATAACCGGGCGTTGAAGGACGTGCTCTCAAAAAACTGGTAGCGCCTGCGGGACTTCGGGCAGCCGTGAGCTATGTGGAAGTGGAGTACGAGATGAGCGAACGGCACGCCTGCAGGCTGCTGGGATTGGGACGGTCGACGCATCGCTATCGAGCGCACAGGGAGGAGCGGGATGCAGGGCTGCGAGCGCGTCTGAAGGAACTGGCTGCCAAGCGCATGCGGTTCGGATATCGCAGACTGACGGCAATGTTGGTGCGGGAAGGGATCACGGCCAACCACAAGCGGGTGTACCGGCTGTATCGCGAGGAAGGATTGGCGATGAGGATTCGGCAGCGGCGGCGGATTCGCTGGACGGGTGCGGTGAGGAGCGCGGCTGCGACCAGGGCGAACCAACGTTGGTCGATCGATTTCGTCAGTGATTGTGTAAGCACGGGAAGAGTGATTCGCATGTTGACTGTGGTAGATGATTGCACGCGGGAGTGCCCGGCGATTGAAGTCGATAGTTCGCTGGGTGGACTGCGTGTGCGGCGGGTGCTGGATCGCATCGCGAGCGAACGCGGGGTACCGGAAGCGATTGTGCTAGACAACGGGCCGGAGTTTCGCGGGCGAGCGCTGGCGGCGTGGAGCGAAGAACGCGGCGTGCGGCTGGAATTCATTCAACCAGGCAAACCGGCACAGAATGCTTTTGCCGAGAGCTTCAACGGGCGATTGCGCGACGAATGCCTGAATGCGAACTGGTTCACGAGCTTGAGCGATGCACGGAGAAAAATCGAAGATTGGCGGCAAGATTACAACCAGCAACGTCCACACAGTTCGTTGAACTATCTGCCGCCGGCGGAGTTTGCCAGAACACTAGTGGAGATGCGGGCATGAGTGGAAAGTTTACAAAGAGAGGGAGCGAAGCAGGGGCTCAAACGCCGCCCCTGCTCCGCGCCTCATCCCCGCTGAAACCGAAAAATCAACCGAGGACTAACATTGAGACTGGTACTGCGAACGGGGGCACTTCAGTCTCTTGCAGCCGCGCAGAGAGCTCGGAACCACCTTTGCTCTGCGCCATCAATTTCGTGATTCCACCGTAGCGCTGCTTCAATTCCTGGCACATCTCGAGGAGTTTGGCAGCAGTGGAGAAGTCGTAGCGCACATAATGTGCCTCATCGAGCAGACGAACCAATTCATCCCGGCCTGCGTCAAGCACTTTATCGGGATTCCGCAGACCAGCAGACAGCAGCCGGGCGTACGCCCGCTCGGCAATCTCCGATTAGTTTGCCAAAGAGCAGGCAGCAAGAAACCACTTGAACAGCTCTTGCTCCTTCCGCGAAGACAAATTGATCCCCAACTTCTTTGCTACTGCTGTCGGCATGTGCTGCTCCACCGGACTTCAAAGTGTAGCCAGGAACTCCTTCCACGGAGTCGCGACAAGGGTTTCCGTCATGGAATGCCCAAATGCACGAATGATCATCGCTGCTTTCTCGATCTGTTTTGGGTCTTCTGCTTCAACGAAGTCGACGACATCGAAGCGTCCTAAGGTTGCGAAGCTGCCCTTCCAAGTGACGTCTGAACACTGCTTCTTGATCTTCGCCGACACCTCGGCGGCCAGTACCTTGAATTTTTTCGGATCGTCGAATGCCTCAGGGGAAAAGCGACTCAGAATGATATAGGTGGTCACAGAACGCCTCCTTCCCTCGATAGCTGATAGAGCGCAGCTCCTCGGGATGCTCTGTTGTATATGAAAATCCTACTCTCCCGGGGCAGGGTTGTAGACTAAATGAGCAGCCTGTCTCCTCGTTCTGATCCGGGAGCAGCCATGTGTGCGGACAGAACCTCCTCGTTGAAAACGTGGGCGTGAACAGCGCCGTGAAAATAACGCATGAGCTCTGTTGAAGGCAGAAAACGAAGGGTCAAGCAATGAACTTTGATATCTTGTGCTCACCTGTGCAGTTTCTGGAGCAAACCGCGGTCTGTGCCAACGAAGCCTGGCTGCGAGAGTATGAAGCATGGTTCCAACGGGAAGGGCAGGAAATCTCAGACGCGGTGGACCGCGCCGGCACACCGTGGTTACGCATGTTTGATCGGTTGGGCACGCGGGTGGATGAAGTCCTTTATCCACCTGAATACTGGCGCATGGTGAAACACGGATACAGGGCCGGGGTGGTTTGGCGAGCCTTTGAGCAAGATTCGCTGGTCCCCTCCTACCTTCTTCTCTATGCCACTGGCTTCTATGATCCCGGCTTGGCCTGCCCGTATACGGTCTCTCTCTCCACGGCTTCTCCGCTCTTCAAATATGGAGACGCAAAAATGAAAGCGCGGTTTTTGCCCAAGATGTTGCAGCGCGATGACGCTGTCTGGCAGGGAGCAACCTGGATGACGGAGATCAAGGGGGGGTCGGACCTGGGTGCGGCGGTAGAGACTGCAGCGCAACGGGATGGAAATAAGTGGCGGCTAACCGGGGACAAGTACTTCGCGAGTAACGCCGGTGCTGAATTGGCGGTCGTTGCGGGTCGACGCGAAGGCGCACCTCAGAATGTGCGTGGATTGAGTTTGTACTTGGTGCCGCGTCGCGCTGAAAACGGACAACTGAACTATCAAATACGCCGCCTCAAGGACAAGATCGCTACGCGGTCGGTGCCTACTGGTGAAATCGAACTTCGTGACAGCGAGGGCTGGCTGCTGGGACAAGAGGAACAAGGCATCTATCTGATTCTCGAAGCGCTAAATCTCTCCCGCGTGGCCAACAGCGTGGGTAGCGTGGCACTCGCGCAAAGGGCCATTGCCGATGCCTATTCTTTCGCCGAGCGGCGCACCGCCTTCGGCAAACCGATCGTCGAACATCCTTTGCTTCGGCGGCAGTTCGAGGATCGGCTACAGGGTCTACGCGCGGCTTCGGCGTTGGCTTGGGAAGCGGTGCGCCTGCTCGACAAGGTATGGCAAGAAAAGCCTCCGTATTCGGAGCGCTACCATCTTTTCCGCCTGGTCGCACACCTGGCGAAGTACTGGACGGCGGAATTCGCTCTGCAGACAGCCAAATGGGCAATGGAAGTTTACGGCGGGGTAGGAACCCTGCAGGAGTATCGCGTGGAGCGCTGGCTGCGGGAGGCTATGATCCTTGCGATCTGGGAAGGGACATCGCATCGGCAAATGTTGGACGGACTGGAGGTCATGCAACGCAAAAGGGCACACCGAATGTTGTTCCAGCATCTTGCAAGCAAAGCACCGAACGCCCAGCTGAGCGAGATGGAGGCACGGCTGGAACGACAACTCACTCTGCCGGAGGCTGAGAAGGAAGGGACTCTGGAGAGGCTTTTCAGTGATCTGGCGTCGCTTACTGCCGATGTCCTATTGAGCGACCGGGTTGACAGAGTTTGATTTGCTTTCAGAGTCACGGCATTCAGTCCTGTTCGTTGAGCGTATGGTTAATGAGTTTCCTCACGGTACCACAATCTAGCACTCGGGGCAGTCCGGTTTAGGCCCGTCAATCAGACGCTCGATGAGCACTTTCATGCGCTGATAGTGTGATCCCTCCCAGTAGACCCTGCCACATTCTGGGCAAAGTTGGACCGATCGTACTGATGCCTCATCTGCGGAAGGCGGCCTTTGACCACCTCATTCGCAACCGGCCGGAGCGGTGCGTTGCAGTGATAGACCGATAGTGATGGGGGTCACAGAAAACGCCTTGGTTGCGGAGGAGAATGGACCCCAAAGAAGAAGGTGCACCATGTTACTCATCCTTGGGCTCCTGCTCTTCCTCGTCATCGCTTCTGTGATTCTGCTCTTACCAGCCCTTTGGGAACGCGAGATCTATCACCAATTTTCTGGCAGCCGGGCACTGACATGCCCCGAGAATCACCGCCAGGTGGCCGTTCGGATCGATGCGGTGCACGCCGCAGTGACAGGAATCCACGGGCGTCCCAACCTGCGGTTGGCAGACTGCTCTCGCTGGCCCGAGCGTGCCAAGTGTGATCAGGCGTGCCTTCCCCAGGCGCTTCGAGCAGAAACTTACACACTCGGCGAAGTTAACCTAGGAACGAAAAGAATCTACCACCTGCCTGTTCTGCTTGCCGCGTTTGCGGCATGGTATTTGGGAGCGGTCTGGCACTCACACTACTTGTTCCGTGGCCGCTGGATGGAGGCCCTAGGTCTCACTCCCGGACAAGTGAAACAACTCGTGTCGTGGTATTCGCCGCACCTGCTCAGCATGGCAGTTTGTCTTTTGTTTGCTTACGGGGTGGCTTGGCTGCTTGCCGTACGCAATCGAAAGGGTGTGAGTCAGGGAATTTTGATGTCTCTACTGCTGTGGGGTGCTGTAATCCTGGCGACCTGGTCTGGGATCGGAGCACTATCGCATGATTTGGTGATGATTGAGGCAAGCTACACGGCTCTGGCTGCACTCCTCGTCGGAGCGATCATCGGTGGCCTTACCGGCAAGCTGGTGCTGCCCCTCCCGATGACGCATGGCACTAGCAGTTAATTGCGACACAGCTCTTTTCGAGATGGCAGAAGCCGAGTCGGAGATTGCAGAGGGTCGAGCCTTCAGGCGGAGAATTAAGACATAGGAATATCAAGAAGCCTGTTGAACAGAGAGGCGCACCATGCTCTTCCGAGAAGAAGACGAAGATCTTGAAGTCCTGCCGTTTGGGGATCGAGCCGACGCCGGGCTTATGCTTGCGGGAAAATTAGCAGCATACTCGGGTCGCCATGACGCAATTGTCTTGGGTCTTCCGCGGGGTGGCGTGCCTGTGGCAGCCGCGGTCGCAAGCGCGCTCAAGCTCCCCCTTGACGTCTTTGTGGTGACCAAAATTGGTACGCCGCGGGAACAAGAAGTGGCCATGGGCGCGATGGCCGAAGGTGGCGTGCGGATTCTCGATCTCTCGCTCATAAACCTCCTGGGGATGTCGGAACAGGAAATCCAAGCGATAGCAGTGTCCGCATGGAGAGAACTCGAATCCCACATAAGCTCATATCGCGGCGGTCGTCCGCTACTCGACCTGAAGGGAAAAACTGTAATTCTCGTCGACGACGGCATCGCGACCGGATGCAGTATTCTGGCCGCGATTGCGGCGACCCGGCGCAAGGGGGCCGCGCGAGTTGTGGTTGCGGTTCCGGTGGTTCCAGCTGCCGGCTGCAGCGCGATCCAGATGGAAGCCGACGAATTCGTGAGCGTCGAACAACCGGAAATGTTCCTGTCGGTCTCGCAGTGGTATAGCGATTTCGCGCAAGTCAGCGACGACGAAGTGCAAAGATTGCTGCAAAGTGCCGAGACCTTCATGGCGCGTGCTGCTTAAGCGAATCGAGGCATTGCATTCGAGAGGAGGCAGAAATGAAGAGACATTTCTCGAACCGCGGTGAGGCAATATCCGAGGTGACTGCAGCCCGCGTTCTAGCAAGCCGAAAAGCTTCGGCGAAGACGCCATTCATCCTAGGGGAGCGTCGCGCTAACCTTCCGCATTGGTTCTTGCACGGCGTGGAGGTTGGGAATCACCCTAGGAAAAAGTAAACGGGACGAAATGAGGATGACACGATCATGTTCTGAGCCCTTTCGAAGGGAGGCGCGTTATGCCATCAACGATGAAGAAGCTGTCCAATATTAAGAAGCCTGCAAGAATGAAAAAGAATCGAGCGCGGCACACCGCTCGAACGGAAACCAGGATCAGCGCCGCAAGTGCTATCCGCCGGATGGGCGACGAATGGGCGCGGCATTGGAATGCGGGGGACTTCGATGGAGTGGCTGCCGTCTACGCCGAAGATGCAGTTTACCTTCCACCCCATCACGAGGCAGTTCACGGGCGCGAGGCCATTCGAAAATACCTGAAAGTCCCAATCAGCCATGGCGTGTCCGACTTGGTCTTTGACGTCACCTATATCAAACAACACGGGCCCATCGCCTGGGACGTAGGTACGTACCGCATGACTATGCCCCAGAATGAAGAAAGCAAACGGGAGGACCACGGGAAGTATCTCACCGTGTGGAGGCGGATAGGGGAGAGATGGCTGATTGCAGCGGATGCCTGGTCGAGTGACTTGCCGGCTTCCGCTTGATGCGGTGGCTTGTCGGGTCAATGCCGCTTCTCCACCCGCCCTCCTTGAGATGGGAGAACATGATCTTGCGAGTCTGAGGGGAAAAATTATGGAGTTGACATTGAACACTGAAGAACAGGAGCTCCTGCTAAGCATCCTTGACCGACGTCATCGAGAGTTGGTGAACGAAATTGCGCACACCGATCATCGCGAATTCAAACAGGAATTGCGCAAGGACGAGAGGCTACTGGATTCGCTGTTGAGCCGCTTGCGTGGAGCAGCAGTTCAAGACCTTCATGTCTGACAGGCCGTCTGGTCTTGCTCGGGCGATTGGTGGCTGAAATGCGGAGCTTTGAAGAAATCAACCACACGGCCGATCGAGCTTTCCGAGTAACTGGCCGCGACATGGTGGCGTTGCTTGAGAATGCCGCGCGTGCCATACAAGCCTTGGACGGACTCGCGGCGCCTACGGAAGCGTCGGCCACGCGAGAGATCGAAGTGGAAGGGGTTGACCGGGAGACTCTGCTCGCGAACTGGCTGAATGAAATCCTGTTTCTGGAGCAGGCACATCGGCTGGTCTATACGGGTTTTCAAATCTACAAGCTAGGAACCGTGCCGGATATCCATTCGCGCACTTGGTGCCCTCGTATGCCACCGCCATCGGCGTCTCGGGGGACACCCCTGCGGCATTGGCTGACCTGCTGGGCATCATCGTGAATGGGGGGATGCGTTATCCACAGACCGCCATCGATCAGTTGCGCTTTGCTGGGAACACGCCGATGGAGACCGTGCTCAGGCGGCAACCGGGGACGGGTCAACGAGTGTTGTCGGCCGAGGCTGCTGCCCTCGTGCGCCGGGAATTGATCCAAGTGGTGACCAATGGCACAGCACGCCGCGCCTGCTGTGGTTTCATGAGGAGTGATGGCGCCATCGTGCCGCTGGGAGGCAAGACCGGCACTGGCGACAACCGAATTAAGACTTTCACTTCCGGCGGGCGCTTGGTCGGCTCGCGAGTGGCGAATCGGACGGCCGTTTTTGCCTTCGTCATCGGCGATCGCTTCTTCGGCGCTGTGATCGTATTTGTTCCGGGAGACACCGCAAAAAATTACGAATTCACCAGTTCGCTCCCGGTGCAGATTTTCAAGGATTTGGAACCGATGTTGAGGCCGTTGTTGGAACGCTGAAGGTCGACTGGACGGAATAAAGGGCTCGACTTCCCTATGTGGCTGCAGTCACTGCTCGGTACTGCGAAACGAAATAGCCTGTGGAGAGGGAGGTCGTTAAGGATCGGCCTTTTTGGAGACCGAGATGTCAAGCATTGCTCTCCATCGGAGGTCAGGAAGACTTCCTCTACCGTCTGCAGCAGAGCCCGCCACCCTACCCACACTGTTTGGCGCAGGCTACGGACTGTACCGGATTCGGAGAAGTTCGTTTCTTTTTTCGTTCGTGGGACATACTCTGGCGATCGCAGTCTTCTTGGTTTCGGCCAGGTTTGTGGCGGCTCACCGCCACGAAATTCGTGGGCAGGTCATTGGCATCGTCACGGATGTCAGCCCGTACATCTTGCCTCCGTCAGCTTCCAGAGCCGGAGGTGGAGGCGGAGGGGGCGACCGCGACAAGCTGCAAGCCTCCAAAGGAATCTTGCCGCGCTTCTCCCGCGAGCAACTGGCTCCTCCGGCGATAGTGATCCGCAACGAGAATCCCAAGTTGCCGGTCGAGCCAACCGTGGTAGTCCCGCCCGAGATCCACCTGCCAATGCCGCGGACGGGGCCGCTCGGGGATCCTCTTTCTTCGATTCTGGGTCCGCCTTCGAATGGCACTGGATCAGGCGGCGGAATTGGTTCTGGCAGTGGCGGCGGAGTTGGCTCTGGGCACGGGCCAGGCGTTGGTCCGGGGTGGGGAGGTGGAATTGGCGGCGGAGTGTACCGTGTCGGCGGCGGGGTTACACAACCCCACCTAGTCTACGGCCCGGAACCAGAATTTTCCGAGGAAGCGCGTAAGGCTAAGTATCAAGGCACGGTTGTCTTGCAGGTGGTGGTGGGAACCGACGGAAGGACGCATGACATTCGCGTAGCCCAATCCTTAGGCATGGGTCTGGATGAGAAGGCCATCGAAGCAATTCGAGAGTGGAAGTTTGAACCCAGCCGCAAGGATGGAGTTCCAGTCGCTGTTCTGGTCGATATTGAAGTCAATTTCCATCTCTACTAGTGTGGGCTCGTGTCCTTCACGAAGTTTCACACGTCAGTGCCAGTCTGCGCTTTGCTTGGCGTAATAAAGACCGAATACCTTGCAAAAAAGCTTCTCTGGGTTTGCTTTTTCTGAAGCGTCCGCCTGCCATCACCTGGGACGCTTCCCCTTTTCTGAGGGAAGAATCAACTGTACCAGACTGATCCGTGGCTTAGTTGCTGCTTTGCTTTTTCGACAAGCACTTTGAGTTCTTTACAGATCGCAACGGCTCGGAATTCCCGCTGATTATGCTCCGCTCTCTCTGCCAGCGAATGATCCTTGTGACTGCGATAGCGGCGCTCATCCTGCTCGATCAGCTCAATCTCTCGGCGGAGTTTCTCTGTTCGGGCCGCGACTGAACTCTTTAGAGTTCCCGCATGAACGACTGTACTCAAGCAGAAGGGATCGAGGGAAACGACTCTTGATTCTTTTATTTCGGATTCATCGAAATATCCCAGGTCGGAGATTTCCTTTGGCACATAGAAGCTGTGCATCTTTTCCTCTTCGACCCAGAAGTCTCGGCCATCACATTTCGGATTCGGACACCTCACGAGGGTGGTGATTGTCCCGTAGCCTTTCCTGCCATCATCAACGCGTTTCGCGTTCTCCTCAAGCACAATCCAAAAGCAACAGCCAGGACAAAGCGCGCACCATACTGCTGGTCCCTTTGTCATAGTTCACACACCATCCGACACAGACAAATCTAGCTTTAGGATAGAGATATGTCTGTGATCGCAAGCAGGAAGCGTGTCAAGTCCCAATATCCAATGAAAGAGGAGGGCCCACCTCGCGGTGAATGGCTTGCGGATCCTCCTCGTTAGACGCTCAAACAGAGCGTAGATGAGCACCATCAATGCGAGGCTTTTGCGTTCTAAGGGCGGCAACACGGGATTGACCGCCCCCGTCACAAACAACTTCGCCTTCTGCTGGCGATTCGCTTTACCTGCCGCGATGCAGGTCGCATAGCTGCAAAAGACACCGACTCGCAAGGTGGAAGCCGGTTTAGGAGCGCGTCAGCTTGGTCTGAAGATGGTCGCCGAATTGACCAGAAATGCCCAGGAGTCGTCTTTTTGTAGGAGATCGTCGAGGTATTGGCGCCAGTCAGGGCTGAGTTCAGGAGAAAAGCCAATCCGTTCTGGCAGTGGTTTGTTGATATCCGCAGTCGCAACCGCGAGACGTTTGATCCTTTCTCTGATCGCATGCATCACCGGATCAGCGAGAATGAAGCCGCGTCGAACGATGTTGACATCTACTCTCCTTCCGCAAACGCCAATCCACAGCTCGGCAATATCCGGTGCCAAGTCTTCCGCGCCACGTGGTAGCCGTTGTACATAGTTGATCTTGAGCTTGCACATGCTCGCACCGCACATTGCAGGCAAACAGCCCCTGGCCCCAAATGCGCTCCGGTCTCAATCCGCTCTGCCCGTTACTTTTCAACTAGGCAGTACTCGCCGAGTTTCTTGTCCTTGTCGGGCACGGCAGCGTCTGCCGTAGTCGCGGACTGTGGATAGACCTCAACGTCCCTGCACTCGTACATTCCGAAATTCTTCGGAAGTTCCACCATTATATAGTTGCCGTTTTGCAGACTCGTGCAGCCCGGCGCGCCCTGGTTGCACTGAAGCTGGTAAATCTTGCTGGCTTTCTGAACGTCCATAATCACGACACCGTTATTTAGTTCGCTCCCCCTTACTGTGATGTTGGATTTTTCCTGGGCAGAAACGTGCCTTGTGCACAACACGCAGAAGAGGGTGAGCAAAGAGAAGAGAACTGTTACTTTCTTCATGATGCACCCCTTTTAGTCAAGCCAAATGGGCTCCGCCGGCTTTCCATTCCTCTTGTCTCAATGCTTGCGCATTCCCAGATTTGTGTCTGTGACACGAAGCACAGAGTGCGCCCAGCACGATGGATGTGGTTAGCGTCCGCTGGATTTAGCGAAAAATCGTCCGACGAGTCCAAGAAGTCCTCATGCAGCCTGGTTCCCGTCTGCGTGAAACCGTGCGTGCCTAGCGGTGGGCGCGACCGGTGGTCAATCGTTGCTTGTTTCTGCAACTCGAGTAACGCCGCAGGCTGCGCAGTGATCCGGGTCACTGCATTTTTGGCTCAAAAGTAGTTGGGTAGATGACAGAAGGTTCATGTCGGCGCCGTGGGAGGTTTGCTATGAAATCACTGGTACGTTGGCAGCCATTTCAGGAATTTAACGCACTCCAGAGGCATATGAATCGAATGTTCGATAACTTCTTCGGCAGAACAACATCACTGATGCCATTTGAAGAGAATCTGAACGCTTTGGAATTTGGTCCCCCTGTAGACATCTATGAGGATGACCAGAAACTAACCTTCAAAGTGGAAGTCCCAGGAATTGATGAGAAAGATATCAAAGTCGAAGTCGAGAACAACGTATTGACCGTACATGGGGAACGAAAACTCGAGAAGGACATCAAGGAGCAGAACTTCCGCCGCATGGAACGTCACTACGGCGCGTTCTCGCGCTCCTTCACGCTCCCGAGTACTGTGGACCCGGAAAAGATCGAGGCGGACTACGCGCACGGCGTGCTGGCAATTCAGATGCCCAAGCGCGCTGGAGCCAGGCCAAAGCAAATCAAGGTGAATGTGCCTAAGACCCTGAAGGCCGCGTAATCAGAGTGCGGAGAAGGGGTGCACCATGTTTCAAACCTTGGACGAACAAATCGAGACGACAGAAGGCGGACATCCCAGCACTACAGCCCGCCTGGCCCGTTTCGCAGGCATAGCTGCGATCTTAATAGTCTTGTTTGCAGCACTGTACTATGCGATCGTGTCCTTCGAATGACTCCCGTCCTAGGAGTCGCGAAGAGGAGGAGGGTACAGGAGAATTCTTGTGGGGGGCTTTATGCGAACCACCAAAGACAAACTCCAGATTTTGAGGAATGAATTACAGTTCTTGGACGGAGGTGGTTACCGCTCCCCAATTCTATGGAGGTCGCCTCGAATCTTCGAAGACTCGCCAATGTGTCCCAAGGATCCATGGTCTGCCTGCCCCCACGAGGACTGTGTGCTGTTGGAGTTTGTCACGAGGCAGGGCCTTCAGGAGGCGGTCCCATGCCGCCACATTCCATTAAATGAAAGCGGCGAGACCTTAGCCACTCTATACAACACCGGCACGAATGAGGAGATTCAACAAGTACTTCGGGAATGGCTTCTGAATCGCATCGCGGAACTCGAACACGTAGCCGATGCGGAAGGGCCCTGGTTGGAGAAAAAGGCATAGGGACCAGAGACAGATCGGAGTACAAGTGTCCCAAATGCGGAAGGACGTTTTTACTGGCCGCTGGGTGATCATGGCCGAGACCACAGCGGTCCGGCCTTCGGATTTTCACTTTACAAAGTTCGCAAAGGAGACGACATTCTGTCCATTCTGCGAAACCAACGAAGCCTCCACGCCACCTGAGGTCTTCGCCATTCGCAAGCCAGGTTCATCCGCGAACGGTCCCGGATGGTCGGTTCGCGCTGTGCCCAATGTTGCTCCACGATTGCGGATCGAGGGCGAATTGGGAAGGCGCGCTGAAGGTTTCCACGATGCAATGAATGGAGTCGGAGCACACGAAATCATTGTAGAGACACCCCGCCACGACCGCAGCCTCCACGAACTTGAATCCCACGAGATCGCTGACGTCATCCGAGCCTACGTAGCACGCTTAGTCGACCTGGAAGGCGACAAGCGAATCCGGTACGTCCTGATTTTCAAGAATCATGGCGAGCAGGCTGGTGCCCACACCATCAGCCACTCCATCTCGCAGTTGATGGGCCTAGCGGTAACCCCGCGTAGTGTGAAGACAAAACTCATGGTGGCCCGCGACTACTTTGCCGCCAAGGAACGGTGCCTTTATTGTGATGTACTCCAGCAGGAGTTGGCGGAACGAAAGCGACTAATAGCAGAGAACGAAGATTTTCTCTCATTTGCACCTTTTGCCTCACGCTTCCCGTTCGAAATGGCGATATTCCCCAAGTCCCACAACAGTGCGTTCAGCCGCATCAGCGCGGCGCAAATCGAGAGTCTAGCGAAGGTCTTGCGTGAGACTTTACAGAAGCTGGACCATACCTTGGGCGGCCCGCCCTACAACTTATCCCTCCAGGACAGGCCATTCCTGCGCCCGAGAACAGGGTATTGGAACACCATCGAAGACGACTTCCACTGGCACATGGAGATCCTGCCCCAGATCGTGCGGATTAGCGGATTCGAGTGGGCGTCTGGCTTTTTCTACAACCCAGTCCCACCGGAAGTCGCTGCGCGATGTCTCAAGCCGGTGGCAGATGCGTGAGAAAACAAGTCGAAACCTGATGGCCGCCAGAGGACTCTGGAGCCAGGTGAGCACCGCGAGTAGCTCTTGCGTGGACTGGAACTTGGACTTGTGCGTGTGATTGGGATCATCGCCCTGACCCGCCGATAAGACTAAAGTTGTTTTTCGTTCGATACCGCATGAAGTTGAGGGGGCATCAGCGGTAGGTGGCAACGTGCGCAGATCGAATGCGACGGTTGCCACTGGCAAGAAAAGAAGGTGCTGGGACAGCACACCGCACCAGTGGCCCTTCCTTGCTGTAAATGCGCTCCTCTTCCAGTACGCCGCCACAAAATGGCGATAGGGTCCGACCAGAGGATCGGCTATTAGCATGGGCAAAGCCCTAACAGCGCTTGCCCAGGGAGAATCTGTGGTCTTCACAACCAGCCACTTCGGGGCCGTGAGGAAAGCAGTAATCTGCTTTGCCCTGATGCTAACCGCGGAGTGTGTTCTGGCCGCCTCCGAATTTACTCCTCAACGTCGCGTCGGGTACACGTCGGGAGACCAGTGGGAGCCTGCGCTGGCGGCCGATGCCCACGCTCACATCTATATTTTCTTTCCGCAATATGGCCCCATAGCTCAATGTCCGGCCTGCACCGTTCCGACTATGGCCCTGTTGATCAGCAATGACGATGGTGTTTCCTGGGACGCCCCGCGGCCCCTGTTGACCTCATCGTCCGGGCAGTTTGATGCCCAGATTAAGGTCGATCCGATTGATCGGGAAACTCTTTATGCATCGTGGTTGCAAGGAAAACACGATGTGATCGTGGGCCGCTCTCAGGATTTTGGCCACTCCTGGTATTTCTCCGTTGCCCAACACTCCCCCGAAGTCGTTATCGATAAGCCCGTCCTGGCCGTCCGCGGCCCCGACGTCTATGTGAGCTTTAACTATGATCAGACGCTGGCGGTCGCAGCGTCCCATGATTACGGGCAGAATTTTTCCTCCACTGTAGTAAATCCGGGAGCTGGGCCAGGCTGGTCGCTGGCGGCTGGAGCCACGGTCGATCCCACGGGCAAAGTCTACTTTTCGTGGACGGCTTATCCCCGAACAAACCTTCTCATGAGTTTGGTGCAAATCTTTGTCAGCCGATCGGCGGACGGGGGGCGGAGCTGGAACACGACGCCGATTGACGTTTCCGCAGCGGCGCCGGATTGCGCCGCTCAGGCTTGTTCAGCTGGCTTTCTGGCTTCTCAGATGGGGCTCGCCTCCGACGATGCCGGGACAATTTACGCCCTGTGGAACGCCGGCTCAGTCGCAGGCGGCCCGGAGCGCATTTATTTCTCGTCTTCCACGAACGGAGGCGAAAGTTGGTCGGACAAGGTTGACGTCTCAAACACCGCGCCAGGAGTGGAGCATTGTTTCCCCGCTATCACCGCCGGCAGAGCCGGAGACGTGCGCGTCGCATGGATGGACACGAGAATGGCGGACGACCAAAACCGTCCGCTGTGGAATACCTTCTACCGCTCTTCCACCAACGGTGGAGCAACCTGGTCGTCAGAGTCGCAGCTCTCCGGACCGGTACGCGGATATGATTACATCCTACCCGGCGGTTTTCTATTTCCTTTTGGCAACTTGTTTTCCATCAGCATCGATAACCTTGGCACCACGCATGTCGTGTGGGGCGAAGGCCGAAACTACAAGTCTCCAGGCTCGATCTGGTACGCGCGGGGCCGATAAACTCGCGTAGTCGGCCCTTGTGCTCCTTAACGTCTCCTCATTTTCTTTCGCTGAGTAGTATTTGCGTTCTCTGCTGACACCTTCTCCGCCTCTTAGCGGACGATCCCTTTCTCCATTTCCAGTGGGGGGCGGGACATAAACTCTTAAGCGGGCATTACTATTCAGTCCACACCGGCAAGATCGGTGGGACTGGGGGCCGCTTCCTAAGTTCCATCGCCCGCACTTTCTGCGAGTTTGAGAGGAAAGGCGAGGAATTGACGTTTGAATCGAGGGCTGCTTTCAGCAGTTGCCCCTCGCAGCGGAGACCCATAGCCAAGATCTGCGACGTTAATATCAGCAAAACCGCGCAAGCAATAAGCGAAGCAAAGATCACCGCGAAACCATGATGCTCTGCCGGATTCAATATGAATTCGACGAGGCCCGCGACGAAAACTACGCCCCCAACGAAGATACCGCCAAGCTTCACGGTTTGACCAAAAGTGACTACGGCATCTGCTGCGCGATAGCCATCTTGATAGCGCTTGATCGTAGCTGTTGAGTCATTGGATTGTGTGTCGAAAGCAGGGATGACGGCAGCGCTCATAAGCACCTCCTTTGCCTTCCTGAATTTGCGCCTGCGCTACTGCGATGGCTCTCTATGAGCCGCAAAGCGCCGGAGTTTTCAACGTGACGCGCTATGAACAGCGAGCCCTACAGAATCGCTCGCTTGTTTAGAAGCGCCATTGTCATTTTCCTATCCGCCAATTCGCGGCGCAGTGCGTGGTATCACTGAGACTCGCTAGGTCCGGGTGTTTTGAACGCAAACGTTCCCAATTGAACCGCAATCAAGCGTGGCCTAGAATTGTGTTGTGGTGCGGGAGGGCCAGATTGATGCACCACTACGAGTTCTTCGGTCGCGCCTGCAATAGACCTATCTCGAAGAGTCCGACTCCTTTCGAACCCCAACGATGCCAAAGTTGTCTGTCCGCACGCTGCGGTAGCGAAGAAGTTGAGCGGGGATGGTCCTACCCAGTGACGACCAAGCAGAGCGCGGGAACTAATTGAGAGGCCCGACCGGCTGAGCCATTCGAGAACATGAATTCCGCATGCCACGCGTGGCCCAGCGGCATGCAGAGTGAAGGTGCCTTATGCCTGCAAAGAAACTACGAGAATTCCTCAATAGTCAAAACGTCGCTTATATGACGATCCCACACGGGGTTGCCTATACCGCGAAGGAAATCGCAACACTTACACACATCTCCAACAAGGAACTCGCAAAGACAGTGATCGTAAAAATCGACGGCACAATGGCCATGGCTGTCCTCCCGGCTTCTTATGACGTCGATCTTGTCGCCTTGCGCGCTGCGATTGGCGCGAAAAGTGTGACTCTTGCAAAAGAATCAGAATTCAAAGACCGGTTTCCGGAATGCGACATCGGTGCCATGCCGCCATTCGGCAATCTGTATGGCATGGCCGTGTATGTCGACGAGAGCCTTACCAAGGACAAGGACATCGCATTCAATGCCGGCACCCACGAAGAACTGCTGCAAGTGTCATACGCGGACTTCGCACAGCTAGTTAAGCCGACAGTCTTGCGGTTTTCTGAACTACCGGACTTGGAGTCAATGGGAGCGTGGCATCTTTGATGTTTGAAAGGCTTCTGGCTGTGTCGAGGCATTGGCGGCCAGTGCGAGTTTTGTGATCTCCAACGCTGCAGACTGCGCCGGGAGCGCTGTTTAATTGCGTCGCTGGAGGTGGCCAATGATTCCAATTCCCCTTCCTCTAATTGCTTTCATCATCATTGTTCTGTATGTCCTCAGCGCCATCAAGATCCTACGGGAATACGAGCGGGGTGTGATCTTCCGCCTGGGACGATTACTACCCAACGCCAAGGGACCGGGAATCATCCTGGTGTTCTACCCGGTCGATCGCATGGTGAGGATCTCGTTGCGCCAGGAGGCGCTTGAAGTAAAGCCTCAGGACATCATCACCCGTGACAATGTCACTTTGAAGGTGAACGCAGTGATCTTCTTGCGCGTGATTAACCCGCGTCAGGCGGTGGTCGAAGTTTCCGACTATGTGAACCAGACTTCCCAATTTGCCCAGACGACGCTTCGCTCCGTGCTAGGCGAGGCAGAGTTAGACGAGTTGCTCGCGCATCGAGACAAGATCAATTTGCGGCTGCAGAGTATTCTTGATGCTCACACTGCTCCCTGGGGTGTGAAAGTGGTCAACGTGGAGGTCAAACAAGTCGATTTGCCGGAATCGATGCTGCGCGCCATGGCCAAGCAGGCTGAGGCCGAGCGCGAAAAGCGTTCCAAGATTATCCATGCGGAAGGCGAGTACTCGGCGGCACAGCGCTTGGTGGACGCAGCCCGCCTGCTGGCCGAGGCACCGGTCAGCATCCAGTTGCGCTATCTGCAGACGTTGACGGAAATCGGGGTAGAAAAGAACACAACTCTTGTTTTCCCCGTGCCTGTTGACATATTTTCGCGCATCACTAAAGTCGGCGACAAAGTTTGAGACCAGAGCGTCAGGCCCGACCTGACAACCCAGAGAGCGTTCCACCGTGATCAAGCCAAGGAAGCCCTATCCTGCTTATCTCAAACTCTGGCAATCAGGGGAATTCGCCCGTCGTGTCGACCTTGGACCGACGAAATTAGCCGATTGCGTGCTCTGCCCACGCAACTGCCGCATAAATCGCTTCGAGGATAAGAGGAAGGTTTGCAGAACTGGACGTTATGCAACGGTGAGCAGCCATTTTGGCGAAGAGCGCTGCTTGCGGGGCAAGTACGGTTCGGGGACAATTTTCTTCAGCCAGGTCAGTCTGCATGCCGTCTCCACCGTCTCGCAGTCGACCAATCCAGCACAGCCATAAAGGACTGGAAGAATGGATGCAAATCGGTAAACTACTTTGCAAGATCATCGTGGTCCGCACTAGCCCCTCGTTCCGGTGGATGACAGACCACTCGACTGTGCCCGGGTGCTTCTTGGCGAGTAAACAGTTGCTCGTACACTAAGCACTTGTGAAGGTTGCCAACCATGCCCAGGAATGGCTTCCCAATCTTGTGGTCTGAGACGGCGGCGGTGCCCTTTTTCTGTTTGGTCTCAGCCACAAACCTGTCCTTGCTCCCGTGATTCATGAGATTGTGCTCTCCCTGGCATGATGGTAGTCAGCGCCATTTTTGTCCACGCCAGGCTTCGTCAGCACCGGTATCGATGCTTGGCGAAGCGCCCGATGCCGATCACCCTCTTTGTGGAAGGCTTACCGCATGCTGCCAGAAGACGCAATCGCTGGCGCACTACCCTCGATCTCAATGTTGCACGTATTACGGGATTCCCTTATTATGTGCATATGAATATCACGCTTTCCATAGACGATGACCTGGTTAAAGAAGTTCGCAGAATTGCAGTAGAGCGGGATACAACCCTGACCGGCCTGGTCCGTGACTACTTAAAGGAGGTCGCGGCGGAATACGAAAGAACAGGGCGGAAACGCCGTGAGCGAGAAGCTCTAGACCGTAGCTTCCGACAGTTCCGATTTCGGATTGATAGGAAAACTTGGACCCGCGAGGAGCTCCATGAGCGTTTCTGAGTTCCTTGATACGAATGTGCTGGTGTACGCCTACGACGTGAGTGATCCGCCCAAGCAAACCCTCGCTCAGGGTTTGGTGAAGCGGGCAGTGGCTGGCGAGATTGTGGCATCGAGCCAAGTACTGGCAGAGTTCGCCACCACCCTGTTGCATAAGCTTTCTCCGCCGGTACCGGCTCAAGATGTGATCACTATCTTGGATACATTAAGCCCCATTCGGCTTATTGCTACTGATAGCGGGTTAATCCGGCGTGCAGTAGAAGCGCGTGCCAGGTATGGGCTGCATTTCTGGGACTGCATGATTGTCGCCGCCGCTGAGCGCGCCGGCTGTGAACGCTTGTGGTCCGAAGACCTGAATGCCGGCCAAACGTACTTCGGGGTCGCGGTAGCGAATCCATTCAAGTAAATTGATTGGGACGAAGGCGGCTGGCCAACGCCTTACCGCCAAGAAGACAATATGGATGAGTGTATATACGTGAAGGGGTTCGGCGAGTGGGCACAGTAAACAGAGGCATCCGAGCAGGCTCCACTAGCCCGAAACGCGACCGCTCCCACTCAGGTCGAGCCATTTCAAGCGACAAGGGAGTGTAGTGCGGCGTTGTCGTTATGTCGCTGAGCGTTCCGTAGGTCATGACGTGCGCGAGAAACAGTGAGGTGTCTTGCAGTGCGTCTTCTGGCTTCTTGAACCATACAACGCGTTTGGCTGCCATCCGTAGATCCTCGGGACTCATGTTCGCAGACCTTCTTGAAGGCTGAGGCCACTCCGGCTAAGCGGCGGGCGTGACCGACTTGCGCCGCGGCTTCACGGGATTAAGCGCGCAGGTGCAGACGAAGCTGGAACAAAGTCCGTTCTCGGGGCAAGTGTTTGTGTTTCGCGGGCGGCGCGGCGATCTGATCAAAGTGCTTTGGTATGACGGGGATTCCAACTGCTCGATCTGTCTCGCCAGTTTCTCTGACTTCCGTCCAAACTGCTGGAGAAAGTAGTGGGGCAAGCAGCCTTGCCTCGATCCAATAAAATGACTATTATGACCATAATGAAAAGTCAGTAGGGGGATGACACGCATGAGCACCCACACATGGACAGTGGCGGAAGCAAAAGCGAAATTCAGCGAACTCCTGGACAAGGCAAATTCGGAGGGGCCACAAAAGATCACGAAGCATGGTCGGACCACCGCAGTGGTGGTTGCGGCGGAAGAATGGGATCGCAAGGCGGAGCGGAGAGGCAATCTTGCTGAGTTCCTCGCCTCCTCGCCGTTGCGAGGGTCGGGATTTAAGATCAAGCGTCTCCCAATGCGCCTGCGCAAGGTAGAGCTATGAGTTTTCTTTTGGACACGAATGTCCTATCGGAGCCCATGAAAGAGCGACCCAACTCGGGCGTAGTCTCCTGGCTCTCACAAGCAAACGAAGACGAAGTTTTTGTCAGTGTCGTCACCATCACGGAGTTACGCTATGGTGTTGAGCGGCTGGCTACCGGGAAGCGCCGCGAGCGTCTCGATGGTTGGCTGCGGAACGAACTGATCGCGCGTTTTGCGGGAAGAATCCTTCCAGTTGACCTGCGGATAGCTGACGCATGCGGCGGACTGATGGCCCGAAGCGAATCCATGGGTCGGCCACTTGAGGCTCGCGATGCCTTCATCGCCGCGACTGCGGAAGTTCATGGACTCATTCTTGTCACACGCAACACATCAGATTTCGAGCCCACTCTGAAAGCCATTGTTAGCCCCTGGAACTAGCCGAGCACCGAACGGACTCTCTTCTATCTTGCAGTGCTGGCGAGCAGATTGAGTGGCAAGAATCCTTGGTGAACCGAGTCGCGGCCGGACTACACCACTTCGGAGCGGGCGAGATCTGGCAGATCACATGGCAGAAGTTCACGACGCGAAGTCGTACATCTCGATCGTTGTTGATAGTTTTAGGGATCGTTTTTCTCACAATTCTTGCTTTGGCACCGGGCAGATCTTCGGCCCATTCCATTAAGGCCGCAAACCAAAAAGTCCTTCGGGAATATGAGAGGCTAAACGCCGAACCATCTCCGCGCTGAACCTGCCATTTTATCTAGGCAGAAGGCGGCATGGCACCTCCGCTGCGTGTTCCGTCCCTGGCCACCGAACGTCGAATTTGCCGCTACGGTGCCCCAAAAATGTCATCAAACCCGCCGGTGGTGTGGATCTAAGCCGTGCTTACGGCAAATGATTTGGTTCGCTAACTTGGACCCCGTGCGGGCAAGCCCCTGACACTTTGCTATATGCCTGCATTCCACGGGCCGGTTTTGTTACCAGTGGTTACCTGAATAATCTCGGCACGAGTACTTATGTGTTTTTCGCAAGAAAGATCCCCGGCAATTCCTACCCAATTCACGACTGGCGCTGGTAGAATACAACATGAGGAAACAAAAACGGCGGCTTCCGCCGGGCTCGATCACGAATTCCAAGCCTTCGCAGTTCGGGCAAGTGGGAATCATCTTCCTCCTTGGCGCTGATTGTCTTCTCATCGAATCTAGTCAACTCTCTGAGGCTGAATTGTGCGCGGGGTTCGCCAATCACCGGCGCGGACACGAAGAGTTATGGGCAGAGTTGCAAGCCGATGGTTCAGCGCCGCGAGATGAGGACTACATAACGGTTCCTCGCGGACGTGTAATCTTTTCCACTCAGACGTGCCAATACTCGCTGCTTCTCGATCGTTGCATTCTGCAAAGGCCCAAGCTCGTGCGAGAAATTCGGGAACGCATGAACCTGCCCAGCCGCAGGTTGCTGATATCAACAGACGGCCACTATCGTTGCGCCTATTGCATGAGCAAGACTTCGTTGTAATAGGGCTCCGTTGCAGACCGACACACGGAACCACCCAAGTCAAGTTCACGGAATCGGAGGAACGATGACGTTCGATCACACGTTCAAACAGATCGGAGTCGCAGCGCAGGATGAAAGTGTGGGAAAAGTCTTCCTCGTTACTAGCGTTGACACCCGGAGATGCCTCATCTGCGACCAGCTATTCACACGTGTAGACTCGTTTCAACATTCGATGGTGACGTGCTATCCGTCCACGAAAGGTGGCGTAAAGACAAATGCGTGATTCTTCGGCCCTCGGCGATTTTCCCTGCGAGTTTCTGTTGAACGGAGTATCCATGAAATCCGCGAAGATCCGCCAGCCTGCCGGGTCTGAAGGCGATTTCGAGGTGGTTGTCACTGACCCGCTGCTGGGAGCCTTCGCCCTGCACTCCGGCTTTGACATCGACGTGCATGAGGCGGACGCGGGCTGGCGCCGGGTGTCTCTGGAGGAACTAAAGGGATTTCTCAGAAGCAGATACCTATTGCCGGCTGATGACCTCCCGAATGCGTCGCAGATTGCGGAATGCCGGTTGTTTGCCAGGGTCGATGATATTAAGATCCCGAATTGGAAGTGTGGCCGACTTTCCGCCCTAGGCCGGGAGGAAGCATGTGTTCGGTACGTTCAGCGAATCCTATATCGAACAGGCATTCCGCACCTGGTCTCCGGTACGACGTTTCTCGTCCCGAGCGCTGCGACTGCTCGTATCCCGCTAAAGAGAGCGGGGTTTCGCCAGAGTCAGATCTCACCATCCGCTTTGGTCGAGCTGCGGACCGGGTGTGCCATTCAACTCATCGAACGCGATCCACGGAACTAGAACCGGTCTCATAGTGCGCCCCAACGGCGCGGAATCACCAGCGGGGGAAGGACCCGCCCAGACAGATGCTGGTTAGGTCTGGTAGCTAACGAGCATTGAAGCTGGGAAACCGGCTGCGATGAAGCCTCGTGACAAAGCCCACGTAGGGTGGGCGAGCAACTTTGCAGGCCGTAACGGGAGTGAAGCTTGAGCAGGCCTCGAAAGTAAAGACGTGGATGCCGACCCGCCTGTGAGACGGGGAAGGCTGCATGGACAGGGAAGTAACCAACAGGCGCACCTGATCCAATCCACCGGGGCATTGAGCATGGCATGCAGAGAAGGCGATCTGAGTAATTGGGGGAGACCCGGGAGGGGAGGAGGTCGCACCTCCAAACTCATCAGTAAGAAGGATGATGGCTCCTCTGGGTGTCGGAGAGGGTCAGATGTACCGAAGAAGCCGCGCGCGGCGCGGCTCAAGCTTGATCGTTTGGACGCAGCCATCGAGCTCAGAGATCTCAGTGCGCTGCCTGGCAACCGACTCGAAGCTTTGAAGGGCGAGCGAAAGGGTCAGTACAGCATCCGCATCAATGACCAATGGAGAATTTGTTTTGAGTGGCCGAGCGGGTCACCCGCCCAACAAACGTTGAGATTGTTGACTACGATTAGGAGAGACGTTGTGGCGATTCATGCAATTCACCCTGGTGAGCATCTGGCAGAGGAGCTAGAGGAGTTGGGCATGAGCGCTGCCGAGTTCGCGCGACAGCTCGATGTCCCCACCAACCGTGTTACTGAGATTTTGAATGGAAGACGAGCCATAACGGGTGACACAGCGCTTCGACTCGCGCATTTCTTCGGGACGACAGCCGAGTTCTGGCTCAACCTGCAGAGCATATACGACCTGCGCATCGCTCAGAAGAAGGCGGGGAAGTCGATCGACCGACTGCCGACGCTGAGACAGGTCGAGGAAGCACGTGCGTAGGTGCTACTCCTTATTATTTAGCATCTCCGCCCCGCGCATCAAACGAATCGGTGTTCCCGCCCCGAGACATTACCCTCATTTATTTATCGTTCAATGCTGCACAAATCAGAGTCTCCCTGAGAGCTCGACAATAATCGTTCGAAGCGGGTCGCCAATCTGATCCTCACGTCCGTTGTGCAATTACTGGTGTGGCGAGCGCAACATTTAAGCGTTCTGACCACGACGAGAAAAGGGTTTGCCAACTCGGTCGTCACGCACAGCTGCGTCAGCTTGACAAGGATGTCATTCATCACGGTGTTGGTGGTAGTGTTCATCTCTTCATGAGTCGCTGGTTGTTTTCATCATTCAGGTGCTGCTTCACGGAAGGTGCGACAAGCTCTCCGGCATGGTTCAAACCGCTTGATCAATCAGCAGAATACAGCCCGCAAAGCGCAGCTCCGTCCCGACCGTAGCACACGATTACAGAGCTGCTCGTACAAGTTGGAGTCGAGCCGTACGGGCGCACGTTTTTGGGCGAGGCAAATTCACGACGCCATCGCGGTGAAGTGATCCAGAAACGCCTTTCTTTCTTCGCCCGGGAGGAACTTGAAGAACCGTAGGATTGATTGCAGCTAGGGGCAAGTCTGGTGCAAGTAAGGCAATTGTGGTAAAGTAAGGAATCGGAGTGAGGACTATGCAAAAACAGGCTACGATAACCAGCAAGGGACAGATTACCGTTCCCCGCGAAATTCGGCGACTGCTAGGGGTTCGAAGCGGGGACAAGCTGCTATTCGAAAGCGATGGCAAGGGCATACGTGTCCGGCCGGTTAGGAGTAAAAGCGCGTTTTCAAAGTATCGCGGCATTGGTAACTCGAAAATTCCGTCAGGTAGAAAAAGCATTGCAAAATGGATGCGTGGGATGAGGGGACAATGACAACGGCTATCGACACAAATGTGGTGATCGCGTTGTGGGACAAAGACCCAGCATTGAGTCTAGCGGCACAGAACGCCCTGGAGAGTGCATTTAATCGCGGGACCCTGGTCGCTGCCGCTCCGGTGTTCGCGGAGTTGATTGCGGCACCGGGTCGCAGCGAAGCGTTCGTCGGTTCGTTTTTTGAGGAGACAGGAATTGGTGTCGACTGGGAGTTGCCAGAACAAATTTGGCGATTGGCCGGTCGAGCCTTTCAAGCTTATGCGGAACGTCGGCGTAAGCAGCGCAATTCGGGTGCCCGCCGCATTCTCGCGGACTTCGTGATCGGAGCTCATGCATCGGCGAACGGTTGCCGCCTTCTAACCCTCGACGATCGGATGTATCGATCTTCATTTCCGATGCTTGCAATAGAGACCTTTTAAACTTTTAAAACTCCTTGGGGCCAACAACCTCTGCGCTCCCGCTGCTCGATTGTGCGCCAGGAGTGTGCGCTCGCCGGGATCAAACTGGCAGTCGGTGGGGGCCTATAGATTTCAGAAGAAACGTAACCTCGCCTATCGCAATGCTGCTCCTTGCAGTTGTTGGACCATGTTCCGGAATTCGCGCATCGTCATTATCAGGGCGGACTGCTCGGCATCCTCGCGCCAATTGTGGGAGACGACAAACGTTTCAAAATCATTTTCCACGCCATGCGCTTTGTGGGCTTCCGCCTCGAGAACATCGAACGTCGCGCCGATGTTCCTGCTCACGACCTTGCTTTTCGTCTCGATGAATAAGGTTGTAAGCACGTAGACATTGAGACAACACATCCCCTTTTCTCGAAATACATTGGCATCGTGAGGTCTCGGCAGCTTCTGCAGCTTTCCAGCGACGTATTTTCCCGCCCTGCGACGGGCCGTCGGTTGCCGATTCAGTCAGCTCGGTGTGGCCAATAAAATGGGGGAACTGGAAGGGAAAAGGAACTGCTGCTGTTCATGATATACGCAGGACTAAGCCAAAATGGCTTCCTGCAAGTTGCTGAAGAGAAAGGAATTGCGGGTTGCCTTAGTCCGCTTTTGGGTCAGATTATTTCGGAGGATGGGAACAGCGCGAATCGCAAACCTGAGAAAAAAGACAGCGGGTCGCAAAACAGGGTGCAATCGTACCCGGAGCTTATAGAACAACGTTCCGATTGGGGTAGGCAGACTAAGAATTCCTTGGGCCGAACCATTGTGTATATAATGCGGGCCGTCACCGAGCAGTAGCAGTAAACGTATCGAACATCAAGCGCACCGTTATTCAATTTCTTCTTGGCGGAGGGAGAACGTTATGCCCAGCAAGCGGTCGCACCCGGAAGTCCCACCGACTAAAGCTAATTGCGAACAAGATTTTCGAGACAAACTGAAACTCAATGACGAGTTTGAGGAATTCAAGACGCGGCTGGTGCAGGCGGCGAAGTCCTCTCCAGATGTTGAAAAACTGGTAATTCCTCTGAACAGACTGGAGAAGGCGATGCTAGTTGCGGCCCATGGCAGACATTTTGTGTTGAGTCACACAAAAAAGCACCGGTCTTAACGGATGTCGAGTTTCATCCAGGCGCCGGCACCGAATCTTTCAACCTATGAATCCACTGCGCGGGAGAGGCAGCAGCGCGGAGGTGCTACTTAAGCGATCCGCGTGTCTTGTATTCTCATTCGAGAATGACGGCCTCCGCTGCACAAACTATCTGACCGGAATAACCGTAGCAAGTACTCCCATACTTGTCGCGGTCCTGAACCTCTTCGATCGCTGGCGGGAACCAGACGAAACCTACCTTTTGCTGCGCCGATATAGCCAGGCGTCCGTGCGCAGCACTCTTCGTCAACTTCTAGAACACACATTGTTGATTAAAAAGGACTCGGCTCAGGCAAATCGCGAAGAGGGGTTGGCGCTGTGGGATGTGTGGGACCTTGAGGCACGTTTTTTCCATTTTGCTACCAAGCGTGCTTTTCGCTTGGGTGTGCCATTACCCGATGACCCAAAGCTCAATCACGCGCTTTTGCGCAAAAGCCCACAGCCAGATCTGATCAAACGATATCGTTCTGCGGATCATGTTGTTCTGCCGAGCCCCGTTCCTTCACTGAACTCCGAGTTCCCGCGGGTTCTGCTTGGCCGGCGTACGATTCGGGAGTTTGGTCAGGGCTCAGTTTCACGCGAACACCTTTCAGTCTTGCTATGGTTGACATGGGGCGTGACCGGATGGCTGCAGTGGCCGGGCCTAGGGAAGTTGATACTGAAGACGAGCCCTTCCGGCGGTGCCCGCCACCCCATAGAGGTTTACTGTTGGGCGTTGCGCGTTAGGGGCTTGCCACCCGGTGTCTATCACTACCGCGGTGACAGGCATTACTTGGAGCGCCTGCAGAAAGGTGCGCGATCCGCTCGGATTGTTGAGCTGTGTGCCTGTCAGGAATGGGTACGCAACTGCGCCGCTCTTTTCGTGATGACGGCAGTGTTCAACCGGGTCATGTGGCGTTACACTTTTTCTCGTGCGTACCGCACGATTCTTTTGGAAGCGGGACACTTTTGTCAGACGTTTTGCTTGACCGCCACGTGGTTGAGACTGGCTCCGTTCTGTACGGCTGCTCTCGTCGATCAGGAGATCGAGACCGAGCTTGGTCTCGACGCAGCCAGCGAATCAGTGCTTTACGCGGCTGGCATAGGAGTGAAAAACAAAACAGCAGCATCGGGAGGCTAAGAAGCAGAGGCAGGGAGTAAAGGTTCTTGCATCTCGTGGTGCATGGCTTCCAACCAGGACCTTCGGGTAGATTCTAAGTAAGTTTGGAAATCCCGATCTGTATGCAGATTCTTATACAGAGGATTGCGAGCGAGAAAAGGGTAATTGCGGATACCGAGCTCATCTGCCCTGCGCAACCAGTGAAGCGCTTCAGCACTCTGATGCACAACGGCTAGAACCTCTGCTACGTCGATACAATACCCGGCGTCCGACCAATATACGCGCTGATGCCGGTTGAGCCATGCTGGAATCGAAACGGGCCTTCCTCCTAGGACGTCGAGCAGCGTGACCAGGCCTTGCACCGTCGGGTCATGAGGCGACCGGCGCGACAAGGTGCGGACTATCTCGTCAGCTTCAGCTAGCTTTCCGCGCATTGCCAAAATGCGGGCCAGCATTGCTTCGCCGAGAAGATCGTTCGGATACATATCCAGAGCTTCGCGAGCCTGCTTCTCGGCTCGATCTAAATCAACCTGATACCGATAGCTCACGGCCAACTCCCGACGTACCAGATTGGGATCCAATTCGTTCGCTCGCAGAAACGCGCGTGTACTCTGGTCAGTGAGCCCGCGATCTATGAAATAGAAACCGGCTGCATAGTAAGCCAGTGCGGAGCCCGGCGACCGAGCGAATGCATCGCGTAAGCGAGCTTCGGTATTGTTCAACAGCCCCTCCTGAAGTTCGATGAGCGCCAGGGCTGCATAGGCCTCACCGAGGCCAGGATCCAGTTCGATGGCCCGGTAGGCTTCTTGTTGGGCCATGCGAAGACTTGTTGAAGCGTCCGCGTATCCCCAGAATACAGCGATCCAATGCAGCCTGGCTAAACTCACTAAAGCCAGTGTGAACCGTGAATCGAGCTCAAGCGCTTGGTCAAGCCGCTGTTCAGCGCGCGAAAGCTGCTTCGCGCTCGGATTCTTCCAGAACAGTTCCATCTCGTACGTGCTGTGGAGATAAGCTTGGAAGGCATCTGCTTGTTGCGTCGGAGGAGAGATAAAGCGAGCGCGCTGATCCGCATTCGTAGAATCCTTAAGTGAATCCACAATCTCGCCAGCCATCAAGTGTTCAACTTCAATGGCTTCAGTAAAGAGCCGCGTGTACGCGTTTCCTGCAATTTGCACGTTTCGTCGGACGTCAAGAAGTTCAAAACTGAAGCTCAGCGTTGAGCCTTCAATCTGGTAGCTGCCGCTCAAGACTGCGTCCACGTTCATTCCTCGGCCGACGTCGAGCGGATTGAGTTTGGGATCGCCAAAATTAACGGCAACCGGAGGCGGATGCACTTCGAGCAGCCGCGCGTTAGTCAATTTCGCACTGAGCACATCGGCCAGGGCCGGGCCAAAATAATCGTATTCCCCAGGGCTCCCGATTCTGCGAAACGGCAGGATCGCGATTGAGTGAATATGATTCCAATTGGCTACTGCTGGGACCTTGGCGCTTGCATTTTGTCGGCGGTGAATCCAAAAGGCAATGATCGCGACCGCGCAGATCAAAAGGATCAGCACCGGGAGGCCCTCTCGGAGCACTTTCACGCCAGCATGAGTGTTCTTTTGCACAATGGACGGCGGCGCGGAGCCTTCGCCCCTTGCGGTCAGAGCTGATTCCGTGTCGCGTTTGAGGCGCAGCAAATCCGTGCGAATATCGGAAGCACTCTGGTAGCGCAGTCTGCGGTCTTTCTCCATTGCCTTGGTGATTACCTCTTCGAGCTTAGGGGGAACCTTTGGATTCAGTCGTGCGGGCGAGACCGGCGCACGATTCAAAATTGCTTCCGCGATCACGCCGGAGGTTTCGCCGCGGAATGGCAGAACTCCTGTTGCCATCTCGTAGAGCACCACCCCGAAGGAAAAAAGATCGGTACTCTTATCCAATTCCTCGCCCCGCACCTGCTCTGGTGACATGTACGCGAGCGTGCCAATCGCTGCTCCAAGTCGTGTGAGCGTCTCTACGTCGCTCACCGTGGCCCCTTCGGAAAGATTCACACTACGACCTGCGGGTGATATCTTCGCCAGACCAAAATCGAGAACCTTGGCATGACCACGCTTGGTCACGAATATATTCGCCGGCTTGATGTCCCGGTGAATGATCCCGTGGGCGTGAGCGGCGTCCAAGGCGTCTGCAATGTCGATGGCCAACGAGAGGATAATCTCGGTTTCCAGCGGAGACCCCGCGATCCGATGCTTTAGCGTCAGCCCGTCCAGGTATTCCATCACGATAAATACCTGCCCACGCTGATTGTCAATTTCGTGGATCGTGCAGATGTTAGGGTGATTGAGCGCAGAGGCGGCCTGGGCCTCGCGCTGAAACCGGCTGAGTGACTGTGGATCGCGCGCTACCTGATCGGGAAGGAATTTCAGGGCGACGAAACGATGGAGGCGAGTGTCCTCGGCCCTATAGACTACGCCCATCCCGCCAACGCCGAGCTTTTCGACAATGCGGTAGTGCGAAATAGTTTTGCCGACCATGGTTTTGCCGTATGGTAGGCGGCAGTGGTGGGGCAAGTCAATGAAGGCGAGCCGGTAAGGTGAACGCGAAGGTCACCATCTTGGGAACCAACTTGAGCGCGCCACCAGCGTGACCTGCAACAGTACCGCGGCTATCTTCACCGTGGCCTCCGGGGGAGCATCGATCAGCGAATTACCGACCGGGCCCATATCATTGAGACGGGCACGCGAAACGAGAAAGGGCATCGCAACGCGAACGGTGCCATTTTCCACAACTCCATCCCTTAAAGATTCTCATCAACTATCCGCTAGGCGACCAGATCAACCCGTCCGCGTAGGGCCGAGGGGCAAGACATCCCCTCCCAGTGCAGCAATCTGCGGCCGATACGTTGTTTGATGCATATTCGGAAGATAGTCCTTGAAGCTGCGGCTAGGTATTGGAAGTGAAACTACTGTCGCCCAATCCCCTGAATTACGCAAGTACTGTTGACTTGCCTTTCCTCGTTCATGATGCTGGCGAGTAGTACTCAGCAACTACGACAAAATCAAATGGATATCGCCAAGCTTGAAAACGCGCGACGTTCGTATCTGCCTGAAATTATGGAGAAGCTCGAGAAGGATGCTCCAGTCTCAGATTTGCAAAGGCTTATCGCGCTGGAGATGGCGTCGATTCTTGAGGAACGGCATCGGCTAATCAACTCATTAAAGCCAGATCAGATCAATCTGAGGAAAAGGGAAACGCTCCGCTCGTTGCAGTACTTGAAGCATGCATCAATGGGTATCCGTATGCTTGGCATGCATATCAAACAGATGCACAAGTGGCGTGACGATATCGACTGGAACGGAAGGAAGTTCACTTACGTGATGAACGAGCTAGTTAAGTTAGCGGTGGAATGCCTTAAAAAGACGGGTCAAACGGAACACGCCATAAAAAACTGGGCGATGCATTATGACCAGCAACTTGATGAACGGTTCGAAGAGATCTGCAGAGCCGCCGACAATCTCTGAAATCAAAGCTGTCCACGCATCCGTCCCCAGCAAAGGTATACCAGCCTTTTGCCGTGCGCGGGGAACCGGCGATCGCAGCACTGTCACTCGCCAACACTTTGACCATTTTCCGATCCCAACGTAAGCATCCGATTTGGTTCAGCCGTTCAGCCCTACATCCCGACAAAAACAAGAAGAACACTCGTTGTGCATTACCGAGGTAAGCGTCTCTTCTGCGAGTAATCTTGAGTGCTGTCCTCGGAGGTACTAATGAGAAGGGAAGGGACCATCCGACGGAGAGCGAAATGCAAGAGCCCACCGACAATTCACAGATGCAATCACACAGTCCTGACCAGGAATCGCCTGCTGGGAATCATCCCGCAGACCCCGTCCAACCCGGAAGCGTTGGCGAAAATGCGGGAGTCGATGGCAACCCGACGGCTTCAGCTGGTGTCGCCGATACTCCTTCGTCGAATGACGTAGCTTCAGCAGCGAAATCGGTGGACTCCTTGGATTCCGCAGTTCCAATCACTCCGATGCTGGACTTGTTTCGGAGTTCTGACGAACCTTGGAGGATGTTCTTCTGTCGGCTCCTACCGGGCAAGGATTTATGTGAGCGGAGGACGATAGACCCGGCTTCTGTCACTTTCGAGGCGGTTTCTGATACCGCACAAGACGAGCTGTGGGTCGAGATGGAGAAACTGCCGCGTCGACTGGCCCAGTCTTTGGTCTTACCACGCAGTATCCGAGGCTACGGATCGACCGGAGAACTGGTTGAGAGCATAGTGGCGCTCTTACGAAATCATACTCCGCTCGCCGAGAAAGACTGCTCCCTTGTCGCTTATTGGGCGATCGCGACCTGGTTCCTAGATTTCTTGCCGTTCCTCCCGTCGCTGGTAGTTACCGGCCCCCCGCTCGCCGCCGATCGGCTGCTTCGTACCCTCGCGGCAGTTTGTCGAAGACCTTTGGCGCTCGCGGATCTCAGTTCAGCGGTTCTTCTCACTCTTCCGTTGAACGGACTGAAGGCTACTCTCTTAATCCGCAAGCCACAACTCAATCGCCGTCTGGCGGCACTGCTCGATGCATCCAACCAACCTGGTTACTGGGCTTGCGGGGGTGGGGATTTTAACGATCTTTATTTTGCTAAGTGCATATACGTCGGTGAGGATATCAGCCACCCCTTTATAACGCCGAACAGCGTTCATATTCACGTTGGCGGAAGATCACGGAGAGTCCTGCTCTCGCTGCCGACCGATAGTGAGATACAACGTTTTCAGGGCAGACTTCTCTTTTATCGCTTTGTGTGGCATGACGTGGTGGCAGCCTCGAAGTTTCAAGTATCCGAGACTAAATTTCGTCCGGAAGTCGCTGCCATAGCACAGGTGTTGGGTATGTCGCTTGCCTCCGAGCCCCACCTGCAACATGGCATCATGGAACTGCTGCAAGCGCGCGATGAGCAGTCTCGAGTCGATAACGCCACTAGCTTGGATGGCCTCGTGCTTCGGGCGGTTCTCACTTTCTGTCACCAAGCCAATCTGCAAAAGGTGTTCGTTCGGGAGATTGCAGAAGCCGCTAACGGGATCTACCGCGAAGAGGGTGAATCGCTGCGCGTCAGCAGCGAAACTGTGGGACACGTATTGAAAAACATCGGTCTCTATAGTCGGCGGCTAGGGAATGCAGGAAGAGGGCTCATTTTGGACAACTCGACGCAGTCTCAAGCGCACCGGTTAGCCTATGCGTACGATGTGCTTCCACCGGAGCCATCTTGTGGTTACTGTCACAGGTTGCAAACACAACAAACCGAAGAACTTGTGCAGGAGGTGTAGGTTTAGCACTCGCTGCCACCACAAAAAGGCACTCGGTCAGCGGGGAATTGGAGGGCGTAAGGTCTGGGGCGAGAGCCGGAGTCCTCTAAGACCCAAAGAAGAAATCGACCAGCCAACCGCCGGCGCTGCTTGATAATGCGACTCCGACCCAGTATAAAACAGTTTTAGGAAGATGCCGACCCTGGCGATCCTATCCACAAGAATTACAAAACCGCAGCATGGCCGAACAATCCGGTCTCGCCTGAGTCGAGCGCATGCTCTTTTTGGCGGAAAAATTAAGGCCGCTCCGCAGCCCGCAACCGGAGGTTGGAGCGCCTGGCCCGGAGGGATGCCTCATATGACCTGCCACGAACTTCGCCTCTATTTTGAGGATCCGTTCCGCATGGATGCCGAGTTCCCCGGTGAGGCCGAGCATCTCGCTCACTGTAGCGAATGCGCCCGCTTCGTAGAAGCGCGTCGCAAGCTCAGATCTGGGCTGCGTCTCGTTCGCGAGTCAGCCCCAGAACCTTCTGAGGCACTCAAGGCGTCTGCTCTCGCGAATTACCGGGCACAGATCAGTGGTGGCCACCCGACACTTGTGCGGTCGAAGACACGCAGATCCACGGTAGTCGCTTGGAACACGACAGCGGCCGCAGTGCTGGCTCTTGCAGGCGCTCTTCTTCTTCATCCCGCGCGGAGACTGGAGACTTCGAAGTCAAAGATAGAGTCGGCGCAGCCGCCAATAGCGGAAACGGGTATCTTCGAGAAAGACCCGAACGGCGTTCCTTGGACCAACGTTGCTTCCTCGCCAAAAACGCGACTGCGTTCCGCTCGACGACCGCGACAAGCTCCGAGAGTGGCGACCACGAAGAGCCCAGCTTCCCAAGATTTTCGCAGCTTGATGTACTGTGACGCGCTCAGTTGCGGAGGAGCTACGCAACTGATCCGCGTGCAATTACCGTCTTCGGCGGCCGCATTCGAGCCGGCTGCGGCCTCATCCTACGGCGTGATTTATGCGGACGTACTGGTGGGCTCCGACGGAATCGCTCGCGGCATTCGCATCGTGCAGTGAAAACTTTCTGTTTCGAGGAGGAAAGGAAATCCTATGAAGTATCTTAAGCTCATCGCTTTCGTCTCAATTGCAAGCCTCGCCTCGAGTGCAACTGTGTTCGCACAGGGACCGCAAGAATCCGGCTCAGTGGCGGCATCTGCAACGATGCCTCCGCCGAAAGCCGCCATGTTCGGCCTGCACCTGGATGACAACATGGACGTTGCTCCCATCAAAGGCGTGCCGTTCTGCGCCGCCGTTACCACCGAGCACACACAGTCCTTCGCCGACGGAAACCGCATTCACACCACCGAGAATTCAAATATCTGCCGTGATAGTGAAGGCCGCACTCGCCGCGAAGCCAGCCTGAACCTTCTCGGAGCCGGTGCGCAGGCCATTCCGCCCAAGTTGATCACGATTCTCGATCCGGTCGCAGGTGTGCGCTACATGCTCGACAGCGAGAACAAACTTGCCCATAAGATGACTCTTCCGCCGGCGGGGAGCACTCCTGACAAAGCTCTGCCAAAAGGGGGAGAAGTGTTCATTATGCGGAGTGCAGGCGGCGCCGCAGGACAGACGTTTTCCACCAATATGTTGTACAGAAAAGCAGGGCAGGATTCCAACGAACCCGCGCCCACCACCGAGAATCTTGGCGATCAGACGATCAATGGCATCCACGCCACGGGCACGCGCATCACCACCACCATTCCCAGTGGACAGATGGGAAACGACAAGCCGATTATAGTCACCTCTGAGCGCTGGTACTCCCCCGATCTGAACGCGACCGTGATGACCAAGCACGACGATCCTTGGGCCGGCCAACTGGAGACGCAATTCACCAACGTCAACACTTCCGAGCCGGATCCGTCATTGTTCACCGTTCCCAGCGATTACAAGATCGTCGACGACAAAGACGGGCCGGTCACCATCCGCATGGTTGCGCCCGCTCCACCGGCGAAATGAGGCGCCGCAGGAACACTTTAATGGAGGCGTCACTCTTGAGAGCGGCGGCCCGGCCGGCACCGCCGTTGCCTCAGAACGGCCGGGAGAATCGAGTCTCCAGGATCTTTGCGGTCGTATTGTCGGCTAACCTTACCTTACAGGATTAGGTAAGGGTACCTCGTAAAATGGCAAGTGAGGCCCCCGCACAGATTGACCGTTTTCGTTGAGTACATCGGTCTATCGTGACCTCGATTAACATGAGCGTTCGTAATCTGGCACCAATTCAAAGGGTCCCGTCGCTGCTAGTTTCTTTCTTTAGCGTTGTTCACGAAATAGTGCCTTGCCCGAGCAGTTCAGTCGCTTCAATCCATACATCCTCGTAATGAAATGCCATCAGCGGCCGTGGAAAGTGGTAAGCAAAGCCGATGGTTCCAAACGCAATGTACAGGCAAGAGAGAACCAGGATTGAGAGCG
>Ga0335078_10000465_pt1 | contig 62562 bp, 59 predicted proteins | sample Lox_Sample_32_FD_206711 | JGI IMG/M metagenome (GOLD analysis project Ga0335078, IMG submission 206711) | Soil microbial communities from Loxahatchee National Wildlife Refuge, Florida, United States - Lox_Sample_3.2 | ecosystem: Environmental > Terrestrial > Soil > Wetlands | place: USA... | reverse complement strand
GTCGACGATCTCGATTCGTGCGCGGTTCACGGCGTCGCGCCGGATCGCATCGAGCTCGTCTCCGATCGCGACGCGGTCGCGATGATGCTCGCGCTCGCGAGGCGAGAAGGAATCCTCGCGGGCACGTCGACGGGCGTCGCGGTGTGCGCAGCGATCCGCGTCGCCGAGCGGCTCGGAAGCGGAAAACGCGTCGTCACGATCGCGCCGGACACGGGACGCAATTACCTCTCGTCGTGTCTCGATCCCGCGTGGCGCGCGGCGCGAGGGCTCTCGTGAGGAAACTCGCGCTCGCGATCGCGCTCGCCGCGACGACGTTCGGCGCGTGCGCGGAAAATCGCGTCTCGCTCACGGGAGGACCCCGCGAATACGTGCCTTCCGATTACAACTTGGTGCTCAATCGGTGGACGCGCACCGAGCAGCTCATCACGTTCAGCGAGCTCGACGACATGCTCACCGCGACCGCGACGTTCGAGTCGTGGGATTTTCGTTGGGCGTACGTCGTGCGCTATTCGTCCGACTATCGACTCACCGTCGAGCAGCGGCGCGAGCTCTTGCAACGCACGCTCGCCGACACGCAAGTGAAGTACGAGTTTTACGTCGCGCTCTACGGAACGAAATGGCGCTGGGACGATCTCACGAGCAAGACGTCGGCGTGGACGGTGCGTCTCATCGACGAGAAGGGAAACGAGACGGCGCCTTCGAAGCTCGATCTCGTGAAGCCCGGACCGATCGAGTACCGATATTTTCCGTACACGTCGCCGATGCGTCACTGCTTTCGAATCGATTTTCCCCGCGTGAGCGCGGACGGAAAACCGACGATCGCGGACGACGCGCAGTGGTTCGGTTTGCGCTTCGCCGGCGCGCAAGGCAACGAGGAGCTCCGCTGGTTCATCGAGAGCGAGAGCGCGAAGAAGAGCGCCCTGCGCGCGCTACATCCCGGCGAAGATCTCGAGTAGCGGCGGACACGTCATCATGAGCTCTTGCGCGACGGAGCGCGCGCCCGCGAGCACGAGCGCGCCGCCCTTCCCCGCGCGCGCGGTGGCTGCTGCTTTTCCGCCGCCCATGATCTCCGCGGGAAAAAGAAAATCTCCGACGGCGACCTCCGACACGACCGCGCCGTCCTTCACGACTTCGATCGATCCCTGACCGACGAGACAAAGCTCGCGCACCGGTTGACCTGCTTCGACGAGCACGTCGCCTTCTGCGAGCTCGCGGAGCTCGAGGCGGCTCGTGACTTGCGCGCGGAGCGCAGCGTCGAGGCGATCGGCGAGCGGACCCAGCGTGACGCCGACGAGCGCTTGCATGCGGTTCGCGCTCGCGCGCAGATCGTCTTCGACCCACGGACACGTCTTGAACGCGGGCTCGATTTGCTCGGCCGTCCACGTCGCGATCACCGCTTTTTCCGACGCACAGATCAAACGCAGCGGCACGCTCTCCGCGACGCTGCCCTTCGCTTTGAGCACTGCGCCCTCCACGAGACGCTCGGCGGCGGCGTCGACGATCTGCGCCGCGACGTCCACCGCGCCCGACACGACGAACGCGAACGCGAAGCCCATCACCTCTTCGTCGCGCGACAAGTCGTGCACCTCGGCGATCGACTCGAGCTCGCTGCGCGCGTCGTCGGGGAGATCGCTGAGCGCTTCGACCGCCGAGAGATCGACGCGCTTGACGAGCTGGACGGCCGGCGCTTTTTTCTCCGCGGCAGCAGGCGCGACGCCCGCGGAGACGAGCGTGCGCTCCGGCGGAAATCGCTGAACCGGCGGCGAAGGCGGCGCGGGGGGCTCCGACGGCGAACGCGGCGCGGGGACCGCGGGGACCTGCGCCGCGACGAGCATGCTCGACGTCACCGCTTCGTCGTCTTCTTGCTCTTGCAGCGCGACCGGCTTCACGATCGGCGGCAGCGGCGGCGGAACGGGAGGCGGCGCCGCCGCGGGCGCAGGCGCCGTCATCACGACGGCGGGCTCTGCCGGCGGAAGCACGAGGCGCGCGCTCGTGACGACTTCGTCGTCGTAGTCCTCGCTCGACACGACGGAGCTGTCCGGCGAAACGGAGATCACTTGCGGGCGCGGCGCTTCCTCTTCCGGTTGCTGCGCCCACGGATCGAGCATGCCCGCGTGAACTTCTTCGGCGGACTGCACGTGCGCCGACGAACGCTCCGAGACGCTTTGAAACACGACGGGCGCAGCGTCGCTCGGCGCGGGGACCGGCGTCGCCGCGAGCGGCGGCTCTTGCATCGGAGGCGGCGGCGGCGATTGTGGGAGCGGCGGTGGCGGCGCGACCGCCGCGACTCCGGCGACCGGAATCTTCATCGGCATGAACGCGGTCGGTTCCGTCATCGCGCTCATCGAAACTTGCGGATTCACCTCGATCGGAATGTCGGGGATCGACGCGCGCAGCAAATCATCGACCCCGCCCGTCTCGTGCGGCGGAATCGACGACACCGCTTCCATCTGCGACACGCTCACCGGATTCTTCGCGATCCAATCCGAGAGCTCCGCGGCGTCGCGCGCGAGCTCGAGCGCGCGATCGTCGTGCTCCGCTTCACCCGCCGCTTGCGCCGCGCGGCGCAGCCACACGATCGCGTCGACGCGCTCGTTGCGCTTCCAGAGCGAAGAGGCCGTCTGGAGAGCCCAGGCCACGTCTTCGACGTCCGTGTCCATCGCGGGCGGGATTCCGACCATCTTCATCGTGCTTGGGGGGACAAATAGTACACAACGCCATCGTCCGAAGCGACGACGAGCGCGCCGTCGGCGAGCAACGTCGCCGGCGCGTCGACGTCACCGCCCGTTCGAAGTGCAAAGATCGGCTCCGGTTGTGACGGCGCGAACGCATAGAGGCGATCGTCTTGTGCGCCGAAGTAGAGCTTGCCTTCCGCGTCCTCCAGTGCTCCGCCGTGGACGCCGAACTCGAGCGCGCCCGTCCCGGCGACGTCGAAGCTCGCCTTCTCTTTCCCCGTTTTCCCGTCGAGCCGCACGACGCGTGCGCGCGGCCCGTAGACGCCCGCGATCACGTCCCCGCCGCGCGCGATCGAGAGCGCACCGCGCACGAACCCGCCGAGCATCGTCGAGAAGATCACGCCGCCGCCCGCGTCGAGCTTCACCACGTCGCCCGCGTCGGTTCCGACGACGCACGTCCCGTCGTCGTCGATCGCCGGCGCGCCGTCCACGTCGGCTCCCAAGTCCACCGACCACATTTTGCTTCCGTGATCGATCGCGTACGCGTGGTGATCCTGCGAGCCGACGATCACGCGCCCGCCGTCGTCGATCGCGGGCGCGGTGAAGATTTTCCCGCGCGCCGAAAAGCGCCACGCGACGTCGCCGTTCGCGCGCACGTCGTAGAGCGTGCGTCCCGCGGCGAGCACGATCGAACGATCGGCGGCGATCGCGCACGCCGTGTCGCCCTCGTCGTCGAGATCGAGCGTCCACGCGACGGATCCGTCGGGCTTCACGGCGAAGAGCTTCTTCGCGTCGCTTGCAGAATACACGGTTCCATTGTCGTCCACGCACGGCGTCGCGTAGCTGCGCCCGCCGAGCGCGACGCGGAGCTTCGGCGCGCCCGTCGCACGATCGATCGCGACGAGGTGACCTTCGTGATTGCTGCCGAGCGTCGCGACGTAGATCACCGACTCGTCGGGCGATGGAATCGGCTGCGTCTCGATCGCGCCGTCCTGCAGATCGGATTTCCACTTCACGTCGAGCGCGCTCGGACCGCGCACGTTCTCGCGCGCCGCGCGCTTGCGGTCACCGTGCTGCATCCGAATCGGCGGAGTCGCGGAGGCGCCCGATGCGCTTGGCGCGATCGCGATCGCCGCGCGCGCGTCCGGAGCGCGCCCGCTCGACGCGCTCGATGTGCTCGACGCGCGCGCGTCGCGCGCGTCGGGCGCGTGACGCGACAAACGCATCGCGACGAACGCGACCGCGAGCGCCGCGAGCAGCGCGACGGGCACGCCGCGCCAAAGGTCGCGCTTCACCGCGCGCGACGCTGACGCGCGCGTTGCGCTTCGACCACGCCGTAACCGTGCGGCTCTTCACCGGGCTGACGCCGCGCGAGCCACCCGATGAGCGTGAGCCCCGCGCTCTTCGCTTGCTCGGGGCAGCACGGATCGTGGAGCAGCTTCGACAAATCTTGGATCAAGCGGACGCGATGGCGCTCGTCGATGACGGCGCACTGCGCGCGCTGCGCAGGCCAGCGCGGCGTCGAGCACGAAGCCGGACCATTGGCCTCCGTCGTGCTCGGCGCAGTGGGGTATTCCCCCGATTGTTCACGCTCCCGTTCGCCGCTCATGGACGCCAGCGCAGGCACTTTAGCGCGATTTCGGGGCACGTCGAGGCCCTTTCAAATGCTCCCAATCAACACCTCGCGGTCTTTCGCGCCGTTCGCGGGGCCCACGATTCCTTGGCGTTCCATCATCTCGACGATGCGCGCGGCGCGGTTGTAGCCGAGGCCGAGCTTTCGCTGGAGCCACGAAGTCGAGCACCGGCGCGTGTCGGCGACGACGCGCACGGCCTCGTCGTACATCGAGTCCTTGTCCATCTCCGCGTCGTCTTGTGCGCTCGGATCGTCGTCGCGCGGCTTCAAGATGTTCTCGTCGTAGACGGGCTCGCCCTGCGTGCGGAGGTGGTCGGTGATCATCTGCACTTCTTCTTCGGTGACCATCGGGCACTGCACGCGCTTGGTCTCGTTCGTTCCGTTGAGCTTGATGAGCATGTCGCCGCGACCGAGGAGATGCTCCGCGCCTTGTTCGTCGAGGATGGTGCGCGAGTCGACCTTCTGCGCGACGCGGAACGCGATGCGCGTCGGGAAGTTCGCTTTGATCATGCCGGTGATCACGTCCACGCTCGGGCGCTGCGTCGCCAAAATCACGTGCATGCCCGCCGCGCGCGCTTTCTGAGCGAGCCGCGCGACCGCGGCCTCCACGTCTTTTCCTTGCTGCATCATCAAATCGGCGAACTCGTCGACGACGATCACGATCGACGCGAGACGCTCGGGAAGTTGCTGCGTGCCCTCCGCGTCTTGGATTGCGTCCGTCGTGCCGTCCGGATTTTTTCCGATCGAAGTCTTCGGGAGCGGATTCTTCGCTTCGCCGCGCCGCACGCGATCCACCCACGCGTTGAACGTGCCGATGTTCTTCGTCCCCGCGTCCGCGAAGAGCTGATAGCGCCGCTCCATCTCGTCGACCGCCCACTTGAGCGCGTTCGACGCTTGCTTCATGTCGGTGACGACCGGAAGCAGCATGTGCGGAATGCGATCGAACGGCGCGAGCTCGACGACCTTCGGATCGATCATGAGCAAGCGGAGCTCTTCGGGCGATCGACGATAGAGGAGCGAGCAGAGCATCACGTTGAGCCCGACGCTCTTTCCCGCGCCCGTCGCGCCCGCGACGATCACGTGCGGCATCGACGCGAGATCGGCGTAGACGGGGTGCCCTTGAATGTCGCGACCGAGCACGACGGGCAGCGGCGCGCTCATCGCTTGGAAGCGACGATCTTCCACCAAGTCCCGCAAATTCACGGGGATTCGGTGTTTGTTCGGGAGCTCGAACCCGATGCGATTTTTCCCCGGGATGGGCGCGACGATGCGCACCTTGCGAGCGAGCGCGAGCGCGAGATCGTCCGCGAGCCCCGCGACCTTCGACACCTTCGTCCCCGCGGCCGTCGACACTTCGAACGTCGTCACCGTCGGACCGGGGAGCACCTCTTCGACTTTCCCGGTCACGCCGTAATCGGCGAGCGTCTTCGTGAGAAGCTCGGCGTCTTTGTAGAGCGCTTCGCGATCGATCGCGATGGCCGCCTCGGGTCCGGCCGCGGTGAGAAACTCGATCGACGGAAGGACGAACGTCGCGCCGCTCGATTTTTTTTCGGTCTTCGGTTTCGTCGCCGGTTTTTCCTGCTCGAGCGCAGCGGAGGTGTCGACGATCGTGAGCGTGTCTTCTTTCTTCTTCCGCGGCGCGCGCGGTTTCTTCTTCGGCTCCGATTCGACCTCCGCCGCAGCCTTCGCCTCTTCTGCTTCAGGCTCCGGTTCGCGCGCTGCCTCGGGCTCCGGCTCGGGCTCGGACTCCGCTTCGTTTTCGGTGTCGTTCTCGGTTTCGTTGTTGGGCGCGGTGACGACGATCGCTTCGTCGTCTTCGTCTTGCGTCACCTTCGGAAGCGCCGCGATACGCTCTTGCTCGCGCTCTTCGCGCTCGAGATCGCGCGCCGCCTTCCACGCCTCTGCCACGCTGCGCGCGCCGCGCGCCGTTCCGGACGCGCTGCGCACGCCGATTCGCGCGAGCCAGTTCATCAGCGCGATGAACGAGAACGCCGCGCGGCTGATGAGGAGCAACCCGATGCACGCGAACCCGACGAGAAACGATCCGATCGTCGAAAAGAGCGACCGCGCGACCTCGCCGAAGAGCTCGCCGACGGCTCCCGCCGCCAGGTGCCCGTCGGCGAACGCGCTTCTTCCCGGCCATCCGACTTGAACGAGCGCCGCCGCGACGACCGCCATGAGCAAGTCGCCCGCGAGGCGCGCCGGCGTCGCGAGCGAATCGCGGTGACGCACGAACGGAATCCCGAGCAGCACGAGCTCGACGGGAATCGCCCACGCGACGACGCCGATGAGATAGACGAACGCGCCCGCGACCGCCTCTCCCACCGGCCCGACCCAGTTCGTTCTCGTTCCGAACGACGCGAGCGCGAGCCCGATGAAAAGCGCGCTTCCCCAGAGCAAGAGCGCGATCGCCTCGCGCCCCCGCGCGTGGCTCGCGTTGGGACCGACGATACGGAGCTTCACGTTCTGCGGAAGCTCGTGTGCAGGAGGCACGTGCTGCATTCCGACTTTACCCTACATGGCAACCTATTATTCTCGCTGTGAGGGGCCAACTTTTGGGTAGCATGGGCCTCCTTCCGATCCGGAGAATCGATGCGCGAACATTCGTGGATGCGAAGAGGCGGCGGTGTGCTGCTCTCGTCGTGCGTGTGGGTGATGGCGGCAGGAACCACCGCCGGTTGCGCAGTAAACCAGGACGACGTCCACCGATGGGAAGGGACGGAGCGCGGTCCGGAGAAGCTCGTCGCCGTCCTGACGCACGACAAGTACTCGATTCAACTGCGGACCGAAGCGGCGATGTCGCTCATCCGCATGAAGCCGCGCGCCGGAAAGCGCATCGGGATCGACCAGCTCATCTCTGCGCTCGCGCAGCTGAGTGACGACGACCGTCGCAAGATCGTGATCGGCATGACGCCCGATCTCGTCAAAGAGATCGAAGCGCCGCCGCCGCAAAAAAAACCCGACAACACGATGCCGCCGGACGAGACCGTCCCGTTCAAGGACGCGGCGTTCGCGATGATGTCGCACGACCCGCCGCTCGTCGCCGACGAAAAGGCGAAGACCGATCTCACCGCAGCGCTCATCAAGTGGGCGCAGACGGATTTCGAAGATCGCATCGAGAACGGCGCGCAGGCGTTCGGCGTCGAGCAGATGATGCGCTTCTTCGGCGCGCCCGCGGTCAAGGGACTGCCCGCGCTGATGACGGAGCAATCGTCGAAGGTCGATCGCATGGCGAGCCTCGTCGCGGATCTCGGCGACGACGCGACGAAACAAAAAGCCGCCGAGCAACTGGTCGCGCTCGCGCAAGCGATCGACTCGCCCAACTGGATCGCGAAACAAAAGGCGCTCGTTCAAGACGTGAACAAGCGCAACAACCAGAACGTCACCGATCAACAGCTCAACGCGCAGCTCGACAAATTCCAAGAGCAAGAGCTCATCAAGGTGTTCACGTCGATGAAGCGCGTCGGCGGGCGGCCCGTGATCGACTACTGCCTCAAGTACGCGGCGAACACGAAGAACGGCGAGGAGCGTCGCAAGGCCGCGCTCGCCGCGCTCGAAGGGCGCATCGACAAGAGCAACACGGCGGACGTCGACGCGATCTTCAACATCGCGAAAGACGAGAACACGCCGGACTCCGTGCGCGACCTCGCGTTCGCGCGCCTCGGGGAGCTGCCGAAGGATCAGGTCGTTCCGAAGCTCTACACTTTGTTCGAGCCGAGGAAGTGGAAGGTGCGCTGGGTCGCGGGATCGCTCGTGCTGCGAACGATGACGACCAAGGGGCTCGGCGAATTCATGCGTCACCTGCCGACGTCGCCGGCGACGAAGATGGGTCTCTCGGAGCCCACGACCTACGGCGGGCTCATCGCGAAGATGGAGGCGCCGACCGGCGAGCCAAAGCCACGCGACGCGATCATGCCGTATTTGTCGGCGAGAGAGCTCGGGCCGAAGCTCACCGCGTTCGGCTTCTTTTACGAGGGCAAAAAAGCGGATGTAAGCGTGGTACAATCTCACGAAGACGACAAAACGCCCGTGCCGAAGTGCGACAAAGAAGACGAGTGCGGTTGGACTTGCGTCGTTCCGAAAGCACCGGGCTCGCAGGAAACTGAATCGAAAACGATCACGACCGTGGGCGAGTTCGTGAAGTTCTGCATCGTGCCGTCGATGACGAACAACTGACCGTGAATGCAATGAGCTCCGATCCGAACAAGAAGAGCACTCGCTCGTTCCAATGCAGGGACGTGCTCTGGGAGACGTTCGAGCAGATGGCTCGCGAGCTCGAGTGCTCCGTCGACTATTTGATCAACGAGGCGATGAAGCAGTACGCGCGCCAGCGAAGCTACGGGCCTGGCGCGACGAAGACGCCGTTTCCAGGACGCGAAGGATCCGTTCCCGCGATGGGCAACGCGCCGCTGGGCGCGTACGGGCCGCCACCGGGCGCCTTGCCGAGCAACATCCCGACGCCCGCCGTTCCCCCGCCGCCCGCGATGCGCGCGCCGCAGCCACTTCCTCCGCCGCCGGGTCGACTGGGGCCTCCGCCGGGCCGCGCGCCTTCCGCAATGGGCGGGCTTCCGCCGCCGCCAGGACGCATGAGCGCGCCGCCGTCGCCGCCGATGTCACCGCCGAATTTGGCGCCGCCGAACATGGGTCGCGGTCTTCCGCCACCGCCGGGCATGACTCCATCGCGTCCGCCGCCGCCGCCGATGGGCGCGCAAGTTCCGCAAGCCCCGCGAAGCGTGCCGCCGCCGATCCCCGGCGCGCAGCGCGGTGGATACAACGGCTACGGCCAACAAACGCAAGCCTCCGGCGTGCTCAGCGTGATTTACGGCGGCGAGAAGATCGCCATCAACAAAGAACGCTTCGTCATCGGGCGCGGCAAGCAGTCGAGCGATCTCACGCTCAAGGATCCGAACGTGTCGCGCCAGCACGCGATGGTCGAGTTCCAGAACGGCGTGTATTTCATGGTCGACATGGGCTCGACGAACGGCGTCGAGTACAACGGTCAGCGCATCGCGCGAAAACAAATCGCCGAAGGCGATGCGTTCCGCATTTGCGATCACGAAGTTCGTTTCACGTATCGCTAAGTCCCGTCAGCCGCGCAGACGTGCGCGGTCGAGGAGCTCGTGCCGAGGAGCTCGCTGCGCATGCCGCGATTCGAAGAACCTGCGCTGAGGCGCCTTCCCGTCCTCGAGCCACGCAAGCGCGCGCTGGAGACGTGCGTGTACTGTCCGAAACTTTGTCGGAGCGCGTGCCCGGTGTCGAACGCGGAGCCGCGCGAGACGATCATTCCGTGGGGGAAGATGTCGACGGCGTATTTCGTCGCGCGTGGGACCGCGCCGCTCGACGCGTCGTTCGCGGCGCCCGCGTGGGCGTGCACGGGGTGCGGCGCGTGCAGCGAGGCGTGCGATCATCGCAACGACGTCGCGGGGACCTTGCTCGACGCGCGCGCTGCGTTCGTCGCGCGCGGCGTCGCGCCGGACGCCGCGACGCGCGCCATCGCGCGCTTCGGCGCGCACCGCGACGAAACCGCGCGCGCGGTGGATTCCTTGCAGAATGCACGCGTTTCGAACGGGAAATCCCCTGCGTTTTTGATCGGGTGCACGTACGCGCGCAAGCTCCCGGACGCGGCGCGCGCGGCGATCGCGATCGCGGAGCGCGTGCTCGGCTCGGTCGTGCTCGAGCGCGAGTGCTGCGGCCTTCCGCTGAAGCTCGCGGGCGACGCGAGCGCGTACGAGGCGCACGTCGCGCGCTTCTCGAAGCGCGAGATCGTCGCGCACGATCCGGGTTGCGCCCGCGCGCTCCGAGCGACCGGCGCGCGCGTGACGCTGCTCGTCGAGCTCGTCGCGGAGCGACTCCATGATCTGCGCGAAGGTCCGATTCCCGAGGACGCGCGCGCGGTGCGGTATCACGACCCGTGTCACCTGGGGCGCGGGCTCGGCGTGTACGACGCGCCGCGCGCGATCCTGACACGCGTGACGGGACGCGCGCCGCTCGAGCTCACTGCGCGACGCGAGCGCGCGCCGTGCAGCGGCGCGGGCGGGCTCCTTCCGCTCACGATGCCGAGCGCGTCGCGCGAGATCGCGCGCGCGGTGCGCGCCGAGCACGACGACCTCGCGCGAACCGATCACGCGCGCGAGCTCGTCACGGCGTGCGGGTCGAGCGCGCTCCGTCTCGGCGCGCGCGATTGGACGGAGCTCGTCGCGTTCCGCGACGCGTGACGCGCTAAAAACTGCCGCCGATCGCTGCGCCGTAAAATCCGTTTCCGACGACGGGCGTGATGTGACCGATGACGGCGTTGTGCTTCTTCTTCGGCGCGAGGAAGAAGAGCGTGATGCCGCCCGCGACGGCGACGCCGCCCGCGATGAACAAGATCGTCGACACGAGCGCGGCGTTCTGCGCGTCGCTCCGGAGCTGAAGACCGATCGCGTCGCACGTGTCGGCCGCGTCGCAGTGACCGTTCGCGTTCGAGTCGCTGAGCTTTCCCGCCGCGACGAGACCGAGCGCGCTGCCGACGCCTATCGAGACGAGCCCGACTGCGCCGACGACGATCCCCGCGACGTGCATGCCGAACCCCGGATCGCTGTCCTCGACGACCGGTGGCGGCGCTGCGACGACCTCTTTCTCCATCGGTCCGATCGTCACGGTCACCGTGTTGCCCTCGCCTTGAACGTCGACCTTCTGCTCCCACTTTTTGTAATTCGGCGCGGTCGCGGAGACGACGTGCGCGCCGGGATCGACGGGGACCGCGAGGCCGAGGTCGGACGCGCCGAGCGCGTCGCCGTCGCGCGTGACCTTCAGCCCGTCGACGTGCGCGTCGGCGGGGCCGAGGATCGTGAGCTTCGTGAGGTGCGCTTCGAGCGTCGCGACGTGCTTCTGAGCGACCTTGTCGCGTTGCTGTTTGTCTTTGCGATCGATCGCCATCTTCTGCGCGTCTTTGTACGTGCGGTACGCGCTCGCGCTTTGCCCGTTGCGCTCGTAACAGTCCGCGAGCCAGAGCAAGCCGCCGATTTCGGGATCGAGCTTGTTCGATTGCTCGAACTTGGGACACGCCTCGGCGTACTTGCCCTGCTTCATCAGCGCGGCGCCTTCGTCGAAGAGCTTGTCGGCTTCGTTGTCCGCGCGGGCTTGCGCGGCGAACAGCGCGGCGCACGCCACGATCGCGCGCGACGATTGCTTGCAGAATGCACGCATGGGAGAGCCCTACTTTCGGCCGCCGAACTCGTGATTGTCAACCGCGGCTGCGTTCGTCGGGACGGGCGTCGGTCGTCGAACCGTGTTCGTCACGGGCGCGTGCGTCGCGTGCGTCGCGGGGGCGGATGTCGCGACGGGCTGCGCGAGCGCGTTCGCGGTCGCCGCGGGTTCGTTCATGTCCATCGTCGGAATCGGCGCGATGGTCGCGGTGGTCGTCGCGACGGTGGTCGGTGGAGGCGCCGCCGTCGCGGCTGTGTCGGCAGTCGTGGTCGTCGTCGTCGCGGTGGTCGTGGTGAGCGTCGCGGTGGGCGCGGGCGTCGTCCTCGGTTTGTCCGGGTGCGCCTGTCGCATCCCGAAGAAGACGGCGCCGCCGATGATGATCACGGCCGGGATGACGAGCGTCCACATCGGAAGCCCGCCTTTCTTCGCCGGCGCGGGAGCTTGCATCTGCGGCGGCGGCCACGCGTTCGGAAATGGTCCGCTCGCGCCGGCGTTCGCGAACGGGCCGCTCGCGCCGGCGTTGGGAAACGGTCCGCTCGCGCCCGCGAGCGCGGCGGTGTTCGGCGCGTTCATCGTGTTGGCGAGCGTGGGGTTCACGCCCGTCGGTTGGAACTCGCGCGACGTCGCGATCGACACGTAGTTCTCGCGCGGTTTTCCCAACGAGAGTATCGGCTGCGACTTCGGCGGAGGCTCGATCATCGCCTGAATGCGCGTCGCGTCTTCTTCGTCTTCTTGGGCGCTCGGATCGTCGACGCGCGTCGCCATTTCGAGATCGTCGTCGACGAGCGACGCGAGCTGCGCGGCTGGTTGGGCCGTTTGCGGCGGCGATTGCGCTTGCGGCGTCCCTTGGAGCGGCGTCTCGGGCTCGGGCTCCGTTTGGAGCGTGCGCGCGACGCCGCTGCGCGACACGTCGCTCCGACCGAGCCACGCGCGCACGATCTCGCGCTGCTGCGAGATGTCCATCCCGATCATCTCGTTCACGAACGCAGCTGCGGTGCGCACGGTGGCGACCAAGTTGTAGGTGCGTGCGGCTTGCTCGAGCGCTTCCGCGAAGTCCGCGGCCGTCGCGAAACGATCCTGGGGATGCCCCGCGAGCGCGCGGCGCACGACGACCTCGACCTCGGGCGGAACGCCCGGCTCGAAATTGCGAATCGGCGGGACGTCCGCGGCGACGACCTTGAAGAGCGTCTCCGCTTCGCCTTCCGCCTTGAACAATCGCTGCCCCGTGAAGAGCTCCCACAGCACGATGCCCGCCGCGAACACGTCGGCGCGACGATCGACCGTCATGTTGCCGCGCACCTGCTCGGGCGACATGTACGCGAGCTTGCCTTTCAGCTGGCCGCCTTGCGTCGCGTTCGCGAGACGCGCTTGCGCCTTCGCGACGCCGAAATCCGTGATGCGCGCGACGCCGTCGACGCCGACCAAGATGTTTTGCGGCGACACGTCGCGGTGAACGATCTCGAGGTGCGTGCCGTCGTCGTCCGCGAGCTCGTGCGCGGCGTGCAAGCCCATGAGCGTGTCGAGCATGACGCGCACGACGACGGGCACCGGAATCTTTCGATTCACGTTCGCCGCGCGCGCCATCAAGTGCCCGACCGTGTCGCCCTCGATGTACTCCATCACGAGGTAGTACTGCTCGCCGTGCATCCCGATCTCGAGGATGGGCACGACGTTCGGGTGATGGAGACGCGACGCGAGGCGCGCCTCGTCGAGGAACATCTGGATGAAGTCCTGCTCCTTCGCGAGGTGCGGGTGCAGGCGTTTGATCGCGACGAACCGCTTGAATCCCGCGACGCCGACGAAGCGTGCGAGATACACGGTGGCCATTCCGCCTTGGGCGAGCTCGGCGACCAGCTCGAAACGATCGAGCCGTTCACCCTCGCCGGGTATGGCGAGAATCTTCGTCATGATGGACCTGTCATGATACCGCGAGGCATGGCGGCAGGTCAGCTTCTTCGCGAGGCGCGCGGTGTTTTGGGCGCTTTTGTCCTCCGAAGTCGCCTAAGGTGACGGAGTGTGAGCGGAGCGTCGCAGCTGCAAGGCATCTCGACTCGACGCTCCGTCGCGACGCGGGTTCTTCTCTCGTTCGCCCTCACGCTCCTCGCGTTCGCGGTGACGGTCGGGTTCAGCGTCGCTGCGCAGCGTCGCACGGCGGCCGACAGTGAAGAGCTGTCGAAGGGCTACTTGCCCATCGCGCTCAAGCTCGGACAACTTCGCGCCACACAAGCGACACTCGCGACGCTCATCGACGGTCTGCCCGACGAGCGCGATCCGGTCTCGGCGCGCCTGCTCCTCGGTACGCTCGCGTCGGCGCGCCACGCGAAATTCTTGGAGACGAAGGCCGCGATCGCCGAGCTCGATCAAGTCGCGCACGGCGAGAAGCACCTCGACTTCGCGGGCGACCTCGCCGTCATCGAGACCGAGGTCGACGGCGACAAGCCCGGGCTCGAGCGGCTCTTGCGTCACGTCGAGAGCGCGACGTTCGAAGCCGACAAGGACGCGATCAACCGCGAGATCGTCCAAGTGGGCGCGATCGAGCACAACTGCGACAAGCGACTTCACGCGCTCGCCGATCGCGTGTCGAGCTCGATGGAGACGCTTTCGAACGACGCGAAGGTGCGCGAGGCGCGATCGGTGTGGGCGCTCGCGGCGCTCGCGGTGCTCACGCTCGTCGTCGGCGTCGCGCTCACGCTTCGCGTGCGGCGACTTCTCGCGCCGCTCGGACGCGTGACCGCGCGCGCGCAGGCCGTCGCGCGCGGCGATCTCACGCCGCGCGAAGTGCCGCCTCACATGAAAGGAGGCGCGGACGAGATCGCGGAGCTCGCGTCGACGTTCGAGGAGATGGTCGGCGCGGTCGCGCGCGCGCGCACCGAAGCGCTCTCGAACGAGCGACTCGCCGCCATCGGAAAAATGGCGGCGCACGTCACGCACGAAATCCGAAATCCGCTGTCGTCGATCGGGCTCAACGTCGAGCTCCTCGAAGAGGAGCTCAAGGACGCCGACGCGAAGAATCTCCTCTCGGCGATCTCGCGCGAGGTCGGTCGGCTCGAACAGTTGAGCGAGGAGTATTTGCGCGTCGCGCGGCTGCCTTCGCCGCGCATGGAAGCGGAGGACGTCGCGGCGCTCGTGCGCGACGTGGTCGCGTTCACGAAGAAGGAGATGGAGCGCGCGCAGTGCGAGGTCAAGCTGCACGTCGCCGACGAAGTTCCCGTCGCGCTCTTCGACGAAGCGCAGCTCCGTCAAGCGCTCTTGAATCTGCTCCGCAACGCGCGCGAGGCGATGCCGAACGGCGGCGCGATCGACGTCTCGGTGCGCGCGGAAGGAATGAGCGTCGTCGTCACCGTCGACGATCGCGGCAGCGGAATTTCGGACGACGTTCGCGCGCGCATCTTCGATCCGTTCTTCTCGACGAAAGGTGAAGGCACCGGGCTCGGGCTCGCGATCACGCGCCAAATCGTCGAGGCGCACGGAGGGTCGATTTCGTGCGCGCCGCGCGACGGCGGAGGCACGTCGTTCAAGATCGCGCTCCCGATCGCGCCGAGCCGCGCCGTGTGAATGTGGTAGACGATTCGCCATGCGTCCCGATTCGCGCGCGCTCGACGCGCACCGCCCGGTGGAGATGGTCTGCGGATTTCACCGCATGTCGGAAGGATCCGTTTTGTATCGCGCGGGATCGACGGTCGTCCTGTGCGTCGCGTCGATCGAAGATCGCGTGCCGCCGTTTCTCGAAGGCAAAGGCAAAGGTTGGATCACGGCCGAGTACCAGATGCACCCGCGGTCGAATCCCGTGAAGCGCGAGTCGCGCGACGGACGCGGAAAAGCGCCGAGCGGACGCACGATGGAGATCCAGCGCCTCGTCGGTCGCGCGCTGCGCGCGGCAGTCGATCTCGACAAGCTCGGTGAGCGCACCATCACGCTCGATTGCGACGTGCTCGAAGCGGACGGCGGAACGCGCACCGCGTCGATCACCGGAGGGTTCGTCGCGCTCGCGCTCGCCGTCGACGCGCTCACGAAAAAGCAAAAGCTCCAAAAGCGCGTCCTGCGCGATTCCGTCGCCGCGACGAGCGTCGGGTGCATGAAGGATCATTCGCTCGCGCTCGATTTGAATTACGCCGAGGACTCGACGGCCGAAGTGGATTTGAACGTGGTCGCGACGGGCCGCGGCGGAATCGTCGAGATCCAGGGAACTGCCGAGGGAGAGCCCGTGCCGCGCAAGACGATCGACGCGATGGTCGACCTCGCGCTCGTCGGCGTCGCGTCGCTCGGCAAGGTGCAGCGGGCGACGCTCTCGAGCGTCGGCGTGGATCTCGACGCGCTCCTCATGACGTGATTCAGCGCGACACGAACGCTCGGTGCAGCGCGGGCGCGCTCGTCGCGAGCTCGCGCGGCGAGTAACCCGAGTACACGCGCGTCACGGTGATCGTGCGATCGCGCGCGCGAAACGCGGCGCGAAAATCTTTGACCGCGATCTCGAACGCGTCGCCTTTCTTGCGAATGCGTCGGTACGCGTGCGGCGCCGGACCGAGCGCGAGGGACGCCTCGAGATCCGCGCGAAGCGCGACGCCGCGCGCGTCGAGCCACGCGAGCGCGCGCGCCGCGTCCTCTTCGAACGCGATCGCGTACGGCGTGATCGGATCGCGCGGCGTGTCGTCGATGGCGCGCGCGCGTTCGTCGTCGAGCCAACCGGCGCGCGCGTTCGGAAACGCGTCCGCGTACGGAACGTACGGCTTGAGATCGAGCACGGGCGTGCCGTCGATCATGTCGAGATCGCTCACGTGCAGAGTGCAATCTTCGATCGCGCGGAGCTTCACGACGCTGAGACCGATCGCGTTCGGTCTGTGCGGCGAGCGCGTCGCGAAGACGCCGCGCCGCACCGAGCTCCGCGGCGGCAGCACCTTCGGACGAAAGTGTTCGGCTTCGTGAAAATGAAAAATCACGAACACGCGATCGAAGCCTTCGAGATCCGCGAGCGCGTCGCGCATGCCCGTCTTGCGGAAGAGCTCGATCGTTCCCTCCGCGTGCGCGACGACACCTTGCCGCGGCGCCGCGCGCTTCTCTTTGAACGGCGAATGCACCACGCCGATCGGCTCGAATTTCGGCATCGAAATGCTCGTACCACGCTAAGCTCGCGCGCGTGAGCGCACGCATCGTCCACACGCTCGTGGTCGCGACGACGAACCGCGGCAAGCTCGACGAGCTGCGCGCGCTCCTCGAAGGTCTGCCGCTCGAGATCCGCACGCTCGAAGAGGTCGGCGCGGGACCCGACAAGGTCGTCGTGATCGAAGACGGCGCGACGTTCGAGGAGAACGCGACGAAAAAGGCGATGGCGATCGCGAAGGCGACGATGGCGCTCACGCTCGCGGACGACTCGGGTCTCGAAGTGGACGCGCTCGGCGGCGCGCCCGGCGTGCGCTCCGCGCGCTTCGCGAGCGAACGCGCGACCGACGCGGAGAACAACGCGGCGCTCATCGCGCGCCTCGAGGAGCTCGGCGACTCGGGCGAAGTGCTATTCCCCGCGCGCTTCCGCTGCGTCGTCGCGCTCGTCGATCCGTACTCGGATTTCGTCCCGCAGCTCACCGAAGGACGCTGCGAAGGCGCTGTCACGCGCGCGCCGCGCGGCACGGGCGGCTTCGGTTACGACCCGCTCTTCATCGTCGAAGGCGGCGACAAGACGATGGCGGAGCTCGAGGTCGAAGAGAAGAACCGCATCTCGCACCGCGCGCTCGCGTGCTTGCGCATTCGTCCCGTCATCGAGCGCGTGATCGTCGAGCGCGACGCCGCCATCCGCGCGATGTTCTCGTGAACAAGAGCTGGAAAGCCACCTACCGCTACGGAAACATCGGGCTCGAGCTCGTGCTCTCGATCGTCGTCGGTTTTTTGCTCGGTCGCAAAATCGATCGTTGGCTTTTCGGCGGGCACGGCTGGGGAACCGCGGTCGGCACGGGCATCGGCGTCTACACGGGATTCCGTGCACTCTACAAGCTCGCGAAGCAGGCCCAGCGCGAGGCGGACGCGGAGGACGCGCGCGAGCGCGACAAGGCCGAAGAGGACGCGAAGATCGCCGCCTACAAAAAAGAAGCGGACGCGTTCATCCCGAAAGACAAATGACGCGTCCGACGCTCGAGCGCGCGACGTTCGCCTCGGTCATCGCGGTCGGCGCCGCGAGCGCGGGGATTGCGCTCGGCGCATTCGGCGCGCGCGTCGCGTTCTCGATCGCGGTCGGCGCGGGCATCGCGGTGTTGAACTTGTGGGCGCTCCGCGGCGTGGTGCGCTCGCTCGTCGCGGCCGCGGCGCAGACCGAGCGCGGCGCGGGCCTCGGATTCTTCTTGGGTCCGAAGCTCGTCGCGCTCCTCGCGCTCACGTGGATTTTGCTCGCGCGCCACACCGTGTCCGCGGGCGGCTTTGCGATTGGTTTTTCGGCCCTACCGATAGGAGTTGCCATCGGCGCGCTCGTCTGCGAAAAACCGCCGGAAGACTGAGTTAGAACATGCCCGAGCACACTTCGTTCTTCACGTTGCTCCTCAATTGGCTCGTCGGTCACTCGGCCGTCGAGCACAACATGGAAGGCATCTTCGGCCACTCCATCCAGGGAAAGCCGGTCGGGATGCACAGCGCCGAGCCGCTCGTCGCCGCGCTGTTCGTCATGCTGCTCGCGATTTTTCTCGCGTACCGCGGGCGCGCGAAGGTCATCGACTACGACAAGTCCGTCATTCCGGACGACACGCTCACGCTGCGCACGTTTTGGGAGGTCTTCATCGGCTACTTCTACGGCCTGATGAAGGACATGATGGGCGCCGAGCGCGCGAAGCGTTATTTCGGCCTCGTCGGCACGTGCGCCGTCTTCATCTTCTTCTCGAACCTGATGGGGCTCGTGCCCGGATTTCTGCCGCCGACGTCGTCGTGGAACATCACCGCGGGTTGCGCGGCGGTCGTGTTCGTCGTCTTCAACTATTACGGCTTCAAAGAGAACGGGATGGGATACCTGCGTCACCTCGCGGGGCCGTGGATTCACCCGGCAGCGATCCCGATCAACATTCTGATTTTCTGCATCGAAGTCCTCTCGACGTGCATCCGCCCGCTCACGCTGTCGATTCGTCTCATGGTGAACATGGCGGTCGACCACATGCTCCTCGGGCTCTTCACGGGCCTCGTGATGATCTTCGTGCCGATTCCGCTGATGGTGCTGGGGACGCTCGTCGCGCTCGTCCAAACGCTCGTCTTCTGCCTTTTGACGGCGATCTACATCTCGCTCGCGACCGAGCACGAAGAGCACGGCGGCGAGGAGCACGCCGTCGCGCACTAGTCACGTCGCGCGGCTCGCCGAGGAACCGACGATTCCATCTTCCCAACACTCGCGAAAAGCACTAACAACGCGCGCGACATGAAAGAGATCCGTCCGATGAAGAAAGTCGCCTCGGCCATCGCGTTCCTCGCAAGCTTCTTGGTTCCTCTCGTTGCGTTCGCGCAAGGCGCGGGCGGCGGGGCTTCTGCGGAGGACGGCAAGTTCGGCGCGTACGTCGGCGCTGGCATCGCGATGGGCCTCGCGGTTCTCGGCGGCGGTCTCGGTCAGGGTCGCGCGGCGGCCTCCGCGCTCGAAGGCATCGCGCGCAACCCGAGCGCGGCCTCGAAGATTCAAACGCCGATGCTGATCGGCCTCGCGCTGATCGAGTCGCTCGTTCTGTTCGGGCTCCTCGTCGCGTACTTGCTCCAGAGCAAGTAGTCACCTCAGCGACAGCGCGCGATGAAGTCGCGCGCGTTGGCGCGCGCGAGCACCGCGGTTACGCGCTGCGACGCAGCGGGCGTCGCAGCGCACGTTTGTTTCAAGTCGCGCGCGTTGGACGATCCGAGCGCAGAGAGCACGAGCGTCGCCGAGTCGACGTCCGCTCCGAGCGCTCCCGCGAGCGTCGCGTCGAGATCCTTCGGGCACGCGCGCACGGAGTCCTCGAGCGCGCGCGGCAGCGCTCCGAACGTCGCATGATCGCGCGACGTGAGCAGCGTCGACCACAGCTTCACCTGCCGATCGCATTTCATCTCGCCGAGGTTGCGCACGAGTCCCGGCTCCGCGGTCTTCGCGAGCCACGAGAGCGCCGCGTCGTCGCGCGACGCGATGCGCGCGGCCGTCACCGTGCACACGTCCGCGTCGCGCGAGCTCACCGGCGCGCGCATGAACGCGTCGCGTGCGCCGCCCGACGAGTCCGACGCGGAGATCCCGATGCACATCGACTTGCGCGTCTCGCCGTCCGCCAAACGCCGCGCGATCGCGCTCGTCACGTTCGGACCGTCGATGCTCGCGAGCGCGCCTCCACACGCATCGCATCCGTTCGGCATCGCGGCTTCGAGATCCGGGATGAACGCCGCGATTTGCACGTCGCCGTGCTTCATCGCGGACGCCATGTCCTGTTTTCGATTGGGATCGGCGAGCTCGCGCTTCGTCATCGTGATCGCCCACGACGCGTTGCGCTCGACGCCGCCCCACACCGCGAGCTCGACGTCGAGCGCGCCCGCGCCCGCGTCCGTCGTCGCCTTGCCCACGGTCGCCTTCGCGAGCGCCGCGAGCGCGGACTGCGCGTCTTGGTCGTCGTCCGCGAGCCGACCGAGCGCCGCCACCGCCTCGGGTGATCCGTTCGCCTCGAGCCACGCGACGTTCTTCTTCTTCTCCGCGTCGACGACGCTCGTCGGCGTGCACGCCGAAAGCATGCAGAATGCAACCATCGCGACGCGCGGGCTCACGCGTCGAGACTAAACCGGAAGCTTCGCGAGCGACGGTGTCTTCGTGCGCGGACCTTCGTTCAGGTTCAAGCGCACCGGGAGCACGATCATCGGCACGCCGGCGTGCTGCAATCGTCGTTGGATTTGGAACGCGGTCTCGTTGTGGAGCACGCGACCGAAGCTCGAGTCCTCGTCGAAGATCAACTGCCCCGCGACGAAGAGCGCCCTCGGATATTTCTTGATGATCGAGAGGCCGAGCGCCTCCGCTTCGACGGCGACCTCCGTGCCCGTCGAGAGCTGCGCGTCGGCGGGGAGATCGAGCGTCGCGGCGAACTTCTTGTACTGCTCGAGGGCCTCTCTCGTGCGCATCTCGAGCTCGTGCACTTCGCCGATGCCCTTGAAGTTCCCCGAGTCGACGATCGCGACGGAGCAGAACACGACGCCTTTGAAGTGTCCCGGGAACATGCGGAGCAGCGTGAGCAGCGCGTGGCGCCCGAGCCCGCCGTACCCGCCGACGAAGAGCACCGCGACGGGGCTCTCCGGATCGATCGGCGAGCACTCCTTCGGTAGTTCGTCCTTGAGCGGATCGGGGAGCTCGACGTCGAGCCGGCGGATCGCGTCGACGACGCGCTTGTAGTGCCGCTTGATGACGAAGCAGAGCATGACGAGCGCGCCGGTGATGACGAGCGTGAGCCACCCGCCCTCCGCGAATTTTTCGAAGCACGTGACGACGAGGATCGTGAGACAGAGCGCGAGCGCGATGACGTGAATCGGAACGTGCCGCGCCCACTCTTTGTGCTCCTTGCGGTTCTTCACCCAGAAGCGCGTCATCCCGAGGTTCGAGAGCGAGAACGTGAGAAACACGTTGATCGAGTACATGACGACGAGCTTGCCGACGTCGCCGTGCGTGTAGAGGAGCGCGAGGATCGAGGCGCTGCTCATCAAGAGGACGCCGTTGCGCATCGAAAGGCGTTCGCTCAGCGCGCTGAAGCGGTGCGGGAGCCACGAGTCGACGGCCATGTTCGCCATCACGCGCGGTCCATCGACGAAGCCCGCTTGCGCCGCGATGAAGAGCAATCCAGCCTCGCTCGCGAGCGCGAGCATGACGAACGTGCTGCCGATGTCGAACGAGCCCAAATGCCATCCGCCCGCGACGTGCTCGAGGAGGACCCAGTTCATCGTCTTCGTCTTGTCGTCGGGCGGCATCGCGCCGACGAGGAGGTACGCGAGGATGATGCCGCCCGCGGTGATCGCGAGCGACGTCGCCATGAGCATCATGGTGCGCTTCGCCGTGCGCACCTTCGGCTCACGCATGATCTGGACGCCGTTCGAGACGGCTTCGATGCCCGTGTACGTTCCGCCGCCGAGCGAGTACGCGCGGACGAAGAGCGCGAGCGTGCCGAACACGCCGAGCGCGCCGAGCGTGCCGTGGAAGTTCTCGGCGGTGTGTCGCGTGACCGCGCCGACGTCGCCGACGTGACCGAAAATCGCGACGCACAGCGCGAGCGCGTGCGTCACGACGAACGCGAGGAAGATCGGGAGGATCGTCTGCACCGACTCCTTCACGCCGCGGATGTTGAGGATCGTCAGCGAGACGATCGCGGCGATCTCGATCGCCATCTTCGTGCGCTGCACCGGGTCGAGCCACGTGCCCGTCTGCGCGATGGAGAGCATGCCGCCGTCGGGGAGGTTGTATCCAATCAGTTCCTTCGCGTCGTTCAGCACCTCGACCTGGCCGAACCATCTGCGCGGGATCAAGTTGAAGACTTGATCGCCGCCCGACGCGATCGAAACGGTGATCGTGAGGACGTAGTCGACGAGCAGCGCGCTGCCGCTGACGACGCCGAACCGCGGACCGAGGAGCTTCGTCGCGACGACGTACCCGCCGCCGCCGCCCGGGAAGTGCTCGATGATGCGCGTGTAGCCGTACGCGATGATGAAGACCGTGAGCGCAGTGCCGAGCGCGAGACCGACGGCGAGGCTCGAGTGGTTTCCCTTCGCCATGAGCGAGCGAAACGCTTCGTCCGGCCCGTATGCCGACGACGAAAGCCCGTCCGCGCCGAGCCCGACCCACGCGAGCATTGCGACGAGCGAGACGGCGTGAAAGGTTCGACTGTCGTGAACGTCCTTCGGCGCGCCGAACAAAAAGGTCCGAAGACGACCCATCGAGCGCGGGCAACGTAAAACCGATGACATTAAGATTTCATTAAGACGATGCGAGTCGCAATTTCAGGCGGGAATGGCTTCATCGGAACGAAACTCGTCCGTGCGCTCGTCGCGCGCGGCGACGACGTGACGCTCCTCGTGCGCAAGGCGTCCGCGTCTGCGATCGACGAGGCGCGCGTGCGGCGTTCGCCGATCGACGACGCGCGATCGCTCGACGGCGCGGACGCGATCGTGAATCTCGCGGGCGCCGGCGTGCTCGACGAGCGGTGGACCGAAGCGCGCCTTCGCGTGATTCGCGAGAGTCGCATCGAGACGACGCGCTCGCTCGTGGCGCGCGCCGCGAACGCGCGCGTGCTCGTCAGCGCATCGGCGATCGGTTTTTACGGCATGCACATGGACGACGCGGAGCTCGACGAGTCGTCGCCGCGCGGCGACGACGTTCTCGCGCGCATCTGCGACGACTGGGAGAACGAGGCGCGCAAGGCGTCGTGCCGCGTCGCGATCGCGCGCATCGGGATCGTGCTCGGCAAAGACGGCGGCGCGCTCGCGCGCATGCTTCCGATGTTTCGTCGATTCCTCGGCGGTCCGCTCGGCGACGGCAAGCAGTGGTGGAGCTGGATTCACGTCGACGACGTCGTGCGCGCGCTCCTCTTCGCGATCGATCACGACGCGATGCGCGGCGCGTTCAACGCGACCGCGCCCGCTCCCGCCACGATGAACGAAGTCGCTCGCACGCTCGGCGAAGTCTTGCACCGACCCTCCGCGCTGCGCGTCCCGGCGTTCGCGCTGCGCGCCGCGCTCGGCGACGCGGCGAACGTGCTCCTCACCGGCCAGCGAGTCCTCCCGCGCGTCCTCACCGACGCACAATTCGAGTTCCGCTTCCGCGCGCTGCGCGACGCGCTCGCCGCGTGCGTCTAGCGCGCTACAGCTCGATCTGCGCGCCGAACTCGACGACGCGGTTCGGCGGGATCTGGAAGAACGCGTTCGCCGGGCGCGCGTTGCGCGACAAATACGCGAAGAGCAGCTTGCGCCAGCGCGCCATGCCCGTCCGCTTCTCCGTGATGACGAGCGTCTCGCGTCCGAGAAAGAAGCTCGTGTCGTCCTCGTTCGTGACGAGACCGCGCTCGCGGCATCGTTGCATGATCTCCGGAACGTTCGGCGCCTGCATGAATCCGTAGCACGCGCGCGCTTGCCACACGCCTTCGCCGAGATCGTGGAGCAAGTCGAGACGCTTCGACGCGTTGACCTCCGGCACGTGGAGGGTCGTGATCGAGAGACAAACGACTTGCTCGTGGAGCACTTTGTTGTGCTTGAAGTGATGCAAGAGGACCGGCGGCGCGGCGTCCGGGTTCGACGTCATGAAGACCGCCGTGCCCTTCACGCGCAGCGGCTTCGTGCGCGCGAGGTCGTCGAGAAAATCCTTGAGCGGGAGGGTCGTCGACGCGATCGCTTTGCCGAGCTCCACGCGCCCGCGCTTCCACGTGACCATCACCGTGAACACGAGCCCCGCGATGCTGAGCGGCACCCAGCCGCCATCGGCGATCTTCACCGTGTTCGCCGAGAAGAAGAGCAAATCGATCGCGAGAAACAGTCCGCACAGCGCGAGCGATTTCGGCATGCTCCACTGCCACCTCTCGCGCACGAGCACGAAGAACAAGATCGTCGTGATGCTCATCGTGCCGGTGACCGCGATGCCGTACGCGGCGGCGAGATCGTCGGAGTGCTTGAAGCCGAGCACGAGCGCGACGCACGCGACCATCAAGCCGTAGTTGATCTCGGGCACGTAGATTTGCCCTTCGGCCGTTCCGGACGTGTGACGAATCGTGACGCGCGGCCAGTACCCGAGCTGCACCGCTTGTTGCGTGAGCGAGTACGCGCCGCTGATGAGCGCTTGCGACGCGATGACCGTCGCGATCGTCGCGATGCCGACGAGCGGATAGTGGAACCACGCGGGAGCGAGCGCGTAGAACGGATTCTTCAGCGCGAGCTCGCCGCGCGACGAGAGCAGCTCCGCGCCTTGTCCGAAATAATTGAGCACGAGCGACGGGAGCACGAGCGCGTACCACGCCCACTTGATCGGCTTTCGTCCGAAGTGGCCCATGTCCGCGTAGAGCGCCTCGCCGCCCGTGATGCAGAGCACGACCGAGCCGAGCACGAAGAAACCGAGCGGGCCGTGGCTGGCGAGGAACATCACCGCGAAGCTCGGGCTGAGCGCGAGGAGCACGCGCGGGTTGTGCACGATGGGCGGCGCGCCGAGCACGGCGAGCGCGACGAACCACACGAGCATCGCGGGACCGAACACGGCTCCCACGCGCGCAGTTCCTCGCTTTTGCACGACGAAGAGCCCGACCAATATCAGCACCGTGAGCGGCACGACGATTCGATCGAGCACGCCGCCGGCGTCGCCCGACTCGATCGTCATCTCGGAGAGCGGCTTCACGGCGAGGCCTTCGACGGCGGACAAAACCGAAATCGCGGGCGTGATGATGCCGTCGCCGTAGAGGAGCGCGGCGCCGAACAAACCGAGCGCGACGAGACCGAACGTGCGCGGCTTGCCGTCCTTGCGCTTCGCGACGAGCGCGAGCAGCGCGAGGATTCCGCCTTCGCCTTCGTTGTCCGCGCGCATGATGAACGTCAGGTACTTCACGACGACGACCATCACGAGCGACCAAAACACGAGCGAGAGGATCCCGAGCACGTTGGCTTCGGTGCGCGCGACGACGTCGAGCGGGCGGCCGAGGCCGTCGGCGTGCTTCGCAAAACATTCCTTCAGCGCGTAGAGCGGCGACGTTCCGATGTCGCCGTAGACGACGCCGAGCGCGCCGAGCGCGAGCTTCGCGAGATCCGCGCGCCCTTGCGGCTCGCGATGCGAATGCGGAGCCGCCGCGGCGTCCATGGGTGATAGAGGTACTGAATGGGCAGCAAATCGGTCAAGCGGTTGGCCGTTGCCGCGGGGCTCTTGCTGGGCTTGGTGCTCGCGGGGAGCACCGGATATTTCGCGCTCGGCGCGGGCCGATGGACGTTCGGCGAGTGCGTGTACATGACCGTCATCACGCTCTCGACGGTGGGCTTCGGCGAGCTCACTCGGATGAGCGAGGTGTCCGGCGCGCGCGCGCTCACCGTGCTGCTCATCGTCGGCGGAATCGGAACGCTCGCGTACGTTCAAGCGAACGTCACCGCGCTGCTCGTCGAAGGCGCGATCGGGCAAGCGCTGCGGAGAAATCGAATGCGGAAGAAGATCGAAGCGATGTCGAAGCACATGGTCGTCGCGGGCTCGGGTTCGACGGGAAAGCACGTGATCGAGGAGCTCGTCGCGACGAAGACGCCGTTCGTGGTGATCGATCGCAACCACGAGCACCTCGAGCGCTTGAGCGAAGCGATGATGAACGGCGAGATGCTCTTCGTGCACGGCGACGCGACCGAGGACCACGTCTTGGTGGAGGCGGGCGTGGATCGCGCGGCCGGCGTCGTCGCCGCGCTCACGCACGACAAAGACAATTTGTTCGTCACGCTGAGCGCGCGGAGCTTGAACGCGCACGCGCGTATCGTCTCGAAGGTCACCGAGGACGAGTCGGGACCGAAGATGCTCAAGGCGGGCGCGACCGCGACCGTCTCGCCGACGCAAATCGGCGGGCGCCGCATGGCGAGCGAGCTCATTCGACCCGAGGTGAACGAGTTCCTCGATCAGATGCTGCGCGACAAGGACAAGAGCTTGCGCCTCGAGGAAGTCGTCATTCCGAAGTCGTCGCGGTACGCGGGGCACGCGCTGCGCGACGCGCCGATCCGACGCGAGACGAACCTGCTCGTCATCGCGGTGCGCCAACCGACGCGCGAGTTCGTCTACAACCCCGATCCCGATTTCGTGCTCGACGTCGGCATGACGCTCGTCGTGATGGGCGCGGCGGACGGCGTGAAGAAGCTCCGCGCGCTCGTGGAGTCGACGTGAAACCGCCGCTCGACGTGCGAGCTTCGATCGCATCACGCCGCGCACGAAGCGCGGCGTGCTCGCGTGGTATCGAAAAATGGATGCGAGCGCGTTCGCGGGATGGTCCGAAAAGCTCGTCGAAATCGTGAAGAACAAGCCATGCGCGGTGCGCTGGGGCGAGTCGCGAATTTTTCCGACTGCGGCCACTGGCTCCTCACGGAGCGTCCCGACGCGATCGCGGACGCGGTGCTCGCGGACTGAGCTACGCGCCTACGCGGCGATGCCGCGCGCGCGGAGCACGTCACGCAGCGCGTTTTGGACTTGCGGCTGCGCGGTGGGCAACGCGGCGCGCGCGAGCTCGACGAAGCGCGCGGCGCGCGAGCGCTTGAGCCCTTCGAGCGTCGCGGCGCGATCCTGCGGCGCGCCGTGCTCGAGCACGCCGAGCAAGAACTCCGCGGCCTCGGGCGTGTCGACCTTCGCGAGCGCGCGGAGCGCCGCGGCTCGCGTCGACGGACGCGACGACTCGCGCACGATGCGCGAGAGCGGATCGAACGCGTGCGGGAACGTGAGGGCTTCGGTGGCCTTCTCCGCTTGCTCGATGACCGCGTTGTCCGCGTCGCGCAGCGCCGCGCGCACCGTGATGAAGCTTCGTTTGAAGAAGAGCATCTGCATCGCCGCGAGCACCGCGACGCGCACCGGACGCTCCGGCCTTTGAAAGAGCTTCTCGAGCGGCGAGAGCACGCCGTACAAACCGAGCTGCGCGAGCTGTTCGCACAAGCGACCGCGCGCGGCGGTCGTCGCTTGCGAGGCGTCGTCGCTTCGCGACTCCACCGCGAACGCGCTGAGCCGCGCGAGCATCGCCTTGCGACGGATGATGTCGGGCCAGTGACGATCGAGGAGCACGTCGGCGCACGCCTCCGCAGCGCTCCCCTGCTGCTCCCATTCGATCAAGTCGACGTGCCACACGTCGGGGAATTGGTTTTCTTGGCGCAAGTGCGACGGGAGCGGCGCGGCGTCGAGCGGTTCGTCGCGCACGCCTTCGTAGCGCTTCGCCGCGCGCGCGTAGTGCTTCTTGCGCGCGGGCTCGAGGTCCATCATCGCGAGCTCTTCGTAGAGCTTTCCGACGCGCGAATATTGGCCTGCGTCGCCGAACGCGAGGATCGCGGCGAGCAGCGAGTTCTCCGCGATCTCCGGCGGCGCGCCGCGCTCTTTGTGTTGCTTGGCGACCTCGCGCCACAGCTCCGCTTGCGCGAGCACGTAGTGCGCGCTGGTCGGCGCCATCCCGAGACCGCGCGCGTACTCGGCGACCTCGCGCGCGATCGTCGCCGCCGCCGCGAACTCCTTTTGCGTCTTCGCGGAGTCGAGCGCGTCCTCGAAATACTGCAGGGCGAAATACTTGAGGTGATCTTCGCGCAAGATCCGGATGCAGTTCACGAAGCCTTCGAGCACGTCCTCGAACGCGCCGCCCTCACGCCCGATCTGCACGAGCACTTGGAAACAATCGAACGCGCGCTCGCGCACGCCGACGGACTCGAAGTGATCCGCGGCCTCCTCGACGAGTCGCACCGACGCCACGATGGCGTCGCGCGCCTGGCGCGCGTCCTTGCACTGCTTCGCGCACCGCGCGAGGTTGAATTGAACGAGCGCCGCGTTGTACGCGTCCGTGCCTCCGCTCGTGACTTGCGCGAGGCGCGACCACAGCGCGCGCGCGCCGACCCAATCTTGCGCCTTCTCGCGATAGATCGCGGCGGCCGCGACGAGCCCGGCGTTTTCCATCTCGCGCGCCGCACCCGCCATGTCGCCGAGCGCCGCGAGCGTGCGCGCGCGATCCACCGGCGGCACGCCCTCGAGCTTCGCCTGCGCGCGCTTCGCGCCGTCACGCTCGTTGTGCATCATGTACCAGAGCACCGTGAGCGAGGAGCGCGCGTCGCCGCGCTTCATGAGGACGTCCTCGAGCGGACGCAGCACGCCGACGTAATCGTTCTCGACGATGTTCGTTTGCTGCGCGGCGGTGACGAGCGCGTTCGCGGCGTCGTCGAGATCGCCGCGCGCGAGCGCCTGACGAGCGCGCTCTCTCAGGTAATAGAGATCATCGAGCAAACTGTTTGTTCCCGAAGAGGTTGTCGCGCTGCTCTTGCGTGAGCGGCGCCGGGTTGCGCTTGTCCTTCAGCAGGTCGAGCCCGCGGCGCACGGCGGGTCGCGCCTCGAGCGCGTCGAGCCAGCGCACGACGTGCTTGAAGTGCGCGATCTGATCGCGCAGCGCCGGATAACGGAGCCACGGAAAAATCGCCATGTCCGCGATCGAGTACTCGCCCGCGACGAACTCGCTCTGGTGGAGCTGCGTGTCGAGCACCTTCACGAGGCGCAGCGCTTCTTTCGTGTAGCGCTCGATCGCGTAAGGAATTTTTTCCGGCGCGTAGCGCGTGAAGTGACCGAACTGACCGAACATCGGACCGACGCCCGCCATCTGCCAGAAGAGCCACTCGAGAACCTTGTATTTTGCACGTAATTCTTGAGGGAAAAACCGGCCGGTTTTCTCGCCGAGGTAACAGAGGATCGCGCCCGACTCGAACACGCTGATCGGATCGCCGCCGCCCGCGGGCTCGTGATCCACGATCGCGGGCATGCGGTTGTTCGGGCTGAGCTTCAAGAACTCGGGCGTGAACTGCTCGCCCTTGCCGATGTCGATCGGGATCACGTTGTAAGGCGTGCCGGTCTCCTCGAGGAAGATGGAGATCTTGAACCCGTTCGGCGTGGGCCACACGTAGAGATCGATCGGCTTTTGCATTGGGCGCATCATGACATGTGACGACTGATTTGGTCACGTGCGGCTGCGCCGCGCTTCCCAGCGCGAGTCATTCTTTCGTGCCGATGGCGCGAAAGAATTCACAGAGCTCGTCGTGGCGCGCGGCGGCGTCTTTGCGTCCGAGCTCGATCAGCGTCTTCGCGAAGCGCCCGTCGAAGAGCACGTAGCTGAGCAAATCGGATTCGTTCGGATCATTTTGCGCGGACGCGAGTCGTCGAATGAGCCGGCCGGTGAGGCCCGTGATCGCCGTGCCGTGTTTGCGCACGAAGTCCGCGGCGAGCGCGCCGATGTCCTGCGACGCGCGCACGAGCATCGCGCGCATCGGCCGAAGCCCGTGACCCGGTTCGTGACCGAGCGACGCGTTGAGCCGCCGGATGAAATCGGATCCGTACGCGGCGGTTCCGGCGTCGAGAATTCTGTTCACGCTCTCGAGGCGCGCGAGATCGGTGTCGATGCGATCGAGGAGGAGCGCGTTGAGCGTCTTGCCGAGCAAAAAGAGCGGACCCGGAAACTGTTCGTCGCTCGCGACGGCTTTCGGTCCTTCGTTCACGAAACGCGGATTGATGACGAGGACGGCGTCCGCGCCGAGCCTTCGCGCGGGGGAGAGGGGTACGTTTTGACGAAGTCCGCCGTCGCAGTGGAACTCGCCGTCGATGCGCACGGAGCGAAACAAGATCGGAATCGCGGCGGACGCGAGCGCGTGCGGCGCGCGGATTTTTGCGGCGCGCGGCTCGATGGTCGGGTCGTTGCTCCATGGTGGGAGGTTCCCGTCGGGCGTCTGCACGAAGACCACGGTGCGCCCGCTCGTGACGTGCGTCGTCGAGACGGTGATCGCGGAGAGCAGTCCGTCTCGGAGATTTCGATCGATGCGCTCGAAGGGAATCGACGCGTGCACCACGTCCTCGATGCCGCGCGGATCCAAGATGCCGCCCTCGGTCGCAGGCGTGTCGGACGAGCGGAGCCGCAGCGCAGAGAGCACGCCGCGCACGTCGGTGCGCACGAGCGAGTCGAGCTCCAGCGCGCTCCACACGTCGAGCATTCGCTTCACGCAACCGCGACCCTCGTGCGCCCACGCCGCCATGCCGCACGCGTTGAGCGCGCCGACGCTCGTGCCGCAAAAAATGTCGAAGTGGATCTCGTGACCGAGCGAAGACGCCACGTTCTCGATCACGTGCTGCACGACGCCGACTTCGTACGCGCCGCGCGCGGCGCCTCCGGCGAGCACGAGAGCGACGCGCTTTCTCACGCGCTCAATGTATCAGTTGCACGTGATCTCGGTGCCCGCGACCTTGCACGCGCCTTTGCACGTTTGGATCGCGGTCATCATGTGGCTTCGACATCGGAGCAGTTGTTTGCCCGCGGTGTCGCACGCCGCTTCGTCGTCGTTGCCGCACGCGTCGCCGGGCTCGGCGATCGTCGTGTCGCACTTGGGGACGCCGCTCGTCGGATCGCACTGCTTTTGCCCGCGGCACTTCGCGTCTTGGACCATCGTGCCGTTCTTGCATTTGAGGAGGACGGTCTTGTCACCGGAGCACGCCGCGGAGTTTTCCGTGGCGCAGGGCATGCCGACGTCCGCGACGGAGTCGTCGCACGAGACCTTTTGCTTCTGCGACGTGCATCCCTTCGGCCCCGGGCACTTGCCGGCGAGCTTCCAGTGCTTGCCCGTGCACTTCACGACGGAGACTTTGTCCGTGCCGCACTCGTATTCGTTTTGCGCGGGATCGCACGGCTCGCCGACCGCGAACGTGTCGCCGTCGCACGCGACGTCGTTGCCCGCGCTCTTGCAACCGCCCGCGCCGCGGCACGTGAGTCGTTCCCATTTCGAGTCGACGCACACGAGGGAGTCGCGCTCGTCCGCGCAGACTTGTTGACCCTCCTTCTTGCACGACTCCCCAACCGCCGGTTTGCTGCACGCGCCGACGACCACGAACCCGGCGCACGCGACGACCCACACGAAACGCATCGCGCGGCAGAATAGTCGCGGGCGCGCGTCACCGAAAGCGGTTGTAACTTTCGAGCGTCACGCGCTTCGGGTTTGCGCGAGCTTCGTCGCGAGCTCGCCGCTTCGGTCGAGCGCGTGGAGCTCGTCGCTGCCGCCGATGGGCTCTCCGTTGATGAAGATTTGCGGAACCGTACGCCGGCCCGTCGTCTTCACGAGCCACTCGCGTTTGTCCGGCTCGTGCGTCACGTCGATCTCCTCGAACGCGATGCCGCGCTTCGTGAGGAGTGCTTTCGCGCGCGTGCAGTAGGGGCAGTAGTCCGTCGTGTAGACCTGAACGTCGCTCATGGCTTCATTAACGTGCGCAGTGCTAGCATCGCGCGCAATGCCGGAGCAAACGATTCACCTCGAACGGTACGCGCCCGACGCGAAGGCGCTCGTCGCGGGCGCGCAGGCGCTCGCCGACGAACGCAAGCACTCGCAGGTCGAGCCGATTCATTTGCTCGTGCGCGCGCTCGACCGCGATCGCGGCGTGGCCGAGGTGTTTCGCAAGGCGGGCGCCGAGCCGCGCGACGTCGCGGTCGAGGCCGAGTCGGCGCTCGCGCGCCTCGCGAAATCCAGCGGAGGGCTCGCGTACCTCTCGTCGGCGATGCTCGATTTGCTCGCGCGCGCGGAGCGCGAAGCGGGGAGCGGGACGGTGGGCGTCGAGCAGTTGCTGAACGCGCTCTCGCAGGAAATTCGCGGCGCGGCGGCGATCGTGCTCCAAGCGTTCGCGCTCGGTCCGGGATCGTTGCGCCCGCACATGGCGGCGCTGAAGAGCGTGCCGCGCGACACTTCGTACGAGACGGGCGCGTCCGATCCCGCGACGCGCTTCACGCTGGACCTCGTCGCGCGCGCACGCAACGGCGGGTTCGGTCCGGTGATCGGTCGCGACGTCGAGATGCGGCGCCTGCTCCAAATCCTCGAGCGCCGCCAGAAGAACCATCCGCTCCTCGTCGGCGAGCCCGGCGTCGGCAAGAGCACGATCGTCGGCGCGCTCGCGTCGCGCATCGCGGCGGGCGACGTGCCGTCGAACCTCGCGCAGATGGCGCTCGTCGAGCTCGAGGTGGGCACGCTCACGGCGGGCGCGAAGCTGCGCGGCGAAATCGAAGAGCGCCTCAAGCAAACGCTCGCGTCGATCAAAGGGGTCGGGTCGCAAGAGACCGTCTTGTTCGTGAACGGAATCGATTCGCTCCTCGGACAAGGCGCGACGGGCGGTGTCGGCGACATGCTGAAGCCGCTCCTCGCGCGCGGTGAAGTCCGCTTGCTCGGCACGACGACGCCCGAGGGCATGCGCAAGATCAACGACAAGGATCCCGCGCTGCTCCGCCGCTTCACGGTGCTGACGATCGATCCGCCGACGCCCGATCAAGCCGTCGAAATTTTGCGTGGCATCGCGACGCGATTCGAGAAGCACCACAACGTGCGCATCGGCGATCCCGCGATCGTCGCGTCGGTGCACCTCGCGAAGCGCTACGTGCAAGACAAAGCGCTGCCGGACTCCGCGATCGATTTGCTCGACGAAGCCGCCGCGCGAAAACGCGTCGAGATCGACGGCGTGCCCGCCGACGTCGACAACCAAATCCGAAGGCTCGCGTCGCTCAAGGCGCAGCGGCAGTCGCTCGCCGACGACGCGGACGCGATGAGCACCAAAACGCGCGTGCGACTCGACAAAGAAATCGCCGAGCTCGAGCCGCACGTGAGCGAGCTCCGCGCGAAGCTCGACTCGCGCCGCGGCGCGCTCGCCGCGCAGACGAGCCTCCGCGACGAATACGAAAAGCTCCAAAAGGATCTCGAGGAGGCGCGCAAGGATCAGAACTTCGCGCGACTCGGCGAGCTCGAGCACGTGACCATCCCCGACGTGAAGCGAAGGCTCGACGCCGCGGAGGCCGCGATCACGAAAGAGGGAATCTCCGCGACGCCGAACATCGTCGGCGAAGAAGACGTCGCGCAAGTGCTCGGCGATTGGACGGGGATCCAAGTCGCGAAGATGCTCGAGAGCGAAGCGGACAAGCTGCTCAAGATGGAAGAGCGCCTCGCGAAGCGCGTCGTCGGACAAGACGAAGCGGTGCGCGCGGTGTCGCGCGCGGTGCGCCGCGGGCGCGTCGGTCTCCGCGATCCGGGAAAGCCCATCGGATCGTTCTTGTTCCTCGGACCCTCCGGCGTCGGAAAGACGGAGCTCGCGAAGGCGCTCGCGGAGTTTTTGTTCGACAACGAACAATCGATGACGCGACTCGACATGAGCGAGTTCATGGAGAAGCACATGGCGCAGCGCCTCGTCGGCGCGCCGCCCGGTTACGTCGACAGCGAAGAAGGCGGGTTCTTGACGGAGGCGGTGCGCCGCAAACCGTACAGCGTGCTCCTCTTCGACGAAGTGGAGAAGGCGCACGCGGACGTCTTCAACTTGCTCCTCCAAGTGCTCGACGACGGACGTTTGACGGATGGCCGCGGGCGCACCGCCGATTTTTCGAACACCGTCGTCATCATGACGAGCAACATCGGCTCGCAGCGCATCCTCGAGACCGACGTGAAGATGTTCGAGACCCCCGAGGGCCGCGAAGCGCTCCGCGACGTGCTCCGCGACGAGCTCCGAAATTTCCTCCGTCCCGAATTCTTGAACCGCATCGACGACATCATCATCTTCCGCCCGCTGTCGAAGAAAGATCTCCGTGGCATCGTCGACATCCAGCTGCGTCGGCTCGAGAAGCTCGTCGCGGATCGCGAGCTCAAGCTCGATCTCACCGAAGCCGCCAAGAGCGCGCTCGTCGAAATCTCGTACGAGCCCGCGTTCGGTGCGCGCCCTCTGAAGCGCGCGATCTTGAAGAAGCTCCAAGACCCGCTCGCCGAAGAGATCCTCACCGGCGGCTACGCGACGGGCGCGACGGTGAAGGTCGACGTGAAAGACGGCGAGTTCATCTTCGCGAAATCTTGAAGCGCGCCGCGCGCGACGTGCGCGACGTGTGGTTCGTCTACGTCGCGCGGTGCGCGGACGACTCGCTCTACACGGGCATCGCGCGCGACGTCGCGGCGCGCATCGCGCAGCACGACGCCGGCAAAGGCGCGCGCTACACGCGCGGCCGCGGCCCGCTCGAGCTCGTCGCGAAGAAGAAATGCGCATCGAAAGGCGACGCGCTCAGACTCGAGCACGCGATCAAACGACTCCCGCGCGAACGCAAAGAGCGCATCGCGCGCGCGCGGCGCATCGCGCTCAAGGTGACGCGTCGAAAAACTTCGTCACGGCGTCGATGACTTCGTTCGGCGTGTCGACGTGCATGAAGTGCGACGTGCGCTCGACCATGCGAACCTCCGCGCTCGGCACGAGCCGGGCGAGGAACTGCGCGTTCGCCGCCGAGACGAGCGGATCGTACGTCGCGTAAAGAAGGAGCAGCGGAATCGGAAACGGACGCGACGCGAGCTCGCGCGCGAGCTCCGCGAAGCCCGACGCGTTCACCGCGTCCTTCAGATACGACGCGAACGCCGCGAGCCCGTCGTCGTCGCGGAGCGGCATCGCGTACTCCTCGGCCTCTTCGAGCGATTTCAGCGATTCGTCGAAGTAGTGAACGTTCTTGTGCGTCCACTTGCGCCCGTCGCGCCCGACGAGCGCGCGGAGCAGCGCGCGCGATCCGGGGATGGAGAGCGCCGCGCCGAGCGCGCGGTATTTCATTTCCGGCGCCGCGGGCGAGTGGATGTTCACGAGCTTCGCGAACGTCTTCGGCTCGCGCATCGCAGCCCGCATGCACACGTGTCCGCCGAGCGAGTTTCCGATCGCGAGGCATCCTTCGATTCCGATCGCGCGCTGAAATTCGATCACCCACTCCGCGAGCGCAGGTCCCGTGTATTTTGCACGCGGTTTGTCGCTGCGCCCCGCGCCGGGCAAATCCGGCGCGATCACGCGCCACCGCTTCGACAGCGCGCGAAAGACGTAGCGCCACGAGTAGCTCGACGTCATCAAGCCGTGCACGAGGAGCAGCGGCGGACCGTCGCCGATCTCGCGGTAGTGCGCGTTCATCGCGCCGAACGCGCGCGACTTCACCGCGACGCTCACGCCGCGCGTCGCGTCCCAATCGTGCGCGACGCGCGGTTTTTCGGGCAGCGCGTCGAACGCGCCGCGCTCGAACGGACGTGAGCTCAGCGCGCCTGCTCCTCGGGCGCCTGCCCCATCGCGCGGCGAAGCGCGGCGCGCGCGATCAGGTAATCGTACGTCGACGTTTGGAGCTGCGCGCGCGCTTGCGTGAGCAGTTGCTCCGCGTCGACGACGTCGAACTGCGTCGCGGTGTTGGCGTCGTAGCGCTTCGTGACGAGCCGATAATTTTCCTCAGCGGACGCGACGGCCGTCTTCGCGACGCCGATCGCGTCCGTCGTCGTGCCGACGTTGAGATACGCCTCCTGCACCTCGAGCTTCACCTGGTCTTCGATCTTCTGGCGCGTCGCGTCCGTCTGGCGAACCTTCGCGTACGACTTGTCGATGCCGGCGATCGTCGAGCCCCAATCCCAGATGTCCCACGAGAGCGTGCCGCCGATGAACTCGGAGTTCTCGAGCGCGAAGAGCGAGCCGTCGCTGTGCTGCCACGCGACGACGAGATTGGCCTGCGGAACGAGCTTGTACCAGGCGAGCCGCACGTTGCTCTTCGATTGCTTCATGTGCATGTCGACTTCTTGCATCTCGCTGCGCGACGCGAGCGCGGTTTGCTCGGCGCGATCGAGCGTCGTCTCGCTGCGGATCTCGGGCTCGTGATCGAGCGGGATGGCGTCGATTTCGCTCGACGGCGACGTTCCCATCGCGACCGCGAGGCGCGAACGCGCGAGCGACACTTGCGCGCGTTGCGAGATGACTCGTTGCTTCGCGTTGGCGAGCGCGAGCTCCGCGCGCAGCACGTCGTCGCGGCTCACCGTGCCCGCGTCGTGGAACGCGTTCGCTTGTTTGAGCTGCAGCGTGAGCTGGTCGACGGACTGCACCGCGACCTCCGCGAGTCGCTCGGCTTGCAGCAGCCTGTAATACGCTTCGATCGCGCGATACCCGAGATCGCGCCTCGACGCGTCGCGCTTCACGCGCGAGATGTCGACGCCGATGTCCGCGAGGCGATACTGCTCGAAGATCGACAGGAGCCCGGTGAGCGGTTGAATCGCTTCGAGGGTCGACGTCCACGTGCGATCGGTGCGCACGCTGAACGGGAGGGTGACCGGCGGCGTCACCGGCAACGCGAACGGAATTTCGTACGCCGAGTTCCACTGCTGGAGATTTGCGTCGAGGTGAACGAGCGGGCCGAAGTGCCCGCCGGCCTCCCAGCGCTCGTCCTTCGCGATCTTCTCGTCTTCGATCGCGGTCCGCGAGTCGGGGTTGTTTCGGATCGCCTCGGCGACGACCTCGGAGAGCGCCATCCTGCGCCCCTCCGCGCGCGCCGCGGGCGAAAGCAAAAGCACCAAAGCCCCCATGAAAACGAAACGTCGCATGCGATTGACCTCTGGATTCACGAATTGATAGCAGCTATACAGAAAGTGAATCAAGATTCACCGACTGGAAGTAGCGCCGAAATACGATGGTTCAAGCGTCGAAAAACGTTTCTTCACACGATCGTCTCCGCGCGAGGCTTAAGCTCGCGGTCCATCAGTCGCTCCTCGAGGCGACGGAGCGATCCATCGTGGAAGACGGAGTCGAAGGAGCGAGCCTGCAGTCGATCGCGAAGCGCGCCGGCGTCGCCGTCGGCACGATCTACAACTACTTCAGCGATCGCCAAGAGCTCTTTCGCGAGCTCTTCTCGAAGCGGCGGAGCGAGATGCTCACCGCGATCGACGAAGGCATGCGTGAATCGGATCGCGAGCCGTTCCGCGCGCAGCTCGAACGCTTCGCGCACGTCTTGCTCTCGTACTACGACGGGCGGCGCGAGTTCATGCGCGTCGTGTTCGCGTCGGAGCCGCTGCGCCTTCAGATGATGTGCGACAAAGCGGGCCGCATGCGTCCGTACGCGCAGGAGCTCAACGCGCGCGCCGAGCGCGTGATGCGTGTCGGCGTGCGCGAAGGCGTCGTGCGCGACGAAGACGTCGTGCTCTTCACGTCCGTCTTCACGAGCATTCTGAAAGGCGTGCTCGTCACCGCGCTCGACGAGGACTCGAAGTTGTCCGACATTGCCCCGCGCGCCGTCCGCATCTTCTGCCAGGGCGCGCTCCCGACGAGAAAAACAACATGACCACCACAGCGAATCCTTCTGCCGCCGCACAAGAGTCCGCCGCACCCGAAAAAAAGAAGAGCGGGCGTCCGTACATCATTCTCGGCATCATCGTCGCCGTGGGCGTCTCTTTTTACGGCGGCTTCCGCGTGATCACCGCCGGCAAAGAGAGCACCGACGACGCGCAGGTGTCGACCGACATGGTGCCGCTCGCCGCGCGCGTCGGAGGCAACATCGTCACCCTCCCCGTGACGGACAACCAAGTCGTGAAGAAGGGCGATCTCATCGCGGAGATCGATCCGATCGATTACCAAAATCGCGAGAAGCAAGCGGAGGCGGAGCTCGCGGCGGCCAAAGCGCAAGCGGACGCGTCGGACGCGCAAGTGAAGATCGTCGAGTCGAGCTCGAAGGGCGGGCTCACGTCGGCGAAGGCAGCGCTCTCCGGAAGCGCGGCGAGCGCGGTGGGCGCGGAGGCGCAGATCGCGGCGGCGCAAGCGGCGCTCTCGAAAGCCGAGGCCGACGCGTCGAAGGCCGATCTCGATTTGAAGCGCGCCGACCAGCTCCGAAAGGACGACGCGATTCCGCAGGCGCAGGTGGACACGTATCGGTCGACGGCGGCCGCAGCGCACGCTGCGGTCGCGCAGGCCCAAGCGCTCCTCGCGAACGCACAGGAGCTCAAGGCGACGGCGCAGACGCGCATCACCGAAGCGCAAGGACGCGTCGAGCAATCGACGCCGGTCGATGCGCAGCTCGAGGTCGCGCGGGCGAACGCCGCGCTCGCGCACGCGCGCGCCGACAGCGCGCAGGCCGCGCTCGATCTCGCGAAGCAGCAGCTCGGCTACACGAAGATCACCGCGCCGTTCGACGGGCACATCTCGAAGCTCGCGGTGCACTTGGGTCAGCTCGTTTCGCCGTCGCAAGTCATCACGAGCGTGCTCCCGAACGTCACGTACGTCGTCGCGAACTTCAAAGAGACCCAAGTCGGCGAGATGCGCGCGGGTCAAGCAGCGAACGTCTCGATCGACGCGTTTCCCGGACGAACGTTCCACGCGAAGGTGGAGAGCATTTCGTACGGCACCGGCGCGCAGTTCTCGCTGCTCCCGCCGGACAACGCGTCGGGCAACTTCGTGAAGGTCGTTCAGCGCGTGCCGGTGAAGCTCACGTGGGTCGAGCTCCCGAGCGACGTGCAGCTCCAAGCGGGTTTGTCCGTCGACGTGACGGTGATCACGAAGTAATCAGTCGAGGCTCGCGTCGGGAATCTCCGCGGGGCACAAGAATCCAGCGTAGGCGAAGCACGTCTCGGTTTGTTTGTCGCAGCAGTAGCGTCCGCTCTCGAGCGGCGGCGAGCATTGGTGCTCGCACTCGTGGTTCGAGTGGCAGGGATCGGGGCACGTCGTGGGCGGAGGGCCCGCGTCGATCGGCGGAGGGCCCGCGTCGTCGGGCGGCGGAGGGGGCGCAGCGTCGATCGGCGGCGGAGGGGGCGCGGCGTCGTCGGGCGGCGGTGGGGGCGCGGCGTCGATCGGCGGCGGTGGCGGCGGCGTCGCGTCGTCGGGCGGCGGTGTCGCGTCGTCGGGCGGTGGTGGCGGGGTCACGTCGATCACGGTGACGTCTTGCGCGGCGTCGGGCGAGCTCGCGTCGAGATCGTCTTCGTCGTCCGCGATCTCGGTACGAGCCGCACACGCCATCGAGATGCCTGTCATGAGGACGAACACGAGCCGCGCGCGCATGGTTCCCTCCAAGGAAGTGCGCGAAGCTTAGCTCACTTCACTGGACGAGGTGATCTTCACTGTCGTCTTTTTCGCCGGTTTCCGCCTCTGCCTCGTCATCGCGCTCGGACGCTGGGACACTTGGGAGCTCGAAGAGCTCTTGGACGGTCGCCGCGAGCGCCTGCGCGTCTCCGTCGCCGGCCGCGCGTCGCAAACGCGTCGTCGGCGCGTGAAGCAGCTTGTTCGTCGCGCTCTCCACCATTTGAAGCAGCGCGGCGCGATCACCCTCCGGCAGATGTTTGAGGCGCCCTTGGAGGCTCCGCTCGAGCTCGGCGACGAGCACGGCGCGCGTCTTCGCGCGCAGCGCGACGATCGCCGGTTGCACGTCGAGCCCGCGCGCCCACGCGAGGAACTGCAGCACCTCTTGCTCGACGATTTTCTCGGCGGGCGCCGCCTCGTTCTTTCGCGCGCCGAGCCCCGTCGCGACTTGTTGCTCGAGATCGTCGATGTCGAAGACGTACACGTTGTCGATCCCGTGCACGGCGGGCTCGACGTTGCGCGGCACGGCGATGTCGACGAAGAGGAGCGCGCGACCTCGCCGCGCGCGCATCACGCGCTTCACGAGATCGCGCGTCACGACGAACGTCGGGCTCGCGGTGCTCGCGACGACGACGTCCGCGACCGCGAGCTCCGCTTCGAGCGCTTGGAGGTTCGCCGCGGCCCCGCCGAATTTCTTCGCGAGCGACTCCGCGCGCTCGAGGCTCCGGTTCACGACGCGGATCTCCTTCGCGCCTTTTCCGATGCTGCGCGCCGCGGCCTCCGCCATTTCGCCCGCGCCGACGAGGAGCACGGTGCGATCGTCGAGCTCGCCGAAGACGCGGCGCGAGAGCTCCACCGCGACGCTCGAGATGCTCACGGTGCCCGCGCCGATCGCGGTCTCGCTGCGCACGCGCTTCGCGACGGTGAACGCGCGGTGCACGCAGCGCGCGAGAAAGCTCCGCATCGTGCCCGCGGCGACCGCCGCGTCGTACGCGTCCTTCACTTGCCCGAGGATCTGCGGCTCGCCGAGCACCATCGAGTCGAGGCTCGACGTCACGCGGAACACGTGGCGCACCGCGTCCTCGGCTTCTTTTTCGTACGTCGCGGGGTGAAGCTCGGGCTCCGTGATTTTTCCGTGCTCGGCGAGCACCTCGCGGATCGCTTTCAGCGCGCGCGCGCGATCGGCGTCGCCGTTTCCTTTCGGACGCGCGAACACCTCCACGCGATTGCACGTCGAGAGGAACATCGACTCGTCGATTTCGGGACGCTGCGCGAGGCGCGACAAGACTTGCTCGAGCGCGCTGCCGTCCGTCGCGAATCGCTCGCGCACTTCGACGGGCGCGGTGCGAAACGAGAGCCCGACGACGACGACCATCACGCCCCTCCGTGCTCGCCGAAGCTGCGCACGAGATAAATCACGAGCACGACGAGCGCGAACGCGAAGCCCGCGATCGTCCCGTACGCCGCGCGCTTTCCGCGCCACCCGCGCCACGCGCGAAGAAGCAGCACGCCCGCGAAGAGCGCCCACGTCGCGTACCCGAAGAGCGAACGCCAGATCTCCGAGGCCGATCCCGACTCGATGCGCTCCGCCCACAGCGCGCCCGTGATGATGCCGACCGTGAGCAGCGGAAATCCCGCGAGGAGAAACGCGTGCTCGGCGCGATCGAGCGCGTCGAGCGGCGGAAGGCGCGAGCCCACGCCCGCGACGTTCTTCTTTTTGAGCTGCTTGTCCGCGACGAGGTACGCGACGGCCGCCGCGAACGCGAGGAGGAACAAAGCTTCACCGAGCAGATTGGCGAGCACGTGAACCGGGAGCACCGCGCTCTTCACGGGGCCCGCCGCGGACGCGTCCGCGTGCGCCGCTTGCGAACCGACGAGGAACGTCAACGCGAGCGGCGCGACGAGCACGCCGATCGCGTCGATCCGAAACCGCGTGCGCATCGCGATGAACACGACGCACGCGAGCACCGACACGACCGAGAGCGCGAAGTGAATGCCCTTGATCGGGCAGATGTTGAGCACGAGCGACGACACGACGATGTGCGTCGCGTGGAGGGCCGCACCGAGCGCGAGCAGCGCGACGCCCGCGCGAAGCACCCCCTTGCCTTGTGCGCGCCCCGCGACGTGCACCAAGAACGCCGACGCCGACGCCACGTATGCGGTCGCGGTGAGAACCAAGAGCACGCTCACGAGCCCGGAGCTCATCGCTTGCATTCTACAAAGTCTTGAGGAGGAAGCGAGCGAGCAGGTCTTCGTCGGTGCGCGCCTCTTCCGGCGCGAAGCCCGGCGAGCTCTGTTGTTTCTCGCGGACGTGCTCGGCGAACGAGCTCGTCGGCGCGCCGAGCCACCCGGTTCGCACTTCGTATGCGTTCTCGCCGATGATCATCGACTCTTCCAAAATCTCCGCGCCGAGCTCTTCGAAGAAGACGCGCGACTTCACCTTGCCGACGATGTCGTTCGCGTCCGGTTGTCCGGTGACCTCGCGCAAGACGCGCACCGCCTCGGCGATTCGGTAGCGCCGACCTTCGCCGACGATGGTGAGCTGATTTCCCGCGAGCTCGACGTATCCCTCGACGAGCCAGTGATCGAGCGCCGATTGCGGAAAGAAGATGCGATTCTGCATCCGTGCTCGACTAGGTTTACCAGAATGGACGCGGCCGCGGCGATCGACGAGATGCTCTCGCACGCGGCCGAGGCGCGCCACGAGCCCCGCGTGCTCGCGATGCGCGCGGCGTTCGAGGCGCGCACCGGCGCGTATTCGCCGCGCGACGCGTTCTTCGAGGCGCGCTCGGCCGCGTTTTGGGACGACGCGCTCACGCTCGGCGCGTTCGCCCGCGAGCTCTCTTCCGCGCTCTCGCCCGCGGCGCGCGATTTCGTCGAGCCGCTCGCGCGCGCGCACCGCGGGCTTTTTCGCGTCGAAGGGCGCGCGACCGATGGCGACGCGTTCCACCTCGTCGACGAGTGGAGCGGAGCCGAGTTTCTCGCGCGCCCGCTGTCGTCCGGTTTGCGCGACGCGCTCGAGCGCGCGTCCGGTTTGCTCGACGGTCGAGTCGTCGGCGCGCGCGCGGGGAACGTCGCGGACGTCGCGCTCCTCGCGGGCGCCGTGTTCCACGCCGCCGACGCGCTCGAGCCGATGCGCGCGCTCGTGCCCGAAGCGCGCGCGAAAAACCTCGCGACGCACGATTTCCTCGACGCGCTCCTCCGCATGGATCACGCGCTCCGCTCGTTGTCGCGCGTGAAAGCCGCCTTCGCTTATCGTAAAGAGGCTCTGAGAATCTAAGTCCGATGCCGGCCCCTCCGACCTTCACCGCGCGCGTCGCGTCCGCGCGCATGCTCTCGCCGCAAGTGCGCGAAATCGTCTTCGAGCGGAGCGAGCCGCTCGCGTTCGACGCGGGTCAATGGGTGAGCTTCGTCCTTCCCATCGCCTCGGTCGACGTGTCGGGAACCGCGTCGCACGAGCTCCGTCGCTCGTACTCGATCGCGTCCGCGCCGAACGGCACGGGCCGCTTCGAGGTCGCCGTGACGCGCGTCGATGGAGGCCCCGGATCGACTTACTTGCATTCTACACCCATCGGCGCGGAGCTCTCGGTCGTCGGTCCACAGGGATTCTTCACGCGGCCCGCCGCGAAGACGGGGCCCTCGCTCTTCGTCGGCACCGGCACGGGCGTCACCCCGCTCCGCAGCATGCTCCTCGATGCGATCGCGAAGAACGACGCGCGCCCGCTGTGGATGCTCTTCGGCGTGCGCACCGAAGAAGACATCCTCTACAAAGACGAGCTCGACGCGCTCGCCGCCAAGCACCCGCATGTTCGTGTACTTTACACACTTTCAAGACCAGGGCCCCGTTGGTCGGGCAAGACGGGGTACGTTCAGACGCACGTCGAAGCGCTCTGGCGCGAGCTCGAAGCGCTCGGCCGCGAGAGCGGACACGGCGCGCCCCACGCGTACATTTGCGGCTTGCATCGGATGGTCGGCTCGGTGCGCGATTTGCTGCGCAAGGATCTCGGCGCCGCGCGCGAGCAGGTCCACTCCGAACGCTACGACTGAAGCGCGCTAATACCCTTTGCGCGCGACGGCGGAGTCCGCGAGCTCGATCTCGCGCGTCGACTGCGTGACGATGCACGCGGACGTGTGCTTGCGCGTCGTGAGCACGCGGAGCTCGCCGATGACTTCCATCGGCGCCTTCGCGTCGCTGATCGTCGGCGGGCTCTCGATGTCCGCGGGCGAGTTGCTCTCGAGCGCGATGCGGAGTCCGGCGACGTCGCTCGCGAGGCTCTTTCGCCACGCGTCGCCGCGACGAATGACGAACAACCGATTGCCGATCTTCAGACCGTCCTCCGCGCCCTTGTCGATGAACACGACTTGGTTCTGTCCGTAGAAGTTGTGCGGGTAGACGCTCGCGAGCACTTGCGCGTTGATGTCTTTGTCGTTGCGCACCGGCGGCACCACCTCGAATTTTCGTCCGACGGGCCCGACGCGCGCGCCGCGCTCGACCACGTCGAGCGACTCGGTGAGCTGACCACGCGCGATGTGCGTCGCGGGGTCGTACCGGTTGATGCGCACCGTGCCTTGGATCTGCACGAGGTTTCCACCCGACACCTTGCGGACCGGACGAAACACCGTGAGCTCTTGTCCGAGCTTCACGTCGTGACCCGGCGCGATGCGCATGTACATCTCGTCGAGGTACGTGAGAAACATCTTGTCCTCGGCCGACCCGTTCACCTCACCCCAATCTTCTTTGTCGTCGTCGGAGATGAAGCCCGTGTCACGAAGGAACACGGTTTGTGGCACGACCTGCCGGCGTCGATCGACGATGCTCCCGCCTTGTTGCGACGGTTGCTGCGTCCCCCCGCCGCCTTGGGATTGCGGCGCAGTTCCTCCGTTTCGCAGCTTCACTTCGTCGCCCGGATAGATCCAGTGCGGGTTCTGAATCTGCGGGTTGTACGACCAGATGCGCGGCCACTGGTACGGGTTCTGGAAGAACGTGTCACAGATTCCCCAGAGGGTGTCACCGCGCCGCACGGTGTACGCGTCGGGCACGACGCCGGTCGGACCTTGGCCGAGCGCGAACGATCCTCCGCCGGGTCGACCGAAATCCGCCGAGCCGTTCTTGTTGCCGTAGATCGTGCCGCCGCTCGTCGTGCTCTGGTTCAAGTCGAAGTGATCTTCTTGGCCGCCTTGGTACGTCTGCGAAGAAGAGGACGTGTTGTTGCCGCCGCCGAGCGGGACGCCGGGAGGCGGAGGCGCGACCGCGCCGGGATACGTCGGAACGGTCGTGATGACGGTGGGCGTGGTCACGACTTGCGTCGTTCCTTGTTGTCCGCCTTGCGCGCCTTGCGCGCCGCCTCCGCCGCCGGGCTGCGCACCGCCCTGATCTTGCGCGAACGCGCCCGAAGAAATCGCCATCGCGATCGCAAACGCGACCTTCCTCGTCTTCATGGATGATTCTCCGGAATGCGACGAGCCGCGTCGCTGCGCGGGTAGTCGTGCGTGAGCTTGTCGAAGTAGGCCTTCGCCTTTTGCGGGTTGCCAAGCTTTTGTTGCGCGAGGCCTAACTTCAAGAGCGCGTCGGGCGTCTTTGCGCCGGACGGAAATCGCGCGATGACGCCTTCGAGCTGCTCGACGGCGCGCACGTAATCGCTCTCGGAGAAGTAGCACTCGCCGCGCCAGAACATCGCGTTCTCGACGTACGGATGGTCCGGGTACTTCAGCATGAACGCCGCGAACGCATCGAGCGCTTGCGCGTAGTTCTTCCCGTTCACGAGCGCGAGCGCCGCGTCGTACGCCTTGCGCGCCTCGGGATCGATCGCGCTCGGGCGCGGCACGGTGCCTGCGTTGCCGGCCGTGTTCGTCACCGTCGAGTTTTCGTCGGGCAGCGTCTCCTCGACGACGTCGCGCGCGTGGGGAATCCCCTTCACGCGGAGCACGGGCCGCGGGTTGGGATCGTCGGTGGCTTCGAACCCCGCGACGTCGCTCGACACCGATTCTTCCTCGGAGCCGTCGTCGAGCTGCACGGTGCGCTGGTTCGCGACGTACGCGCGCTGAGGCCGCGTGCCGCTCTGCTTGACGATCTCGTTGAGCTCTTTCGCGGTCAGCTTCTCGCCGAACGAGTTCTCTTCCTCGACGTGCGTGAGCGCCTCGCGCATCTCGTCGAGCTGCATTTCCTCGGCGTTTCGGCCACACGCGAGCACCAACGGAGTCGCGGCCACGGTGAAAAGCATGACAAGCTTTCGCATGCTCCTGAAAGCCTAGGTCGGTCGCGCGACGCGGGCCAATTTCTGGCTGCGAAAACTGGTTCTCTTTACGTTTTGCGGCAATTGATCCAGAGTCGAGCCTTGCCTCCGCATCGCCCGCGCCCGCGCATCGACCTCAAGAAGACGCTGTTTCTTCTTCCGAACCTGATCACGCTCTCGTCGATCTTCTGCGGGTTCGACTCGATTCGCCTCTCGGCTCGCGCGCAGTCCGCCGACGATTTTTATCGCGCGTCCATCCTGCTCGTCTTCGCGCTCCTCTTCGACATGCTCGACGGTCGCGTCGCGCGCTTGACGAAGACGCAGAGCGCGTTCGGTCTGCAAATCGATTCGCTCGCGGACGTCGTGTCGTTCGGCGTCGCGCCCGCGCTGCTCGTGTACCAGTGGTCGCTCAACCAAGTGGGCGTCGTCGGTCTCGTGTGCTCGTTCTTGTTCGTCGGCGCGGGCGCGGTGCGTCTCGCACGCTTCAACGTGCTGTCGATGGGTGAAGGCGGAAAGCCGACGAAACCGGGAAAATACGTCGTCGGCTTGGTGATTCCGGGCGCCGCGGGCATTTTGGTTTCACTCGTGCTCGCGAACCACGCGATCGGCGGGGACCTGCGCTCGCCGCGTTACGTCTGGCCGCTGTGTGGGCTGACCGTCGCGCTCTCGTTCTTGATGGTCTCGAACATGAAGTTCCGATCGTTCAAGGAGCTCAAGTTCAACGCGCGCACTGTCGCGTTCGTTTTGTTCATCGTGATGTCGAGCGCGATCATCTCGCTGCAGACGTCGCCCGCGTTCGTCCTCACGTGGCTGCTCGCTTGCTACATCGTGCTCGCGCTCGTCGAGTGGTTCGTCGGCATCCCCAAGGCGCGCCGCGAGCGCACGCAGCGCACGCCGAGTATCCCTCCGTCGAGCTAACCCAACTTCGCCCTCACAATTTCGGCATTTCGGCCCTTCGGCCTGGTCCGTGCCGGTTCTGCCAACGTTCGGTACCGAACTTATCGGGAAATTCGTGTGGCACGGGCGGTGCGAGACGAGAGGGAACGGAGGTCAGTCATGCATCGCGTAACCTGGAACGTGAAGCGCGCCCACTATCGGTCATGGGCTTGGCAACGACGTGAACTGAAGTCGAAGCGCATTGGTGCGATGACGCCGGCGCGCTTCGACGTCATCCAACTTCTCTATCGTCGCGGCGCGCTCCTCCAAAAAACCATCCAACGCGCGCTTGGCGTCGCCAAATCGAGCGCGTCCGAGCTTCTCGGAAAGCTCGAAGCGCTCGGCTTCATCGTGCGCAAACGACGCACGCTGCGCGAGAGCCGCATCGTGAAGCTCACCGATCGCGGGCGACTGGCCTACTCCTGCGCGTGGGACGTTCAAATGGATCTCGAAGTGACGCTGGTGCACGCGCTCGACGACGACGAATGCTTCACGCTCGAGCGCAGCTGCATGAACATCCGCGACGCGCTCGGCGACGATGCACGCGAGCTCCTACGCGAGATCTCGCTCTACCTCGAAGAGGTCTTTTACGACTGCGACTATCCGTAGGCTACGCGAGCGGCGCGAGCGCTTCGACCAAGCGCGGGATGTCCGCTTCGCTCACGCCGCACAGCGCGACGCGCACCGCCTTCTTTTGCGGCACGACGAACACGCCCATCTCGCGCATCCGCGCCGCTTCGCGCGCGCCGTCCTCGCAAAACACCGTCACGAAGAATCCGCCTTCGTAGCGCGGGTAGCGCAGCTTCGCTTCGCGCGCGCGCGCGTTGAACGCAGCGACGCGCCGAAGAAGAAGCGCCTTGAGCTCCTCGCGCTCGCTCTTCACGGATTTCGAAAGCGCCGAGTCGGTGAGCAAGCGCGTGATCGCGCTTTGCCCGCCGCGCACGCAGTTCGACCACGTCCCGCGGCACGAATAGCCGAACGCCGCGTCGATCATCGCGCGCTCGTTGCGATCGGGAACGCACGCGACGAGCGCTCCGACGCGCAATCCGTAATGCGTGAACGACTTGCTCGCGCTGTACGCGAAGAGGAGCTGCGCGCGATCCATCATGCGCTCGAAGCGCCCGAGCTCCGCGCGGAAGTCGCGCGCGCCGTAGTCCGCGTACGCGATGTCGACGAGCACGCTCACCGGCGAACGCTCGCCGCGCGCGCGCACGACGTCGATCACGTCGCGCCACTCGTCGTCGGTCATCGAGTAGCCCGTCGGGTTGTGACAAGGATCGTTCAAGAAGACGAGCGCGCGCCCGTGATGATCGATCACGACGCCGAGCGAACGATCGAACGCTTCAACGTCGAACCCGAGCGCGCCGCCTTTCTCGCGAAACATCTCGAACGTGACGAGCTTGCGCTCCGCTTCGTCCGCGAGCGTCGCGTACGGACCCCAGTAGAAATTCGACGTGACGAGCGCCTGACCCGGCTCGAGAAAATTCTTGATCGCGTGATGGAGCGCGCCGCTCCCGCCGGGCGTCGCTGCGGCGATCGCGCACTCGCGCAGCGCGGGATGCCCGCCGAGCAGATCGTCGCACACGGCGCGCAAAAAATCGGGCGAGCCGGAGATCGGCGCGTACGCGGCCCACTCCGACGCGGGAACTTCGTGCACCGCGCGCGCGGCCGTCGGGAGCACGGCGAGCTTTCCGGAGTCGTCGAGCAGCGCACCCACCGTCGCGTTCACGATCGACTCACCGCGCGCGCGGCGATCCGTCGCTTCTTTGTTCAACGCGAAAATCGGATCGTCCCCCGGACGCCCTTCGTGCGACGCGATGAGGTGGTGCATGCGCGTTTCGATCTATGCCGGATTCGACGCTTTCGCGAGTGTCAACTTGGCATCGCGCCGAGCGCGACGTGTTTCCGCGGTGCCAACTTGGCCGCGCGCGAAAACGCGCTTGTTGTGATCGACGCGGAAACCGCGCGCTTCGCACGTGGCACGCGCTATGCTGAGTGATCGAGGTCGCACGATGCGTACGCTCCGCCTTGCACTCCCACTCGCCGCCGGATTCGCCTCGCTGTTCGTCGCGAAAACCGTGTTCGCGCAGGTGACGTCGATCACGGTGAACACATCAACGGTTCAGCGACAGGATTCGAGCGGCAACCTCTACGAGTGTCCGTCGCGCGGCTCTGGAAATACCGTCGGTTGCGTCGTGGAGGGTTCGTACCAGGGAATCGGCCTCCAAGATTGCACCGACAACACGCAGCTGTCGTTCTCGCTGACGATCGACACGCTTCCCGATCCCTCGGGCGCGCTTCAAGTTTGGGCCGGTACGGGTGACTGCACACAATCCGGTGCGACCAACAACAGCACAACGGGCATCTGCTGGCCGGTAACTCCGCAAGTCAGCAACCCGACGACGATTCAACCGATCACGATCAAAGTCACTGACATCGTCGCGTACCTTGGCGTAGCTCCCCCGCTTCCACCATCCTACGGCGCGGGCTCGGTCGCGGCGCCTGCACCAACATCCGTTTGTTCGAGCAATGCTGCAGCGAGTAGCACGACGACCACCACCACGGACGATTCGGGCGTTACGACGACGGTCGCCGGCGAGTCAACCGTCAACATTTTCTTCATGTGGTTCACGAACGGCGTCTACACGGCGCCTGCAGTGAGCTCCGCTGCATACCCCGTCAAAGTGAAGCTCGTCGGCCCCGCGCAATGCACGGGCGTAACCGCCGGATCCGGCGACGGTCTTTTGCTTCTCAACTGGACACCGCCCGCCGACACGACCATCCAAGGTTTCAATTTGTACAGCGCGCCGGTCGGCGCGAGCGGCGGTGAAGGCGGCATCACGACGGTCTGCGACGATGCATCCCCGACGGGCACCGAGCTCCTCGACGACGCCGGCAATCCCATCCTCGACGACGCCGGCAATCCCATTTACGTCGACGACGCGGGAAACCCAATCACCGAAAATACGGACGCCGGTTGCTACCAAGTGATCGTCCCGCCGGGCACGAACTCGTGCGTCAACGGAACCGGAACGATCGACACGACGACCGCGTCGATCACGCAGATCAACGGCACGTCGAACGCGTCGGGCACGATCAGCGGGCTCACGAACGGCACGTCGTACGACGTCGCGGTCGCGGCGTTCGATCAATTCGGAAACGCGGGCACGCTCTCGAACGTCGTGTGCGCGTCGCCCGCGCCCATCGACGACTTCTGGAAGATCTACAACCAAGACGGCGGCAACGCGTTCTGCGCGCTCGAAGTCGTCGGCAAGCGCGGCGGGAGCATCGTCGCAGCGATGTTGTCGATCGCGGGCATCGTGCTTTTGAGACGGAGGCGGCGCAAGGGATGAACAAGGCTTTCGTCGCGAGCGCGCTCGTCACATCCGCGCTCGCTGCGTTCTCCGGCGACGCGCTCGCCGCCGAGAGCGACTACCTTCCGCACAAAGAGTCGAAGCAGTGGTTCGCGCTCGAGCTGCGATTCGCGCCGTATTGGCCGAACATCGACAGCCAGCCGGGCCTCACCGGAAATCCGTACCACACGATTTTCGGAAACATGCCGCGCCTGCTCGCGAGCGCCGAGCTCGATTTCCAAGCGCTCCGCATTCCGCACTTCGGCACGCTCGGTCCGGGGCTCTCGTTCGGCTACACGCAGATGAGCGCTCCCGCGCCGCTCGCGAACGGAGGCGGCGTGTCCGCGGAGGACACGAACATCGAAGTGTTTCCGTTTTATCTCGTCGCCGTCCTGCGCGCGGACGTCCTCTTGCGGCAATTCCACGTGCCGATCGTGCCGTACGCGAAGCTCGGCATCGCGACGACCATCTGGCGCGCGTTCACCGACTCCGGCACGTCGACCTACACGAATCCCGTGACCGGACAATCGAGCAGCGCGGTCGGCGCGACGTGGGGCGAACAGTTCGCGGTCGGCGCGATGCTCAACCTCGATTGGATCGACATGCGCGGGGCGTACAACCTCGATGACGCGACGGGCATCAACCACACGTACGTCTTCGGCGAGCTCATGATCGCGAACCTCGACAATTTCGGATCGAGCTCCGGCCTGCGCGTCGGAACGACGACTTTTTGCGGCGGGCTCGCGTTCGAATTTTAGGAATGAATCTTCGCCGAGCCCCGTTGCATAGACGAACGACGGCGCGGCAGGCAGCGTGATCCGCCTACCCGCCACACGAAGACGACATACCCCGCCAAGCCCAACACCGTTTTCGTGTGGTACCGGCGAAAAAGCTCGACCGCATGGGACCCTCCTCCCGAGCTCGTCGCGCGCCGCCTCGCCGCCGTTCAAATTTTTCCCGCACCGACTACGCTGACCGCGTGGCGCGGCTGCATCTCATCGACGGGACGTTCGAGCTCTTTCGCGCCCACTTCGCGCCCGTTCCGTACAAACCGAAGAAGGCGACGCTCGGCATCGTTCGCTCGATGAAGGCGCTCCACGCGGACAAAGCGGAGGCCGTCACGCACGCGGCGATCGCGTTCGACAATCCGATTCGATCGTTTCGAAACGATCTGTTTGCAGAATACAAATCCGACGAAGGCATCCTGCCCGAGCTCCGCGCGCAGTTCGACGAAGCGGAGATCGCGGTGCGCGCGCTCGGGCTCGTCGTGTGGTCGATGAGAGAATGGGAGACCGACGACGCGATCGCGACGGCGTGCGTGAAGTACGCGCGCGACTTCGATCAAATTCGCATCCTCTCGCCGGACAAGGATTTCGGTCAGTGTCTTCGCGGCGATTCGATCGTGCAGATCGATCGCGTGCGGAAGAAATTCATCGACGAAAAATCGCTGCGCGCGCTGCGCGGGTTCGGACCGGCGAGCGTTCCCGATTGGCTCGCGCTCGTCGGCGACACGGCGGACGGAATTCCGGGCGTCGCGGGCTTCGGCGACAAAAGCGCCGGCGCGCTCCTCGCGCGCTTCGAGCACGTCGAGAAGATTCCGGACGATTGGACCGCGTGGCCCGCGTCGGTCCGCGGCGCAGAGAAGCTCGCCAAGCAGCTCGCCGCGAACCGCGAGAAGGTTGCATTGTACAAGCGTCTCGCGACGCTCGTGACCGACGTGCCCCTCCGTGAGTCCGCCGACGAGCTCGCGTGGAAAGTGTTAGCGAGCTAACACTTCATCGACGAAACGCCCATTTTCGGCCCGTTTCGCGTCGGCACCCGCGTTGCAAACCCTCGGGCGTGGGCGATCCGAAAGAGCCAAAACCCGAAGACCCGCTCCCGATTCCACCCGAGCCGAAACCGGTCCCGATGCGCGCGCCGCGACCGCAAGCGTGAAGCGTCAGGGTTGACTCGCTCGAACGTGCATCTACGTTGTTCGAAACGAAAGGAGTGATTCGGGTTTTTTTTCTCCGTTCAGGGGGCGATCGGCTTCGACGGAGACGACGACCTCGATGCTGCGTGCCGTGGCTTCCGTGACCCACGTAAAAATCATGGAAACCCCAATTGCGAACGACAACGCAATCGCTCTCGCTGCCTAAGAAACAGTGAAAGCCGTCCGACTCGAAGGCCTGTCAGCACCTCGGGAAGGGCGTCATCAAGTCTGACTGGTCGTTCATCGGGTGTCCGGGTGAACGACGAGATCAAACAGGGCAATAGCTTCGCGAAGAGCCCGATGGTCGGCGCGACGCGGAGCGATTCAATAGGCCACCTACGCACGTAGACGCAGCGAGCAAGACGTTTTCGGACCCGGGTTCGATTCCCGGCGCCTCCACCAACCCACGAAACTACGAGCAACGTCACCCGAGACGCTCGAGGCGTTGCACGGCCACGCCCGTGCCGTCTTCTTGGGCCATCGCGCTCACGAGCTCCGTCGGTGGCGCGGTGGTCATGACCTCGTGAACGAGCGCACTCACGTTCTCAGGCCGCGCTCTCCAGAAAGACATCCAAGCGCCTCCACCGACCTTTGCGACGCGCTTCGCCCACGCTCGCTGCTCGATGATGAACGGCAACACCACGGACGGCTTTCCTGCGCGGAGCGCCATGTGCGTCGTTCCGGCGCCACCGTGATGAACCACTGCCGAGCACGACGGAATGAGACGACGGTGTGGCGCCCAGGGCAGAAAGAACAGATCGCCGTCGCGCCCCTCTTCTTCGCGCGTCTTCGTCTGAATGATCGCGCGCACCTTCGCGTGGCGAGCGGATTCGGCGAGCAGGGTTTGGACGCGCTCAGGCGCCATGTGCTCCCACGATCCTAGCGAGAAGAGAACTGGCTTGGGACCATCGTCGAGAAAAGTTTGCAATCGTGCTGACGGCTGCCAAGGCTCGGCGGCGTCGGGCATGAAGAACTCGCCGCACGCGCAGTGGATGTCGCTCCAATCGGACGCGGGCGGCCAAAACGACGGGCTCGACGCATGCAAATTGAGATGTTCGGAGAACACCACGTCAGGAACGGCGTGGCGGATCCGTGGAAGACCTTTCTCAGCAAAGAATTTCCGCGGCGCTTTGCAAAAGGCCATGTCCATCATGAGGTTCAGAAGTGCCCACGCGGGACGCGCGAGCCATCGCCAGTCGGGAAAGATCGCCGGCGGAACCTCACGAGAGGGAACGAGCGCTGGAATGTAGTCGACGGACACGAAGGGCACGCCGGTCTTCAGGCTTGCTGCCTTCACTGCCAGCATGACGGGCCTCCTATGACGATGTCTGACGTCGCACAAAGCTCGAGCGCAGCCTCATACATCGCCTCGACATATGGATAGAAAGTCAGATCGAGCACCGCCGTCATCAGCTTCGTCGGATCTTTGCTCTTCGCTTCACGCACGAGCTGCTGCAGGCTGACGTTCATCTTCTCCGGCACGTTCTTCTGCGCGACGTCGAGCGAAGCGCAGAGCGGTCCGTAGTCCTTGCCGTCGATGGCAGTGAGCACGAGGCGAGGTTCGTGACGGGTCGTTCGCAGCCGTGCAGCGAGCGCGATGAGAGGCCTTAGATCGCCTTCAGAGCCCCAACCTTGAATGCCGACGCGCATCGTCACGCTTTTTTCCGTCGAAATGTTTTCACCGCCACGTGCTCGTGAGCGATTCGCCGAAGAAGCAAGAGCACGGGCTCCCACAGCACCGTTGCATAGGTCGCTCCCACCGCCGCGCTCGCCGAATCGACGACCAAGTGTTTGTTCAGCTCGAAGTCGCGCGTCGCGAGCGCGCACATCGCATCGAGGTAGGGCTCGAACGCGCTCGCTGAGACTTCGGGACCGATCACCTGACGAAGCGCGACGAGCGCGTCGGCCAGATCGCGCACGGAGCGCGCGTCGCTCCGCACGCGCATGCGTTTGGCTCCGAGCATGCGGATCACCTCGCGCCTCGCCGCGGTCACTTCGCGCGACGGCGCCGAGCCTCTCGGCTTTCGCCCGAGAGCGTCGATCACGCGCGCGATGACGGTGGCGCGATCGCGCCCACCGTCTCCGTCGAGCAACTTGCAGACATCGCGGATGACGGGGATCGGCAGCTTGCCGACGTCGCGCAACACTTGGATCAGCTGAAGCCGCCGGAGGTGCCGATGGCCGTAGAAGGCTCGATGCTCCGCTTCGAGATCACCCACCGGAAGAAGCGCTTCGCGGAGGTAGAACTTGATGCTCGATACCGGCGTTCGCGAGCGATCAGCAAGCTCGGAAATCGTCAGCGCGACGGGCATCCAATCGGATAGTATGACTATCCGTTGTCGCCTTGCAAGCGTTCGCCGAGCGACGTTGTTATGCTCGGTTCACCCGCGAAGGAATCATGTCGCGAGCCCGCAATCTACGGCCACCCCGTCACGTCGCACGCTCGGCGTTGCACTTTGGATCGCCCAAGTCATGCTCGCCGTCACGCTCGTCGGCGGCGCGATCTGGAAGCTCGCGACGCCCATCCCCGTGCTCGCGGCCAAGATGCCGTGGATGGGCCAAGTCGAGCCGGCCTTTCTTCATCTGACGGCGGTCTTCGATCTGCTCGGCGGGCTCGGCGTGATCGTGCCTTCGCTCACACGGATCAAACCAGGGGTTACGGTGCTCGCCGCGATCGGCTGCACTGCGTTGATGATCGCCGCGATCGTCTTCCACGTTCAACGCGGTGAAGCGGCGAAGACGCCGTTCAACGCGTTGCTGATCGCGATCGCGCTGTTCATTGCGTGGGGACGCCGCTCGAAAGCGCCGATCCCGGCGCGTCGGTGAATGGGCGCCACGCTACTTGGGTCATGGTTACGGGCCTGAGAGCCACGTGCCGTCCTCTTGCGTGCATTCCGTCATGTTGGAGCCGGCGTCGGCGTAGAAGTACGTCGAGCAGCCGACGCCTCCGTCCGGATCGTGAATCACACAGCGACCCGCGACTCCAGAGACCTCGCACCCGCCGTCGGGGATCCATGTTCCACCGCCCGCCACACATCCCTCGTTGATCTCCGAGGTCGTCGCGGGCCGTCCTTCGAGCTCCCAGCAGAGAGCGTAGAGGTACGGGTAGCAGTGGCCCGTGAGCGGCAGTCCGCACGTTCCGGTCGATGCGCCACCCTCGAAGACAGTGCTTCCATCGGTTGGCGTCACGGTGCTTCCATCGGTTGGCGTCACGACGTCATTGCCGGCGTCTTCGGGCGCCTTCGTGCCGTTGCTGCACGAAGCCAAAAGTACCAACGAGCCAAATCGCAAAAACGAAGCGCGCACGAGAATCCCTTCGGTGAGCTTGTCACGATGATGCCACTGGGATTCGCCGTCGCCAGCAAAGATCTCCGCGACGATGCGTTCGAGCTTCGCGCTCGGCTCGAGACGCGGCTCGCGTGGTAAACTGAACGCTCATGCACGCACGGCGCGGAGCAACATGAGCGGCGAGCCCACGCTGCGCATCGGTCGTTACGTGCTGTTCGGCGAGATCGCGGCCGGCGGGATGGCCACCGTGCACTGGGGTCGGCAGTTCGGCTCGGCGGGCTTCGCGCGCGTCGTCGCAATCAAACGTCTTCATCCGCACCTCGCTCGGGACGAAGAGTTCGCTGCGATGTTCCTCGACGAGGCGCGCATCGCCGCGCGCGTTCGCCATCCCAACGTCGTCGAGACGATCGACGTCGTCTCGTTGCCCGAAGGCGAAATCCTGATCGTGATGGAGTACGTGCTCGGCGAGACGCTCTCGCGGTTGCTCCGCCGCGCGCGCGAGACGCGCGATCTCCTCGCGCCCGAGATCGCGTGCGGCATCGTGTGCGACGCGCTCCACGGGTTGCACGCGGCGCACGAAGCGAAGAGCGAATCGGGCGAGCCGCTCGGCATCATTCATCGCGACGTCTCTCCGCACAACATCCTCGTCGGCGCCGACGGCGTCACGCGCATCGTCGACTTCGGCGTGGCGAAGGCGCGCGGTCGCATCCACGCGACGCGAGACGGACAAGTGAAAGGCAAGTTGAGCTACATGGCGCCCGAGCAGCTGCGCGGAAAGGCCATCGATCGCCGCTGCGACATCTTCTCCGCGGGCGTCGTCCTCTGGGAAGCGCTGACCGCTCAACGACTTTTCGGCGCGGACTCGGAAGGTGAGACCGTGACGCGCGTGCTCGAGGCTTCCGTGATCCCGCCGAGCCACGTCGTGTCGACGTTGCCTCCGGCGCTCGACGCGGTCGTCATGCGCGCGCTGGCGCGCGATCCCGCGAAGCGCTTCGACAGCGCGCGGGGGATGGCCGCGGCGATCGAAGCCGCCGTGCCCGTCGCGAACGCGCGCGCCGTCTCGACTTGGATTCACGACGTCGCGGGTGACGTGATTTCCGAGCGCGCGCGTCGCGTGGCCGAGCTCGAGCAACGCGACCCGAGCGCGTTGACGGAGATTCGAGACGACGTCGCGCCGTCACAGATTTCGAGCGTGTCGGTTTCGTCGGACGCGTCGAGACCGAAGTCGCGTTCGCGCGCGCTCGCGGTGCTCGCGGTGCTCGCGCTCGCGACGATCGGCGTGTTCTCGCTCGTGCGGCGTCCGCACGCTCCGACCGTCGGCGAGATCGCGCCGATCGCACCGGCGACGATCGCCAGCGCGCCGCGCGCGTCAGGCTCGACGGAGATCGCTCCGGTCGCCGTCGCGAGCTCGGTCGCCGTCGCGAGCTCGGCTTCGACTCCGCCACCACCGCCGACGGCTCGTCGCGCGCGCGCGACTTCACAAACGAACGCGACCGCCGTCGCGCCCATCGCCGCGCCGTCGTCCACCGAGCACTGTCCGATCAAGACGTTCACGGGAGCCGACGGCATCGTGCAGTTTCGTCGGGATTGCTCGCCGTGAGACGCGCGATCGCGTGCGCGGCGCTCGCGTGCAGCGCGTTCCCGCACGTCGCGCGCGCGGACGACGCGCCGACCGAGAACGTTTGCTTCGAGGCCGCGGTCACCGGTCAGAAGGCGCGAAAGAGCGGGGACCTGCCGGCCGCGCGCGCGGCGTTTCTCCGCTGCGCCCAAGCGGCGTGTCCCGCCGAGGTCACCGATCGCTGCACGGGTTGGATCGCGGAAGTCGACGCGGCGATGCCGACGGTGATCGTCGCGCCGCAAGACGAAGCCGGACGCGACGCGACGCGAGGAACCGTGATGATCGATCGCGTCGCGCACGCCGAGGCGTTCGAAGGAAAGCCCATCACGCTCACGCCGGGCGCGCACGTCGTCCGCTACGAGATCGAAGGGCGCGCGCCGGTCGAGCAGTCGATCGTCGTGCGCGAGTCGGAGAAGAATCGGCGCGTGATCGTGCGGCTCGCGCCGCTGCCCACGAAGTCATCGAGCGCGCCGTTCGTCATCGGCGCGTTCGGCGCCGCGTCGGGGCTCGTGTTCGGAGGGTTCGCGATCGGCGGCGCGCTGGATCGATCGAGCTCGCATTGCGACACCGGGTGCAGCGCGTCGGCGTATTCGCGCGTGAACGCGGAGCTCGTCACGGCCGACGTCGCGCTCGGCGTGGCCGTCGTGCTCGTCACGGTCGCCGTCGTGGATTTTTTCGTCGCCCGCGGGCGCGCCAAGGCGAGCACCGCGACCGCCCTTCCGTTCGTCGTGCGCTTCTGAGCGCGTCGCGAAGGATCAGGCGAGCATGCTCGACACGACGGACGCCGTCGGTCCGCTGACGACGCTCGGATCGCCGCCGACCGCGGAGAGCATCGTCTGACCGAACGCCGCCATCGTGTCTGCCGCCGCGATGCTCCCGATCGCGGTCGCGCCGTAATCGTTGCCGACGGGCGCGACGCCGCCGACGACTCCGCCCTTGAACGGCGCGCCGATCACGACCGACGTCTGCAAGTTCGGATTGTGATTGCGTCCGTTCGCCGCGGACACGCCGGGTTGGTTGATCATCAAGGTGCGCCCGAACACGTTGAGCGTCATGAACGAGACCTTGTCTTGGTACCCCGCGCTCGCGAGCGTCTGCATCAAGTACGCGATCGTCTGCACGCCGGAGATCGTCTGCGCGGTTTCGGTTTGAAGGCTCGTGTCGGAGTGGTTGTCGCCGCCGAACGGAATGTGAATGCTCACGACCGGCGTCACGTTCATCTGAATCAAGATGCACGCCGCGAGGCACTGCGACGTCGCCGTGTTGTCTTTGATCTTGGAGAGCTGAGAGAGGAGGCTTTGGCTGATCTGACGCAGCTGCGTCTGCGAGGTCACCATCGAGTCCATGTACGCTTGCTGCGCGGGGCTCGTGTTGGAGTCTTTGTAGAGCGCGTAGAGTCCGTTCATCGTTTGGTCGCGCAACGAGCGCAGCTGGCCGAGCGAGGCGAGCGGACCGGTGGGCGCGGCGAGCGTCGCGGCGAGCGCGATGGGCGGGATGATCGGCTGCGGCGCGCCGCCGAAGGTGATCGCCTCCGCGGGCGACGTCGCGCCGAGCGAGATTGGCTGCGCTTGGATCGTGTTGAGGCACGGCGCGAGCTGACGCGCGAGGAGCGAAGGAAGCATGTCGTTGCCGCCGTTCGCCGCCGTCGCGCCCATTAGCTTGAGCACGTCGGGCTCCTTCGGATGAATCGGCGTGTTCGTCATCATGTGGAAGAACACGGTGCGATCGAGGACGTTCTGCGGCAGCGTCGACCACGGCTGCGCGGCGGTCACGGTGTTGCCCGCGAGCGTGAGTTGCGTCGGCACCATCGCGGGATCGGGACTGTGCACGATGTTCGAGTCTTCGTACGTCCCCGGCGCGCCCGCGTTGATCGGATCGCCCGCCGACGACGTGCTCAAGATCACGTACTGCGCCTTCGACGCGTTGGTGCACGTCGTCGTGTCGGCGAGCGCCTTGCGCGGGTTCATGAGGAACGACGCCGGCAACCCGGTCGCGAGCGCGCGGAGCCCGATGAGCCCGCTGCCGAAGAGCGTCGAGAGGAGCGCGTCGCGTCGACTGAGCTTGTTCATCTGATCCTCACATTCCGATCGAGACGGCGGTGGGCGAGAGGCACGCGGCTGCGAAGGTGGATTGAAGCGCGGCGGTCGCGTTGGATTGCTGTTTGGCTTGTTGGTAGTGCGCGGTGAGCAGCGTGATCGCTTGTGCGTTTCGCGCGTCGCTCGGCGCGAGGCCCATGACGATCGTGACGAAGTCGGAGATCGCGGCGGTGACGCTCGCGTCGCTCGCGCTCGACCACTGTTTCACTCCTGCGATTTGCTTTGCTTGCGGTACGTCGATCACTTGCTGCGACACGGCCTCGCAAATGTCCTCGGTGGCCGCGCGATAGAAGAGCGTGGGCGCGTTCGGCAACACCGGCACCGGCGCGCCGCGTCCGTAGCCGTCCGACGGAAGACCCGATGCGATCTGATTCATCGTCGACGTGAACGTGTCCGGTTGCAGCGCGTCGAGCCCGCACACGTCGGAGAACCCGAGGCGCGCGTTGAGCGACGCACAAAGGTGATCGCGCCGCGAGACCGCGACCGTTTCTCCGTACGTCGTCGTCGTGAGCGTCGCCGACGCGTTCGTCGTGATCGGCGACGTGACGAGCTCGAGCACGAGATCGCTCCACGAGAGGCTCGACGACGTGAACACCGACACGATGCGCTGGAACTCGGGATCGCTCGTGTCGCACGGCGCCGAGTTCACGTAGTAACAAAGCTTCTGCGCCCACGCCGACGCCATGAGCGGATGATTCGCGAGCGTGCTCCCGAGATCCGAAAGCGTCGCGATCGACTTCACGCTGCCTTGGAACGCGAAGAGGAACTGGCTCTGCCCCGCGAACGTCGGGTCGTCTTGATCGTGGTACGACCACGAGTAATTCGCCGCGAGGATCGAACGCGTCGGATCGAGCGACTCGTGGCACCCGAGGCACGTGCCCGTCGCGTGGCTCGTGTCGAGGCCCGGCGGATTCGGCGGGACGACGGTCGTGTCCGTTCCGTCGACTTGCGCGCCGGTCGCGACGATCAACGTCTGGTTCATCGTCACGCGCATTTGATTGCTCTGGTTGGTCGCCCAGTTCGCGAAGAACGCGGGCGTGGAGAAGAACCCGACGCGCGGGATTTGGTAGACGAGCGTCGTCGCGGCGCGGAGCGCCGGAAGGTTCCAGTATGCGGTCGTGGCTTCGTTGGGTTGCGGCGCGCGGACCGTCGTCAGCTGCCAATCGGCGAAGTCCGCGCTCGTGAGCGACGAGGTCGCCGCGAGCGAGCCGGCGTTTCCGCCGCAGTGCGTGTTGCCGACGTTGTACTCGTCGAACGATCCGGTGAGCACGTAATGGATCGTGAACGCGGACATCGAGTACGGGATCGGATCGATTTTGCACGCGCCGGTCTGCGACGTGACGTTCGCGTTCGTCCAATACATGTAGTGCGGGCTCGTCGGATCGAGCGTCTCGCTCAGCGGGATGCTCTGCGCGGTGACGTTGACCGTCTGATTCGGAAACGCGGCCGCCACGCGATCGACGTACGCCGCGGCGCTCTTGTTCTCGTTGTCGAGATTCGCATCGTTCACCTGCCAGCCGTCGAGGTAGCCGTAGAGCTCCTTCAACGCGGTCGTCATCGCGAACTGTTGCGTGGTCATCGCTTGGTTGAAGGGTTGGTTCGCCGCGTCCAGCATGAGCATCGTGCGCGCGAAGCTCTCCTGAACGTTCTGGACGAAGAGAGGGATCACGTCGGGATCGATCGCGAGCCGCTTGGGAGCGAGCATCGCCTGAACGTCGTCCGACGTGATTTGCGTCTGCTCGAACGCGAGCTCGAAGAAGCGCATCATCTTCTCGGTGTATTGCGGCAGCTGCATCCAACCTTGAACGAGACCGCGCAGCGTCGTCGGATCTTGCTCGACGCTCGCGAGCTCCTGATCCGTCGGCGGGAGCCCGACGAGCACGTTCTTCACCTTCGCGACGTACGTCGTCGGTTGATCGGCTTGGAACGGAAGCACGGGCGGCCCGCCGTCCGACGGCCCCGCGTCACTCGTGCTCGCGTTGCCACCCCCGAGAAAGCACGCCGTGAGCGAGGTCGCGACGATCGAAGCGAGTGTTTTGATCTTCACGCACGACCAAGGAGCAAGACGCACACCAGCGCGCGACCGGCGGAAAATGGCCATTTCGTGCGCGCGCGCCTTGATCGAATCGATCCATCTGATCGATTCGATCAATGCGGCGTGATCGGGAAGAGGAGGCTCTCTTCGTTCCACGGAGCGGACGCGTCCGCGGGCGAGCGCCGTTGCCACGTCCCCCACCAATACGTGGTGCCGAGCGCCGCGCCCGCGTCGTCGTTGAAATATCCCGTCCACTGCGCGCTCGTGCTCGTGCCCGGCGTGCTCGTCCACGCCGGATCGTTGCCGGCGATGTTGGTCGAAGTGATGGACGCATACGCGGACGTCGAGCTCGGCACGAGCGTGTATTCGAAGGTCACGGGGAGCGCGGCGGCGCCCGTCGGGCTCATCGCGACGTAGTCCGCTGCGGGATACGACACGTCGACGGGGTCGAGCGTGAGGTCCGCGCCGCTGACTTCGGTCGACGTGCGCGCGTAACCGACGGAGGGTGTCGCGAGCGGATCGGGATATCCGGCGTCGGCGACGAGACCGAACGGGTAGCGCACGATCGCCATCACCGGACCATCGGCGACGGGAAAATCGAACGTGCCGTCCGCGGCGGTCTCCGTGAAGTTCGCGGTCGAGTGCTCACCGAGCACGCCTCCGCCGTCTTTGGTGAGCTCGCCGACCTCGAGCGCCGCGGAGAAACACGATTGCGGCGCGCCCGCGTACTGCACGGTTCCGCGGAAGTGTCGAAGCGCGGGCGGCGTCGTCGACTGCGGCACGGTCACGAGCGAGAGCGAGCGCTGAATCGGTGCGCCGTTCACCGGCGGCGAGAACTGGTTGTTCTCTTGATCGAGCAAGTACGTTCCGTCGCGCACGAGACCGTCGACGCTCCCGTGAACGCGGAACACGTACGGATACGATCCGTTCGCGAGCGCGGTCGTGCCGCTGAATCGCCCGGTGCCGTCGTTGGTGAGCGAGAGGAGCGGGGCGTTCCAGTCCGTCGTTTGGCCCGTCGTGCCCACGTACACTTCGACGGCGGTGATGCCCGCCCACTGGGCGCGAAAACAAAAGCTCGCTTCACCCGCGGCGCCCGACGGCGCGGGACACGCGGAAGGGCTCGCGGGAGCGGAGCACGACAGCGTGAGCGGCGAGGACGCATCGCTCGGAGGCGCGGCGTCGTTCGTCGTGATGACGTCGCCGTTTTGCGGCGAGTCGGCTTGTGCGTCCGTCTGCGAGCTGTCGTCGCTGGAGCAACCCATCGCGAACGTGAACGCCGCGAGCCCGAGGAGAGTCGTCTTCACGCGAAGACGTTAACGCGCTCGACGCCTTCGCGTCAGTGGACGAGATTTCGTCCTCGATCGATTCGATCAACCCTGTCGACGACGCGCGAGGATCACGTTGAAGTAGCGACGCGCGATGCCCGACGCGGCGGCGGCGCGCGCGACGTTGCCGTCGTGCGCCGCGAGCACGCGCTCGAGATAGCGCCGTTCGAACTCGGCTTGCGCCAGCTGGCGCGCGCGAGGAAACGGCAGATCGCGCGCGAGGATCGCGTCGAGCGCGCGATCGGAGGGCGTGTCGGGTGGACTCGCTTGCGCGACGAGCGCGTCGTCGCCGACCGCGAGCTGACGCGCCACCGCGTTGCGCAGCTCGCGCACGTTGCCCGGCCACGCATGACGCTCGAAGCGTCGCATCACCTCGTACGGCGCGTCGCCCGATCCGCCGAGCTCTCGCCAGAAGTGCTGCGCGAGGATCGCGACGTCGCCCGCGCGATCGCGAAGCGGCGGGAGCTCGATGCGTCCGACCGCGAGACGAAAATAGAGATCGTCTCGAAAGCGGCCCTCCTGCACCGCTTGATCGAGATCGCGGCGCGTCGCGGCGATCACGCGCACGTCGACGCGCTGCCATTTGTCGCCGCCCACGCGACGAACCTCGGAACGCTCGAGCGCGCGCAGGAGCTTCGGTTGGAGCGCCGGATCGAGATCGCCGATCTCGTCGACGAGGAGCGTGCCGCCGTGCGCTTGTTCGAACACGCCAAGGCG
>Ga0335078_10000464_pt1 | contig 62728 bp, 51 predicted proteins | sample Lox_Sample_32_FD_206711 | JGI IMG/M metagenome (GOLD analysis project Ga0335078, IMG submission 206711) | Soil microbial communities from Loxahatchee National Wildlife Refuge, Florida, United States - Lox_Sample_3.2 | ecosystem: Environmental > Terrestrial > Soil > Wetlands | place: USA... | reverse complement strand
TGGTAGTTCCGATGTCAACCGTTCATTGACGCCGTCGTGACGGTCAGCGCTCGCCGCTGGTGAGGAGCCGTGATGACGGGTCAGGACCGATTCCTCCACCAACAGCACCACTGACACTTCGCCGCCCTGGCTCCCCGCGCGCCGCCGCCGCACCAGGCGCTACCCACGACAACAGCAATGCTGCCGTCCCGCAACACGACCAACCGCAACAAGCGTACTGTCCAGGGAAAGACCGTGAGCGCGGCTGAGGTGGGCAGTTGGGCAAGCCCGGTCGTCGATCAGGACACCGATCAGCGCCGACCAGCCAGACTCGGGCAGCTGAAGGCCAGCGGTGGCACCTTCCAGATGACACGCCCGAATGGCGGCGCCGAGAAAGACAACTGTGACGGCAGATTTGCGCCGGTCATAGTCCGAGGTAGGTGCGGACGGCCCGTTCCAGGCTGGCCATCTCGGCGCCGCCCAGGCGGCCCCGGCGGTTGTGGAGCCTGGGCTTGGGGACGGTGTGCAGGTTGGTCGCGTTGGCGTAACTCTCGGCGTACTCGGCCAGCCAGGCCCGCGTCAGCGCCCAGCGGGATGTGCGTATACCTGGGCCCCGCGGTTCCGGTCACCAGTACGACCATCACCGCCCCCAACCGGGCGATCATCGGGTTCACCGTCAAGATCACAAACGGGCGCGTGCCCGCCCCGCGGACGTGGGCATCCCACACCTCACCCCGCAGCGGCTCCACCGCTACGCAGACCACAGCGCGGACGTGAACTCGGACACCGGAGCCGGCTTGCCCGCGTAAGACTCGTCATAGGACGCGGCCATCGCCAGCTCCCTGGCTTGCTTGTGGATCAGGCGCAGCCCCTCCCGCACCAGCTCCGACGCGCTGCGCAATCCCAGCACCGCCGCGTCATCCTCCAGTTCGCGCGCGAACCCCGCATCCATCCGGGCCTGCATCGTCACTGTGCCCGCCGAGGCGCTTACCCGCGGGGCTCCCCGGCCACCCGAAGCGCGCCTGGCGGACCTGTGGCCACCGCGAGCAGCCGGAGCAGACGTGCCAGCCGCCCCCGACTCGGCGGCTCGTGCCTGCGGTTCACTCATGTCTTTAATTTGTCATACACGAGGCGTGGACTGCGGCCAGCCGGGTAATTCCCATCGGCACCCCGCAGCAGCGTCCCCGTTCGTTACGGCCACCCGCCGCGACCCGGCTGAGACCCGAGGTCAGGCAGCGTCCGGGGGACCGCACCGACCCTCACGGCCACCGCCCCGCTCAGGCATGCCTCGCACTCTCGGCCAGGTGGGGCTGCGCCCGATTCGCGTCCGGCCAAGATCTCTGCGAGCATGTTTTAGCTGGTCAGTGGCATGCACAGCCAACCTCCCCGGAGCCGTGAGCGCAGGTTCGAATCCTGTCGGGGCACCTAGCATCACCAACAGGATCCCATCGGCCACCGGATTCGTTATTCGCGTGAGTTCGATCACGGGCGGCATGCGGCAGCCGATGCATCCTCGCGGACCCGCTCGCGTACCAGCGTCAGCAGGTTGCCACGAGACAACCCCGCAAGCCACGATTCCAATGCACGGGCCCTCGGGGCGGGTACCCCATGAGTTTCGTCGGGTAGGTAAATGTGTCGGCAATTGACAGGTCACACAGGATCTGCAACTGTGTCTGCAATTTGCGTGCTCACAGAGGATAGACAAATGTGTCCGCAATTGAGTGGTCACAGAGGTGGACAAGTGTGGACCCGTCTCGATAAATAAGAAGGGTGGTGCTGGCCAGCCCGACGTCCACGAATCGCGAATTAAGAGCAGAAGGTGGTGACGTAGTAATGGCACTACCCATCCGGCGCGGAGGCAGGTTTCCCGCGTCCCTGTTCGAACCCACAGCACTGTGGGACCCGGTCAGCGAATTCGATTACATGCGTGACCGAATGGGGCGGCTGTACGAGCAGCTTACCCAGCAAGGACACGACCAGTCGCCATGGCAGCCGGACATCGAAGTCGATGAGACCGAGGAGTATTACACCGTCAAGGCAGAACTCCCCGGGATCACCCGCGAGAACGTCGAACTGCAGGTCGACGAGCACAGCCTGAGTATCGCCGGTTCTGTCCGCGAGGAGCAGAGCGAGCAAACGATGCACCGGCGAGCCGGGCGGTTCTTCTACCGCACGGTCCTGCCGCGGGACATCGACACCGAAAAGGTCCAGGCCACCATGAGGGAGGGGATACTGACCATCCGCCTCCCGAAGACGAAGCAGGCGACCCGCAGGGTACAGATCCGCGCCTAAACGGCCGGGCCAGGTAGCTGGGGGCCGGGGCGAAGTTACCCGGCCCCCAGCCCAGCCCTGGCGGTGAGCGTCATGCCCGCCGCCAGGGCTGGCCATTGCCGCGCGAAGCCGGATGTCTCACGGCCGGCTTCGCGCCACATCGCCTCAGCTCACACACAGGTCCTGTTGCGGCAAATTGGATGTGGCGTTCGCAGCACAACGCATCGTCCGCCAATCCAGACCGCCGGATAAGCGCACTTGTGCAGCGACGGCCGCGGGGGCTGGGGCCGCAGGAATACGCATCGCCCGCCTATCCAGACCTCCGGACGAATGCACCTATGTAGCGGCGGCGGGGGCGGCGGCCGCAGGATGATGCACCGTCCGTCTACCCAGACCGCGGGATAAATGCACCTGTGCGGCGGGGGTGGAACGATGCACCGCTGCGTCGCGTGAAACGGTGGGCATGGCCCGACGGGGCAGTTCTGGCCGTGACCTCTGCCTCTGGTTGAAGGGATGCATGGGGCCGGCCGTGGTCTTGTTCTGTTCAGCCCGACCACGATCTTACTGTGCGGTGAGCCTTTCTGGGGCTGGGCGAACGCAGCGGTTGTTACGCTCAGCACGATGACTGCGGCCGAGGTCACGATAGCTGCGGGCAGAAGAGTCCTTCTCACTCTTGCCTCCTTGGTGTAGCAGATCGTTACGTAGAGTACCTTAGTGATTACTAATTGTCACCAGTTGGCGCCAGGAAAGATCAGAAGCCCGGCCCGCTTCGACCGAACCCCGACGCGGCCGGCCGCGGCCTCACCCGCGCCACGGCAACGCCTGAAGGAGGTAGTGCCGTGCCGACTGAGGCCAGCACGCCGCGCGCACCTACAACCCTCGGCAAGGGCCGGATAGAGGCATTCATCGCATCAGCGACGGAGTGTTCTCCATTGCCGCCACGCTGCTCGTACTTGACCTTGCAGTTCACCCATCGGGCACACCGCTGCAGCAGGTGCTTCACGCCTGGCCCGGGTACGTGGCGTATGTCGCCAGCTTCCTGACGATCGGCGGTACTTCGATCGCCCACACGGCATTGACCGACCGGCTCGCGCGGACCGACCCGATCTTCCTGCGGCGCAACTTGCTCGTCTTGCTTGTGGTGGCGTTCCCGACGTTCCCGACCCGGCTGGTCACAGACGCACTGCACCACGGGGGTCACGAACGCGTGGCCGTAACGGTCTACGGGCTGACGCTCCCGGCAAAGCGCTTGCTGCGGTTCTCCCTGGATGTATACGCGCGGCGCGAGCACCACTACTGGCGCAGCAAGACGGCGAGGAGCCGCGCAGTACGCGAAGCAAACTGCTGCCCATCGTCATCGGGTATGTGATCGTGATCCTCGTCGGGCTCGGCTTGCCTGCAGGGGCGGTGGCGTTGTACTTCGGTATTGCGGTGTACCTGATTGTGCCGTTCCGAGACGTCGCACGGCTGCTGTCCCGGCGCTCATAACCCCGCCAATCAACCCCGCGCCCTAGCCGGCTGCTTCGAGACCAGCGCCACCCAAGCCGGGAGCGATCTCAGCGAGGCAGTCTAAACCGGGCAACCTGGTACAGGATCTGACCCACCACCAAGGTCAACTCTGCCAGGACGTGTGCGGCACGGCAGATACGACGGGCGGGTGCTGACTGACGGCGCGGCCATAGCAGGCGCCGGACCGAACGTTCCTTCCTGGGCGGCAGGTAGTGCGCAGCGGACTGGTTCACGAATGCCTCATCGCTTTCGGGGGACCAGGGGGTGTCACATGCCCGCCAGTCATAGTCCTTGGAGCGGCCGGACACCCAATCGTGCATGTACTGGTTGTCCTCGCGCCACTCGGGCGAGCCAGGCGTCGCCTGTCCCTCGTGCGGCGCATCCAGCCAGTGCCAGTCGGTTTCGATGACGGCACAAACAAGCACGCCCTCAGCGGTTCGTGCGAAGAGCAGCCGGTCATGCCGGCCAAGAATGTTGAGGTCGCGGTTGCGGCTCATGGTCCTTCCTCAGTGTCTTCGCTCGAGCGCATCACATACTTTCTCAGTGCATCACATAGCCCTATATATCCCAACCTGAGATGTACTTATTGTGTGTGATCTGCGTCACCAAATTCTAAAGACAAACGCGCATCTTTAAAGTTTCTCTGAAATTTGCACTGAGTACAAATCTTGGTACGTGTAAATTCCGGCAGAAAACCGGGCGGCGGCCCGGCAAGCAGCCCGGCGCGCCGGGCAGGACGTTAGGACTGACCGATGACCCGGATGAGACCATCGAGTGCGCGCCCGGAATGCGGGCGGTGCGGGCGGGACCTGACCGGGGAGCCCGGGGTGCCTGGCCGCCAACCAGCGGCGGCATACCGCCCCGCCCGGGACGCGAGACGCGAAGGGTCTCGAGCAAGCCGACACGCACCGTGGAAAGCATCCACGACAAGTACGCGGACTCACCGAGAAAGCAGCGGCGGTACGCTACCGAACACGGCGGCGAATGGCGCGATGACGACGGGCTCACCCACAACATGCCCGGTGAGAACTCTCGCTAATGCGGCACCCCCGGGCAGCGAAGGCCGCCGGTGTCATGCGTCCCCAGATCGAGATGACCAGGCAGGCCTACCACCAGCACCGGTGCGTTCATAGCCAACGGCAGCCGCTCGGCGGGACCATCGGCCCTGGGGGGCGCCCACCATCAAGCGCAGTCTTGTTGCGTAGGCGGCAGGAGAGGCAGGTGCCGGTGATGTCGGAGGCGTCGGCAAGGTGGGCGGTCGATGAACTGGGCCCGGCAAAGGTTATCTTTTTGCGCCCCTGCGCCGGGGTGGAAGCGGTTGTCGTGGTCGATAATGTGGCGCTCGGCCCGGCGATCGGTGGCGTGCGGATGCGGCCCGACATCACGGCGGGTGAGGTGGCACGGCTTGCCCGTGCGATGACCATGAAGAATGCGGTGGCGGGGCTGCCACATGGCGGCGCTAAGTCCGGCATCGCCGCGCTGCCTGACCTCGCGCCGGTGGACCACGAACGGGTGATGCGCGCGTTCGCGCGCGCCATCGAGCATCTGACCGAGTACATACCCGGGCCCGACATGGGCACTAGCGAGACGTCCATGGGGTACGTGTACGACGAGATCGGCCGATGTGTTGGCCTGCCGAGCGTGCTCGGCGGGATCCCGCTCGACCAGCTTGGGGCGACCGGTTTCGGCGTGGCTGTATGCGCGGATGTGCTCAGCGAGGCAAAGCTTCTCGACCTCGAAGGTGCGCGCGTGGTCATCGAGGGCTTCGGTGCGGTAGGCAGCAACGCGGCTGCCGCGCTGGCGGAGCGGGGCGCCCTGATTATCGCCGTCTCGGATGTCCAGGGCGCGATATGGGAACCGGGCGGCCTTGACGTGCCTGCTCTGGTGCGGTTCGAGCACGGCGACGGCTCGGTGTCCGGTTTCGGCGGCGGCAGGGCCATCCCACGTGACGACATCCTCGGCTTGGACTGTGACATCTTCATTCCCGCGGCACAGCCCGATGTGGTAACCGCGGACAATGCGGGAAAGATCGCGGCGCGGGTGGTCATTGAGGCAGCTAACATCCCGCTCACCAGGGAAGCCGAGACCGAGCTATACGAGCGCGGTGTGCTCTGCGTCCCTGACGTGGTAGCCAACTCGGGCGGTGTCATCTGCGCGGCGGCCGAGCACCGCGGCGCCGGCAGGGCAGAGGCGTTCGCCGAAATCGAAGACAAGATCCGCGCGACCACGGCCGAATTGCTCGACCGCACACGCGACATGATGCTGACGCCACGCGCGGCCGCCGTCCAGATGGCCGAGTCGAGGCTTGCGCAGGCGCTTGCCGTCCGGCGTCGTTACTGACGCCCAGATGGTGCGCTCGGCGGGGCTTTTCGCCCGTCGGCCGTGTCAGGATCGGTGGTTCGCGCATCCTCATCCGGGTTCTGATCTGGGCGGTAGCGCTCGCGGTCGCGACCGCCCTGGTGCCGGGTATCTCGCTGACGGCGGGAGGCACGGCGGCCAAGGCAGCACCTTGATGGTCGTCGCGCTGATCTTCGGTGCCGTCAACGCTGTGCTGAAGCCGATTGTGAAGGCGATCGGCTGCCTGTTCTACATCGTCACCCTCGGGTTAATCGGGCTCGTTGTGAACGGCCTGCTGCTCTGGCTCACGAGCTGGGTCGCGGGAAAACTGAGCCTGCCGTTCTATGTGCGCGGGTTCTGGCCGGCGTTCTGGGGAGCGATCATCGTCGGCGTGGTCGGCTGGCTGCTCAACCTGCTTGTCCGAGACCGTGACGAGGCACCTGCGGAATGACGGGGCGCGTGTGGCCCTGCTCACCCTCATTGGGCGATGCCGCCAAGTAACCGCAGGTAGTCACGGTGCCGACCGGCACGCTGGGGACCTTTGACCCTAACGTCCGACCGCCACGCTGAGTAAATCTTGGGGGCGAAGTGCGGCATTCACGACGTTCGCCCGGCACCGCCGCCTGGCGCACAATGCTGCCATCGAGACGAAGGGACGCCTCATTCCTGCTGGGTGACGCGCCAGCGCCGGTCGGCCGGCACGACGACGCCACGCGGATGACGATCCCGCTCGAGCTGGGCTTGTTCGCAAGGGCCCGGGCGCACGGTACAGGCAAGCGCACATGACGCTTGACAGGACAATACCGGCGGACTAACCCTTAGCGGGTGAGGCCTTCGCTGGCTCACCGGCCAAGATTGGACCGTCGGCTTGGGGGACCGATGACGACCGTATCAACCAAGCGGCTGACGCCTGAACGGGTGACTGAGCCGGAGCGAGTCAATGGGGACGCTCCGGGCGGCCGTCTGCTTGAATCCAAGCTTGCCATCCCAAAGCCTGTCTTCCGCGTGCTTGGACGAGCGCGGCTGAGCAGCCTGCTCGACCTTTCCACGCAGCATCGCATCAGCCTGATTTCCGCGCCCGCAGGCTCGGGAAAGACCACGTCGTGCGCGTCATGGGCGCAGGGTCGTATCCACGCCACCCGAATCGCGTGGCTCAGCCTGGATCACGCGGACAATGATCCTGTGCGGTTCCGCTCATACCTGCTCGCGGCGCTGCGCCGAGCCGAGCCCGCACTGAACGAGATCGCACACGACCTGCAGCGCGGCTCGGCCGACGACTTCCCGTTGCCGTTGATCAGGGCAGCGGAACGATTCAGCGAGCCGCTGATCCTCGTGCTCGACGACGTGCACGAGCTTGCCAACCCCGAGGTGCTGGGCTGGCTGGATCAGCTCACCAGGTACGCGCCGCCCATGTTCCGGCTGATCCTTTCCGGCCGCAGGGCCCCTCCGCTGCAGCTTGCCAGGCTGCGCGTGTCAGGCGAACTCGCCGACATCGACACGGCCGACCTCGCCTGCACACCCGACGAGGCGGACGCCTACTTCGCGATGCTCGGCCTGCGCGTCGACCGCATCGACCGCGACGAACTACTAAGGCGCACCGAGGGCTGGATGGCAGGCATCCGGCTCGCGGCACTACGGACCCGGGCGCACTCAGGCAACGTCCGCGTCACCGACATCGCCGGGGACGACCCGATCGTCACCGACTACCTGCGCGATGAGGTGCTGACAGGCCAGGACCCACAGACACGGGTGTTCCTGCTGCGTACGAGCATTGCCCCGCACCTGACGGGTAAGCTCGCGGACGCGCTTACGAGCACCGCCGACGGTGCTCGCTCCCTGGATCGCCTCAGCAGGGAGAACAGTTTCGTCCAGGCGCTCGACAGCGAACGGACGTGGTACCGCTATCACCCGTTGCTGCGGGAACTGCTCCTCGCCGACCTGCGGCGTGAGATGCCGCACGAGATTCCTATCCTGCTGCGGCGCGCCGCGCGCTGGTACACACAACACGGCCGGCCAGTCGAAGCCCTGCGCAGCTCGGTCGAGGGGCAGGACTGGGATTACACGGCTCAAGTGCTCGCTGGGAGCGACATTGCCATCCTGCTGTCCCGCGGACCTGCCGAACTCGAGCGGGTAATCGCCCCGGTCCCCCCTGACCTGGCCTTTGACGATGTGGCGGTCGGCGCTGCCTGGGCCGCCGCGCGGCTTTGGACGCGCGATCCCGATGGTGCGGACGCGCTGCTCGAGGCGGCGGATACCGCCCTGGACCGGGCCGCGACGCCGGTCCGGCGCATCGTGGAGCCGAAGCTCGCGGCCCTGCGCCTGCTGCAGGCAAGCTGCCGCACGTGCGCCGACCCTGGACTGCTTGCGCGGGCGGCGTCGCAGGCCGATCAGGCCACTCACCTGGCGAGTACTCAGCCAGAGCACCGGGCGGCCGGTTTCCTGTGGTGGGCGCTCGGCGTCGCGCTGCTACGTTTGGCCGAACTACCGCAGGCGCGCATGGCCCTGCGGGCAGCTGATCGCGAACTCGGGGCCGGAGACTTCGCGGAACTGCAGCTGCGGGCGCGGGCGTGGTCGGCGATTGGCGAGGCGTGGCACGGGAACCTCAGGACCGCCGACGCGGTCGCCGCCGAGGTGCTGGGTGGCGAGGTGCGGGGTGGCGAGGTGCCGGGTGGCGAGGTGCTCGGTCGCGAGGTGCTGGGTACCGAGGCCATAGGCACCGATACGCCTGCGGCGCTCGCGACCAGGAACATCGCCCGCCTCACTCTCGCGTTTGTGAGCCTGATGCGCGACGAGCTCGCGGTCGTCCACCGGCTTCTCGACGAGATCGACTATCAGGGGCACCAGCGGATTCCAGGTGAGCCGTCGATCGTTTCTTCCGCCGAGCTGATCCGCGTGCGCGCCCTTGTCGCACAGGGCGACACCACGAAGGCCCGCGTTGCGCTCATGCGGTTGCAGCACGAGTTCGGCGAGGCCACTCCTGCGGTCGCGGAGGCGGTGACGTTCCTCGAGGGCGAGATAGCGCTTCGCTCCGGCGACAACGACCTTGGCCGCAAGGTTATCGCTCGCCTGGCGGCACAGGACGAAGGCTCCAGCCGGGCAGGCGACCGCCTGACGCTGGCGTGGCTGCTTCTGGCCTCGGCTGACCCGCAGGGTGCGCTGCAGGCCGCGGAACCATTCATCGCAGGCCCCGCCGCCGAGGTGAAGGTCCATGACCAGGTCAGCGCCCTGCTCGTATGCGCGATCGCACACCGCAGGCTGAAAGCGCCGCAGCGCGCCGTGGCGATGCTCGAACAGGCACTGCTGCTCGCCGAGCCGGAAGGCATCTGCCGGGTCTTCGTCGACGGCGGGGCCGCCGTGCGCTCAGTGCTGACCGTGCTTGTCCCGCCCACCAGCCGCAGCGCCGGTTTCGCCGGGAAGATCTTGCAGCGCCTCGACGCCCAGATACCCGCTGGATCAAGCACACCTGACGGCGACGCCCTCCCGCTCAGCGACAGCGAGCTTGCCGTCTTGCGTTTCCTGCCGTCACATCTGACGAACGAGGAGATCGGGGAAGCGTTGTTCCTTTCCGTCAATACCGTCAAGACGCACCTGCGGTCCGCCTACCGCAAGCTCGGCGTGCGTTCGCGGCGTGAGGCAATCGCCCTCGCACGGAATAGGGGGCTGGTGGCCTGACCAGCATCCGTTCACCTCTGCGGGATGACGACGCCCGCACGGGGCCTTGACGACACTCTCAACTACGAGAGCTGAGAGTTCTCGCTGGCCAGCAAGGGTGCGGCGAAAGCCGCCGGACCAGCGACCGCCAGGAGCCCGCGGATGCCCCGACCGATCGACGACTACGCGCTCATCGGTGACCTGCACGCGGCGGGTCTGGTGTGCCGTGATGGCTCGATCGACTGGCTGTGCCTGCCGCGATTCGACTCCCAGGCCTGTTTCGCCGCGCTTGTCGGGGACGGGCGTCACGGGTACTGGCAGATAGCTCCCGAGGGTGCGGCCGCCCGGGTCAGACGGAGGTACCTGGCAGAAACGCTGGTGCTCCAGACCGAGTTCAGCACCGCATCAGGCTCGGCGCGGCTCGTCGACTGCATGCCTCCGCGAGGGGTCAACAGCAGCGGAGACAGCGATGACCGCGGCGAGGACCCAATGGTGCTGCGCATGGTGGAGGGCGTGCGTGGCCAGGTCCGGCTGCGGATGACGCTGAGCCCAGGGTTTGAATACGGCTCGGCACATCCGCAGATCCTGCGGCGCGGCAACGCGTCTTGCTTCGTGGCGGGCTCGGAGGCATTGTGGCTGTTCAGCCCGGTCCACCTGCGGCGCAGGCAGGGCATTGGCGTTGCCGAGTTCTCGGTAAGCGAGGGCGATCAGGTTCCGTTCGCGTTGGTCTGGCGACCTGCGCACGCCGGGCCGCCCGCCCCGCCGCAGGTACCCACGCTTGCCCAGCGAACCGCACGCTGGTGGCGCGAGTGGGTGGCCGGCCTGCGGTACGAGGGCGAGTGGCGTGACGCGGTGATCCGTTCGCTGATCACGCTGAAGGCGCTCACCTACGCACCGACCGGCGGCGTGATATCGGCGCCCACCACCTCGCTGCCGCAGCAGCCCGCTGGCTCGCGTAACTGGGATTACAGGTACTGCTGGCTGCGCGACACCGCGGCGGCGCTCGACGCGCTCATTCACGGCGGTGCGCTCGCCGACGCGGGCGCCCTGCTGAATTGGATGATCCGGGCCGTCTCCGGATCGCCCGAGCGAGTGCAGTCGCTCTACGGGCTTGGCGGCGAGCGGCGACTGCCCGAGCTCGAACTCGGCTGGCTGACCGGCTACGAAGGGGCCAGGCCGGTAAGGATCGGAAACGCGGCAGCCGAACAGTTCCAGCTCACCGTGTACGGCGACGTGCTCAGGGCCCGGCTGAGGGCACGGATGGCCGGGATGCCCGCCGGCGCCGATCCATGGAAGCCCGACGCGGTGCTCGGCTTCCTTGAATCGCGGTGGCGGGACCCTGACGCGGGCATCTGGGAAGTGCGCGGCCTGCCCCGCCAATTCGTGCATTCGAAGGCGATGGTGTGGACCGCCGCGGATGCCGCGGTCAAGATGATCGAGCATTTCGGCGACCCCGGTCCGGTGGACCGCTGGCGACGGCTGCGCGAGGCGGCAAGGGCCGAGGTTCTCGAGCGCGGCTATGACCCGCGGCGCCGCACGTTTGTGCAGCGTTACGCGGCGGCCGACCTGGACGCGAGCCTGCTGCAGTTGCCGCTGCTCGGTTTTCTCCGCGCCACCGATGAGCGGGTCACCGGCACCGTCGAGGCGGTCACGGCTGAGCTGAGCGAGGATGGCCTGCTGCGGAGGCACGTCACCGACATTCTTGGCGGCGTGGACGGCATCCCATCGGAGGAGGGCGCGTACCTGCCGTGCTCGTTCTGGCTGGCCGAATGCCTGGGCCGGATGGGCAGGGTCGGGCAGGCCCGCGAGCTCTTCTGCCGGGTGCTTGATCTGCGCAATGACGTCGGGTTGCTGGCCGAGGAATACGACCTGCTTCGCGGACGGCTGGCCGGCAACTTCCCGCTGACCGGATGCCACGCAGCGCTCATCGCCGCGGCCGTGACCTTGAGCTCGGCGGACCAGCCGCTGCTTCCCGGCCACGCCGCCTGAGCTGGCGGGAGCTACCAGAGGCGCCAGAGTCGTTAGATCCACCAGAGGCAATTGAGTGGCCTCTGAGACATGTGGGCCACCTGGGACCTGGGCTGGGCTGCCCAAGCTCACCTGCCCGTGGGCACCACCCATTCCGGGTGAATGCCGCGCCGGCCGCCGCGGCCGTCCGGCAGCCTGCCAACGGCGGTTAGCACCCTTGGCCGCGCCGGTTCACCCGCCTGGGGGGAGGTGATCGCGGGGCGCTCAGGAGAACGTGGATGGCGGTGAAGGGAGGCCTGCCGTGAGTATTGGCGCCAGCGTCGTGCTCATCCTTATCGGCGCGATTCTGCGGTTCGCGGTCACCTGGTCGCCTCAGAACGTCAACCTGCAGACGATTGGTGTGATCTTAATGATCGGCGGCGGCGTCGGCCTGCTCGCCTCGATTGTGGTCGCGATCACGCGTCGCAGGAACCGGACGGCGGCGGAGGTGTACGAGCAGCGACGTTACATCGAGCCGCCACAGTGACCGACCAGCCTGGAAGTGGCATTTCCTTCGGGGAAGGAGTTAACCAATGTCCGAGCACGATGGCGCCACTGGCCCGCGGGGCGCGGATGCGGCAGCTTTTTCTCCAGACGAGCGCGCGGAACTAGAGGCGCTACGAGCCGAGGTCGCGGAACTGCGCAGCAGGCCCGCCAAGCCTGCCAGGCACCGGATCAGCTGGCGCACCCCGGTCGCCACGCTGCTGATCATCCTCGGCTGCGTGCTCGCACCCATCTCCATCCTCGCGGTGTGGACGGCTAACCAGGTTTCCGACACGAACAGGTACGTGGCCAACGTCACGCCGCTGATCAAAGATCCGGCCATCCAGAACGCGCTAACCGACAAGATCACAAACGGGATCGTGGCGCAGATCAACGTGCCGGGTCTCACCAGCCAGGCGTCGACCCTGCTCAACCAGAAGGGCCTGCCCCGCGTCGCCACCCTGCTGCAGGGCTTCTCCGGCTCGCTGACCAGCGCTGTGACCGGATTCGTTCACAGTCAGGTCGCCCGGATCATCACCGGCCCGCGGATGGCGAACGCATGGGTGCAGGTGAATCAGGTGGCGCATCAGGAACTGGTGAAAGCTCTGTCAGGCCGCGGTGGTGGTTCCATCACTGTCAGCAATGGCCAGGTCACCATAGGCCTAGCGCCCTTCATCAACATCGCCAAACAGGACCTCGTGGCGCGCGGGCTGACCATCGTGAACAAGCTTCCCGCCATTAACCCCACGTTCGCGCTATTCCCGTCCAAGGACCTGGTGCGGGCGCAGACCGCGTACCGGCTCATCAACGACCTGAAGATCGTGCTTCCGATCATGACGCTCCTGCTCCTCGGCCTCGGCGTGTACATCGCCCGGGGCCACCGCAGAGCGCTGATCGGCGCTGGCCTTGGGTTCGCGGCGTCGATGCTGGTGCTCGGCGCCGGCTTGCTGATCGCACGCGGCATGTACCTGAACACCGTGCCGAGCAGCGTGCTGCCCGGCGACGCGGCCGCCGCCGCGTTCGACATCCTGGTGCGGTTCATCAAGACCGCGCTGCGCACCTTCCTCGTGGTCGGTCTCGTGGTGGCCGCCGCCGCGTTCATCACCGGCCCTTCCGTCACGGCTGTCCGCACCCGGTCGGCGTTCGGATCAGGTCTGGGGTGGGTCCGGCGCGGCGGCGAATCGCACGGCCTGCGGACCGGCCCCGTCGGCACCTGGACCTACGCGCACCGGCAGGCGCTCCGCATTGGGGCGGTCGCGCTGGCCGCGCTTATCTTCGTCTTCTCTGTCCCCACCAGCGCCCCGGTCGTGATAGTGATCGTCGTATTGCTGCTCGTGGTGCTCGGTCTCATCGAGCTCATCGGCAGGCCACCCGCGGAAGCCAAACCCCCGGCGGCCAAACCCGCCTAGCGGACCCGCCTGGCCGTTTGCCAGGCCGAGGTCGCGCACCCGGTCAGGACGTGGTGAGCTCAGCTTCGAGGGCTTCGCTCGGCGGCACCGCCAGGTCACAGGCGATGTCGTACACGACGGCGCGAAGTTCGCCCTTGCTGACCGGTTCGTCCTGAAAGAACAGCCAGCCCACGTGCACCGCCGTGAACGCCAGGCTGGCCCGCATCCGCTCCGGCAGTGATGCGCCGGGAACCTCGATGAGCCCGATAAGTGCGCGCATCCGCGCACGGAACAATTCCGTTGCGCCATCGGACTCGAGGTTCTGCATCGCCGCCTTGTTGGTCTCGAGAAACCGGAAGACGCCGGCCCGCCGCACGACGATGTCGATGTAGCGATCGAGCAGGCCGCGCCGCGTCTGCGCCGTCCGTGGCTGGTCGCTGCCCCAAGCGATCAGTTCGTCGACATCGCGGGCGTAGTCATCGAAAAGGCAGCGGACGATGTCTTCCTTCGACTTGAAGTGGTAGTAGAGCGCGGCCTTGGTGACGCCGAGCCGCTCGGCGATCTCGCGGAGCGAGGTCTTGTCGTACCCCCGCTCAGCGAACAGGTCCAGGGCCACCGCCTGGATCCGGCTACGGGTACCGTGTCTGTCCTCAGCCATGGGTCTTCGAGCTCCGCTGTAGTCGGCGCTGCGCTTCCGCGGTGTGATCCGCGCTGCGTTCCGCCTGCGGCCGCTGTGTTTCGCGGCCCGATTTCAACTTGACGGCTATCTGGCGAGTAGCTTACCGTACGGCAAGTAAGTGGACAAACAGGCCACCGCGCACAGGCCGGCCTGTAGCAGCAGGGAGCTCACCGTGATCGTGAAGGGCGCAGCGGACGGCCCGGTGAATGGCGCAGTCAACGGCAGCACGGCGAACGGCGGTCAGGCGTCGCGTAGGGAGATTCTCCTTGTCCTGCCCGCACTGATGCTGGCGATGGTGCTTGCCATGCTCGACCAGTTGATCGTGGGTACCGCGCTGCCGCGAATCGTTGGCGACCTCGGCGGTGTAGCGCACCTGTCCTGGGTCGTCACCGCGTACGTGCTCGCGGCGACGATCACAACGCCGCTCTACGGCAAGCTCGGCGACCTGTACGGGCGTAAGAAGTTCCTCATCGCCGCGATCGTGATCTTCCTGGTGGGCTCGATACTGGCCGGCCAGTCGCATTCCATGGCCGAACTCATCTCTTTCCGCGCCATCCAGGGCCTCGGTGCCGGTGGGCTGATGGTCGGGGTGATTGCGACCATCGGCGACCTGGTGCCGCCGCGTGAACGCGGCCAGTACATGGGTTACATGATGGCGGTGATGATGCTGGCCATGATCGCCGGACCGCTGGTCGGCGGCACCATCACGGACAACTTCTCCTGGCGCTGGATCTTCTACATCAACGTGCCTGTCGGCGGGGCCGCCCTCATCTACCTGGCCATTGTCATGCACACGCCGCGCAAACGGATCAGCCACAAGATCGACTACCTGGGCGCAGCGCTGCTCGCCGTGGCGGCCACCGCGCTCGTCCTGCTCGCAAGTTGGGGCGGCACGCAGTACCGCTGGTCCTCGCCGCAGATCACGTGGCTCGCCGTGCTGGGGGTGCTGGCCACGGCCGCGTTCATCTGGGTCGAGACGCGGGCGATAGAACCGATCCTCCCACTGCGGCTGTTCCGCAATCCCAACTTCTCGATCGTCTCTGTCATGATCTTCCTGACCGGGTTCGCGATGTTCGGGGCGATCACCTTCCTGCCGCTCTACCAGCAGACCGTTCAGGGCGCGTCGGCGACGGTCAGTGGCCTGCTGCTGCTGCCGATGATGGCAGGGGCGATGGTGACCTCGCTGATGGCCGGCCAGGTGATGACCCGGAGCGGCAGGTACAAGGCGTTCCCCATCATCGGTGGTGCCGCCATGGCGGCTGGCATGTACCTGCTATCCATGCTCGGGGTGGGCACCAGCCGGGTCACCTCCGGCATCTACATGGCCGTGCTCGGCATCGGCATGGGCTTCCTCATGCAGATCACCACCACCATCGCGCAGAACAGCGTCGAGCCGGGCGACATGGGCGTGGCGAGCAGTTCGCGGACGTTCTTCCAGCAGATCGGCGGCTCGTTCGGCGTGTCCCTGTTCGGCGCGATCTTCGCCAGCCAGCTGCAGGAGGCACTGCGCACCCGCGCGCCTGGAATGCACCTGAAGACCAGTGGCGGCCAGTTCGACCCAACGGTGATCACACATCTGCCGGCAGTAGTACGCGACGCCGTCTTCTTCGCGACCTCGCACGCCGTCCACTATGTCTTCCTGTGGGCCGTGCCTTTCTCGGCGATCGTGTTCGTGATCGGCTGGTTCATCCGGGAGGTGCCGCTGCGCGGCCGCGCCCCAGAAGCTACCCCGGAACAAACACGGGCCCCGGAACTGACCGCCTGAAAGCCCCGACATCCGCAAACCTGCTGAGACCGGCGCGTTAACAGTGCAGGAAAAACCGGTTACGACCGCCGTTTACTGCCAATTTCCCGCTTAAAGTCTTGCATCTGGGTACATGGGCCCATTGCAGGCACTGAGGGGTGACACCCTGGCCCTACTCGCGGTGGCGGACCGCGCAACAGCCGCGGCGGCGGGAGCGACCTCGCTGCGGAATCTCGCCCGCCATGACTGCCGCCTTGCCGTCGCGCACTCCGGTCCGGTTCTCTGGTACTGGTGTAACCGGTGCAAGTGAGCCGGTAAGTAGCCTGCCCAGGCAGGCTCACCCATCCGAGGTGGAGGCACGGCATGACGACGACACCGCCCGCGGCGCCGGCGCCCGACAGTCCAAGTAGTCCGGGTGCCGCCGAAGCTACGACGACGCGCAGCGCTTATCTGTCCGCGCTACTCGGCCGTCAGATCGCTGACCGCAGCGGCCAGTCGCTCGGGCGGCTGTCCGACGTCATCGTACGACTGCGGGGCGCGGACTACCCGCTGGTCACCGGCCTGGTCGCGGCCGTCGGCGGGCGGCGGGTCTTCGTGCCGATCGAGCAGACCAGCTCATTCGACGGCGAGATACTCAAGCTGACGAGCGCCAAGCTGGACCTGCGCAGGTTCGAAAGGCGCGAGGGTGAGGTGCTGCTGCGCGCGGACGTACTCGGGCACCGGCTGATCGACGTGGGCCGTGCGCGCCTGGTACGCGCGGACGATCTCCAACTGGCCCGGGTGGACGGCAGCTGGGTACTCGCCGGGGCGGATACTCGGCGGCGGCCACCACGGCTGCTCGGATTCCTTGGTCGCAACCACCAGGCGCACGAAGCCAAGGACTGGCGGGAATTCGAGGCGCTCATCGGCCACAAGAGCAGCGCGGTGCTGCGTGGGCCGTTCGCCCGGATCCGCAGGCTCAAGCCCGCGCAGATCGCCGATCTGCTCGAGGATGCCTCGAAGGAGGAGGAGTTCGAGATCCTCGGCCAAGTGCACGCCGATCCCGAACTCGAGGCGGACGTGTTCGAGGAACTTGATGAGGAACTCGCCTCGCGCCTGCTCGGCGCGCGGACGGACGCCGAGATCGCTGCCGTGCTCGCCCGGATGCGGGCGGACGACGCCGCCGACACGGTCGCCGAATTGCCACAGCGCCGCCGCCAGCCCGTGCTTGACCTGCTCCCGGCCGGCCAGCGCACCAAGGTGATGACGCTGATGGGCTTCAACCCGACGAGCGCAGGCGGCCTGATGGGAGTCGACTTCCTCGCCATGTCGCGCAAGGTCACCGTCCGCGATGCGCTTGACGCTGTCGGCCTGTCGGGCAACCTGCAGCCGGAGGCGCTGACCAGTGTGCACGCGGTGGACAAGGCTGGCCACCTGCACGGTGTGGCCCGGTTGGTGACACTGCTGCAGTCCGATCCGGCCGCAAAGTTGATCGACGTCAGCGATGCCGATCCGGTCCGGGTGGGGCCGGACACCGATGTCATGGACGTCGCTGTCCTGATGACCGACTACAACCTGATCACCATCCCCGTCGTGGACGACGAATGCACGATGCTCGGCTTGATCACCGTGGACGACGTGCTCGAGGTCACCCTGCCGGAGGACTGGCGGCGCCGTGAGGCGGCCATGCCGCCCGATGCGCACCGGGGCGGCAACGCCGATGAGGAGGACGAGTCAAGACCTGGCCAGCCCGGCGGCACTGGGCCCGGAGAGCAGGGCCCGCCCGGCCCGCCGCGTCGGGAGGGCACATGACCGGGCCGCGTGAGCCCGGGCAGAGGGATCAGGAAACCCAGCCAACGGCGCCGACACCGAGGATGGACGGGCGGCTAGACCCGGGAAAGCTTGATCATCGCCAGGAGACACCGGGCCGACCGGAAACGTCAAGCAGTCGGCGCGCGCCGGTGGCCCAGGCGCCCCGGCAGGCACCTAGCCGTCCAGAGGCGCCTAAGCGGGTCCTGGCGCCCCCGAGCGCGGTGCTCGACGAGGCGCACCTCGGCGACATCGAAGGGGCACTCGGCCGGATCCGGGTGGGCGAAGAGGATCATCGGCACGGGCTCAAGCGGCGCATCGTGACGTTTCTTGCCATCGTCGGCCCTGGGCTGATCGTCATGGTGGGCGACAACGACGCGGGCGGGGTATCCACCTACGCTCAGGCGGGCCAGAACTATGGCTACACGTTGCTGTGGGTGCTGCTGCTGCTGGTGCCGGTGTTGATCGTCAACCAGGAAATGGTGGTCAGACTAGGGGCGGTTACCGGGGTCGGGCACGCCCGTCTCATTATCGAGCGGTTCGGTCGCTTCTGGGGCGCCTTCAGCGTCGGCGACCTGTTCCTGCTCAACTTCCTCACCATCATCACCGAGTTCATCGGGGTATCCCTCGCCCTGGCATACTTCGGCGTCAGCAAATACATCGCGGTACCTATCGCGGCCGCCGTGCTTGTGCTCATCACCACGAGCGGCAGCTTCCAGCGCTGGGAACGGGCCGTGCTGCTGTTCATCGGCGCGAGCGTGGTAGTGGTCCCACTGGTGCTCCTGTCGCACCCGGCGTACGGCGCCAGCATTTACCACACCGTGGTGCCCGGCATCCAGGGCGGCGTCAGCTCGGACGCGATCCTGCTCATCATCGCGATCGTGGGCACAACAGTGGCCCCGTGGCAGCTGTTCTTCCAGCAGTCCAACGTCATCGACAAGCGGATCACGCCGCGTTTCATGGGCTACGAGCGCGCGGACACGGTGCTCGGCTCGCTTGTGGTGGTCGTCGGCGCGGGCGCGATCGTGATCGTCGCCACCTACGCCGTGAGTGGCACCGCCCTGGTCGGGCATTTCACCGATGCTCTCGGGGTCGCCGACGCGCTCGGCAACAAAAGCTACATGCTCGGCGCGCTGTTCTCGATAGTGCTGCTCGACGCCAGCATCATCGGCGCCGCGGCAGTCACGCTCGCGACCAGCTACGCGTTTGGCGACGTGTTCGGCCTCAAGCACTCACTGCACCGCAGTTTCCGCGACGCCAAGCCGTTCTACCTCAGTTACGCCGCGATGGTTGTGCTCGCTGCCGCCGTGGTACTGGTCCCCGGCGCGCCGCTGGGCCTGATCACCACTGCCGTCCAGGCTCTCGCCGGGGTGCTGCTACCAAGCGCGAGCGTGTTTCTGCTGCTGCTGTGCAATGACCCCGAAGTGCTCGGCCCATGGGTCAACCGCCGCTGGCTCAACGTCGTCGCCACCGTGATCATCGCCACCCTGCTGATGCTGTCCTTCATCCTGATGGCCACCACGCTGTTCACCCACCTCAACGTCGCCAGGGTCTCGGAAGTGCTGGCCGGCGTGCTGGTGGCCGCCCTGGTTGCAGCCGGGATCGTGCTACGGATCCTCCGTGGCCGCCACGGCATTGCCGGCCCCGCGACGGTGGCCCCGGTCAGCCGCGAGGAGCGGGCGCGCTGGCGGATGCCGCCTCTCGCCCTGCTCAAGCCAGTCACCTGGTCGCCTGGGACCAGGTTCGCCATGATTGCGCTCCGCGGCTACCTCGTGGTCGCCGTGCTGCTCCTGGTGATCAAGGCCATCCAGCTGGGTACACACTGACGTGCGCAGACCGGCAGGCGCGCCGTTCCGGGCGCGTGGCTGTTCGCATGCACCCGGGACCCATTGGCGCGGTAGCGCGTAGACTCGGGCCCATGGCGGGTGACGCGGGCACATCGGGAAAGACCGAGCAGGAGTGGCGGGAGCAGCTCAGCCCCGAAGAGTACCACGTGCTCCGCGAGGCAGGAACGCAAGCGCCCTTCACGGGTGAGTACACCGACACGAAGACGGTCGGCGTCTATCGCTGCCGTGCGTGCGGGACGGAACTGTTCCGCTCGGAAACCAAGTTCGAGTCGCACTGCGGCTGGCCGAGCTTCTACGCGCCCTCGGATAGCGACAAAGTCGAACTGCGCGAGGACCGGGCACTCGGGATGGTCCGGACCGAGGTACGCTGCGCCAACTGCGGCTCGCACCTTGGCCATGTCTTCCATGGCGAGGGGTACCGGACACCCACCGACGACCGGTATTGCATCAACTCGATCTCCCTCACGCTCGAGCCGGCGGATTAGGCTCCGCAAGCCCTGTAACGATCTTGCTGACCACGGACTGCGGCGTGTCGTCAGTGGAAACCGTCAGCGGGTTCTCATCCGGCTCGGGCGGTTCGAGTTCGGCGAACTGGCTGTCCAGCAGGCTGGCGGGGAAGAAGTGGCCGTGCCTGGCCGCGAGGCGCCTGGCGATGAGGTCCCTGTCGGCTTCCAGGTAGATCAGCCGGACTTGCGGCCTGCCAGCACGCAGCACGTCACGGTAGCGCCGCTTGAGCCCCGAGCACGTCACCACCGCCGGCTCGCCGACGGCAGCGCGCTCGTCGATCCACGCGCCGATGGACCGCAGCCACGGCACGCGATCGGCGTCGTCAAGGGGAATCCCTGCCCGCATCTTGGCCACGTTAGCCGCCGGGTGGAAATCGTCCGCCTCGGCATAGGCCCAGTGGAGCTGACCCGCGAGCATCGCGCCGACCGTGGTTTTGCCGCTGCCAGAGACACCCATCACAAGCAAGATCGGTGGAGCCACGAAGTTCAGTATCCACCCGAAGACGCGCTTTCCTCACGCGCACGCTGTACAAGCTCCAGTTTTGTGTACGCGGGCCGGCCGATCTCGAGGTACTTCGCCTTGACGCGCTCGAGATAGGTTTTCGCCGTGCTCGGCCGGATTCCGACCTGTTCCGCGACGGCGTCGAGGGTCATTCCTGACGCGTATGCGAGCAGCACAGAACGCTCGCGCCGCGACAACTGCGGGCGGGTATCGCCGGTGGAGCCCGCCGCGCCATTCCTGGGTGCTGAGGCACGGATGGCGGCGACGATGGCTGCGATCGTCTGTTTCCTGCCCGGAAGCAGGCACGCGCCCGTGCCGAGCAGTGAGGCGCTCAGGTAGGGATCCGAGCTCCTGCACAGCGCGAGCACGCGATAGCCCGCTCGGCACAGCGCGCGCACGTCAGCGGCGGTGCCGGGACCACCCTCGCGCGGTGCCACCTCGACGAGCACCACGTCGGGCCGCGGCTCAGCCATGCGCAGCAGCGCAGCCGCCCCGGTCTCCCGCACGTCCAGGTCTGGGACGCGCGCCGCGTATGCCCGGAGGCCCTCGAAGAGTTCGGGGTGTTCAGGGTCGTCCCAGACCACGGCCACGTCGATCGAATTGATCACCGTACTGCGCCCCCTTGCGCGTGCTCGTCACCATCCATCAGGTGGAACGAACGCCAGGGCCCCACCGGTTCACCAGTGGTGGCAAAAGGTGCGCCACGGGACGGAAGATACTCGCTGTTGTGGCGGCGCGGGTCCCCCTGGAATGAGCAGCTGCTCACGCAGTATTAATGCAGCTGAGACCCTTTCCCATCGACGCAGGATATGGGCGTTGATCGGAGTTGAATCTGCCGCGCTGAGTCACACTTTGATGGCACGATCGGGGCGCTCGTGCGCTGCGGCCAAATGGGCACTGCGGCACTGCGGTACCCAGGACGCGGGACATACGGAGGCTGTCATGCCGGGCGGTAATGCCGCGGTAATGCGCTCTCATCGGGGAGAACGTGGTAATTCTCATGCTCGAGAATCGGTCATTCGACCACATGCTCGGCTTCCTTTAGACCCATGCGGGAAAAGTGTCACCGTCCGGGCAGTCATACGAGGGCCTGACCGGAACAGAATCCAACCGGCTGGCGAGACAGCCAATGTATTCCGGATCAAGCCGGGCACTGCTGGCGCGTATCACAAGCCGGCGCCGATCCCGGCGAGGGCTACATGGCGACAGACGACCAGTTGTACGGGAGCCTCCAGGGCCCGACGAGCCATTCGAACCCGCGGCGTGCGAGGGCTTCGTCAAGGACTTCGCGTACACGCTCGGCTGGCAGGCCAAGGAGGGCTGGCCGATCCTGGCGGGCACGGTGACGGGCGACATCATGGGCTATTTCACACCCGATGCGCTGCCGGTATTGTCCGCGCTTGCCAAGGGGGTACGCGGTCTGCGAGCACTGGTTCGCCTCCGACCAACGGAGACGATGCCCAACCGCGCGTTCGCCTGTGCGGCGACGAGCCAGGGCCATATGGACGACAAGACCCATACCTTCACCGCGTCAAGCACCTTCGGCCTGCTCGGTGGCCACGGTCTCGGCTGGGCGATCCACGGATACGACGCTGAACCGCTTACCAAGTCCACGTTCACCGATATCGGCAAGGCGACCGGCGGGCACATCGGCCTTTTCGCCGACTTCACGTCGGCCGCGGCGGCCGGCACGCTGCCCGCTTTCACATTCCTCGAACCCAGCTGGGATTCTGCAGGCAAGAGCCAGCACCCCAACTACAACGTTGCGCTCGGCGAGCAGTTCATCCAAGACGTGTACGAGGCGGTGCGCGGCGGCCCCGGCTGGGCGCAGTCACTGCTGGTAATCACCTACGACGAGCATGGCGGCTGCTACGACCACGTACCGCCGCCATCGGACGCGGTGCCGCCGGACAACGACACGGGCGAGTTCGGCTTCGACTTCACCCGGTTCGGCACCGACCGGACTTCCGAAGACGAGTCCCGACCGTGCTTGTCTCGCCGCTGATCGAGCCAGGAACGGTGTTCGGTGTCCCGGCGGGCGCCACGCCGCTCGACCACACGTCGATCCTCAAGACCCGTACAGCAACGCTGGAACCTGCCGGCCCTGACCGCGCGCGACGCCGCGGCGCCAAGTTTCGCGGACGTCCTCACCCTCAGGACGCCGCGGACGGACGATGCCCTGGCGGGTGTGGTGGTACCGATGGTCGCCGGCCAGGCTCCAGCCGACGGCCCACACCTGCAGGAGAACCAGGCAGAGCTGATCTCCCGCAGATACCCGGCCGGAGCGGAACCCCCACCCGGCTACCCAGCGGTACCGCCGGCTCGGGCAGAGGCCTAGGAGGGCTACATCCGGACGCACAGCTCCCTTACGTCCTGAGGGATTGCGTCCTGAGGATTTGCGTCCCGAGGGTTACAAATAAGCAGACAGAGGGTCACAAGGGACAGACAGGTGGCCACAAGGGACAGACAGGTGGCCACAAGGGACAGACAGGTGGTCACAAAGGGACAGACAAGGAGAGGGCGAACCTGCCTTCCTCGTCGGTCCACCACGCTCGCATCTTGAACCCGGCCGCGGCCAGTTCGGCGCGCACGCCTTCCTCGCGGAACTTAGCCGATACCTCCGTGCGCATCTCCTCGCCGGCGCGGAAGCGCACAAGGACGCCGAGGGCACCTAGCTTCACGCTTTGCTCAGGCAGCGAACGTAGTCTCATCTCGATCCACTCGTTGGCGCCGTCCCACGCCGCGACGTGCCCGAACGTGGCCAGGTCGAAGTCGCCGTCAAGTTCCCTGTTGAGAACGCTGAGCACGTTCTTGTTGAACGCCGCGGTGACACCGGCTGCGTCATCGTAGGCGGCCACCAAGGTGGCGGGGTCTTTGACTAGGTCGGTGCCGAGGAGGAGGGTGTCGCGGGTGCCAAGCTCGGCGCGGAGCGAGGCGAGGAACTCCGCCCGCTCGGCTGGTAGCAGGTTCCCGATTGTGCTGCCGAGGAAGGCGACCATGCGCGGTCCGCCTGCGATGGGCAGACCCAGGTGCTCCTCGAAATCCGAAACCACAGCCCGCACCGCCAGATCGGGATACGCGGCCCGCACCCGGCGGCCCGCCGCGACCAGTGCCGCCTCGCTCACGTCGACGGGGACGTAGCTATGCAGGGTTCCGCATTCGCGCAGCGCTTCGAGCAGCAGACCGGTCTTCCCGGCCGACCCGGAGCCGAGTTCGACCAGGGTGTCCGCACAGCTGGCGGAGGCGATCTCCGCAGCGCGCCGGTGCAGGATCTCCCGCTCTGCCCTGGTCGGGTAGTACTCCGGCAACCTGGTGATCTGCTCGAAGAGTTCGCTGCCCCTGTCGTCGTAGAACCACTTCGGCGGCAGCCGCTTGGGTGAGCTCGTGAGCCCGGTGAGCGCGTCGGCGCGCAGCGACTCCTCCAGGAAGCCGGGAGGCAGGAAGCGGACTATCTCGAGCGCGGTCATCCGGTCGCTGTCCTTTCGTCGGTGACGAGCCGACCGACGTCGACGTAGCCGGCCGCTGCGGTCAGCACTGAGCCATCGGGAACCCAGGTCCATCCGGGCACGTCGTCGGACGGTTCGGAGGCGACCATTACGCGACCGTGATCGCACCGGTAGCACAGCGTGTCCCCGGCAGCGGTTGCCGCGATGACAGCGCCGTCGGTGAGCAGGAAGTTGAACCTGCCGGGCACGCGTTCGGCATGAAGCCGGGCTACGGTGGCGGCCAGGGCGTCGGCCGCCACGGCGCCGCCGCGCAGCCGTTCAAGGACGAGGGCCCATAGCAGGGCCGAGTCAGAGCGGGCTTCGAGGGTGAGCAGGTCAGCGGCGGGCAACGCACCCGCGAGCCCAGCGGCCGCGTTCGGCCAGCCGCTGACCGCGCCGTTGTGGCTGAACAACCAGGGGCCTGACGTATAGGGGGCGGCGGCCGCCTCGCCCGCCTCTGTTCCCGCGGTGGCGCACCTGACCGCGGCGAGCGCGGCTGTAGTCGTGGTTACCCGGGCGACATCGGCGAACGACGGATCCGCCCAGATCGGCTGGCCCCGCCGGTACCTGGCGGGAAGCGGGTCGCCGCCGGCGTACCAGCCGACGCCGAACCCATCCGCGTTTACCGTCCCGTGCTGCTGGCGCCGTGGCGCCCAGGCCTGCCTGTACAGGCCGTGCGCCGGGTCGATGATCAGCTCGCGCAGGGTCACAGGCGGGCCGAGGTAGGCGAGATGGCGGCACATCAGCCGTGCTCCACAGACACAGCCGGGCCGGCGTCACGGGCGGTGCGGAACCCGGCAAAGATCTGGCGGCGGACCGGATAGTCCCAGTTGCGGAAGGTGGTACGGCAGGCCACCGGGTCCACCGCGAACGAGCAGCCCCGCAGCACCTTGTAGGTGCTGCCGAAGAACACCTCCGAATACTCGCGGTACGGCCAGGCCGCGAAACCCGGGTACGGCAGGAAGTCACTTGCCGTCCATTCCCACACGTCGCCGATCAGCTGGCGGGCGCCACACGGAGCCTGCCCGGCTGGATAGCAGCCTGCCTCCGCGGGCTCAAGGTGCCGCTGGCCCAGGTTGGCGTGCTCAAGACCGGGCTCGTCGTCACCCCAGGGGTACCTGCGCGCCCTGTGTGACACAGGGTCGAACCTCGCGGCCTTCTCCCACTCGGCCTCGGTGGGCAGCCGACGTCCAGCCCAGCGCGCGTACGCGTCCGCCTCGTACCAGCAGACATGCAGAACCGGCTGGTTGGGCGGGACCGGCTCGATCGCACCAAAGCGGCGTCTTACCCACTCGCCGCCGTCACGGTGCCAGAACCCGGGCGAGGTCAGCCCGGCCCGCTGCCGCCACTCCCAGCCCAGCCCGCTCCACCATCGCGGCTCGTCGTATCCGCCGTCCGCGACGAACTCCGCGTACGCGGAGTTGGTCACCGCGGCGGTGTCAAGGTAGAAGGAATCCACCTCGACGAGGTGCGCAGGCCGCTCATTGTCCAGGGCCCACGGTTCGGTGGAGGTACCCATCATGAACGGGCCCGCAGGCACAAGGACCTCGGTGGGCAGCGCAGCAGTGCCCGGCGCCGCAGGTGCCCGCAGTCCCGGCGCGGCTGGATGCGGTACCGGCGCAGATGCCCGGGGTACCGGCGCAGATGCCCGGCGTACCGGCGCAGGCGCCCGCAGTACAGGCGCGCCCTTGCGGAGCTGGTGGGTGATCAGCATCGTCTCGTCGTGCTGCTGCTCATGCTGGGCGATCATGCCGAACGCGAACCCGTCCGCTACCAGCGGCGCACCGGCCAGAGGTGCACGTTCCAGCAGATCGAGTACACGACCACGGACCTCAGCGACATATGCCCGCGCTTCGCCGGGTGGCAGCAATGGCAGGGCCGGGCGCTCGGCGCGGGGATGCTCGAACGCGTCATACAGCGGATCCATCTCCGGGTGCATGGGCTCGTGGCCGCCGACGGCGCGGAGCAGCCACAGTTCCTCCTGATTGCCCACGTGCGCGAGATCCCACACCAGCGGCGACATCAGGCGAGAGTGCTGGTGCACGAGATCTGCGTCATCGACGCAGCCGGTGAGGCCGCGGGTACGATCACGGGCCGCGAGCAGCGCAACGGCTATTCGCTCGCGCAGAGCTTCGGTAGAGCTGGGTGCGTTGTCGCCGGTCGGCGCGGTCATGGGAGCTCCTTGAGCAGGTCATCGGCGGGGCATCGGTCACGCTCCACGTAGCGTTCGGTGAAATTGGTCACCGAACGGAGCAATGTGGCAGGCGCGGCGCTACGGCGCAACGCGGCATCGGCGGCTTCGAAACACTCGCGGACAGCACGGGCGACGGCTCCGTCGGCGGGGCCGTGCCGGGCCGCGCGCAACCAGGGATCGCCTGGCGCGTTCCACAACGGCTCCACCGCCGCAAATGCCACATCGGCCGCCTGGGCGTCACTGACCAGCGCCCAGGCAACCGCGGTCGGCACCACCCAGCCATCGCCGGATTGCGCGTCGATCATGCGGAGCTCGATGTGACCACGCGGCCGGACCGGCGGGAAAAGGGTGGAAAGGTGATATTCCAGGTCATCGACGGTGGGCCGGCGCTCGCCGTCGACCCGGGCGGATGCGATCCCGTGTGAACCGCGAAAGCCGGCGGCATCGGCACCACGTAGCCAGTCGCGGAAAGTCAGTCCCGGCGGTGCGACCCATGATTCGTTGTCGGGGCGCCTGACGCACATCAGCTCCGAGTCCAGGGCATAATGGGCCCACCTGGACCTGAGATCGCTGCTCATGCCCGGTCGGCCATTTTCCTGCGGTGGCCTGGTGCGGCCAGGATCAAGCTGGGCCCATACGGCCTGACGGGTCGACCGCCAGCCCGTCGGACGGCCCTGGACAAGCGGCGAGTTCGCAAATGCCGCGACGAGCACAGGTCCAATCTTGTGCAGCAGATGCCACCGCCTGCAGTAGCCCTGCTGGCCGGGCCCTTCCTCCCCCGCATCCAGGCACACCTGGACGGAGGCGGTGCTGCACATCATGATCCGCCCGGCGCGACCCGACCGGTCGAAGAACTCCTCCATCGCCGCATAACGCGGTGAGTCAAGGACTCGGAGGGGCGGGCGGAAAGGATCTAGGCCGTGACCGGAGAGGCACAGACCTGCCTCGTGCATGGCTTCCGTCACGGCGGCCATGTCGCGGGCCGCGTCCGCTATGCAATCTCCGATACTCGCAGCGGGCAACGAGCTGAGCTCTAGCTGACCGCCGGGCTCGGTCGTTAGGCAACCCCTCGCGGGCAGTGCTCCCGGACTGCCGAGGTCGGCCAGAGCGGACTCGACCCGGTCGGGTTCAACTGGCAAGGCGGGGTCGCGCGCATCACGCACCAACCATTCCAGCTCCACGCCAACCCGCTCGGGTGGTCCTGTCTTGAAACAGATGCCATGAATGTGCGCCACCGCAGCCTGCTCCGTGAGCGGTGTCGCGTCAACGCGGAAATCATGGTCATAGGCACCGATCATGCCGCAGCCCTCCTCGGGTGTTGCTCTACTGGCCGAACACACGTCAGACCCGGCGCGGGTTCGATCCGCATCTCGATTCTTTCCCCGCTGGCAATTGTTCCCCCGCTGGCAGGCACTTGCTCCCCCGCTGGCACTTGCTCCCCCGCTGGCACTTGCTCCCCCGCTGGCACGTGTTCGCACGCTGCCACTGCTCCGCCTCCGGCCTTCTGCGCCCCGGCTGCTCGCCTGGAACTCTCCGCCCCAGCGTCTCCGCCCCAGCGTCTCCGCCCGGCCTTTCCGCCCGGCCTTTCCGCCCGGCCTTCCACCCTGCCACAAGCCCTGCGATGCCCAGTCCCGGGATCCGGCCGCCCACGATTGAAACGTCTCATGAGGGTCTGACAGCTTGGCGGCGGCTTTACCCGAACCTGCGACCGTAACGGCGGCGGCCGACCCCTGACCGTGCTGCTCAGGGGTTGGCCCGGAACTTCCGGCAGCTGAAGTAGTTCGACTGGGTACATAACTCGCGGCAGGTAGATTCTTGTGACCGGTGCGGAGGCGGGTTATGGCGTCGGCGTCCGCCACGGCACGAGCACCGCCGTCGGTGCCGATGACCGGGTGCCTGCTGGTGCAGGCTGCGACGCGCGAGTCACTCGAGGTGCTGCGGCTCGCCGGCCCCGTTGGTGTTCACGGGAGCAGGAAGAGCCAGCGGCAGCAAGAAAGTCTCGTAAGCAGCCAGCCGGGCCCGAGATCTTCGCTGCTCCCGTTCTGTTTTCGCGACCGTCGCGATGGTCGCGCACGCATACCAGACCACTCGCGGGAATCCGCCTGGGCATGCCGGCGCTCAAGTTGCCGCAGGCGGACACCCGACTGGCTGTCGTCGGCGTCGGTGTTCGACGCGGACGCGCGCTCGTTCGACGTACTGCTCGGTGGCGCCGAGCACCTGCGTAGCCGCGACGACGGCGCGGCGAGGGAACAAGCCTGGCGCGCGATGTGCCGCGAAGCACCCGACCGCTACGGCGAGCGTGGCCTCGCTGCGCTCGGATGAGCCGCCGCGCCTCATGTCTGCCTGGGCTGGCGCGCCGGCGGTGAACATCGCACAGAGCGGCTGAGCCGGTCAGGCCGGGCTACGCCACCCCGCCGCCAACCCTCGGCTACGCTCAGCCGGGTGATGTGGGATGCGATCCAAGCCCCGTTTCCCGGCATGGAGATCCCCGCCGACGAAGATCCCGAGCAGGACCGGGTGGCGCGCAGCCTGCTCGCCCTCGATCCCAGCGGGCAGCGCATCGCGGCGGCGCTCCGCCGCACGATCGACCTGCTACTCGACGGCCGCAATACCGGCCGGTACCGGTGGGATCAGTTGCACAAGACGGAAAAGACGCACGCAGGCACCCTGGTTGAGATCAACCTGCAGCGGGAGTTCGGCTTCGCGGGCGGTGCGGTGCTCGACTACTCGATCGCAGGCGCTGAGGTCGACTGCAAATTCTCGCAGCGCGTTGGCGGGTGGATGATCCCACCGGAGGCGTTAGGGATGCTGCTACTTCTCGTGTCGGCAAGCGACGAGCGGGGCCACTGGTGCGCGGGCCTGGTGCGGGCGCGTGACCAGCACCTGCGCGCGGCGGCCAACCGGGACCTCAAGCGTGGCCTCAACGAGACTGGGATCGGTGCGATTCGGTGGTTGCACCGGCGTGCGCCGTTGGCTGAGAACGCGTTGCTACGGCTGCCCGAGCCGACTGTCACGCGGATACTCGCCCTGCCATCGGGACAGCAGCGGGTAAACGAGCTTTTCCGCCGTGCACAACGCAGGCGGATCACCCGGGCGGTGATCGCGACAGTCGCGCAACAGGACGACTACATGAAACGCGTCCGCGCGGGCGGCGGCGCTCGCGACCTGCTACGCGGCGAAGGCATTGTGATCTTCGGCGGCTACGGAAGCCATCGGGAGACCGCGGTCGCGCTCGGCCTACCGGCGCCGGGCCCCGGGGAGTTCGTCAGCGTTCGGCTAGTTCGGCGCGACGGCATGCGCGACGGGGGCGGGCGGCCATGGGTACAGCTGGGCGGTGGTGACTGGATGACTGCCGAGCTCACCGACCCGGTGGAGCGAGCGCCGCAGCTCCCTGACGTTTAGGGTCTGGTGCGCTGACGCCGGGTGTCGCCAGCATCACGGCTTTAGGGTGTCGCCGGAATAGGGGTTTGGGGTGCGCCGGTGGTGTACGTGCGGCCGGCTGGGGTGGTCCATATGAGGACCCCAGGGCGGGGCTGTTCGAGGTGCCAGCCGAGGGCCTGCTTGATCTTGTGGTGGCGTCGGCAGAGTGCGGCGCAATTGCACTCGCAGGTCTTGCCGCCCTGGTCGTATGGCACGGTATGGTCTTTGTCGCATCGGGTGGCGGGGCGACGGCAGCCGGGGAAGGCGCAGGTGCCGTCGCGGATTTCGATCAGGTGCCGGAGCCGCGGGGTGAGCTGGTAGCCGGGTGTTTGGCGCTGGTGGTCGCAGCCGGGGAAGGCGAGCCGTTCGAGTTTGATCACCAGGGCCGTCGTGCCCGGGCAGGTGGGTGCGGGCTGGGGCGGTGCCGCGGGGCCGCCGGTGCCGAAGGGCTGGGCGGGGCCGGCGCGGCCGCGGTGGCCGCAGCCGTGGCCGATCACGCGTCCCGTCTGGTCGGTGACGGTCAGGCACCAGCGGGTGGCGGGGGGCCGGGCGGCGGTGGCCAGGGTGCGGGTGGTGTCGGCGTCGACCGGGCCGAACCCGGCGGCGTCGCCGGGTTCGTCGCCCAGGCCTAGCAGGGTGGCCAGCGGGACGGTCAGGTTGACCGAGCCGGCCAGCCGCCCCAGGTCAGGGTCGCTCCAGGCAGACCCGGCCAGCCCGGCAGACCAGGCCGGGCCGGTCGGCCCGGCGGCGGTGACCGAGGGGGACGGCGTCCGGCGCAGGCCGGGCGGGACCGGATGGCCGACCGCCCCGGGATCCGCACCTCTGGCATTACCCGCCGCGGCGACCGTGGCCCCGACCGTGGCCCCGACCGTGGCTGTCTCGTCATCGGGCCTGGGTTGACCGTTGCAGGCTCGCGCAGCGGAGCCGCTGTCACGGGCTCCGCTATCAACGGTTCCGCCGTCACGGGCTCCGCGGTCACGGGCTCCGCTGTCAACGGTTCCGCCGTCACGGGCTCCGCTGTCACGGGCTCCGCTGTCAACGGTTCCGCCGTCACCGGCTCCGCTGTCACGGGCTCCGCTGTCAACGGTTCCGCCGTCACCGGCTCCGACATCGACAGTTCCGCCGTCACCCGCTCCGCCGTCACGGCCTCCGCTGGCAGCGGCGCCGCTGCCGCTGCCCGCGCCGCTGCCGCTGCCCGCGCCGCTGCCGCTGCCCGCGTCGCTGCCGCTGACGGGGGCGGGTGGCTGTTCGGCGTCTGCGGGGGCGGGAGCAGCGGGCAGGAGGTGGTCGAGGGGCTGGCCGGCGAGCAGGGCGAGGTAGACCTTGGCGCGGAGCAGGCTGAGGGTGCCGACGGCGCCGCGGCATTTCAGTTCCCGGGCGATCGCGGAGATCCGCTGGTCGGCCGCGAGGACCTGGGCGGGGGCAGGTCCCGCCCAGCCAGGGCTTTGGTACCGGCGGGTTCGTCCCACAGTTCGACCCGGGCGTCCTTTTCCGCTTCCTGGCGCCGACGGCCGTCGGCGGCGGGGTCGGCGGCCAGGACCGCACGGCGGACCGCCGCGCGTAATTCCCCGTTGGTCTGACCCGGCGCGCGGGCCAGCACCTTGTCCTCGACCGCGCGGGCCAGCAGCGGTGCTAACCCGGCGACGCCGTCGATAACCGTCAACGCCTTGGGCATGTCGACCCGGCCCAGCCGCAGCGCCGCCGCGGTCGCGGGCAGCGCCGCGAGCTGCGCCGCCCGCTCGGCCAGGTTCTCCGCACTGCGGCGGGTCAGCGTCAGCGCGCAGGCCAGCTCATCGGTCACGTAATCACCCGGCCGGCCAGCCAGGCCCTCCGTCCCTGCGGCAGGCCCGTCCTCGCCACGTTCCCGCCGGGCGCTCAGCTCCGCCACCGCGGCCAGCTCACCGGCGGCCGTCCACGACGACAGCCGCCGCCACGCCCGTACCACCCCGACGAGCTCATCATCACAAAGCGCATCGAGCCCGCGAGCCCAGGCGCCGGCGGTCAACCCGGCCAGCTCCGACCCGGGCGCCAGCACATCCAGCACCTCCCCGTCGCCGAACCCGCTGCCGTCACCCGACTGCCCGGCCGGGTCGGCCGCAAACTGCGGGCCGGCCGCATTGGCCGCGCCGCCGTAGCCGGGGCCGGGCGCGGCGTCCGTGGCAGGTCGGGCTTCGGTTGCAGTCACGGGTTCACCTCCTCAGGCAGCTGCGCGTTAGCAATACGAACATTTTAGCGATTCGCGGAGACGCGGGTGCGCCCATCCACAAGCACAGGCATCAGCCCCGGTTTATCCACAGATTCGGGCGCTCCCGCCGCATTCGAGTGTCGCCGGCGCAGACTTGATCAAACGCGCCCTGCCACCGGTGGACATCCGGGCGGGCAGGAACCAACACGCGGCCCGATCCGCAGAGGCCGCCCCGGACCAGCGGACACAATGCCCCGTCCGGGCCGCGGCTCCACCGTCAACTGGCCCGCCGGGCCCCATGATGAGCGGCCCGGCACGGGACCAACCGATTTGAAGGGGGCCGGGGGGATTCCGGGGGTGGTCCCTAGCAGAGCCTTAACGGCCGCGCGGCTGTGACGCGCCAGGGCCGGTGCCACCTGGCAAACCCGGTGATCCACGGCACCGCCGTTCAGGCTCATCCGGCTCTTCCCCTGCCGCTAGCGAGCGCCCGCGCTATCACCCGCTCGAAGTCCGTCGATGCTCGTTCGCGGTGCGACTGTTGAAGGGGCGACTGTTGAATCTGAACGGCGATTCAGCTAAATATACAACATGTCGGCTGTCCTGCTCGTGATCGGCCTGGTGGCACTGGCCGCGAAGCTGAACGCCTACCGGCCGACCCGGCTGCGCTTCCTGCGCGAACCGAGCTTCTTCTTCTCCTGGATCGTGATCGAACTCGCGGGCTGGTGGCTGGCGCTCGAGGTGGCCGCGGCCGCCGGGTTGACCGCCGCCGGCGCGCTGCGCGGCTGGGCCGGCTGGGTAGGACTCGCGCTCCTTGTGGTCAGCTGGGCGGCGCTCGTCAGGCTCATCGTGATCTCCGGCCGGACGTCTGCGACGTTGCGGGCCGCGGGCGCGCCGCCTGACTGCCCGGTCGGGTTCCCGCACAGCCAGGTGATCTTCCCGTTCCTGCTGACGCACCGGCGCGGCGCAGCGCGGCTGAAGAACATCGGCTACGCGGAGGTGGCGGGCGAATGGCTGAGGCTCGACATCTACCTCCCCAACGGCGCCGCGGAAGCCGCGCAGCACCGGCATACCTTCCCGCGGCCCGGCATCCTCCAGCTCCACGGCGGGGACTGGAGCTTCGGCGACAAACGTGCGGAGGGCATACCACTGCTCGGCCACCTGGCAGCGAACGGCTGGCTCGGCATCAACGTCAACTACCGGCTCAGCCCGAAGGTGGCCTTCCCCGTCCACTTGCAGGACGTCAAGCGAGCCATCGCCTGGTACCGCGAGCACGCCGCGGAGTTCGGCGCCGATCCCGAATTCCTGTGCATTACCGGCGGCTCGGCCGGCGCCCATCTGGCCACCATCGCAGCGCTCACCCCTAACGAGGCTCGATACCAGCCCGGGTTCGAGAACGTGAACACGCGGTTGCGGGCCGCTGTGCCCTGGTACGGCGTCTATGACTTCACGAACCGGATCGGCACCTGGCAGCCGCATGAGATGCGGATGCTGGAGCGTGTCGTCATGCAGCGCACCCTCGCCGACAACCCAGCTGATTTCGCTGCGGCCTCACCAGTGGACCTGGTGCGGCCTGACGCGCCGCCGTTCCTTGTCGTGCACGGGGACATCGACACGCTCGCGCCGGTGGCCGAGGCACGAGCCTTCACGTCCGCGCTCCGGGCGGTCTCGACTCAGCCGGTCGTGTACGCCGAGCTCGTGGGCGCGCAGCATGCCTTCGACGTCTTCCCCTCGCATCGGTGCGCGCGCGCGGTCGAGGCCGCGGCAGGCTTCCTCACGGGTGTGCACGAGGCGTACCTGGCCGGTGAGCAGGTCCGGAACTCGCAGGCCTAGCTAGTCCCAGCTCCATCTCCGTGACCTGCCAGGAGGTTGGCTCGCTGGTGTGGCCGACGCTTGGCGTTCACCCCACTGCGGCGATCACCTGGTTGGCCGTGCCCTTCGCACCGAGGGCGTTCGGGTGAAAGGGCGCGGCGGGCGATGTGAGCACGAGTCCCTCCACCTATTTCTTGCCCGGTGCCTGGCACGCGTCGTGCCCGATACTGGCGGTGTAGGTGTCCACATAGGTCGCGTGGTTAGCGGCCGCCACCGTGGCGAGCCTGTGGTTGAGCTTCAGTTCGATCCCACGCAGATATGCCACGTCGCCCTGCACGATGGGGACGAGCGGCCAGCAGCCGGTGCCGCTGGCAGGCAGGATTTTCGGCACCCGGTGGCCCGCTGGGCGCCGTGTGCGGCACCCAAAGGGCCATTGGGCGTCACGACGCGGGTCGCGGCCACCGGATGTGGCCGCGACCCGCCCGCGAAACGAACACATCGGATTTGTCGCTACGAGCAGACGAGGCCTTTCATGATCGCAGTCGCGCTGATGATCCCCCTGAAGACCCGCCCCCACTTCCACGCCACGACGAGGGCGAAGTGATCGCCAGGCGGCGTCACGGCGATCACGCGCGGGTTGATGAACGGCGGCGAGATCGCCGCCCAGCGCAGGCAGGAACGGACCCTGTGGCCCGGGCGCAGGACGACGGTGGGCCGCGGTCCAGGGATTCGGGTCTGGTGGGTCGCGAGCGCACGCCCGGCCGCGCCATGGAACTGAAGCTGCGGATAGCCACGGATCGAGCACGTCAAGCGAGACATGTTGCTGAGCACCAGCGTGAGGGATCGTTGCCCCGCACCCGCGCTCAAGCCGCGAAATCCGAGGCCAAGTTGCCCAGTGGTGCACCGATGGACAGCCCGTGGCCGTGCGTGTGCCTTCCGGATGGTGGGCACGCGATGCACTCTTGGCGCTCTTGGCACCACCGGCGCTGCTGACGCTCCTGGGACTGTCGCCGCTGCTGGCGCTCCCGAGACCGTCGTCGCTGCTGGCGCTCCTGGGACTGTCGCCGCTGCTGGCGCTCCCGAGACCGTCGCCGCTGCTGGCGCTCCTGGGACTGTCGCCGCTGCTGGCGCTCCCGAGACTGTCGCCCCTGCTGGCGCTCCCGAGACTGCCGCCGCTGCTGGCGCTCCTGGCATCGTCGAAGCCGCAGGAGCTCCTGAGACTGTTGGTCCTCCTGAGACTGCTGAGCCTCCTGGAACTGCAGGTGCTTCTGGGACCATTGATGCTGTAGGCGCCAAGGGCGCCCCTGGAATGGCCTGCGCCCACGGTACCCCCGGCGCCGCCAGTGCTGCTGGAGCCGTGGGCGCCGACGGCGTTGGGTTATTGGACGCGCCGGCGATCCCGGCACCAAGTCCTGTCGCAGCCGGAATTGCCGTGACCAGCACAGCCACCACCCCCGTGACCAGCGCTGCAAAGCAGGGTTTCACAACTAGCGGTCGCATCGCCGCTTCTCCTCACTTTTGCGCCTTCTCATCCCCCCGTGAGATGAGACGGTTCACTAGTAGGACGACACCTCAGCAAGGGCGGTTGCCTGCGGTTACCCCGCGGAAGACCTGGTAGGCGCGACCCGCGCGAACGGGGATATGTTGGATCGGCCGGAGAATCCACGGAGGTCATCAGCGACCAATGAGCGGAGTAGGGCAACTCGTCTTCTCTGGGCCGCTCGTGCTCGCGGTCCCAATCGCGGCCGCCGCAGGCGCGGTCTCCTTCTTGTCTCCGTGCTGCCTACCGCTGGTCCCCGGATATGTGTCGTACATCACGGGCATGTCGGCAGCGGATCAGCAGCAGCGCGCGGCTCGCAGCCGAACGGGCACGCTGGTGACGGTCGGCGCCGCTGGCACGAGCGAAGTGCCAGATCCGGCGCGGCAGACAGAGGCGGTAGAACAGACACAGCCGATAACGCAGACACAGCCGATAACGCAGACACAGGCGACACAACCGGCAGGCCCAGCGAGAGACACGGCGCCGGCCGGCACGTCGAGACGAGCAGCGCTGAGCCACGGGCGGACACTGACCGGAGCGGTGCTTTTCGTGCTCGGGTTCGCCGCCCTTTTCGCCACCTACGGCGCGCTGTTCGGTGGCATTGGCGCCACGCTCAGCGCGCACCAGCGGGGGCTGACTGAGGTTCTTGGCGCGCTCACCATTGTGCTCGGCCTGCTTTTCATGGGCGTCTTCGAGCGTTTTTCGCTGGCGGGCCGCACCGTGCGGCCAGGTTTCAGGCCGCGCGCTGGCCTAGCCGGTGCGCCACTGCTCGGCGTGATGTTCGGGCTTGGCTGGACACCTTGCATCGGGCCGACCCTCACCGCGGTGATGACCATGTCAGTGACGACAGGAACCGCCGCCAGGGGAGCTTTCCTTGCCTTCGTCTACGCTCTCGGGCTCGGTGTCCCTTTCCTCGCCGCCGCGTTCGCCCTCCAGCGCGGCATGCGCGCATTCGACTTCGCGCGGCGACACGCCCGGCTGATCATGCAGGCGGGCGGCGCCATGCTCGTGATAGTAGGGGTATTGCAGGTAACCGGTGTCTGGGCGGACGCCATCGGCGCGTTGCAGCACTGGATCACTGGCTACTCGGCGCCGCTGTAGTGAACGCGCGGTGGCAATGATCAGCCAGTGTGGCGTGGTGCCGCGATCAACCAGGTCCGCATCCACTGCCCTAGCCTGGCAGTGCTCCGCCGTTCGGGTTCGGCCCGGATGGCGCCGCCGTCTGGAAGCACCACCCCGCGCAGCCGTTAAGGGGAATTCTGGGTCTCAGCCTGCCCCCCCGGGAGGACAACCCCCGCGTGGGCCCAGGGGCGGGTGAATCCGATGACCTGGCCGCGATCTTTGTAGCTCACGATGTGAATAGGTACGCCGGTCTCCTCCGCCTCGATCATCATGCCCTTGCCCAGCACCATGGCGACGTGGCCAGGCGACGTCGGCGTACCGTCTGATCCGACGAAGAACACCAGGTCACCCGGCTCCTCGTGGCCCGGCTGGATCTGCGGGCCCCACGCCCACTGCGCCTCGGAGGTCCGTGGGATCGCGATCCCCGCCGCGCGGTATGCCATCATCACCAGGCCCGAGCAGTCGAAACCGTCGGGCCCGGTGCCACCCCACACGTATGGCTTGCCAAGCTGCTGCTCCGCGTAGGAGATCGCTGCCGAGACCACCTGGTTCGGCGCCACGTTCGAGACCGTGTCCGTGCATGACGCGCCATTGTCCGTATTCACCGCGCTCACCGTGAAGCCCCGCTGGGTGTACGTGCTCGCCCAGGAAAGCACGTCTTGTACGTACGACTGCAGGTGGTTGTAGGCGAAGATCGCTCCTGGCAGGTCGCCCGGAGCGCCGTGCTCGGTCAGGTACTTGGCGGCACCGAGGATCGCGTCCGCGGGGTCGTACACATTGTCGATGCCATCGCTGTCGCCGTCGGTCGCGACCCCGCCGAACGACTGGCCAGCCGGGTGAATCGCCGGACCGCCCCAGGTATCCCCCGCCGCGCCGCCGATGCCGATCTGCATAGGGCCCGCAGCGCCGAACCCGTTCTGGCCGCTGCGGACGCCTGGCATGTTGGCACGGCCCTGGTCGGACTCGACCTCGCCGATGCCGGCGAGCACCTCCCAAGGGATCCCGTACTGCGCCCCCACCTTCTGGTACGTCGCGAGGTAGTCGGCAGGAATCGAATCCTTCGCCTCGGTGCTCGCGACCAGTTGGCTCGCGGGCTGCGTACACGATTGCGGGCCGAACGCGGGCAGCCCGACCAGGCTCCCTGACATGGCGATGGGCAGCACGGTCAGGCCCACCCCGACCGCGACCGCACCCACCCCAGCGAGCAGCAGGAACAACGGGCCGTGGCCGCCAGAACCGCCCGAATCTGGCGGGCTCCCAAACCCACGTCCGGTGCTAAAGCCGCTGCTGGCCTCCCGGATTGCATAACCAACATCGCTCCTCATAACCTGCTCACCGCGGGTTACTGGTTGCCTGCGGACGCCAGCTGGATCTGATCCACCTGCCAGTCACCGCCCGTATCGACCACCGTTATCGCGTACTGGCCAGTGGGCGTACTCGTGCCGCTCGCCTGCTGGATGTGCTGGCTGATCGTCACCACGAAGGTGAGGCTGGATGAGCCGAACGATCGCAAGGAGTTGACCACCGCGCTCGCGGTAGATATCTCCTTGTCGTTGGTCCGCTGCTTCGCGACTCCATACGTGCTGTAGTCGCTCTCCAGAACCTGCAGGTACTGGCTTGTCACGACGTTCGACATCCGGCTGCCGTAGGCGGAGGCGCTTTCCGCGTAGCTGAAGGTGTTGTAGTACCCCGCCGCCTGGGCCGCAGCGGAGGCGGCGCTGGCCAGATCGTTTTGCGAGAACGGCAGCCACTGGTAGATATTTACCGCCGAACTGGCCTGCGGAGTCGCCGTCGCGACTGGCTGCGGTGCGGTCGCGGCCGCACCAGGAGCCGTGGGCGTCGCCGATGCGGTCGCGCCAGGTGCCGCCGCGCGGGGCGGGGTCGTGTCCGGCAGGAGCAGGTAGACGCCCAGGCCGGCGAGAATCACGACGATCACGGCGAACGCCAGCTTTTGCTGACGCGGGTTAAGTTCCATTACGGCTCCCGCTACCTGTCACGCTTGATCGGCCTGACCCAGCTCCTGCTTGGGGTCTTGCGCTGACCCGCGTCACGGTCTGGCGTGCGGCGCGGCGGCAGGGGGGGCGGAGCAGGCGCCGGCCCGGCTGGCGCCGACGCCGGGCGCGGCTGCGCAGGTGCGGGTCTCGGCTGAGCCGCGGCTTGCCGCGCTGGAGCAGGCGCCTGACGTCGCTGCGGCGTAACGGCGCCGCCATTGGAGCCTGCCGGTACCTGCGGGGGCGCCGACGCGCCGCGCCGCGGTGGATAGGGCCCCGGTTGCCAGCGAGGTGGCCCGGTGCGAGGTTGCCGCTGTAGGTCGAGCGGCGGCGGCTCGCTGCGGCCGTTACCGTCCCCGCCGCGGAGGTCGGGCCGGCGCGCGGGACCGCCGGGCCTAGTTCCACCGCGGGATGAGCCGCCGTGATCCGGCCCGCCGTCGTCGGGGGGGAAAATGTCCTGCGGGCCATGCCCTTCCTGCGGTCCATTCCCGCCCCGGCGTGCCGCGGCACCGGCGGCTCCCGCAGCGACCGCCACGCCCGCGCCTCCGGTGGCGGCCGTGCCCGCCGCGCCTGCCGCGCGCACGATGCTCTGGGCCAGGAAGACGGACTGGTCTGCCTGATCAGGGTGCTGGCGTGCCCACCGGCCCGCCCGGTAGGCGGAATAACCCGGGATGGTGCTGCTCGCGGTGCGCGCTGTCTGGCCGCGGAAGCCGTCCCGCGACTGTTCGCGGTACGCCTCGGCCCGTTCGCGCGCACCGACCATGTCGTAGCCGACGGAGGTGAACAAATGCTGGAAGGGCTTGCGGTAGATGAACACCGCGACGGTGAGGAGGGCGATCATCATGATCTTGAAGACCCAGGGCAGGGCATCGTCGCTGACGGCCATCACCAGGGCATAGCAATACAATAGGACGCTGAGGGTCAGCGCCACGGCGACCTGTTTCATCAGGACGCCCACCAGCATCTCGAACCAGCGTATGGCGATGACACGGCCGAAGCCGGGATGGGTCCCGATGATCAGGAAGAAGGGCCCGGCGACGAGCAGCAGCAGGAATCCGAGTTTCAGAACGATGAGCGTAATCGCGATCAGCAAGACCAATGCGCCCGCGACCATGGCCGCGAAGAGCGCGCTGAACGCGATCTCCAGCCTGGTCGCCCACTGCTTGCCCTGGAACAGCGGGTAGACCGCCGGGTCCTGCTGCAGCTGGCTCGCTATCCCCTGGTACACGTCCTGCTTCTGGGTGGCGAGCTGGGCTGTTGGCTGCTCGTTCACGGCGTACGCCTGCGACCAGAGCAGCGCGCGGCCGTACTGGTCGACGGGGTTCGAGGCGTTGTCCGGAGTCGTCGACATCGTGCCGAACTCGCCTGCGATCCATGGCTTGCACACGAGGACGGCCCACAGTTCGTCCGCGTTCTGGGTGACGACCTCGTTGCCGCCGGTGTACGCGTAACTCTCGCCCGTGCTCTGCGGGTCGCCCTTACCCACCGTAACGCAGCTGGTACCGCCGGAGACGGGGAGCCTGCTGAACGCGGCGTTCAGCACCTGGCTGATGCCGTCGGACACCTTCTGCCCTATCCCGGTGAAGTCGGCCGGGCGACCGATCAGCCAGATGGCCGCGGCGCAGGCCACCACCATCCAGATGGTGCCTTCGATCGTGCGGGTCGCCCGCCTGCGGATCAGGCCCTGCCAGGCCAGCCAGATCACGCCGAGCAGCACGATCGGAGCCAGGTACGGAAAGTAGACGGCGTTCCCGATCTGGGTGATGAGCTGGTCAACGCGCTGCTTGAGCCAGCCGAGCAGGCCCTCGCCCGCCGCCGACTGGTACGTCGTGATCGTGATCCGGTCGATAGCCTTGGCCGCGTCGAAGACGGCGTTAGAGACACTGTTCCCGATCATGGACGTCATGTCGGAACACTTGAGGTTGTACGGCGCCCACGACTGGCCCGCCATGCCGTAGCTCTGGTACAAGGTCAACTTCGACGGGGCGCCGGGCCCCACGGCGGTCGACGGCGGCCTGATCATCGCGTCGATCCCACTGCCCGCCGGCTCGGGGGCCGGCGGCCCGGGCGAGCATAGATCGTTGAGCGAGCTGACCACCGACGATCCCGCCTGGCAAAGACCGCCAAGCCCGACGATCGACAAGCCGTCGCAGATCGCGCCCTGCGGCGCGGTGCCGGGCGCGGACGCCCGTGTGCTCGTTGTGGCTATTGCGCGCGTTGTTGTGCTTGCGTCCGCCACCGTGCTTGCTGTGGTCGATGTGCTGGCTGTGCTCGCTACGACCGTGGTGGCCGGGATGCTGGACACGGCGGCGATGACTATGAGCACGCTCGCGGCCCGGCGGGCGGCCAGTGTCACTCTCGCCATCGGCACTCCTGGGGATCGGTCTCCGGTGTCTCCGTGCTGCTGCGGGTGTCTTCGTGCTGCTGCGGGTGTCTTCGTGCCGCTGCGGGGTCTTCGTCCTGCTGCGGGTGTCTCAGTGCTGCTGGCTTGTCCCTTGGTCGGAATGGTCGTCTCCCGCATGCCCGGATCGCGTCATGGGTTCGTCGGGCTTGGTCCGGGTCGGGTTGGTGTCAAGCCAGCGCACAAGTTCCTCCGAGATCAGATCGACCCCGATCCGGCCCGCCCGGCCGTCCAGGTCACGGAACACGCACTCACCGTTACCCAGGCTCCGCAGTACGGCCTTGTGATCGTCAGACGGTTCCACACCAAGCAGCGACATGACGTTGGCGACTTCCACCCGCTCGGTGGAGCGGAACGCGAAGACCCCGGAGATGCAGTTGGTCACCTGCTCGTTGAGCAAGTCTCCCGCGTTCTGCGAGACGAGGATTAGGGCGGTGTTGCGCGACCGGCCCATCCTGGAAACTTCGGGCACGAGTTTCGCGCCCTCTGGCGTCGATGTGATCGCCCACGCCTCGTCAAGGAAGATCGCTTTCGGCAGGCTGCGGTCCATGCCGTTGAGCAGCCGCCGGGCGAACTGGGACACCAGGTAGAGCAAGGCGACCGACAGGCGCTGCTCGTAGGAGTAGTCATCGCGCTTGACGGCTGTGTCGGGAAGGCTAAGGCCGCTGAGCGTGAATACCGTGGTCCATCCGGCCGCGTCGATCTGCTCGCCTCCCGATGGGAGGAAGCACAACCGCGCGAGCCTCATCTCTGACATCGACCGCAGGACGGCGCCGAGATTCTTCGACGCCGCGTCCGCAGACTGCTCGAGGTGGTCGACGACCTTGCCCAAGCTCGGCTCTTCCCGTCCCGCGACGGCGCCCACCGCCTGGATCATCGCGCTCTCGCGTTCCTCGCTCATCCGCGGTAGCAGCAGTCGCAGCGTCTCGGTAGCCATCGTCCGCTTGGCCGCCAGGTCGTCGCCGAACGAGAACGGGTCGAGCAGGCCAGGCGCCGCCGAACCGAGCGGAAGCACGCGGGCGCGGCGGCCACGCATCTGCAGCAGGCGCACCAGCGACCCTGCGTCGCCCTTCGGGTCGATCACCGCGACCGTCACGCCGCGCAGGGCAAGCTGATAGATCAGCAGCAACGCAAGCGTGGTCTTGCCGCCGCCAGGCTCTCCCGTAATGGCGACGGCGGTGGGCCGGTTGCGCGCCGCAGCGGCAAGCGGGTCGAAATGCACAACTGATCTGGCGCGGCCGAGCGTCTCGCCGATGTAGGGACCGATCCAGGCGCCTTCGGCGGCCCGGTCGCCAAGGTCGACGGTCGCGCTGGGCACACCACCTGCGATCGTGTAAAGGGGCTGGCGCTGTACGTATGCGCTGAGCCTTATCCGATCTCCAGGCAGCGACTCGCACAGCAGCGAGAACTGGTCGCCGGTGGAGTTGACGATGTCGATTCCGATGTCGCGGTAGTGCTCGATTACGGCCTCCACCCGGCGGACGCACATCTCCCGCGTCGGCGCCGTGACAAGCAGCCGATGCCAGCCGTAAACGAATGGCAGCCGCTCCTTGGTGATGCCGTGCTCGAGCATCCGCGCTGCTTCCAATTGCTCGGCGAGAGCGATGGGTGCCTCCGCACCCGCCTCCCTGATGTGTATGTCCATGTCCCTGGCGTGGGCGAGCTTGTGGCTCACATCCTTGCTCGCCTTGGCCGGTGAGATCAGCTTCATCCGGGAACTGACCTCAACGGGGAACGGTAGTGAGTCCGCGAAGTGCAGCCACGGCTCACCTTCTGGGAAGGCCATCACGTCGGGGAAGCGAGAGAAGGACAGGAAAGCGGCGAATGATTCCCCCGCGGCTTGCTCCAGTCGAAGTAAGGTCCGCCCATTGTGCACCTGGCCTTCGAGCAAGCCTTCGATCTCGCCTGCGCCCCACGTCCTGCGTGAAGTGGCCGAGGGCGGAGGGTCGCCCATCGGCCCGGACAGGGTGTGCCGGAACAGCCAGGCGATCTCGTCTGAGGTGGCGTGCCGTGCGCCAAGCGCGCTTGCCGCGAGGGCGCGGCCGAGCCGCTCGGCCTGGTCTGACCATTTCGCGATTTCGCCGTCGTCAATCGCCTCGTCATCCAGCCCCAGTGCCTTCTCGCTGCGCTGGTAGAGAGAGATGAACTGGGCGAATACGCCGCCGGTCAGCTGCATTCGCATGCCGCGCTGCCCAAGCCGGACGCCGAGGTATACCGCCTTGGCCCAGAAATCCTTCGCCCAGACGTGCCGGTACATCTCATCCAGGTACTCCAGCCAGCCAGGACCGCCGTCGGAGGTCGAATCCAGGCGGCGTGCCCATTCGGCGGCGGGATACGAGCGGTGCACGATGCGCAGGTGCACTTCGGCATCGGCCATCCTGATGCCCGCAAGCGCGATCGTTATGTTGGTAGCGAGCGCCTCGCGCTCCTCGGGCGTGGTGAACTCATAGGGCACCGTTGGGATCCGGTAGTAGGCCCACGCATGCGTGTCCGTTAGCACGATCCGGTCATCGAAATACCGGATCGCCAGCCTGCGCCGCTCTCTCGTGCGGTTGTTCATGCCGCTCGCCAGCGCCCTGGGCAGCCGACCGCTTGGGCTCGCCTTAGGTGGCTCACCGAGAGGCCTCCGCTGCCTGCACCGGCGCGGCAAGGCCTGCGACGGTAACCCCCGCGAGAGCCGTGACCGCGTGCCTGGTCTGCGGTCGAAGTGATCGTTGCCCTGGTGTCTGGCCGCGTTGCGCATCCAGTTGATCGTCCCAGGGCACGCGGACGATCGCCCGGCAGCGGCCGCGGGCCACGTTCTCGGCCCGCAGGACATCAGGCATGCTCCGTTTGCTTACCCCGTTGATCACCGTGACCGAGCGGGCAGCAAGCTCGCTGTGGCCGTGCCCGTCCAGCCATTCATGTGTCATGGCCACCGCGCGCGGAGCGTCGGCGCTGGCCGGTGCGACGAGCACGAGCTGATCGGCGATCCGAAGCACACGTGCGACTATGGCGGCTGCCGGATCAACCATCGTTAGCTCGTAACGCCCTGCGAGCAGGCTGACGAGATGGACATAATCACTTTCATCTAGCGCACGGACTGCCATCCTGTCCTCACCCGATGAGATCACCTCGAGCCGCGGCTCCGCAGTGGCCGGAACGCCATATGCGGCCAGGGAACTAGCGAAACTTTCGGCGAGCAGTTCGCCGACGGTGGCGGTGGGCCGGGTCCGAAGCTGGCGGCTAAGCGAGCCCTCGCCCGGATTGAGATCAAGCGCGGCAACCGGTTCTGCGCGCAGACCCGCGAGCAACTGGCCAAGCATGACGGCGGTCGCGGTCTGGCCCGCTCCGCTGGTGCAGCCAAGTACCACGATCCGGCGAGGCCCAGGCAGCGCCAGCCGACAGCGCGCCTTGTCCTGGTCTTCGGGATCCGCCCGGCCGGGGCCCCCCAAGCCGCCGACCACCACTTTCGCCCGCCGGTGCCAAGCCGGATCGCGTTCGTCCCTGGACCGATGGACCACCCGCTCGACGGACCGCGTCGGTTCGCCGGAATCGGCCACCTCGGCGCCCGGGACCTTTGGAGCGAGAACCGAATGAGACCGGCTCTGCGGTGTGGTCGGAGTCGACGCATAAGGGGCCGACTCAGGGGAAGCCGACGCCGGGGAAGCCGACGCAGAAGGTGGCGCTTTCGGCTGCACGGCCGGGGGTGCCGGTGGCGGCGACTGCGACTGCGCCGAGCCGGGGGCCGGTGACCGTGGCTGCGGCGACGGCGACTGTGAGCGCGAAGCCCGAGCCTGCGACCCCGACTGTTCCGGCAGGGCCTGTTCCATCGGCGTCTCGGACTGTGCGGTGGCAGGCCGAACCGACCTCGGCAGCGGCGGTCGCGGCTCCGACACCGGCCCGTGCGACTGCTCCACCGAGCGCGGCGCTGTAGAGGACGGTGGCAGGGAGGATGGCGACTCAGAAGGCCGCGACTCAGAAGGCCCTGAACCAGAAGGCCCTGAACCAGAAGGCCACGAACCAGAAGGCCACGAACCGGAAGGCCATGACCCAGAAGGCCCTGACCCAGCAGGCCGCGACCCAGAAGGCCATGACCCAGCGGGCCGTGACGAAAAAGGCCGCGACCCAGAAGGCCGCGACTCAGAAGGCCGCGACTCAGAAGGCCGCGACCCAGAAGGCCGCGACCCAGAAGGCCGCGACCCAGAAGGCCGCGACTCAGAAGGCGGTGGCCCAGTGGGCCGTGGCCCGTCGGGCTGTGACGAAGGCGGTCGCGGCGTGGGCGATGGTCCTGAGGGCGATGGTCCTGAGGGCGATGGTGCCGCGGAGTTTGGTGCCGCGGGCGACGACACCTGTGGGGAAGCCATTGGTGACGGCCGCTGTGGCCCCTGTGGCTGCTGTGGCTGTTGCGTCCTGTTGGGTTGTAGCCTCGCCGCAGAAATTGGCACCTCGGCCACAAGTGGTGGCTGGGCAGGTGGCGGGGGCTGGCGCGAATCCGCCGGGTAGGGTGGCTGTTGCGTCCTGTTGGCTTGTAGCCTCGCCGCAGAAATTGGCACCTCGGCCACAGGTGGTGGCTGGGCAGGTGGCGGGGGCTGGCGCGAATCCGCCGGGTGAGGTGGCTGTTGCGCCTGCCCCAACCAGACTTCTGCCTGCCGGCGGCCGTCGACGTCACCTGGGCGGCCACAGTCGCCGAGCGCAGCGCGCGGGTGAGTTATTTCGTCTGCCTGGTCGGAGTGGGCTACTTCGAACGGAGTGCCGCGGCCAGGGTGCGATGGCTCTGGCCCAGGTATCTGTGCTGCGGGCGGCTGCGCCGCAGGTGCTGCGGGCGGCTGCGCCGCAGGTGCTGCGGTCCCGGCCACCGGCGGGTGCCCACTGCCAGATCGATGCGCTGCTGCCGGAGGGCACCCAGTGGGCGCACCCCCGCGGACCGATCCTGAACCTCCCCGCCGGGGCGCTACGCGCACCCATTCCGGCAGCGGATCGTGTCCGACACCCCCGGACCGCGGCGCAGCGCCGCTTTGATCGGGTCCCCGCTCATCTGGGCGATCCACGACAGTGCGGGCCGCGGCGCCCGTCACAGGGTCCGCGCTTGCGGTAGGCGATTCGCCTCCGGCCGGTGCGCGTGCCTGACCGGTCACCGCCAGTTCTGGCTGCGTGCCCGCGACAGCGCTTGGAGCGCTGTCCGCCGGGCTGGCCGCAGCTCGGCCCGCCGGATTGCGTGGCGGACCTGCCGCGCTGCCGTCCGCGTCGCCTGCCCCGGTCGCTCCGGCATTGCTAGTACTGGCTGGCGTACGTCCGTCGGCACCGCCTGCCGCGTTGAGTACCGCGCCGCCATCGGGGCTGCCCGCCGCGGCGCCTGCAGCATTACCGGGAGCGCTGCTTGGCGCGGCGCTTGCGGCGTTGCCAGCCGTGCCGCCTGCGACGCTGGCCGCCCGGCCGGCATTGGCACTGTGACTGACCGGCGGGACCGACGCGCTACCTTCGGCGTCGCTGGCGGCACCATCTGCGGCACCGTAACTGACCGGCCCGACCGACGCGCTACCTTCGGCATCGCTCGCGGTGCCACCTTCGACCTTGGCCGCCTGGCCCACAACGGAACCGTGACCGACTGGTGCGACCGGCGCACTACCTTCGGCACCGCTTGCGGCACGGTCTGCCGCGTTGGCCACTTGGGCGGCAACGGCGCGGTCACTCACCGGCCCGACCGGCGCGCTGCCTGATGTACTGCCTGATGTACTGCCTGATGTACTGCCTGATGTACTGCCTGATGTACTGCCTGATGTACTGCCTGATGTACTGCCTGATGTACTGCCTGCGGAGGCGCCAGCAGCTCTGCTCGCCGCGCTAGCTTGGGCACCGCCCAACGCCACGCCTGTCCCGTCGCGCGCACCTGCCTCGCCAGCCACTGAGGGCCCACCGCTAACGGTCGTACCGCTAACGGTCATACCGGCCAGGCGCGCACCGGCGCCAGGGGCGGCCGCTCCACGAGCATCGGCTCCATCACTGACCCCACGGGTACCTGTCGAACCAGTGGCTCCCGGTCGGGGGGTTCCTGCACGGGGGGTTCCTGCACGGGCGGTTCCTGCACGGGCGGTTCCTGCACGGGCGGTTCCTGCACGGGCGGTTCCTGCACGGGCGGTTCCTGCGCCGGTGGCTGCCGCACGAGCGGCCACCGGCACCGCTCCGCGGGCGGGCCTCGATCGCCACAGCGATTCCCGCCGCTCCTCGACCCCACTATCCGCCACCGCAACCGGGGGGGCCGCCGCACCAGCCGCCGCAGCCACCTTGCGCTGCCGCGGCCGTCCCTGCTGGGGCCGTCCCTGCTGGGGCCGTCCCTGCTGGGGCCGTCCCTGCTGGGGCTGTCCCTGCTGGGGCTGTCCCTGCTGCGGCCGTCCCTGCTGCGGCCGTCCCTGCTGCGGCCGTCCCTGCTTCGACGTCAAAGGCGCAGGCTGCGCACGGCGCCAGACGCGCCCCACAATCAGGACCTGTTCCGCCTCTTCAGCTGGAATCAGCCGACACCATATGCGCGGCTCGGTCAAATAACGGACCTGCGAGGTGAGCAACTCGGGCAACCGCTTGTTCTCGAGTACCGGCCTGGTGGCGAGCCACGTCGCAACGCCCGGAGGCAGAATGTAGAGCCAGAACAGCCGGTGGTCGAACGGCAGCCCGACCAACGTGAGCGCCACAACATACGGCACTGTGATGGCCACGAACACCACAATCTGGCCAATCGGCAGCGGAACCGGCAGGCGAAAATCGTAGATCTTGTAGAGCCGCTTCTCAATGCGCCAGATGTTCGTGTACGTGGGGAGATCCACGCGGGTGCTCTCCTTCCGCCGGTGCGGGCGACCTTAGTGGACGCCGAGTGCGTTGGCTATGCCGGTGGCGAGTGTCTGCACGATGCTCGGCGTATAGAAGATGACGGCGATCCCTATCGCGAGGACGAGGAACTGAACGAACCTAGTGATCTCCCTGGTGAACAGGAAGAAGACCGCGACGATCCCGACGATCCCGAGGAACAGCGGGCCAAATAGCTGCTGAAGGTACGTCACGAGGCCCTGCGAGTTGAGCGCTGCCGCCAGCGGAGGCACCATGACGATTTGGGACAACAACATCAATTTACTCTTTCCGTGACAGGTGAGATTTCCGGGGACGTGCAGGTACCGGCCATAATCCGGTCCCCGGCCACGCGTCGGCACATCACGTCTGAGCCGCCTGCTGGCCCGCCTGCTGGGTCGAGCCCGTAATGGTTTCGACGGACCAAGTGCCGCTCTGGTATATCCACGTCATCTCGTAGGTCACGTCAAGCGTGGCCGGCGCGGTTCCCCCCTGGCTCGGAAGCTGCCAGCGAACCGTAACGGTAATGTCCCGCTTCGAGCCCCCCTGCGGGATCGTCAGATTCTGGATGGAGTTATAGCTCACCACACCGCCGAGCCCGGCGATGGAGAAACCCTTTGTGATGTACCGGCCGAGTGTGGCCGTATCACTTGCCGCATACGCCTGCAGGAACGAAGGAAGGAAGTTCTCGAATTCGTTCTGCGTCGTCAGGTCCGATCCGCCGCCTGAGGGCGGGGACGGCGGGTTGACCTTGGCGGGCGGCGGGAGCAGCGCCGGTTCGCCAGATACGACCATTCCGCCCGATGCCACGTAGATCGGTACGGAGAACTGCATTAGCTGGCCATTTACCGTTACGAGCAACGTCACGAGGGCGTTATCCGCGTCTTGCACGGTTATGCCTGCGACCTGTTCTGATGCTAGCTGCATGCGCCCGGCGCCGTTCCAGCCAAGCTGCTGCCCGGCGCCCGACGGGATGAAAGCCGCAAGCTGCTGTGCTCGCTGCGAGGCGTGCGCCTGATCAAAATTCAGGTAGACCTGCCCGAACTGCAGGGAAAAGGCCTCTGCCAAGCTTGTGGGGAAACGGCTCGCCGGGGTCGGCTGCTGTACCGATGTGCCCGCCGGGCCTGGCGCCTGGGCCGCCCGTACAAAGATCGCGCGCACACCATTGAAAGCGACGACGATCAATACCGCCCATACAATAGCACGCCCAATCCATACCCCCCACCGGCCGCCCGCACCACGCCAGCCCGACGGCCGGCCAGGAGCCTTCCCTGCCGGGCGATCAGGCGCGGCCGTCGCGGTAGACCCGCCGCTGTGGACAGCCGACTGCGGACCGCGTTCGACGGTCGACTTGCGAGCCATCGCACCTCCGAGTCGTGCCATAGATCCCGGGCGCAGCCGTCAACGGCACGATGTCAATCGTGCCGGTCCTGGACCATTGTGAGGCATAAGACCCCACAGTAGTGGACGCCCAATCCTCGAGCGACCCCTCATTCTTCCAGCCGTCCCCTCGTCCCCCTGCTAGCGGCAAGGCCACTGGTTCGTTTCTAGTGACTGCGTAGGGTAATTCTGGGCAGAAGTATCACAGCTCAAACGTTGAACCGGAACTCCACGACGTCACCATCTCGCATCACATACTCCTTACCCTCGACGCGCACCTTGCCCGCGGAGCGCGCCGCCACGAGCGAACCCGAGGCCATCAGGTCGTCATACGAAACAACTTCGGCCTTTATGAATCCGCGCTGGAAGTCGGTGTGGATCACACCAGCGGCCTCCGGTGCCGTCGCCCCTGCCTTGATCGTCCAAGCTCGCGCCTCCTTCGGTCCCGCGGTAAGGAAGGTTTGCAGTCCGAGCGCGGCGAAGCCCGCACGGGCTAGCTGCGCGAGCCCCGGCTCATCCTGTCCGATCTCGGCGAGCAGTTCGGCCGCGTCCTCGTCGGGAAGCTCGGTGAGCTCGGCTTCCGTCCGCGCATCCAGAAATATGGCAGGCGACGGCGCGACGAGACCTGACAGGCGCTGTCGCAGACCATTGTCGGCAAGCTCGGTGTCGTCGAGGTTGAACACGTAAACAAACGGCTTGGCGGTGAGCAGATGAAGGTCAGCGAGGTCGGCGAGCCAGACCCGGCCCGCTACCGACTCGGCGTGCAGCGGTCGGCCGGCATCAAGCATCTCCGCAGCACGGGCCGAGGCCTCCGCCACGCGCAGCCGTTGCGGATCTTTATGGGTTCTCGCTTCTTTGGCGATACGGGGAAGCGCCTTTTCCAGCGTCTGGAGGTCGGCGAGGATCAGCTCGGTGTTGACCGTCTCGACGTCGCGTTCTGGGCTGATCTCACCATCCACGTGGGTGACATCCGCGCCGGTGAAGACGCGGACCACCTGGCAAATCGCGTCGGTTTCACGGATGTGCGCGAGAAACTGATTGCCCAGGCCCTGGCCTTTCGACGCGCCACGGACCAGCCCCGCGATGTCAACAAAACGCACGGTGGCGGGCATGATCCGCGCCGAGTTGTACAAACGTGCGAGCTCGGCGAGCCGGGAATCAGGCACCCCCACGACCCCGACATTCGGCTCGATGGTCGCGAAGGGGTAGTTGGAGGCGAGCGCCCCCGCCCTGGTCAACGCATTGAAAAGGGTCGATTTGCCCACGTTTGGCAGGCCGGTGATTCCGATCGACAAGCTCACTCGCGGGAGTCTACGAATGGTTAGCGCGCTAGACGAATCCGCGCCGGCCTGGCGTGTCAAGCCACGCCCTGTCGGTGCGGGCTGCCACCATTGCGAGGCATGGACGCGATCTCGCTGTTTGCCTGCCTCGCGCTCGGCGCCCTCGTCGGAGCGGCGGTCGGCTTCCTGATCGCGCGCGCCCGGCAGGCCGCCGAAATAGCCAGCCTGTGCGCCCAGTTGCGGGCCGCGCAGGAGAAAACAAGCCTGGTCGAGCGCGCCGCACAGGAGAAGGCCCAGCTTGTCGAGGGCCAGCTTGCCGAGCGCATACGCGCGCTTTCCTGCGAGGCGCTTGACGCCAACAGCCGGCAGTTCCTCGACCTGGCCGAAGTCCGGATGCAGGCATTTGGCGTCAAGGCGACAAGTGAACTCGACAGCAGGAGAGCCGCCGTCGAGCACCTAGTGGGCCCGCTGAAGGAAACCCTCGCCAGGGTCGAGACGCAGCTGCGCGAATCTGACGCGGCACGCCGCGCCTCGCACGCCGAGCTTGCCAAGCATGTCGAATTCGCCCGGGCAAGTTCTGACCAGTTGCGCGAGCAGACCCAGGCACTGGTGACCGCGCTGCGCCGACCTGAGGCGCGGGGACGCTGGGGCGAGATGCAGCTGCGCCGGGTAGTGGAGCTGGCCGGCATGTCCGCCCGATGTGACTTCGACGAGCAGGTCGGCGTCACGACCGCGGATGGGACGCAGCGACCTGACCTCGTCATCCGCCTCGCTGGCGGCAAGAACATCGTCGTGGACTCCAAGGTCTCGCTCGCCGCGTACCTGGAGGCGGCTGAGGCCAGGGACCCCGGCGTGCGGGACGGGCGGCTCGCCGCGCACGCGCGCCATCTCAAGGAGCACGTGGACAGGCTCGCGGCCAAGGCGTATTGGGCCTCCGTCAGCCCAGCGCCTGAGTTCGTCGTGCTCTTCATCCCCGGTGAGGCGTTTCTCGCTCCCGCGCTCGAACGCGATCCCGGCCTGCTTGAATACGCGATGGCCAAGAGAGTGCACATCGCGACGCCGACCACGCTGGTGACGATGCTGCGCACGGCCCACTACGCCTGGCAGCAGGCCGCGCTCTCGGAGAACGCCCGCACCGTGTTCGACCTGGGAAGGGAGCTCTACGAGCGCATCGGCGGCATGGGTAGGCACGTCAACCGGCTCGGCAGGGCGCTGACCAACGCGGTCTCCACCTACAACCAGGCCGTCGGCTCGCTCGAAAGCCGGGTACTCGTGAGCGCTCGCAAGCTGAACCAGCTCGGCCTGGTGGAGGCGCAGCTCGAGCCGCCTCAGCCGGTCGAGGAAACCACGCGGGCGATCTCGGCGCCCGAACTCGTCACGGAATCAGGCCCGGAACTCGTCACGGAGGCACCAAAGGTACTCGCCTCATCCCGGCGGGCAGGTGCTGCCGGGTGAAAGCGGCATACGGCGGAAGTCCCTGCCGCGGTGACATCCGCGGTGACATCAGGGTCGGCATCCAAAGCGGCATCCGGGGCATGATGACAATGGGGGAGGAAAGAGGTGCCCGCGATCCGAATGCCGGAATCCTGGAACGGCACGATCAGCGCGCTTCGAGGAAAGACGGTGACAACGAGCCAGCCCAGGCCGCCGCGGCAGAGCGCCGGGGCACCATCGGACCCATCTCAGCCAACTGTCATGCCAGCTGTGCTAGCTGAGCGGTCTGACCCAGTTGTACCCTCCTTGCCCGGTACCCCAGATGTGCCATCCGTGTCGGCTCGACGCACGGGCATCCTCGCCGCGGCGCCGTTGCGGCTGACCGGGCGCGGCGGCGTGCTCGCCGTCTTCGCACTATCGTTCACGGGCGCATTCACCGCCAGCGCGTGGCACGTCGGTGCGCTCACCGGGATCTCGTACGTAGCGGCTTGCGTCTTCGCCTCATTGGCGGTGCGGCCCAGTCAACTGCTGCCGGTGGTGGTTACGCCGCCGATGCTGCTCGGGGCCGCCGTGGTGTGCGTGCAAGCCGCCACGGCGACCGGAGGCGTCCTCTCGGTTGCCGGCGGCGCCCTGGTGACGCTGGGCAACGTCGCGCCCTGGCTCTTCGCCGGCACCGTGCTCGGCGTGCTCATCGCGCTGGCCCGCGGTCTCGCAGGGAATGTCAGCGCGCTGCACGAGTCACTGCGCGGCGACGTGCGCGGCGATTTGCGCGGCGACAGCAGATCCCGCGGCGGGCAGGACTGAATCGCGGCGTTGTAGGCCTGCCGAGGCGGGTCGGCGGCGGCCGAGGTGGCGGCGGATCGCCGCGCGGGAAACGCCGTATGACCGGGTAGTTTTCCTCCGTGCGGCAATCTTCTATCGTGACCATCACTCGGATTAGCCGGTCAAAGTATGATCGATTAGCGGCAATTGGTCATTTTGGTTGAAAACCACGCCAACGTGTGCTCATCTACTGTCAGGGGCCGGTCCGCTCTGTCGGCGCGCCTCTGGGGGGTACGTTCGGATGGGCGAGGACGGCAACCGCGTGCTGGGACGCCAGCAGGCGCTGAGAGATCAGCTTCCGGTGTCGACGGTGGCTGGGTTACTTCGCATGGCTGGCCGCAATCTCGGCGAGCCGGATTCTGGCCAGGCAGAGTCACAGACAGTGCCAGCTGACCTTCACTGCGAAGCTACCGCAGCCCCGCCCGGCGAGACCGGAAGGCAGCAATCCGAAGGTCCCCCCGGACACCAAGCCGGGGGTCCCGGGCACGAATCCGCGGGTCCCGGACAGCAAGCCGGGGGTCCCGGGCACGAATCCGCGGGTCCCGGACAGCAAGCCGGGGGTCCCGGGCACGAATCCGCGGGTCCGGGGCACGAAGCTGTGCCGAGACCACGGCCGCGCAGGCCCGAGCCATCATGGGCACGGGTCATAGGCACGACCGCTCGGCTGTGGATGCGGCGCCACGTGCGCAGGCCCGGACACGGCCCGGGCATGTTCGCCGTGATCGCCATCGCCATCGCCATCGTGGTCGTGAGCGCGCTCTTCGTGGGCCTGTCCGGTCGGGTTCAGACTAATCCGGTCCAGGCTAGATCGACGCACAACGGGACAGGCGAGTCAGCAGGCCAGGGCACCAGCGGACTATTCGCGATAGCGGCAGTGCGCAGGCAGACCGCGGTGTGGGTCGCCAGGCAGGTGAGCCAGGACGCGATCGTGGCCTGCGACCCCGATATGTGCAACGCGCTCCAGACGGAGGGTGTCGCCGCGCAGAACCTGCTCACGTTGCAGCCGTCGGCGTCCGATCCGCTCGGCTCCGACGTGGTGGTCGCGACCGCGGCGGTGCGCAGCCAATTCGGTAGCCGTTTGGCGAGCGTGTACGCGCCGACGGTGATGGCAAGCTTCGGCGCGGGGAAGGCACGGATCGACGTCCGGGCGGTAGCGCCGGACGGCACGGCGGCCTACCTGGCCGCCGTCCATTCCGACCAGGCCGCGCGGCAGAACGCCGGGGCGCAATTGGCCGACAGTGCGCGAATCACCATGCCCGCTGCGGTCGCGCGGGAACTCACCGCGGGCCAGGTTGACTCCAGGCTCCTCATCACCCTGGCGGCGCTCGCCGCCAGGAATCCCATGCAGCTACTTGGGTTCGGTGGCGCGGCCCCAGGCGCAAGCCGCGGCATCCCGCTGCGCTCCGCAGACATCGCCGCAGCAAGCAACATCGGCGCAACAGAGCTTCCGTTGGATCTCTCGTTCCTGCAAGCCCAGCTGCCCCCCTATCGGCCCCTGCTTGCCCGGGTGGTGGGTACTGGAGGCCACGCCGTGCTGCACATCGACTTCGGCGCGCCCAGCCCGCTTGGATTGCTCGGCGCGCGGGGGATTCCCTGACGAACGATTCATGACAACGCGACGGCACCTGCCGGGGAGACCGGTCCGCGCGTAGAAAATGGGGCAAGTATGAAACTGCCGCGGAAAGCGCTCGGCCTGGCGCTGCCGCTCGCCGCGTTCTCGCTCGCGGCGGGTCTCTCGCTCGCCGCGCCATCCACCGCATCGGCGGCGAGCGTCGGCTGGGTCCGTTGTGCCCACCTGTCACCCAATGCGCCCAAGGTGGACGTCTACCTCTATTCGTTCAACAGCAAGACGCCGCCGATGGTGCTCAAGGGCGTTGGCTACGGCGACGTCTCCGAATACATGCAGTTCGAGGCAGGTACCTACACGGTCGCCATGCGCCCGGCCGGAGCGCCCTCGTCGACCACGCCAATCGTGTCAACCGCCATCACGGTCGCGCCGGGCGCCGCCTACACCGTCGCAGGCGTGGGGCCGGCCTCGGGGCTACGGCTGCAGGCCATGCAGGACCAGCTGACTACACCTCCTGGGCAGGCGCTCGTCCGCGTCATCCAGGCCTCACTCCAAGAGCACAAGGTAACGGTGACCGCTGGCGGGCAGGTACTGGCGCAACAGCTCGCATTTCCCAGCGTTACCGGTTATCGCGCCATTTCACCCGGCGACCAGACCGTGCGCGTTACGGGTGGGAGCGAAAAAGCCAGCCAGACCTTCGATCTCTCGGCCGACACGATCCACACGCTTGTCGTGCTCGACAACAAAACATCCGGTGGCCTGCGGATCGTCAGCCTTGTGGACGCCGCTGGCAGCCACGTCTTGCCGGTCGGCGGGGCCGCGACGGGGCTCGGTGGAACCGCACCGCGTGCTCCCGGCGAATCGGCATTGCCGTGGCTGGCGAGCATCGCCGGCGGCGCCATGCTCGCACTGGCGGGCGTAGCGAGGCTGCGCTGGATTCGTGACGGCGCGGCTCGCGTGCCGTGATCAGGCCGCTCGCAGGCCGACCGGCGGCGATAGTCGCGGTAGTCGCGGGCGTCATCGCCGCCGGAGCCGGCGCGGCCGGCCTGCTGACCAGTGGTTCGGGCACGACTCCAGCGCCGTTGCCGCACCCGGCAGCCGCGATCGCGCCCACTCCGGCCGGCCAGGAGGTCGCGGTGGGCGGCCGATCGGCCGGGTACCAAACGCCGCGGCCAGTCGCGCTCGTCATCCCGGCCATCGGGGTGAACGCGCGACTGGTCGACCTGGGCCTGACAGCAGCCGGCACGGTCCAGGTGCCGGCCGACCCCGCCAGTCCGGGCTGGTACACGGGCAGCCCACGCCCGGGAGCGATCGGCTCCTCGGTCCTGCTCGGCCACATCGACTCACCCTCCGGCCCCGCAGTCTTCTACCGCCTCGGACAACTACGCCCGGGTGAGCGCGTGTACGTGCGAAGGGCCGATGGCACGCTCGCCGTGTTCCGCATCGACGCGGTGCGCAGGTATCTGAAGAGCCATTTCCCCACGGCCGCCGTCTACGGCCCAGCGCCGGACCCGGAACTGCGGCTGATCAGCTGCACCGGCGTCTTCGATCAGAACCTGAAGTCCTACCTGAGCAACGTCGTCGTCTACGCGACGGCGATCACTTAAGGGCGTGCCCCTACGCCGCCCGGACCGCCCCACCGGCAGTGAGCGGTGGCGGTCGCGGTCAGCGGCGCAACTCGCGCGGCAGCGCAAAGACGAGGCTCTCCGCCACGGCTTCGACCTCTTCGACCGTGGTGAAGCCGCGGTCGGCCAGATAATCAAGCACGCCGTGCACCAAGTCCTCTGGCACCGATGCCCCGCTGGTCACGCCGACGACCCCGGCGTCATCGAACCACTGCGCGTTCATGGCGGTCGCGTCATCCACCAGGTACGCGGCGGTGGCGCCGACGTCCAGCGCCACCTCGACAAGCCGCACCGAGTTAGATGAGTTCCGCGACCCCACCACGATGACGACGTCGGACTGCTGAGCGATCTGCTTCACCGCCGACTGACGGTTTTGCGTCGCGTAGCAGATATCGTCGCTCGGCGGATCGGCGAGCAGCGGGAAACGCCCCCTGAGCGCGGTCACGGTCTCGTCAGTCTCATCGACGGAGAGGGTGGTCTGCGACAGCCACGCAACTCTGGACGGATCGCGCACCTCGATTCCCGCCGCCTCGTCCGGCCCGCCCACCAGGCGGATGTTGGCCGGTGCCTCACCGGTGGTACCGACCACTTCTTCGTGCCCCTCGTGCCCGATGAGCAGGATGTCGTAGTCCTGTGCCGCGAAGCGACGTGCCTCGTTGTGGACCTTCGAGACGAGCGGGCAGGTGGCGTCGATGGTATGCAGGCCGCGTCTGTCGGCGTCGGCATGTACCTGAGGCGCCACTCCGTGAGCGGAGAACACCACGACCGCGCCTGCGGGAACCTCGTCGGTCTCCTCCACGAAGATCGCCCCGCGCTCCTCCAGGGAGCGCACGACGTGGGTGTTATGCACGATTTGCTTGCGTACGTAAACCGGCGCCCCGTAGCGCTCCAGCGCCTTTTCAACAGTCTGGACCGCGCGGTCGACGCCCGCGCAGTAGCCGCGCGGCTTAGCGAGCAGGACACGTCCAGCCATGTCCCCATCGTAAGGGCCACGCACCGGTCCACGGCCGGACGTGACCGGCTCCATATCCTGGGTAGGACAGGCCGTAAGTCCCGGCCACCCGCTGTTACCACGGCGTTGCCGCTGAATCCGGCGTCGGGCAAGCTTAGTGCCCAGGCACCACGCCGGAAGGGAGATAGCGATGACCCGAATCACGAACGTATCTGAACGCCTGAAGGAGGCACCGGCGCATGCGCTGCGCGCCGTATTCGCAGGGATCGGCCAGGCGCTGCTCGTCTCGGACCGAGTACGCCACAAGCTCATGAGCGCACCTGGCGCAGCGGAAGATGCGGGGGGAAAGGCTGGGCGTCACCCGGTCAGAATCCCTGTGACCACGCCAACGGCCGTCAAGAGAGCCGCGCAGAAGCCGGTCACGCCGGTCCAGGCCGCGACCGTGACTTCGGCCACCAAAACCGCGCGGGCAACCCAGAACCGGGTGGCGTCCGTCACAAAACCGGCTACCTCACCCGTACCTGCCAAGCCAGCCCTACCAGCGCCGGGAACGCCAGCCGGCAGGTCGTCCACCGCCACCAAGCCGACCGCCAAACATGCACGGGCCAACGCCGGCGGCAAAGCTCCAGAGCCGGCCTCGCAGCCCCCGATCCCAAACTACGACGAGCTCTCCATCGCCTCGCTCCGGGCCCGGCTGCGTGGGCTCGACCTCGCGCAGGTGCGCCGGCTGCTCAGCTACGAAAGGTCACGCGGCAGCCGTTCTGACGTCATAACGATGTACGAGCGCAGAATCACGAAGCTTACGGAGGCCGGCGGCTGACCCGCGCGGGCCTGCCTGACCGTCACTGACATGCCGCTGGAAACATCACCGGAGTCGCCCGCGCCGGTCCGCACCGTCCTGCACATGGTCGGCGGATGGATCGCGCGCCTTGGCCGCATCTGGGTCGAAGGCCAGATCGCCGAACTCAACGTGCGTGGTGGCCGCGGCGCCGTTTTCCTGACCCTGCGGGACCCCATCGCCGCCGTGTCGGTCCGGGTGATCTGCACCAGGCAGGTATTCGATGCCACCGACCCAGCGCCGAAAGAGGGCGCGCGCATCGTTGTCTTGGCCCGGCCGGACTTCAACGCCAACCGGGGCTCTTTCGCGCTCACCGCGCTCGAGATCCGCGCCGTCGGCATCGGCGAACTCCTCGCGCGGCTTGATAGGCTCCGCCGTAGCCTCGCCGCCGAAGGCCTGTTCGCCGCCGAACGAAAGCGCCCGCTGCCATTCCTGCCGCGGCGGATCGGGCTGATCTGCGGGCGCGACTCTGCCGCACGCCGCGACGTGCAGCAGGTCGCGTACCTGCGGTGGCCCGCGACGGCATTTGCCGTCGAGGAGGTGGCAGTGCAGGGCCAGTATGCGGTCACGGACATCGTCGGGGCCCTGCAGCGACTCGATGCCGCGTCCGGCGTCGACGTGATCATCATCGCCCGGGGTGGGGGCAGCGTCGAAGATCTGCTGCCGTTTTCCGACGAGACGCTGGTCCGCGCGGTAGCCGCGTGCGCGACGCCCGTTGTCAGCGCCATCGGCCACGAACAGGACGTGCCACTGCTCGACCATGTCGCGGACTTGCGGGCCGCGACGCCGACTGACGCGGCGAAACGGGTCGTGCCCGACGTTGCTGAGCAGATCGCGATCATCGATGGGCTGCGGGATCGTGCCCGCAGGTGCATCGCCGGGCGACTGGACAGAGAGACCGCGTGGCTGAGCGGGATTCGCTCACGGCCCGCACTCGCCGACCCGGTGCGCGAGGTCGAGCGCCGCGCGCAGCAGGTCGACGAACTCGCCGACCGGTCCAGGCGGTGCCTAAACGGCATGCTGGCCCGCGCGACTGACGACATTGCCCACACCCGAGCCCGCCTGCTCGCCCTTTCACCCGCGGCGACGCTCCGCCGTGGCTATGCGATCGTGCACCGCGGCGCTGTCAGCGTTGTCAGCGTTGTCAGCGCTCCCCAGGATCCCCAGAATCCACACGAAGCCCATAAACCGCAGAGCCCCCACAGTCCGCAAGAACCCCAAGGTCACCAGAAACCCCAGGAACACAACGAAGCCCCCGAAGCCGTGATTGTCCGCAGCGCCGCTCAGGTAGCAGAAGGGGACCAGTTGCTGATCAGGTTCGCCGATGACCAGCTCGCCGCGACCGCCGGCCCGTCCTGGCCACCGCCGGTCCCATAGGGTGGGCCAGTGGCCGACGAAGAGGCGGAGCGTACCTCGACGAGTCTCCCGTACGAGAATCTCCCGTCCGAGAGTCTCCCGTCCGAGAATCTCCCGTCCGAGAATCTCCCGTCCGAGAATCTCCCGTCCGAGAAAGAGAGCCTCCCGTACGAGCAAGCCAGAGACGAGCTGGCGAATGTCGTCAAACGCCTAGAAGCCGGAGGCCTCAGCCTCGAGGACTCGCTGGAGCTGTGGGAGCGCGGCGAGCGGCTGGCGACAATCTGCTCGGAATGGCTCGAAGGCGCGCGTGCCAGGCTCGCTACGGCGATGGCGGCAGGTGCCACGGAAAGATCGGGACACGCAGATGGGCAGGCGCCATTTTAGGTCGCTAGGGCGCCGGTTTCCCGTGGATCTTGGTGAACGCGGGCCGCGATCCAGCGGCGAGCTGCAAGGCCCTGCTTGTCCCGAGGAGCCGATAGTGGACCTATCGCCGACGACGACGGCGCCGCGACCCCGGTCGTCGTCGGTGGTCGTGGGCGGCACCTCCGCGCCGCCAAAGATCCACGGGACACGAGACGCCCTAGCGCGCGATCCCACGGCCGCGCGCTGAATTGTGCGACGGCTTGAACCGCCCATGGACCGAGTAACGTGGCAGAGATGGATCCCGGTTCATCCCGGGATCTTTGCCTTGACGGAGCAACGATCACAACGTTGCCTTTGCGTGGCGCCGCATAACCTACACACCTGGATGCGTCGTTCTAGGAAGTCGTTCTAGGAACTAGACAGCTTTGACCGCAGGGTCGGTAAACCGCAGGGTCGGTAACTGGAGGTTCAGCGTGCGGGGCAGGGACGGTACATGTAGGGACGGTGCACGCAGGGACCGTACGTGCAGGGACGGCAAATGGCACCATCGCCGGCCGATGGTCAGGTCCGCAGCGGCGGTCGCCGCGGCGGCGGCCCTGCTCTTTGTCGCAGCGTGCTCAGGGGGCGGCGTGCTCGGGCTGGCGAAGCCGGCCGGGCCTGCCTCCGCGCAGTTGACGATCACGCCCGGCAACGGCAGCATCAACGTCAACCCGGCCGCGGGGGTCACGGTCACCGCGGCGCACGGCAAGGTGACTGATGTCTCCGTGCGTACCTCGGGCGCCCAAGTCACCGGCAGCATGAGCGACGGCGGCACTGTCTGGCACAGTAAATGGACACTCGGCACGGCGCAGCAGTTCGTGTTGACGGCCACGGCGGTCAACACGACAGGCAAGACGACCACGGCGACGAGCTCATTCCGCACACTCACGCCCCGCGCGACGTTCCAGACTCAGATATTCGAGGGCAGCGGCCAGACGTACGGGGTTGGCATGCCAATCAAGCTCACCTTCAGCCAGCCGATCACGGACAAGGCCACGGTGGAGCGGGCGCTCGAGGTGCGGACGTCAAAGAAGGTGGTGGGCGCCTGGTGGTGGGACAACGACGAGACGCTTGACTTCAGGCCGAAGGCCTACTGGCCGACGTACACGGACGTCAGCTTCATCGGGCACCTGGCCGGAGTGGAGGGCGCGCCTGGTGTGTACGGGACCTCCGACCTGTCGCAGAGCTTCAATATCGGGGATTCGCTGATCGCGCACGTGAGCACGAGCGGCCATTACCTGTCGTTGTACAAGAACGGAGAGCACATCGACAGCTGGCCGATCAGCACTGGGCAGCCCGGTGATGACACCCCCAACGGGACATTCCTGACCATCGACAAGGGCAACCCAGTGGAGATGAAGCCTGCCGACATCGCGCCTGGCGCGCCCGGCTACTACGACGTCGAGGTGAACTGGTCGGTGCGGTTCACCTGGAGCGGTGACTACATCCACTCCGCGCCATGGTCGGTGGCCAACCAAGGGAACTCGAACGTCAGCCACGGCTGCGTGAACCTCGGACCCCAGTACGCCCCGATCTACTACAACATGGAGGTTCCAGGGGATCCGGTGATCGTTACGGGCAGCCCGGTGCAGGGCGCATGGGACGACGGCTGGACCGACTGGTATCTAACCTGGCCGCAGGTGCTCGACCGGAGCGCAACTCACGATGCGGTGGTGACGGGCCCGGGTGGCAGTTCCTTCGTCAGCGCGGCTTCACTCAACGCACCGGCCGCAGCGCCCACGTCACCCGCGCCATCGTCATCGGCGTCCACGCCCGCGCGCAGCGGTTCGGCCACACCCTGAGGTAAGGGCACCTTCGCGACCCTAGGCTCCTCGGCCTAGGGCTCCTTTGGCCGAGTGATTCCCGATAAACACGTTCGGCGAATAGCGGCATTGCGGCACGGCGAGGAAATAATTGGTCAAATCGAGACGGCGACGGCCTGGCGGGCCCGCCAGGTTTGCCGGGCCGGCCGGGTCGGTCAGGGTTGCTGGCTGAGGGAATTGGCCAGCACGGACAGCTCCTGCCAGCCAGCGGTGCCGGTCACGACGATCGTGAATGCCCCGCGCGCCGAGCGGTACATCGACCGCTGGTCCTTGTCCTGCCGCCAGCGGCGGGACCACCAGGTGCCGCCTATCCAAACCCCAGGCAGCATGTTGCCATTGTTGGTCATCCGCAGGATGAATGGAGCCGGGCGCTCACTGCTCTCCTCCAGCGACGCAATCCCGCCGGACGGAGTCACGAAGCCGAGATGCCAGCTGACCGCCCCTCCCGGCACCAGGGTGAGGCGTGAGCTCACCGGCTGCCATGCGGGCGGCAGGGAACGCGGCGCCAGCACCGGATAGGGTGCGGCCCGGCGGAACTTGACCAGGTCGCCTTGGTAGTTCACAGGCACCGCGAGCGGGGTGGTGGGACGCGGCGTCGCCACCAGGAACAGGGCGCACAAGATCAGGCACGTGACCGCCGCGGCGAGCAGCGAGCCCACGCGGCGGCGCGACCGCGCATCCGTTTCACCGGCCGGGGACTGCGCCTGCATGTCTCGCCTGGCGGCACCGATCACGGATTCTCTATTCGCGACATAACCTTCAAGACCCCGTCAGCCAGCCGCCTCATCCGGCCCGCGTCCTCGCCAAGCGAGACCTCGGCCACTGCCATCACCATCGCACCGGTCAGCACGACCGCAAGCGCCTCGTCGACGGGCTCCGCGCTGCGTGCGAAGAACTCGACGTTCCGCATTGCCCAGTCATGCGTCCGGCGGCGCATGACCAGGTCAAAACCCGGCGGCCCGTCGCCGGACACGAACAGCCGTGCTAGGTCACGTTCCTCGATGCAGGCATCCAGGTACGCGGTCGCGCCAGCGAGAAATAGTTCTTTCGGGTCGGTGACGCCGCTGCCGCGCGCCTTGTGTACCGCCCGCCTGGTCCGTTCCGCCAGTTCAAGCTGGAAGTCGTCGAAGAGCACGAGATAGAGATCAGCCTTGCCGCTGAAATGGTGGTATAGGCTGCCGACACTCGCACCCGCCCGCGTCACGATGTCCGTCACCCCGGCCTGCGCAAAACCGACCGAGGTGAAGACCTCCCGCGCGGCCGCGAGCAACCCGGTCCTCGTCGCGGCGCCACGTTCGGAGATCCGGACGGCGGTGTGTGCCTGCTGTCTCATGCGCGGTCGCGCCACTCCTCATGGTCCCAGGAACATCCGCTGCCCAGACTACGCCCGGCAACCCCAGCGCCGGGCCAGCTCGGAAGGCCGCTCCCACGGGCGCCTCGCAATAGGATCGCATCAGCGGCGAACGAGAAGGGCGTAGCTGGCATGAGCGACGATCATGGCACCACAGGCTCCGCAGGTGGCGCAGTCCCTGCGGGTGACGCAGGCCCCGCAGGTGACGAAGTCCCTGCGGGTGACGAAGTCCCTGCGGGTGACG